>WPCJ01089876.1_pt1 | contig 54253 bp, 43 predicted proteins | sample 5399831 | NCBI WGS metagenome assembly WPCJ01 (sample SAMN12869470, study PRJNA574797) | sludge metagenome | isolation source: wastewater treatment of pH10 | place: China:Beijing | collected 2019-05-20
CGCGAGGCCGGCGCCTAGCCGCGCCCCGTCGCTGCCCCCGGCCGGGCGCCAGCGGCTAGCCTCTGAGCGCCTGCCAGACGAGCCGCGAGAGCGGGACCCATTCGAGTTCCCGGTGGGTCTCGCACTCGGTCTGGGGCGTGCCTGCCGCGCACGGCGGCTCCATCGTTGACGTGATCGGGATCGGTGCGATCAGGATCAGCCCCGCCTTCGTCCGTGGCACCTGCACCGCGCCTATTTCACAGCGCTCACGCACCGCTGCTGGATAGAGTAATCGGGTGCCAGAATCCAACGCGCATCAGTCTTCACCGCTCAGCGACACGGTTCCAACGGAGGCCGCCGAGCCGGCGCAGGCGACCGGTCGGCGACGCGGGCGGGGAACCCAGTCCGGTGGGCCGCGGGCGTCGTTCAAGCAGCTCCTCCCGTACCTCTTTGAGCAGCGTGGGCTGCTCGCCTTCATCATCGCGCTGAGCCTTGTGAGCGCGCTAGTGTCGCTGTCGCAGCCGCTGCTCGTTGGGCAGGTCATCGAGCGGGTCCAGGATTCGCGCCCGCTCAGCGTCCTCGTCGGGGTCCTCGTCGTCGTCGTGATCGTCGGCGCGCTCCTCGACGGCTACCAGCACTACCTCCTCCAGCGCATGGGTGAGGGCGTCGTGCTCCGGTCGCGGCGCAGGCTCATCGCGAAGATCCTGCATCTGCCGATCTCCGAGTTCGATCGCCGCCGCACGGGCGACCTCGTCTCCCGTGTCGGTTCGGATACGACGCTGCTCCGGGCCGTCCTCACGCAGGGCCTCGTCGAGGCCGTCGGCGGGTCGCTGCTCTTCGTTGGCGCGCTGATCGGCATGCTCATCATCGACCCGGTGCTGTTCCTCATCACCTTCGGCATTATCGGCGTCTCCCTTGTCGTCGTCGTGCTGCTCGCAAGCCGCATCCGGCCCGCGGTCGCAAGAGCCCAGGAGAAGGTCGGTGACCTCGCCGCGTCGGTGGACCGCGCGATCGGGTCGATGCGCACCATCCGCGCCGCTGGCGCCGCGGAACGCGAGCAGGTGGCGATTGTGCAGCAGGCGGAGGAGGCGTACGGGTTTGGTCTGAAGATCGCCAGGATCTCTGCGTTCATCGTGCCGATCTCGTTCATCGCGCTACAGGTCTCGCTGCTCTCCGTGCTTGGTTTCGGCGGGTACCGGGTCGCCTCCGGGGCGATCGAAATCAGTCAGCTCGTCACCTTCATCATCTTCCTCTTCATGATGGTCGCGCCCCTGGGGCAGGCCTTCGGAGCCTTCTCCGCGGTGAACCAGGCCCTCGGTGCGCTCGGACGTATCCAGGAGATCGATTCGCTCAGCACGGAGACCGCGGGCGACGCCGAACGTTCCCCGTCGGGGAGCCTCGTCGCCCTCGCTGACGCCAGGACTGAGCAGGCACCGGCGATCCGCTTCGACGACGTCCGCTTCACCTACCGCTCGGCGGCGCCCGACCGTGTCGATGCACGCGAGCTCGTGCGCGGCCGGTCGAGGCGCGCCGCAGCGGCGATCCCCGTAGAGATCGTCGAGACCCCGGTGCTGCACGGCGTATCCTTCGACGTTCCACGTGGCACACGCGTCGCGCTCGTCGGCCCGTCCGGCGCGGGCAAGTCGACAGTGCTCGGCCTGATCGAGCGCTTCTACGATCCTGATTCCGGCGCCATCGAGCTGTTCGGCGTCGACCTGCGCTCCCTCGACCGCGGCGAGCTGCGCGCCCAGCTCGGCTACGTTGAGCAGGACGCGCCGGTGCTCGCGGGTACGCTCCGCGATAACCTGCTGCTCGCGTCACCCGACGCGAGCGACGCGGCGTGCGAGCGTGTGCTCCGAGCCGTCAACCTCGGCGGCCTCCTCGACCGCTCGGCCGCGACCGGCGGGCTCGAAAGCGGCCTCGACGCGCAGGTCGGCGAGAACGGCCTCATGCTCTCAGGCGGCGAGAAGCAGCGGCTCGCGATCGCGCGCGCCCTGCTCACCGCTCCCCCGATCCTGTTGCTGGACGAGTCGACCGCATCACTCGACGGCGTGAATGAACGCCTGATGCGCGAGGCGCTCGACTCAGTCGCGACCGGCCGCACGCTCGTCGTGATCGCGCACCGTCTCTCGACCGTTGTTGACTCCGACAAGATCATCGTCGTGAACGACGGCGCCGTGATCGGTGAGGGCACGCACGCCGAGCTCGTCGACGCGGTGCCGCTCTACCGCGAGCTCGCGCAGCATCAGCTGCTCGTGCCGAAGGACGCGGAGGGTCTCACGGAGTAGATGCCGGGCCCATTCACCACCCGCAGAGTGTCATGTCACGTGCCACGATTGGATATCGGGGATAATCGTCTGAGACCGCCCAGACGAGGACGTACAGATGGACGCTGCAGAACTCACCGCGCGAATCAAAGAGCTCATCACGCTCGCCCGCGGCGACGGTGGCACGACCGCGTGCGGAGAGGTCGGCCGCCCTGTGAGCTCCCGGGACGAGGGCACGACGCTCTTCTCCTCGCTGCAGCTCAACGCGCGCGAGTCGGTGAGCGCCCTCGACAACGGGGATTACTGTGGTGACACGACCGGGCAGAGCCCGTCGCAGGCGATCGCGCTCTCGGACGGGATCAGGTACCGCGTGGTGTACTCGACAAGCATCTTCGAGCACGACGCGCACCTCGAAGCAACGCTCGACGCTATCACGCAAGGCGAGGAGGCCCGCGTCTCCGACCTTGTTCCTTCGCGCCTCGTCATCCGCGACCGCTGCGAGGCACTCGTCATCGCGAAGGGATACCCGGATGTCAGCCCCCTCGGCTTTCACACAACGCACCCGGCTACGGTCGAGTACCTCTGCCGGCTCTTCGATGCGGTCTGGGCCCGCGCCCTCCCCGTCTCAGCGTCGAAGCTCGACGCGCAGGCGGTCCTCTCCCCCGATCAGGTGCAGCTGCTGCAGTACCTCGTGCTCGGTCGGACGGACGCGAGCATCGCTCGTTCCCTCGGCGTGAGTGAGCGTACGGTGCAGCGGCAGGTGCAGGCGATCCAGCACGCGCTCGGGGCGAAGGGGCGCTTCCACCTCGGAGTTTGCATCGGTGAATATCTCGCGGGCCGCAATAGCCAGCACACGCAGCAGGTCGCGGCGCCCGTGTCCTCGTAGGGGCACGCGCGCCGCGACCTGCTGGCGGATCTAGGCCTCGCTTATCGGCGCTCAGTAGTGAGCGACAACGCTGACGTTATCGAACGCCTCGGCGCCGTAGAGGGTGACGTAGTTCCACCCCGGAGCCGGCCAGTCGAGCACGACCTGCTCGCTGTTACCAGCGTTCGTCGAGCGACCTTCGTGATCGTTCTGGCTCGCCCAGCCGCCACTGCCAACGTAGAGATCGGCGTTGCCGGTGCCGCCGCCCGCGGTGATCGTGAGGCGGGGCGTTCCCTTGGGAACCCAGACCATGAGATAGTCGGAGTCGCCCGCGCTGCCCGAGCGCTCCATTCGGCCACACACCTGGCCGAGCGCCCGGGTATCGGGGTCATCGCAGACGGGAACCTCCCAGGTGTTCTCTCCGCCGGTTCCCGGGCCGGTCTCGTCGTCGCCGACGAGGGTCACCTTGCGGGTCGCCGAAGCCGTCGCACCCGTGTTGTCGGTCACGGTGAGCTTCACCGTGAACTCACCGGCGGCCGCATAGGTCACGACCGGGTTCTGCTCGGTCGAGGTCTCGCCGTTTCCGAACTCCCACGCCCAGCTCGCGATGGTGCCGTCGGCGTCCGTCGACCCGTCGGTCAGCGTGACCTTCAGCCCCTCGATCGCTGCGGTGAACGCCGCAGCCGGGGGCGTGTTGGTCTCAGGCTGCTCGCCGCCGAGCTCGACCCCGCAGTTGCCAGCGGCGCACTCGGCAAGGTACCCGGCGAACTCGGCGTCGTACGACGTGCCGATGCTGTTCTTCAGGTATGCGCGGGCCGCGTTCCAGTCGCCCGAGCGGTAGTGGCCGAGCACGGTCTGCATCTCTGCCGGGTGCGTGTTGAGCATAAAGCTCACCGCGAGGTAGCCCCACCGGTAGATGCGATCGGTTCCATGGTCGTACGTCGTGTCGAACAGCTCGCTGAGCTTGTACGTGCCCGCAGCGGCGAGGTTCTGGGCCTCGGTGTAGTCGAGGCCGCGGTAGTGGTATGAAATGTACTCGGCGAAGCCCTCGACCCACCAGATTGTCGGGGTGAGCATGTTCTCACCGAAGTCCCCGTGCATGTTGAAGCGGCCGTCGAGGTAGTGAGTGTACTCGTGGTTCAAGTTCCAGATCGCGAACGCGGGGCGCAGCCATTCGGCTTCGTACGCGATGAACCGCGCCTGGTTGTTCGCCTGCGACGGGTCCCCCTCGAGGTACATACCGCCGTTGTTGGTGTCGATGTCGAACAGGGTGCCGGCGTACGACTGGTAGTCGTCACTCGAGTCGAAGACCACGACCTCGATGTTCGTGTTGATGTCGCCGGGGACGGGGCCAGGGTCCTTCGCAACGGCGTGGAAGTACGCGTCCTGCGCGAGCAGGCTGTTGCAACTCTCAGTGAGCTGGCCCTGCGTCATCTCTTGCGCCCGGATGGTGATGCTTGGGCTGCAGACGTGCGAGACGGGAAGGACGAATGCCTCGATCTGCTCTTGCAGGTCGCAGATGCCGTAGTAGGTGCAGTTGTCGCGGTCGTACCAGTCGGCCATTGTGGCGACGGCGACCCAGAGCGCCGACCCGGGGCCGTCGAGCGAGTTACCGTCGAGGATCGCCTTGACGTGTGGCTTCGCTGCGGCCTTCACCTGCGGGTCGCCGAGGAACCGGCCGAGCTCGCGGCCCGCGTTCGTCACGAGGTAGGCGCGCGGCGTCTGTAGGAGGCCGGCGTTCGTGACGGTGAAGTTGCGGAGCGTCTGCAGGATCGACGGCTCTGCCGCGACCGCGTTCACGAACGCGGGCAGCTGGTGCCCACGGAACAGCACGGTGTAGCTCGCATTCACGGCGTTCAGCATCCACCACGACGAGTCGTAGCTCGCCTTGTAGCCGGTGAGTAGGTGTTTCACCACGAACAGGTACCGGTCGTTCAGCTCGGCGCTGTCAATCAGCGTGACGGCCTCGGAGAGCGTCTCGCCGTTCGCGTCAGAGACATCCTTCGAGTGAGGGTTCGCAAAGAAGGTGTCGAGCGCACCGGTCATCGCGGTGCGGAGCGTGTTTCCGTAGGCCGGCACGCTCGCCGAGTTGTAGTACTGCACGTAGTAGCCCGCGCGCAGGAAGAGCACGAACTGCGCCGCAGAAGTCGAGTTGTTGCCCGGGTAGGTCTCCGAGATCGTGCGCAGCGCGTTCGCGGCGCTCACCATCTTCGCTTCAGAAAAGACCTGGGCTGCCTGGCTGCCCGTTACCGAGAACAGGGTGTTTATGCAGTCGGTGCTGCTCGCCGCGATGAGGTCAGTGAGCGCTGTGCCCGTGGCAGACGCGAAGTCGGCCTTTGCACACTCGGCCTTCGCTGCACGCGCGCCCTGCACCCGCTGTTTCTCGGAGCCCGCCCGCATGGAGGGGCGCTCTGGCGCCCTCAGCTCGTCGGTCGCCTCGACCCGGAGCGTGTCCGGGTTCGCCGAGAGGGGCGGGAGCGCGGAGTCTTCGCCGCCACCGTTCGGGTTGAGTAGCCCCGAGATATATGCCGGCGCCGTCTCATCAGTGGGCGGCTCTCCCCCGCCCGTGGTGCCGAGCGCGGCGGCCGGCGCTGTAAAGGCGAGCCCCGCGCAGACGGCGATGCCGAGTAGCATCGTTGCTCCTCGCCGCATCGTTCGTTCTGTCATTGTGTCCTGCTTTCATGTAATACTGCGCGCGAATGCGCGCGGCAGCTCCGCCGCATCCGTGCCTCGATTCGGGCACGCCAAAGCACCACCCCGGCCATACGCCGAGGCTGCGAAGACTTGCCCTGCGGTCAGTGTGGCACAGGGCTAGAAGAGCCGCCAGGTCGGAAACACGTCACTGGATGGCGGGGGTGTGCCACTGCCGCGGCTGCCTAGAATAAAGGCGGGGCACACCCTCGGAAGCGCGACGTAGCGATCGGGCCCCTGAAAGGACAGCGCATCATGGACGTTGCACAACTCACCAGTCGCCTTGAAGCGCTGCTTCGGGAAGCCAGCGAGGCGCCCGGGCCGCAGGATGAGGATCCGCTGACGCTCGGCAGCGAGATTCGCTCGGCCCAGGAGCTTCGCACGCTGTTCGTCGCGCTCGGGGCGCAAGCGAGGCAAACACTCGACGTGTTACGCGCCGCACCGACAGCGGCATTCGGGCACTGGGATGCGCTGCCGCCGCTGCGCGCGGTGAGTTCAGTACGCATCAGGAGGGTACTCTCGGTACCCGACGACGGCGCCCCCTCAGAGGACGGGCTGCGCTTCTCGAAGCTCGCTTCGACGCACCTCGTCGTGCGCGACGGCGCCGAGGCCTTGCTCGCTGTGGCTACGGGAGCAGAGAGCGACGAAATACTCGCGATCCACGCGACTCACCCCGCGCTCGTCGACTACCTCATGGTTGTGTTCGAGAGCGCGTGGGCCCACGCGCTGCCGCAGGCGTACGCCCTCCCTGGCAGGCTTGGGGACGGGTTTTCGCACGAGGAGCTTGAGCTCCTCGACCAACTACTACTCGGCTTCACAGACTCGAGCATCGCCCGCGCGCTTGGCGTCAGCGTCCGCACCGTACAGCGGCGCGCGCAGGCGCTACAGCGGCGCCTGGGTGTAAGCCGCAGATTCCAGCTCGGACTGCGGGTCGGGCTGGACGGGTTCCCCGCGCGCTAGCGCGTCGCCGAGGCGTCGTCGCGGCGGAAGAGCCAATCGATGCGCGGCTCGACGATCGGGCGGAAGACCTTCGAGACCACGGCCGTCGACAGTAGCGCCGCGATCCCCGCGGCGACGCCGGTGAGGATCACGATCCCGACCCAGCCGAACTCGCCGATCGAGTCGACGACGCCCGACTCGCGCAGCGCCCAGACGACGACGCCGTGCAGGAGGTAGACGTAGAGGGTGCGCGCTCCCCACACCGTCGCGATCGAGTGGTTACGCGACACGATGAGGAGCAGCGCGAGCGTCATCGCGGCGGCGAGGAGCATAAGCAGGCCGCCAACGAGGATTCCGCCGCCCGCGAGCCCGAACCAGCCCGCGACGCCGGAGCCGTTCGCGTCCCAGCCGCCAACGGGGGCGTTGGCGAACATCCACGCGTAGCTGTCGCGGTGGGTCAGCCACCGATCGATGCGCCAGAACCCCCGAAGCCCGCCGGGCAGGAGAGCGAGCACGGCCATAGCCGCCGCCACCGCGCCAAGGAACGCCCAGGCGCCCGCGCGCAGCGCTCGAGTCGGGGCCATGAACCAGTCGCCCGAAAGCCAGCCGTGCTCGCGGGCGAGCCACGCGCCGACGAAGAACGGCAGGAACGCGAGCGTGCGGGCGGCCGAGAAGTTCACACCGATGGCGGGGAGGAGCGGTGCGATGAGCGCGAGGCCCGTCGCGAGCGCGAGCGGGTGCCGAACTCTCGCGATGTAGGGCAGCAGGATCCGCATCGTCGCGAGGGTGACGAGGAACCACAGCGTCCACGCGGGGCTCACCAGGAAGCTCTGGCTCAGGTGCTTGCCCTCGACGAGTCCGCGCAGCACCGCCCAGATGCCCTCCCAGGCGAGCCACACAACAACGAGCTGCACCGTGGAGGCGATCGCCTTCGGCGTGACCTCAGGTTTCGAGAACAGCCCGGACAGCGCGATCATCGCGGGCATGTGGAACAGGTAGATGTACGCGTACAGGGCAAACCCGAGCTCGGTGTCCGTGCGAACCGTCGAGATCAGGTGCCCGATGACGACGAGCACAATAAGCGCAAAACGCGCGTTGTCCCAAAGGGCGACGCGCGTTTTAGCGGGTGAAGCTTGAGTAGCCAGGGCTAGACCATCTTCGTGACCTGGTCGAAGCCGAGCTCGACCGGAGTCTCACGCTCGAAGAGCGACACCAGCACGGTGAGCTTTCCGGCGGCCGGGTTGATCTCGCTGATCGTGCCGGGCAGGCCCTCGAACGAGCCGGACTTGATGGTGATGGTCTCGCCGATCTCGAAGTCGATCTCGACCTGACCCTGCGCGACGGCAGTTGCCGGAGCCTTGCCCTTTGCAGTCGCCGCCGGCTCGAGCTCGACGGTGCTCTTCAGCATCTCGAAGGCCTCGTTCAGGCGAAGCGGGACCGGGTTGTGCGCGTTGCCGACGAAGCCGGTCACGCCCGGGGTGTGGCGGACGACGGACCAGGTGCTCTCGGTGAGGTTCATGCGAACGAGCACGTAGCCGGGGATCCGCACGCGGGTCACCATCTTGCGCTGGCCGTTCTTGACCTCCATGACCTCTTCCATCGGGACCTGGATCTCGTAGATGTCGTCTACGGCACCCATGACCTCGCGGCGGTTCCAGAGGTTGGACTTCACCTTGCGCTCGTACCCGGCGTAGGTGTGGATCACGAACCACTTGCCGGGACGGCGGCGCAGGTCCTTCTTGAAGGCTTTGTAGGGATCTTCAGCGGACTCGGCCGCTTCGCCCTCTTCCGTCGACTCCTCGTCGACGATTGCGTGTGCGGCGGCCTCTGCCTCATCGACCGAGTCGATATCGAGTGCGTCTTCGACTGCCGCGTCGACCTCGGGGTCGGCCACGTTCGCCAGCGCGTCAAGCGCCGCGTCGAGCTCTGACTCGGGTGTGGTGCTGTTCTCGGGCGTCATCTCAGGGTGCCTTCTCGTTCGTTACGTGCGTGTGGGTCGTCTGGGCTCTAGCGAAGCGGAGTGCCGAAGACGAAGAGGGTGACCCAGCCGAAGGCCTGGTCAAGCACCCACACGAGCGCCATCATGACGACCACGAAGGCGAGCACGACGAGGGTGTACCTTACGAGCTCCTTGCGGGTCGGGGTGACGACCTTCTTCAGCTCCGAAAAGACCTGCTGAATGAACAGGATGATTCGCCCGAAGAAGCCGCGCTTGCGGTCATCCTTCTTCGCCGGCTCGACGTTTCCGCCGTTCTCAGCGAGTTCCATGCTGCTCATCGGGTTGTCCTTTCAGTGCCCTGATCTGACGACCAGGAGTGGCAGGGCGGACAGGACTCGAACCTGCAACCTACGGTTTTGGAGACCGTTGCGCTACCAATTGCGCCACCACCCTAAGTGGACGACCCCCGCCTCACGATTGCGTTTTGGGCACAACCGATAATGGCAGAAGTCAATGCCTAGGTATAACACTACGCGATCCTGTGCTGCTTGTCGAACTGGGATTCGTTTGGGCGCACGCCGGGTGCGCCGCGGCCCCGCACCGCGCCAACGGACGCGCACGAGCATGCGCTCAGGAGTAGGCTTATTGCGTGACCGAAACCAACCGTTTGTCAAAGAAGATCGCCGCCATCGCAGAGTCAGCCACGCTCAAGGTTGATTCGAAGGCGAAAGCCCTCCAAGCCGAAGGCCGCCCCGTCATTAGCTTTGCCGCAGGCGAGCCTGACTTCGCGACCCCGGAGCACATCGTTGACGCGGCACGTCGCGCCCTCGACGATCCCAAGAACTTCCGTTACACCCCCGCCGTCGGGCTCCCCGTGCTGCGCGAGGCGATCGTGCGCAAGACCAAGCGCGACTCGGGCCTCGACATCACGTCCGCGCAGGTGATCGTCACCAATGGCGGGAAGCACGCCGTCTACTCGGCGTTCCAGACGATCCTCGACCCGGGCGACGAGGTTATCCTCCCCGCCCCGTACTGGACGAGCTATTCCGAGGAGATCAAGCTCGCCGACGGCACCGCGGTCGAGGTCTTCGCCGGGGCCGATCAGGGCTACAAGGTGACAGTTGAGCAGCTCGAGGCTGCCCGCACCGACCGCACCAAGGCGCTCCTGTTCTGCTCGCCGTCGAACCCGACCGGCGCCGTCTACACCCCGGAGGAGACCACCGCCATCGGCGAGTGGGCGCTCGAGCACAACCTGCTCGTCGTGACCGACGAGATCTACCAGAACCTCACGTACGACGGGGTCCGCGCGATCTCGATCGTCGAGGCGGTTCCCGCGCTGGCGAGCAACACGATTCTCGTGAACGGCGTCGCCAAGACCTACGCGATGACCGGCTGGCGCATTGGTTGGTTTATCGGCCCGGCTGACCTCGTCAAGGGCGCAGCGAACCTGCAGTCCCACATGACGTCCAACATCAACAACATCGCGCAGATCGCCGCAGCCGCGGCCCTCGACGGCCCCCAGGAGCCGATCGAGGAGATGCGGCAGGCGTTCGACCGCCGTCGCGGGCTCATCGTCGAGGAACTCAACAAGGTCCCCGGCTTCCACTGCCCGACGCCGGAGGGCGCCTTCTACGCCTACGTCGACGTGACCGCAGCGCTCGGCCGCGAGATTCGCGGGGTCACCCCGACGACCTCCCTCGAACTCGCTGACCTCATCCTGTCCGAGGCAGAGGTCGCAGCGGTGCCGGGCGAGGCGTTCGGCCCGTCCGGGTACCTTCGCTTCAGCTACGCGCTCGGCGACGACGCGATCGTCGAGGGCATTCGCCGTATCCAGGCGCTGCTCTCCGAGTAGTGGTCCGCGCGGCGCGTGCGCCGCGCGCGCAAGCGATGGGGTCCGGGACGATGTCTCGGGCCCCATTGCTGTCTCCGGGCGCGGTTGGTTCGTTGACCGCCCCGGTCGCTCGGCGGCGCCCGGCGCGGCCCACCGGACTGCACTCCCATGTTGGCCGGTTGTCCCCGTTGGCTGTGCACTCCTGTCAGCGGCCTGTGTCACCGTGCTACCGTGTGCCGCATGGCGGGCATCACCGACGCAGTCCAATTCTTCGACGGGCTCCTCGCGGAGGCACGATCGCGCGAGGCGATCCTGGCTCAGGCCGCGGTGGCCATCCGCGGAACGGTCGCAGTACGCTTTCCCGGCGGCGATCGGATCGTGCGGGTGAGCCCAGCCATCAAGCCGCATTTCTCGCGCCCGCCGACGCGGGTGAACTACCACGCACCAGACGGGCTGCACGTCTGGCACCAGGACGCGCATGAGGAGGTGCCCGACGACTTCCTGCCCCGGCTGGCTGTCGCACTGCGCATCGCTGCACACTGGGATCGGGCGCCCAACGACGGCAATCATGCGATCCAAACGCTGTTCCATGCCGAGGCTGCGCCGGCCCCAAAGACGGCGGCCCTGGCGGAGCTCTCGCTCCTGCCGCAACAGCCAGTTCGGGTGCTCGCAATCGCCGGGAGCGAGAAGCCAGCCGAGCGCTTTGTGGAGCAGTGCACGCAGTCGAGCGAGCTCTACGCCCGGATGACGTTTCCGAAGCACGAGGCCATGCTCGTGTCCGCGGCGTTCACGCCCGAGCCCGTCGGCCCGCCCCCGCCGGGCGTCCTCGCCGCATTCAGCGGCGTCTTCCCCGCCGAACGCGCGGATCGGGCGCTCCGCAACGCGCAAGACGCGCTGCGCTTCACGACGCTCACGCGACAGCGCAGCCCGCTTCACCTCGCGCGCGACACCGGGTGGCGCAATGGCGGTGAACTTCACGGTATCGCCGCGCTCACGAGCCTGCCGCGGGGCAAACTCCGGGCACTCGAGGACGTGCAGATTCTCGAGCAGCTCCGAAAGGCCCACGGCGACCGGGTGCTCCACGTGCTTGAGGCATTCGCCACCACGACCTCAGTGCGCGGCGCGGGCTCCGAACTCTACATGCACCGAAACACGGTCGCCCACTGGGTCCGCAAGGCCGAGGAGGCGTTTGGCTACTCGCTCTCGCAGCCGTATGCGAGGGCCGTGCTGTTCGTCTCGCTGTGCATGCATCACCTCGTGTACCGCAGCCCAGAGGTCACGCCGTAACCGGCGCTCCGACCGTCGCGAGGAAGACCTCACCGCTGCCGGTGAGATGGATCGGCTCGCCAGCGGAGACGTAGAGGGACTGCCCGCGAGCGACGTTCGCCATCTCGGCAAGCTCCGCCTCTGGGCGAGACACGAGCACGCGCCCCGCGGTCGCGATGAGCACGAGCGGGGCGTGCGCGTCGACGACGACTTCCGTCGCCGCCCCCTCGAGCTGTGCGCCGCCAAGGGACGCCGCATCGCTGAACACGCCGCCGGCGCCCGCGCTGCTGTCGTGGGTGACGCGTGCCCTGAACAGCCGGAAGTCGGGCACGCCCGGATCCCACTCGCAGAGTCCAGCAGCGGCACGCCTGCCGAACATCCGCGGCTCGCTCAACTCGCCAAAGTCGAGGACTCGGAGCATCTCCGGGATGTCGATGTGCTTCTCGGTGAGGCCAGCGCGCAAGACGTTGTCCGAGGCCGCCATCACTTCCACCGCAATCCCGCCGAGGTACGCGTGCAGCTGCCTGGCCCCCAGGTACACGGCCTCGCCTGGCGCCAGCCGCACGTGGTGGAGCAACAGGGAGACGAGCGCGCCTGGGTCACCGGGGTAGTGGGCGGCGAGGCTTCGCAGGCATTCGAGCCGGTCCGGGTGGATCGCCGGGCGGGATCCCTGCCCGATCGCGTCCACGACGGCCCGCAGCGCGTCCCCGACCTCAACAGCGTCCGAGAACGCCCACCGCAGGAACGCCTCCCGCCCGCGCTCCTGGTCCGCGCCCACGAGCCGATCCGCCACCGCCCAGAGCGCAGCAGCGCCGTGCGGCGCAGCTGCGGCGAGCGCACGCAGGTCCATAATCGTGTCGGCGAGCGGCCGGAACCCGCTGAGTGCGGTGACCTCACTGAGCGCGACAAGCAGCTCAGGCTTGTGATTCGGATCGCGGTAGTTGCGTACGGGCGAATCGATCGGCACGCCCGCCGCGTTCTCCGCTGCGAAGCCTGCCCGCGCCTGCGCCTCGTCGGGGTGCGCCTGTAGCGACAGCGGCGCCCCGATCGCGAGGACCTTCAGCAGGAACGGCAGCGGGCCGCCGTTCACGCCGTAGCGCTCGGGATCCTGCGAGATCAGCTCGATGAGCGTGTGCGGCACCGGGGTTGCCTTCGCGACGCTCGCGGGGCTTCCCGGGTGGTCGCCGAGCCAGAGTTCGGCCTGCGGTTCGCCGGTCGGCGCGTGGCCGAGCATCGCCGGGAGTGCATCGGTTGAGCCCCACGCGTATGCGCGCGGAGTGTTCTCGATGAAGATCAGCACAATGCTCCCAGCGGTATCCCGATGCTCTACCATACCGGGTATGGCCAACAGCAAGACAAGACTCGGGGTGAGCGCGTACGCGATCGTCGTGTTTGTCTTCACGCTCGCCAGCAACGGCGTGCGAAACCTGCTCGGCTGGCCCGGCTTCATCGCCGCTGCGATCGTGCTTGCCGCGGTCGGCGGAATCATGTTCCTGAAGATGCGGCCCGAGCGATTCCGGTGGTATCGGCTCCCCTCGCCGATCTACCTCTTTCTCGCGCTCGCGGCCTGCTCGATCCTGTGGTCGCAGTACCGGCTTGAGAGCGTGCTCGGCGTCGTCGCCCAGCTGCTCACGACGCTCGTCGCCGTCGCGCTCGCGTTCATCCTGACCTGGCACGAGACCCTGCGAACGCTCGGCACCGCGCTGCGCTACGTGATCGGCCTGTCGTTCCTGTTCGAGCTGTGGGTGTCGCTGTTCGTGCAGCACCCAGTGCTCCCCTGGTGGATCGAGCTCACCGCCACGCAGGAGGAGAAGACCCCGAAGCTGCTCTATTGGAGCCGCGACCTGCTGTTCGACGGCGGCCCCATCCAGGGGCTCGTCGGCAGCTCGACGCTGTTCGGCTTCATCGGCCTCATCGGCCTCATCGTCTTCGCGATCCAGCTGCGCGCGCGCCTCATCACGCGGTTTGCCGGCTGGTTCTGGGTCTCGATGTCGCTCGCCACGCTCGCGCTCACGCGTTCGGCCACCGTGACCGTCGCGCTCGTCGCCGTCGTTATCGCGCTCGCGTTCGCGCTGTGGGCTCGCCGATCCGGACCCGTCGGCCGGCTCCCCGTCTACATCACGGGCGCCGTCGTCCTCGCCGCGATCGCCGGCATCGCGCTATTCGCCCGGTCGTGGGTGTTCTCGTTGCTCGGCAAGAGCAGCGACCTCACCGGCCGCGTCGACACCTGGGAGGGCGTCATCGCGCTCGCGCAGCAGCGCCCGTGGTTCGGGTGGGGCTGGATCAGCTACTGGGCGCCCTGGGTCGAGCCGTACAAGTCGCTCGACGTGCAGGGTGGCATCCCGGTCATGAGCGCCCACAACGCGTGGCTCGACGTCTGGCTGCAGCTCGGCATCGTTGGCCTCCTCCTCTTCGTGCCGCTCGTCGCCCTCACGCTCTGGCGCGTGTGGTTCCGCGCGGTCGACCAGCCGCGCCGCGGGTACGGCCCCCCGCTGCCGTACGCGACAAGCGCCCTGTGGCCGTTCCTCCTCATGGTCGCGCTCGTGGTGCAGTCGTTCGCAGAGAGCCGGATCCTGATCGAGAGCGGTTGGCTCCTGCTCATCATGCTCGCGGCGAAGAGCCGCTTCGACTTCGAGCTGCCGTCGCTCGACGCGGAACCGCAGCGGATGCCGTGGCGTCAGGTTCCCATCCCGCGCGAGATCGCGCCGGCGACCACCGCACGCTAGCCACGTCCGACGCCAGGCGACCGCACGCGGGCTTGGTAGAATTGCCCCGTGAACCTCACCTCAGAGCGCCTGCAGAAATTGCGGGACGATGCGCACCTCGAACGCGAGACGATTCTCGAGTATCGGGTGCGCGGTGGGCAGGATCCCGCGGTCGCCTACGAAGAGGTTCCCGAGCTCGACGACTTCGTCGTTGCCGCGTTGCGCGATGAGCTGCTCGAGGATCGTGGCCAGCTCGCCGAGTACGGGCTCGCCCGCCTTGCCGCGCAGTCGTCGAGCGCCGACGCTGACACGCACCGCGCCAACGCTGACCGCGTCGAGTTCGAACTGCTGCGCGAAATTGCAGACTCGGTGCCCGAGCTCGCAGTCGCCGTCTGGCGCGCCGCCGGCAAGCTGAACGTCGAGTAGCCTGCGCGCAACGGGGTGTGTCGCCGGAGTGAACGTTCCACCCGTCGCGCCCTGAGTTCCGTAGGCTCTCAGCCGGTCGAATCCCGCGAGGATAGAATAAGCCGGTCAGTACCCTGATCCGGAAGTGAGACGCTCCTAGATGCCGACAACGCTGCAGACCATCGTGTTCCCGGTGTCGCAGGACCCCGACGTCCTCCCGCTCTACGCCGACTCCGAGACTTGGACCAAGGTCGGCACCAGGCCGATCCGACTGAGCAACAACGCGAGCATCGATAACGTGCTCTCGCGCTCAAGCGCGCAGGTGCGTGCCGGCCAGCGCGTGTCGTTCGCGAGCTACTTCAACGCATTCCCGGCCGCATATTGGCAGCGCTGGACCGTCGTCACGAGCGTCACGCTCTCGCTGCGCACGACCGGCCGCGGCACCATCATCGTCTACCGGTCGAATGCGAACGGTGTGCCGCAGCGCGTCGCGTCACACCAGGTCTCAGGCTCCGAGTCGACCACCTTCGACCTCCCCCTCACCTCGTTCAGCGACGGCGGCTGGTACTGGTTCGACCTCATCGCGAGCACCGAGGACCTCGTGCTCGACGGCGGCGACTGGTCGACCGCCGCAGAGCCGGTGCAGACCGGCAAGCTGAGCCTCGGCATGACCACGTACAACAAGCCCGACTACTGCGTCGCCACGCTCGCGAACATCGCCGAGAATCCGGCGCTCGTCGCGGGGATCGACCGGATCTTCCTCGTCGACCAGGGTACGCAGAAGGTGCGCGACGAAGCCGGCTTCGACGAGGTTGCGGCCGCGCTCGGCGAGCACCTGCAGATCATCGAGCAGGGCAACCTCGGTGGTTCGGGCGGGTTCTCCCGCTCCATGTCCGAGACGCTCGAGCGCGAGGACACCGATTTCCTGCTGCTGCTCGATGACGACATCGAGTTCGAGACGGAGAGCGCGCTGCGTGCGCTGCAGTTCGGCCGGTTCAGCCGCGATCCTGTCATCGTGGGCGGCCACATGTTCGACCTGCTCGACAAGCCCGTCATGCACGCGTGGGCAGAGGTCGTGCGGCCCGACCCGTTCATGTGGGGGCCGTCGTTCGAGGAGCAGCACCGCCACGACTTCCGCAACCGCAACCTGCGCCAGACGAAGTGGATGCACGCGCGACTCGACTCCGACTACAACGGCTGGTGGATGTGCATGATCCCGAAGCAGGTCATCGCCGAGATCGGGCTCGCGCTCCCCGTCTTCATCAAGTGGGACGACGCCGAGTACGGTCTGCGCGCGAAGGCAGCCGGCTACCGCACGGTATCGCTGCCCGGCGTCGCCCTCTGGCACGTGTCCTGGCTCGATAAGGACGACTCACAGGACTGGCAGGCCTTCTTCCACACCCGCAACCGGCTCATCGCTGGCCTGCTGCACTCCGACAGGCCGAAGAGCGGAAAGCTGCTGCAGAACAGCGGCCGCCAGGACGTCAAGAAGCTGCTCAACATGCAGTACTACGCGACCCAGCTCGCGGTTGACGGCATGCGCGCCGTGCTCCGCGGCCCTGCGTCACTCCATGACGACATCTCTCGCGACATGCCTGCCGCCCGCGGGCGAGCGAAGGACTTCCCCGAGACTCGCGTGTACCGGCCCGGCGACCCCGAGACCCCCGTGTCGCTCGGTGGCCGCGCCCTCCCCGAGCTCGCCGAGAAGCCGAAGGGCCCGACCGGGATCCGGCTCGCCCTCTTCACACTCAGGATGGTGCCCCAGCACTGGCGGCGGGCGACGGTGCCAGAGGGCGAGCAGCCGGGCCTCGAGTACGCGAAGCAGGGCGCGCACTGGTGGCAGATCCCGCACCACGCAAACGTCATCGTCGGCGCCGCCGACGGCAGCGGCAAGATGTGGTACCGCCACGACCGCGCGAAGTTCCGCCGGCTCCTGCGCGAGTCCCGCAGCCTGAGCAAGCAGATCGAAAAGAACTGGGATGCGCTCTCGGCCGAGTACCGCGCGGCGCTGCCCCAGATGACCTCGGTCGAGGAGTGGCGCAAGACGTTCGAGGGGCGCTAATACGTTCGCGCGTCTCTCTTGGCGCGTGCTCGTCTGCGTTGTTATCTTGGTTGGGACGCCCCGGCGTCGGGTTTAACCACGCAACGACGCGAAAGACGGTGACGCACCTTGACGGAACAGCTGCAGGACATACTCGACACCATCGGCGGGATCATTTGGGGGCCGTTCGTCCTTATCCCGCTGCTCTTCCTCACCGGCTTGTACCTCACCGTTCGGCTCGGCGGCATCCAGTTTCTGCGGCTTGGAGCCGCGCTGAACCTCGGCCTGCTGCGCCGCAAGGACCCCGGAGCGCAGGGCGATATCTCGCAGTTCCAGGCGCTCACGACGGCGCTCGCGGCCACGGTCGGCACGGGCAACATCGTCGGCGTCGCGACCGCGATCGGGATCGGTGGCCCCGGAGCCCTGTTCTGGATGTGGATCACTGGTCTGCTCGGAATGGCCTCGAAGTACACCGAGGCGTTCCTGGGTGTGCGCTTCCGCCAGGCGGACGCGAAGGGTGAGCGCAACGGCGGTCCGCAGTACTACCTCGAGAAGGGCATTCGTGGGCCGCTCGGCAAGATTCTCGGCTGGTCGTTCACGGTCTTCGCGGTGTTCGCCTGCTTCGGCATCGGCAACCTCACCCAGTCGAACTCGATCGCGGCGAACGTCGAGCACAGCTTCAACGTTCCCGTCTGGGTAACCGGCCTGATCCTGACCGCGTTTGCTCTCGTCGTGCTCGTCGGCGGGATCAAGTCGATCGGCCGCGTGACCGCGGGCTTCGTGCCGATCATGATCGTGTTCTACGTCGTCGCCGCGCTCTACATTCTCGGCGCGAACATCGGAGAGGTGCCGGCGGCCCTCGCAACCATCTTCCACGACGCGTTCACCGGCACCGCGGCGGCCGGCGGGTTCGCCGGCTCAGTGTTCATCATCGCGGTGCAGTACGGCTTCGCGCGCGGCATCTTCTCGAACGAGTCGGGCATGGGCTCTGCGGCGATCGCGGCCGCGGCCGCGCAGACGAGCCACCCCGTACGTCAGGGCCTCGTGTCGATGACGCAGACCTTCATCGACACGATCATCGTCGTGACCATGACCGGCCTCGTCATCGTCACGACCGGCACCTACTCGCAAGTTGACCCGGCCTCCAACGAGCAGCTCTCCCCCGCGCTCATGACCGGTCAGGCGTTCTCACATGGCTTGCCCGGCCAGTGGGGTCACTGGGTGGTGACGATTGGCCTCGTGATGTTCGCGTTCTCGACAATCCTCGGCTGGGCCTACTACGGTGAGCGCAACATCGTCCGCATCTTCGGCCGCAAGATCGCGATCCCGTTCCGCGTGCTGTTTTCGCTCATCGTGTTCGTCGGCGCGACCACCCAGCTCGACATCGCGTGGTCGTTCTCAGACATGATGAACGGGCTCATGGCGATCCCGAACCTCATCGGCCTGCTGATCCTCTCGGGCCTCGTCGCCCGCGAGACGCGCGCCTACCTGAAGTTCGACCCGAAGCTCAAGGCAACGCCCGAGGAGATCTCAGCGGCCCTCGCCGACGAGCCCGGGTATCAGTCGTGGCGCGTGCGTGAAGCCGAGCTCGATCGCGAGGGCGGGAGGGCGCCGCAGACGCCCGCGACCCGCACCGTGCCGCTGCCCCCGGACGAGTAACCGGGACGGCGAACGGCCGACCTCAGCGAATGCTGAGACCGGCCGTCCTGTGTTTGTCCACCGCGCGGCGAGCCACGAGTCGGATCAGATGACGCCGTCGAGCTTGTTGTTCCACATGGAGAGGGCCGAGCCAATCGCCATGTGCATGTCGAGGTACTGGTACGTGCCGAGGCGACCACCGAAGAACACCTGGGGCTCCGAGTCGGTGAGCTCGCGATACTTCAGCAGCCGCTCGCGGTCCTCGGGGGTATTCACCGGGTAGTACGGCTCATCCTCGCGCTTCGCAAACCGCGAGTACTCGTGCATGATGACAGTCTTGTCGGTCGGGTAGTCGCGCTCCGGGTGGAAGTGGCGGAACTCATGAATACGCGTGTACGGGACGTCCGCCCCTGCGTAGTTCATGACGCTCGTGCCCTGGAAGTCGCCAACCGGCAGCACCTCCTGCTCGAAGTCGAGCGTGCGCCACCCGAGCTCACCCTCCGAGTAGTCGAAATAGCGGTCGACGGGGCCGGTGTACACCACCGGAACCTTGCCGAGGACCGCGGCCTTATTCAGCGGCTGTGACTCGTCGAAGAAGTCGGTGCTCAGCCGGACCTCAATGTTCGGGTGATCAGCCATCTTCTCGAGCCACGCAGTGTACCCGTTGACCGGAAGCCCCTCGTGAGTGTCGCTGAAGTAGCGGTTGTCGTAGTTGTAGCGCACCGGCAGACGGCTGATGACCTCTGCGGGAAGCTCCGTGGTGGGCGTCTGCCACTGCTTCGAGGTGTAGTCGCGGATGAACGCCTCGTAGAGCGGGCGACCGATGAGCGAGATGCCCTTCTCCTCCAGGTTCTGAGCGCTCTTCGTGTCGAACTCCCCAGCCTGTTCCGCGATCAGCGCACGAGCCTCGTCCGGGCTGTACGCGGCTCGGAAGAACTGGTTGATGGTGCCGAGGTTGATCGGCAGCGGGTACACCTCGCCCTTGAAGTTCGAGTAGACCTTGTGCTGGTAGCTCGTGAACTCGGTGAACCGGTTCACGTACTCCCAGACGGTCTCGTTCGACGTGTGGAAGAGGTGGGCGCCGTAACGGTGCACCTCAATGCCAGTCTCGGGCTCGGCCTCGGAGTAGGCGTTCCCCCCAATGTGATTGCGGCGATCGATCACGACCACCTTCTTGCCGGCGCTTGCGGCGCGCTCGGCGATGGTGAGGCCAAAGAAACCAGAGCCAACTACGAGAAGATCCATGGGGTCTATTCTAAGCTCGAATTAGGAGCCGACCCTGCTCTGACGCTCAGTTGAGGCGAGCATTGCCCCATCGGCGCAATCTTCTCTCGACCGGGTGTTCAACACACCTATAGAGCGCCCAGGCAAGGGCTAGCGCAACGGCTGTTACGGGCAAGTACCACAACAAGTTCATGACATCCATATGTTGCTTACCAAAAAAGTGCCTAAACGCGTAGATCACCGTGGCGTGTACGAGGTAAAAAGCAAACGACCATTCGCCAAGTCGGACGAGTACGGGCGATCGCAACAACGACCGTCCGCCTGCAGCGTCCCGAGTGGCCACTGCAAATATGATGATGGCAAACAGTAGGATGAAGATTGGCTCGTACAAGTACAGGAGCCAACGAAACACGGGACTCTCGAGTTCAATCCGCATTCCGTAAACCAGAACCGCAGCGACTGCAGCGAGAAGTGCATAGCCGATAATTGGTGGAACTCTCAAACGGAAGCCAAGAATGGCCAGCTGGGCGAGTCCCATTCCGATCACAAACTCACCAATGCGGCGCACCGGCATCGGCAGTTCGAGAAGTGCAGTGCCAGGCACGGCGTTAACAATGATTTGGTAGCCGACAACCGTGACCCAAGCCCCTAAGATAACGAGGAATGCGCCTCGGACACGGAGTGGTCTAAGGGCCCGATTGAGCCAAGGGTGCAGGGCGTAGAAGAAGGCCTCGACTGTGAGAGTCCAGGCCGCTGGGTTACCTGAGAAAAGGATCTCCGGGTTGTTCGACCAGCCCTGTATCAGAACGACTGAAAGCAAGAGAATTCCGAGCGAGAATGGCTTGACCCACGACCCCTCTTCAATCTCTCCGAATGAATAAAAGACCGGGATGGCCAAGAGCAGCGCGACGACATGCGCTGGATAGATTCGGGCGAAGCGGCGCCAATAGAAATTCCGCGTCGATGTGGTCGGCCGGGCCGAGTAAGTTAACACGAACCCCGACAGAACGAAGAAAAAGGCAACCCCTGAATTGCCGAACAGCACCAACGTCGATATGCCGGGAACTGGCGCAAAGTTCAGCATATGAAACATGAATACGCCAAACGCTGCCCACCAACGCAGGCCGGTCAACGAGTCGAGACGAGGCCTCGTAGCCTCGCTCGGTTTTTCCAAACTAGAAGTCATGGCGGCATCGTCTGCGCTCCGCCGCAGCGCCACGTGTCTGGCGGCCAGGCAGCCAGTGCGACAGGCTTCCCTTCAGTCAGGCACCGATAACGATGCGGGGCACGCCCTTCCAGGCCGCCGGGTCTGTGAAGTTGCGGCCGTCCGCGAAAAGCTTAATCTCGGGAAAGTTCGCGGGCCCCAGCTCTCGGTATTGACCATGATCAGCCTGCAAGATTGCTACGTCAACAGCCTCTCCAAGCGCATGCGGCGTGAAGCCAAATCCCGCCAGCTCTTCGTCAGAAAAGACCGGATCGTGTACAGTCACGACTGCGCCGCGTTTGGTGAGTTCGTCAACGGTTGGGAATACGCCTGATACCGCGGTCTCCTTTACGCCACCGCGGTAAGACGCTCCAAGCACTACGACGCGTTGGCCGGCGAGTTCCCCAATAGTTTGTTCCACACGGTCCACAACATATGTCGGCATCGTCGCGTTGTAGTTCCTCGCAGTGCGCACGATATCCGCGTCAGGGTCCGTTGAAAGGTAAAGGCGCGGATAAACCGGGATGCAGTGGCCTCCAACAGCAATTCCGGGACGGTGGATGTGGCTGAACGGTTGCGAGTTGCAAGCTTCAATCACCTTGTAGACGTCGATACCAATAGTGTCCGCATATCGCGCGAACTGGTTAGCAAGACCGATATTTACATCTCGGTATGTCGTCTCTGCGAGCTTCGCCATCTCTGCGGCCTCCGCCGTACCCATGTCCCACACACCGTTCGGCTGCGGGAGATCAGGACGGTCATCAAAGGTAAGAACCGACTCGTAGAACTCAATGGCCTTCTTCGTACCGACGTCGTTGAGTCCGCCGACAAGCTTCGGATACTTCCTAAGGTCTTCATAGACGCGGCCCGTGAGCACACGCTCAGGAGAGAATACTAGGTGGAAGTCTTCACCCTCGGTCAGACCAGACACCTCTTCGATGAGGGGCATCCAGCGATTGCGCGTGGTGCCGACAGGAAGGGTCGTCTCGTACGAGATAAGCGTCCCAGGAGTAAGGTTCTCTGCGAGCGACTTTGTCGCCGCATCCATCCACTTGAAGTCTGGCTGCCAAGTCTCCTCATCAACAAGGAGCGGCACAACGAGAACAACTGCGTCGGCGCCAGGAATCGCATCGGCATAGCTAGTCGTAGCGCGAAGCTTTCCCGACGGGACCTGGTCTGCGAGCTTCTCCGCCAGACCCTTCTCGCCGGGAAACGGCTCCACACCAGAGTTGATGACGTCAACCAGAGCCTGGTTCACATCGACGCCAACCACCTCATGCCCCATCGAGGCAAACTGAGTGGCAAGTGGGAGGCCGATTTTTCCGGTTGCGACTACTGCGATCTTCACAATTCGAGTCTAGCGCGGGAAGCCTGATACGTTCTTAATTTTCCTCCGGAGGCGGACGCTCTTCGCTCAACAGCGCTGCCACAAGTGGTGCGATTCGTGCTTCTGTGTTCTCGAAGGACAACTGTCTGGCTGCCACATCGGATGCCCGTTTAAATGCTTCCACTCGCTCGGAGGAGATTTCAAGCAACGACGCCCGCAGATCATGCTCTTCAAAACTGGCGCTCACTACCCCCAAATCGAATCGCTCCAGCAAGCGCGTCATCTCGACACTTGGGCCGATCGCCACACCAAGCCTGGCTTGTACATAGTCGAAGAACTTGTTGGGAAGCGTCAGTCGTGCGTTCGTATGGGTTGGCGGGATCCAGAACACCCCGACGTCATATGCAGACAAAACGCTCGGAAGCGCCTCCGGGGCGACCGGCTCATGGAAGGTTATGCGAGGGTCGTTTGCCGCCGCCTCGCGCAGGGTGGCCAGGTGTTTCCCTCCATCACCGCCTGGCACAAGATACAAATCAAGAGAGTATCTCTCAGGCAGTTTGCGGAATACCTGCACCATTCGCTCTAGGCCTCGACCGTGAATTGCCGCACCGGAGTGGACACAACGAATACGCCCTGCCTGGGACACGCTAGGTGCCAGCTCCCTAAAGTGGGTGGCATTGGTCATCAGAGCCGGGGTAACTCCGAATCGGGCTTGGTAGAGCGCCGCAATCTCCTCGCCAACGGTAGTCACGAGGGCCGCTTTGGGAAGGTACTTTCGGCACAACTCTGTCATAAACGGCGCAACGAGATACCGCCAACTGCGAATATGGGTGCGCTCCTCCGGTGCCCACTCGTGCATGTCTGCCCACACAGGTGCGCCGGCACTCAACAAGAACGCCAGGTCGAGCACACGCGCATCGTTTGCAACGACTAGATCCCATCCGCTGGGGATGCGCATCCCGAGGACTGCGCGCGCGGCCGGAGATGTGTTCTCCACAGACCGGTGAGCCCGAAGCGCAAGCCTGAGCACGCCCAGCGGAGTCTGTGGAAGTGACGCAGCACCGTCCGGCACTCGGAAGTGTTGCGCCACTCCGTCGGGTTCCTCGCCGTACCCAATCGTTGAAACCTCGCCAAGCTTGGTGAGGAGCGAGAGCTGCCGGAGCACTCGAGCATCACGGACGATCGGCGAGAGTGAGATCACCAGAATCTTGGGCACAGTAGTTCATTTCCTCTACGGATCGCTCGTTGATACCCCACAACCATACCGCCGCGTGAGGTCTGAGGCAGATCCGCCTCTAACTGAGATCGCCGTGCCTAGTCGGGTCTGCTCTCTCGCTACATGCACGGCGCTGGGTAAATTCGGGGGTGCTCCAACTCTCGTCGATGATGAGCGCTGGGTAGGTTCAACGGGATTGACGAGACTCCGAAAGATATATTCACGTCACATCCAGCCACATTGCGGACGCGCCTATAATGGGGTTCAACTGTCCGCATCTTGCGCGCACGCGCATAGCTCTGAGGGAGGCAGGGCCTTTTCTGTTCAGAGGCGCGTGTCAGACTGTCCGATGCGTATATTCCGACGGAAACCTCGAGCTCTGGGCCGAGCGTAGGGCCGTCTGCCAATCGCGCCAGCCGCAAAAGGAGAACGTAAGACTTGGCCGACCAGATTCACCTCCCAACTGTCTCAGTTGTAATTCCGGTGCATACCGTCGAGCGTCCAATCCGCCAAGCGGTAGCGAGCGTTATCGGCCAAAGCGCGCCCGGGACAGAGGTGATTGTTGTCTGTCACAATGTCTCTGCAGGGGCGATTCAGGGGAAGCTTGTCGGGTTGGACTCGACGCGGTACTCGCTTCTGGAACTCCACGACGGCATCCCGTCGCCGGCCGGGCCACTCAATCTTGGCGTAGAGTCCGCCCAGACAGACTACGTGACCGTCCTCGGCTCTGATGACATCTACGAAGCCCATGTCTTTGATTCTTGGCGGAAGGAACTCGCAAAGTACCCCTCAGAGATCCTTGTTGGCCAGTTCAAGGTGGACGGCGTGGGACGAGTGCTCGCGCCCGCGCCAAGAGTTGGCCGTTTTAGAGACCTGGATGCGGCGAAGGACCTGCTATACACAAGGACCCCACAGCTTGCCGTTCTATTCCGTTCGGATCTCATCCAGCATTCCGATTTTCCAGGCTTCACGCCGGGCGCCCGGAACGGCGAAGACATTGCTTTAAGTGCGTTTCTGTGGAGCGTGCCGTCAAGCATCTCCTATTCTCGGTGCAGCGACGGCTTCGTAGTTGGGCGTACCGCTAACAATCGGGTGACCGCGGTTCCGCTCTCCGTCGCCGAATTGCTCAGCCCGGTGCTCTTCACCTTGGAACAGCCGTGGCTGAGTGACGCTGCTCCTAGCCATCGCACTGCCTTGGCACTGAAACTCACAACGAACCACGTCCTCGGCATTCTGCGCGGCCGTATGCACTCCGGCCCCTTCCTTCCCGATGACCTGGCCCACTGCCGCGAAGCTCTATTGAGAATCGAAAACCTTTCGCCGGGCTATAGTGGCCGGCTCACTCGACGTGACTACTCCCTCGTTTCCGCAGTGCTCAACGACGACGCTGAGGGCTTGGAACGATCACTTCAGGACACGCACCCGCTGCGGAAGTATCTTCCTCTGAAGCTTCGTTACCTTCTCTCGTCCAACGGAGCACTTCGTCGCGCCATCCGGCTCATTCTCGTCCCCCTCTCACTTCGACCTGCCACGCCCGCTGACTAGATGAGACTATTCGAAATGAAACTAAGCCTTGCCGCGCTTGCGAGCCGTTTGCCGCCTAGCCTGCAGCAAGTTGCGGTCGCCCTCTTCGGCCAGCAAAGCGCGTTCTTCCGGATACGATTGCGCACTAAAGGCCTACATAAGCAGCCAATACCTGCCCCTTCCCCGCTTGCGGAAGAATCCACACGGGTCTACATCGCTCCACTCAATGTCGCTGGACAGGCGCGTCTGTGGGCATCAGCGCTCAACGAGCATTGCGAGAGCACGAGCGCCGTTCACATGATGGCGCCGTCGACAAGCAAGGTCCGCCTGACGTCGGATCACCCAGTTCCACTCGGAGCTTTTCATCTCTCTCGAGAGTGGCAACGCAACGAGTTCTCGGTTGCTCGACGTGCGACTCACGTTATCAACGAGAGCCTTCGGCCAATGTTTGGGAGTCTCTACCGGTACGACGTAGAGCGAGAGATTAAGGCGCTGCAGATGGCAGGGGTCTCAGTGGCGGTGTTGGCTCATGGCTCCGACTTCCGCAGCCCGTCCTTAAGCCGGTCCAGAACCCAATGGTCCCCCTTCCACAACCGTGAACACAAAGCTGAGATTGCTCGATTGCAACAGATTGCTGACTTGAACACTCGGACGCTCAGGGCCCTTGGCGTTCGTGTCTTCGTCTCAACTCCGGATCAGCTCGCTGACATTCCGGAGGCGAGCTGGGCGCCCCTGGTGGTGGATTTGGCTCCATGGCTTGACGCCTCGCGGCCCCTCCGTGCTGAAGGGCCTCCACGTGTCACTCACGTACCGAGCAAAGGGTGGTTGAAGGGCACGGGACTCATCGCACCTCCCATGGAGGCACTGGCAACAAGACGCGTCGTGGAGTACCGTCCGCTCGCTGGCCTCTCCCACGACCAGATGCCGGGCGCACTTGGTGCAGCAGACATCGTCCTGGAACAGTTCGGGGTCGGGAGCTATGGAGTAACGGCTGTGGAGGCGATGGCCAGCGGCCGAGTAGTTGTAGCCCACATTCTCCCCGATGTGCGTGCCCATATTCGTTCCTTTACCGGACTCGATCTGCCCATCGTGGAGGCGACGCCGGACAACTTGGAGGATGTTATCGCCGCGCTCGCTGCCGATCCAGAGCGCCGACTTCACATTGGAGCAGCGAGTCGGGAGTTTGCTCGGACCGTGCATGATGGACGCATGAGTGCGAACGTACTTTCGTCAGGTTGGCTTCATCCGTCAGTGGGGAATCACACGTGAGCTCGCGTTACCTCGCCTGCACAGTGCCCAGAACTCGGCGCTCGGCTTCCCCGGAGCGGACCTGCCAAGGGAGGCTAGACTCAGATTGCGAGCACGGCAGTCACCTCGAAGCGAAAAATCGTATCGCCACTGTGTGTCTGGCTCGTTCCGGCCGACACTGGTTCGCTGGCGTCCCGATGAGTGCCTCGCGCGTCGGTTTCACTTCTCACGGCGAGGGCTTGCGTCAAGCTTTGCTCAGGCGCCACCCATCACCCACACACACACACACACCGCGCTGGCTGCATGGACTCCATCATGAGAGCAGGGGCGCCCAACTCCGGAGTGGCACATTGCTATGAGTTCGTTAAAGCCTACCTTGGTTGATTTTTCCTTGCGTTCCTACTCTGAGACACTACGCGCATACCAAGATCACGGGTATTCGGTAAGTAGCTTCGCAGGTTATCTTCGTGATCCGCAGGACAAGCATTTGATACTTCGTCACGACATCGACAACAGCATCGAACAAGCGCTTCGGGTTGCGCGTGTTGATGCCGAGGCTGGCTGCTCCGCGTCTTTCTTCCTACGTGTACATGCGCGAGGCTACAACCTGCTGAGTCTGCCTTCCCTCGAAATCATCCGCGAAATGGAGGCCCTCGGTCACGAGGTCCAGTTGCATCTCGAAGGAGGTTTGTGCGACGTCCTCGGCTCAAACAATGAGGATTGGGCACGCCGGCAACGCGAAGTCTTCGAGGCTGCGGTTGGCCGTCCCCTCGGAGGCTTCAGCCTGCACGAACCTGCACGCATGGGAGGAATCGACTTTGCTGACCGCATCCGCGAGCAATGGTCCGAAACCGTGGCCTATCACGCATACGAGGACCGCTTTATGATGCCAACGATGAAATACCTGAGCGACTCGAGTGGTCGCTGGCGGGAAGGGCACTTTGCAGAATGGCTCGATCGAGAGCCCAGGATGCAGGTCCTCACGCACCCGTTCTGGTGGTTCGAACGAGTTCCTGCCGAGAATTACTAGCTCGAGAGGTTCTTGCCTATGAGTCTAGCTGTCCTCCTCGTCACGTGATATGCCCGTCCGCGAAAGCTTCACTACCAACTTCTTAGGCGGATCTTGCCGGCAGCTCACGCGCAGGATTGCCCACGCGGACTTCACCCTCACCAATAGACTTCAGCGCAACCGCGCCGATCCCAAGCAACGCTCCCCTGCCAAGGGTGACCCCTTGGATGATCGAAGAGTTTGGCCCAAGCCAGACCTCATCTTCCAAAACCACGCTCCCTGAGACCTCGGCGCACGCAGTAACTATGACGTTGCGGTCCAGCCGGCAATTATGAGAGATGTGGACATGGTCGTCAATTTTCGAGTAGTCTCCGATAACCGTCGGCGCGATAGTCCCAGAGCATACAGTTGTAAAGCAGCCAACCTCTACGTGATTGCCGATTACCACCGACCCCAGGTGAGGGATGCGGAAGTTATTGCCGGAAGCATCTTTCTCGATCCCAAAACCCTCTTCGCCAATGACAGCGTGGCTCTTAATGAGCGCGAATTCTCCGATTTTAACGTTGGCGCCGATGACAACGTGGGCACGGATTTCTGCTCCGGCACCCACTACTGCGTTCTCGCGAACGACCGTAAACTCTCCGACTGAAGCTGACGGATCGACTTGTGCAGTCGGGTGCACACGGGCTGTCTCCGCGACGCCCACACGAACCGGTGGAGTGAAGTAACGTGCACTCACTTGCGCAAATGCTGCCCGCGGATTCGTCACGGGGATGAGCGTACCATTCAGAGGCGTGTCATAGACTCCCTCAGCGGGAACCAGGACAGCTGCACCCGCCTGTAACGCAGCATCGAGCGAATCCCCGTACTTATCAACATCGCCGACAAAAGTCAGAGTGTTCATTTGTGCCTCGCGGATAGGTGCGATCCCGTGAATCTCGCGATGCTCTCCGACTATATAAAGCGAGAAGTCGGCGATGATTGTTTGAGTGTTGAGAATGGTGGCGCTCATACCAGTACTCTAGCTTCGCGAGGTAGGGCGCAGCTCAGCTAGCTTAGATGCAGCCATGAGCAGCTGTTACGGCGAGACGGGCGACCCGTTCCAACCCCACCTTCTCACGCATCCGCAGGGCGAAGGGCTCCCGGAGCTCCTGCCACCCTGGAGAGAGACTCTCACGGTACGCCTCCTCCATTGCTACCACGACGCTGCCAGCATCGTACGCGACTGCCCACCCGGCCCCTGAGCTCTCAAGAAAGTCAATAGCGGGGCCCAGCCCCGTGAAGATGACGGGCGTACCGACGGCGACTGATGCATAGATCTTTGTTGGGAAGCTGAAGTCGTATCCTTGGCCAGGGCGAGAACTCGCTAGCGAAACAATCGCGCCCCGCAACCAGCTTGCGACAACACTAGGATCCTCTCTGGGTAAGTGCACTACAGCATTATCTGGGAGTGCTCGAGCGAGACGCCGAATTGCCTCTCTTTCCGACCCCTGCCCGATGAATACCAACCGTGTTTCCGGGTGTTTAGCGTGAAAGACTCGAAACGCATCCACAAAGATTCGTGCTCCGTGCACCTCAGACGCAGTACCTGCATAGAGAAAATAGGGGCCATCGATCTGTCTCGCACTTCCTTCGAGCGGGAATGAGGCAAGATCGACACCGTTGCCGACCGTGGCGATCCGCTCTGGGGAGACGCCAAGCTCCTTCAACCTGTTGGTCACACCGTCACTCACAGAGAACACTACGGACGCGCCCCGGAGAACAAAGCGTTCCACGATTCCAAGAAGCTTGGCCACTGGACCCGGCGCAGCGTCCGTCCCGGCAACAGCGTCCGACCAAATATCTGCGGCATAGTAGGCATACGGTGTCCGCCGAAGCGTTGCGGCGCACCTGACGAAAAAGCCTGTCGTGGGTGGCGGTTCAGCAACGATAAGGTCAAACCGCTTGCCGAACAGGACCCGGAAAAACAGCGGAACATCGAAGCTCAGGTATTGAATGTATCCACGCACGTAACCATGTTTGTCTCTGAGCACGGGGAAGCGCTTCACGACATACGGCGAGCCCTCGTCCTCGGTATCAACCACAGACTCCGTTGTGCGCACGGTAAGCACCTCAACTTCGTCGCCGGCTTCCTCGAAGCCCTGCGCTAGGGCCTTAAGCCGAAACGAGGCAGCGCTTGGCTCCGGAGCAAAGATCCGACTCGCGATTGCAATCCGCATGTTCCCTCTGTGCTCTCCTCGTGCGCGCTGCGTTGACATGGTTCTAGCGTTCTGCCGCTCGTGCAGCGATGGCGGCTTCCCAGACTGGATTTTGGGCTTCAGCGCTATTCTCAGTTGCCGCAGAAGCGGCATTTTGCTTCCACCGAGTCACATCCGCAGTGGACAAGCTATCAAGGGCGGCGACAACGGCCTCGAGGTCGGGGCTCTGAGAAACGACCCCGAGGTCATGTTTGCGGAGGAGCCGCTCCATGTCTACTGTCGGGCTAATGACGAGCCCAAGTCTTGCTTGCACGTAGTCGAAAAACTTATTTGGAAGGGCCAAGCGGTAATTCGTGTTGGTGTCAGGCAAGATGAACACACCGACGTCGTATGAGTTCAGGACACGAACGAGTTCGCGCTGAGGTACCGGCGGCTGGACAGTGATGCGAGGGCCCAACTCAGCAGCCAGCTCCACTAGAGCGCTATGGTAGTCGGACCCTACGCCAGTAAGGTAGAGGTCCAAAGTGAGTTGTGTCCTCGATCTCGCGGCTGCCCGCATCATGACCTCAATGCGTCGATTCTCCTGCGCGACACCAGAGTGGACCAACTTGATCGGCTTGCCCACCGGTGTGGGTTGTAGCGTTGCGAGCGGGGCAGCGTTGCGGACTACGTCTACGGCAAATCCGTAGTCATCGCGGTACCTGCCTGCGATCGTATCCGAAACTGTCGTCACTGATCCGACGAAAGCGACGTAGCGACGTAGGATCCACTCGAAAAATGGCTTTCTTAGCCGAACCCAAGCAGGGTTCTGGTCATGGAGCCCAGGGAAATACTCGTGCAAGTCCGCATGTACGCGCCGCGATTCGACGACCGTGTGAGCAACTTCAACGGTATCGAGGTCATTGGCGAGAACTGCATCAAATGAGCGCCCCCGCAATGCGCGACGCGCCTCCCTGCTCCGGGGATGCCAGCGGTAGACAAATGAATACAAATGAGCTCTGAGCGCAACCGCCTCAAGATACTTAAACAGACGTGAAACACGTCCGCAAAGCGGAAGATGTTCAACATCATCCCGCGCAGCTTCACCAAAGCCGCATGTCGTCACGTCATAGTGTTCAGCGAACAGTTCGACCTGTTTGCGCACACGAGCGTCCTGGCTGATGTCAGAGAAGGAAATGATAAGCAGTCGTTTTTTCATAGAATTCCCGCCAGCTGGGCTTGCACTTTAAACTCAGGGACTTGTTCGACAACCTCCATAAAAGTCCCCTGCCCGAGGATCCTTCCCTGGTCCAAATAGCACACCTGGTCGTAATCACGAATCGTCGCGAGACGGTGGGCCACGGTAATGAACGTGACCTCGCCCTGCAATTCGTGCAGCGACTCAGTGATTCTGTTTTCAGTGGCGGTATCGAGTGAGCTAGTAGCCTCGTCCATCACCATTACGTAGGGGTCGGCGTACAGCGCTCTCGCGATTCCCATGCGCTGTTGCTGTCCGCCCGAGATCGAGGTTCCCCGTTCCCCCACCTTCGTACGGATACCATCGCCGCGGGTCACAAGCTCAGAAAGATGTGCCTTAGTGAGCGATTCCTCAACCCTCGTCTCGTCGTAGTCCTCGTGCCACGTCAAGGCCACATTCTGTGCAATTGAAGCATCAAAGAGAGCCACTCGCTGCGGCACGTATCCAACGCGCTGCCGCCACTGGCGCATAACAGACTCCAACGGCACACCATCAATTTCTAGCGCACCGGACGTCGGCACACTAAGACCGAGGAGGATATCAATCAACGTCGACTTGCCTGCGCCAGAGGGCCCGACAACGGCGAGGCTCGAACCTAATGGAATTGAAAGCGAAAGATCACTCAGGACGTCCCGCTCGGCCCCTGGGTACCGGAAGCTAACGTCAGTGAGTGTAAGTGAGGTCGGGTTCGCGGGAAGCACGCCTGTGTCCGGCTGCTCGACCATTTCGGCTCGCTCTTCTCGCGCGCTCTTAAGCTCACGTATCACATCCCGAGCATAGGGTTCCGTCGCGGAAGCGGCGTTGATGCTTGACTGCACGGCGTTTAGAGCTGGGATCATCCGGAATCCCGTAGCTGCGAACAATGAGATGGCTACGAGGGCGTGCGTTGTCCCCCCAATCAAATAGGCCGACCCGCCCACAATCAGCACGCCTCCAACGAGCACAGCCTCGTATGCATACTTGGGGACGACAGAGAGGAAGGCGAGGTTTGCTCGAGCTCTGGTGGTGATCTGCCGGCTCTCAGAAAGCACCTCGCCTACTTCATCAAGCTTCCCTCGGAGCACGATCTCTTTCAGAGCGTCGACCATCTCGGTCATGATCGTAGCCACCCGGTATCCAAATGTACGATTGCGTTCGCCGGCCGACCTTGCGTGCTTCGAGACTAGCGAAGTCATCAGTACGAGAGCGCAACCGAGGTAAACCAACGCGATCAAGGCCACCAAGGGTTGTGCAATGATCAGCACCGAAAGAACTGACACGAACGTTAGGACGTTCACCGGAACCTGCGAAAGCGGCATGATGAAGCCTGTGTTCGTATGTGACATGGACGTGTCAACGATGCGTGTCACAGTCGCAGTGCTTACCTGCGAGCGTCGCTCCCAGCTCGAGCGGGTGTATGCGCGAAACAACGCGTCACCAACCTCTAGTTCATAACGCGCAAACCGACGCGTCGCGTGCCAGTGCAGGATCGAAGCGATCACGCCCTTGGATACAAAGAGAACGGCAACCGTAACGGCAATCCAAGGTACTGCGTTCGCGGGAAGTTCACCCAGAACTGGAAGGGAGATCGGATCGCCGCTCGCCATCGGCGTCACAACGGCCACAATCAACCCAAGAGCGAGCGTGTCGAGAAGCGCAAGGGCTCCGGTAGCGATCGCGTACCACGTGTAGAACGGCTTCGCTCCCTTCGGAAGAACCTCGAACAGCTCTGCCAAGGTTTTCCACGCTGACTTCACCTGTTCACCATTTCCTGTGTTGAATCGTCATCCCCACCGTCTCTCTTCACAGAGCCACGCGGCTGTACCCGCAGCTCACTTGGAGAAGCGGGACTGCCTGCTACAAACGCCCCTAGGCCCCTGCACGTGTTACTGCGGCCATAGCGGCAATGATTCGCTCCAACTCACCATCGGTGAGTGAAGGGTGCACTGGCAACGACAGCACCTCGCTTGCAGCGCGTTCGGTCTCAGGGAGTTCAAGGCCCGGGGCGTACATCTCGAGTGAGGGCAGGCGATGATTCGGAATCGGATAATAGACCCCCGAACCAACTCCGTGCTCGTCTTTCAAAGCCACCCGGATCCGATCCCGCTCTGCAGCGTCCAGTCTCACCGTGTACTGATGGTAAACGTGGGTGGCCTTAGCAGCCACCTTGGGCACCACAATTCCCGGGGTACCTTCCAGGCCCGCGGTCAAAGTCGCCGCATTGCGCTGCCGCTGCTTCGTCCAGGCGTCAACCTTGGTCAACTGCACGCGTCCAATTGCAGCGTGAATATCGGTCATGCGAGTATTGAAACCGATGACCTCATTCGCATACTGGGTTTCCATACCCTGGTTCCGCAGAAGGCGAATATTTCGGGCGATTGGCCCATCCTCGCAAGAAACCATGCCCCCCTCACCGGATGTCATGTTCTTGGTCGGGTAGAGACTAAACATTGCGAAGGCGCCGAGCGTACCCACCGGCCGCCCGTCCCAGCTTGCCCCATGTGCCTGCGCAGCGTCCTCAAAAACAGCGATGCCGTACTCATCCGCGATTGCGGTGATCTCATCAACCAAGAAGGGATGCCCATAGAGATGGACAGGCATGATGCCCTTCGTTCGCGGCGTAATCGCAGCCCGCACTGCTTCTGGGGCTAGCGTAAAATAGTCGGGTTCAATGTCGACGAACACGGGAGTCGCGCCCGCCAAAGCGACAGAGTTGCCCGTCGCCGCGAATGTGAACGAAGGGACGATGACCTCATCCCCTGGCCCGACTCCCGCGGCAAGGAGACCAAGGTGCTGGCCACTCGTTCCCGAATTTACCGCTACCGTTTCTCGCCCTTGTACGAAATGCTGGGCAAATTCCTGCTCAAACGCAGCGACCTCCGGCCCCTGTGCAACCATGCCAGAGCGCAGCACGCGATCAACCGCCTCGCGCTCGTCGTCTCCGATGATTGGCTTGGCAGCGGGAATGAAATCAGCACTCATGACACCATCATAACGGACTGGCCCCAGGGTCCCTGGGGGGGTCGACGAACGTCACTCCTGCTCGGCGTCTACCTGCTCGGGGTGTGATTCCGTTTCTGCCTTCGATGCCGCCGTGCCCTTTGGAACAAACACCACGGGTGCGGGTGGCGTCAGAACCGCATTACCATTCTGGAAGGGCACTGCATACCCGGTCCCCACCGGGAACCCTGGACCCGCAGGCCAGCCCCACGGCCCCGTCGGCCCGCCGGACTTCTCATACGCTGTCCGGTACGCATCCGGGCTGAATGCCAATGGCTTACCGTACGGACCGTAGTACACCGTCTGACGGGCAAAGACCTGATAGGTCCCCTGACCGTCAATGACAACCGTATCCTGCACCGGGAACCCAGTAGCGCTCGTCGGACCACCGCCCGCAACCCACTTGTCGAACGTCGCAGTCTGCATAAACGCAGCAACCCCCGTACTCGACGAGTACACCGCATTACCATTCTGGAATTTCATCCCGACGCCGCCACTCAAAGAAATCTGGGCCACGGGCCAGCCCCACTTCTTGGCCACAGCTTCAGACGAAACGAACTGTTCAAAGATCCCGGACGGGACAAAGATCTGCCCGGTGGATGAGGTCTGCACCATTCCACCCTTCTCAGTGCGTCGGAAGCTCTTACCAGCGAGGGGTAGACGGTCCGCATTTGCGAGGCCTACAACGGGGTAGCCGCCGAGCGCGGTCCATGCTTTCAGTTCTGCGGCGTCGAGAACTGCAGTTCCATTCTTCGAAACCATGAGAGTCCCGCCTTGGAAGAGCTGCGCTGCAGCGGAGGCAGAGTATTGGGACGCGTTCTCAAGTGGGAATCCAAGCGGGCCAGTCTGCTCGCCGCGCGCTTTCCACGCGTTGAACACCATCGTAGGCATGTACCGCATGACGACATTCTTGGGGTCGTAGACCGTCGTCCCGTGTTGGAATGACGCACGATAGTTCCCGCTTGCAGCGACCCCGGTGATCCCGCTTGCGAGGAAGCCCCAAGCGCCCGACGCTCCGCCCGCAGCGAGATAAGCATCCATCATCCAGCCGCGCAAGATACCAAAGCTTTTGCCCAGTGCAGTCGACTCGGTGATCAAACCGTTCTCGAATTCCATTTGGTAGCCGCCGCCATTCGCAGAAACAGCGATTCGCGCTCCCAAGGGGTTTCCGTAGTTGAATCCCGCTGCCTTGGCCTGATCATATACCTGACGGATGCCAGGTGACATTTGGTCGTTAATCACAGTGGATCCGAACCACGTGTTCCAAAGGATAAAAAAGTTGCGGTTGCCATATGACGAGCAGGAGTCGCCTGTGCCTGAGCCCGCTCTAAGCGCCGCCTGGTTTGGCTGATAGGGCGTATATATGTAAAGCGCGGCGGTAGCCCAGTTTTCGATGTACACGTTGGAACCACCGCACGTCTGGTTCGGATGCCACTGAATATAGTTGTTCTTCAATGGCTTGTAATTGTAGGAACTCGAGTGCGCCCGATACACCTGAAGCTGCCACGCTGCCCGATAGACCTGCTGGAAAAACCCTCCCTGCTTGGGATCGCAGGCAGCCGTCCCCCCTGGACCGCTATCCGGACACGCGTATCCCATTGCCATGAAATACTGATTCTCATTTGGCCATGGGTCGGTAATGAGACTTTGCTCTTTCTCGAGCATCACGAGCAATACACGGGGATTGATTCCGCAGGCGGCGCCCACCTTAGAGATGATCGACGCAGCCTTCTCGTTGGGGGCGCCAGCGTAGGCCTTGCAGTACGCGTTTGCAGGACGGGAAACCGTGCTGACGCTGTAGTCGCGCGTGCACTTTCCAGCCAGCTTCGTTGGGCCGTTCCATGTCACCGGTTTGCCCACTTCATAGCCCGGGCGCCCGAGCCAGCACTGCGGCACGCGCTTATTCAGAAAGGTTTGCACTTCGGCCGCGGTCATCGCTTCGCCGTTGTAGAAGAGGCCGTCGTCAATGATCTTTCCGGCTTTGAAGTCCGTCGCACTCCATGCGTTCGCTGGAGTAGGATTGGCAACCACTGTCAACGCGGAACCCGCGACGATCACGCTAGCGCAAAGCGCGGCTACGACTACCGCCCAGAACCGTTTCTTGGTCGCCACAGCTTCACCTTCAACTTGAGATTAAGATTCCTGGATACAGCAACTGTAGTTGAAAGCCATTTTCAACGGCAACCTTCGCCACATACGCCAAGCCTCCAAGCAATTACTGTGGTAGCCCCTGCCCGCTTTGGCGGGCGGCCAGGACCAAACCGCTAGGTGTAGTTCCCAGTGAGGTTGTGCACACGACCTGAGGGAGCGTGCCACCGATCCCGGCGTGGGGGCCGCGATTGCGGTAGTGATGAAGCCGAGCGTCGTTAGTTGCGGCCCTGGCCTCATCACTGTCATAAGCTGGCGAGTACGCCCATTCCTGCGCGAGGGTCCCGTTAAACCATCCCGCTTTTGCGTTCGTTTGCGGCCGGTACGGGCGCGTATAGCGATGCCCCACGCCATCACCATATGCAGCGGTAAGCGTGCCAGAGCTGTAGCACGCCCCCTTACCAGGTAAGACTTGAGTTCCTCAATACTCGTGTTCTCAAAGCCCACCCGTGTTCGTTCCCAGAACCCCGTAGTGGTCTCGCGTCACTCGTCCCGCAGTATCTCGGAGCACGCGAGACGTGATCGTTCGAACTGCCACCGGCAGGGATGATGCCACGTATCTTGAAATCAACATGCACGAGGTCACCGGGGTGTTGACGCTCAGATCTCGCTGCCGGAACTTTTCGCCCAGGGAGCCCGGTCGCTAGATGGACGTGTCCAAGCAGGAGCTTCCGGTGACAGGCGAGGACGCGTTCGATTGTAGAGCGTGGGACACCGAGGTGATCGTTGATGTGGCGTGGCCCCCGTTGACGGGTGAACCGGAGACTCTGGATGCAATGGTCCCGTCGGCCGGGCAACCTCGTGGGTGAGCGGTGTGGGCGTGAGTAACGGTCTGTGAGGGGTTCGCCGGCACAATGCAGGTGGGCCCATACGAGGTTGTGGCGGGGGAGACTTGGAACCTGTCAGCAGCACGTTTGATGGATCACCCTTGATCGGTGATCACACGGCAAGTCGCAGCCGCCCGACTGGGGTGAGGGGCGCGTTAGCGTGGCACATGAAGACCTCCGGTCTGGATGTTCGAGTGTGGTAGCCCACATCCTGCCGGAGGTGTTCATCGATCTCGAGTGTTCACAACGCCCCAAGCAACTCCACTTAGCGCACGCCTTGCCCAATTCCGGCGATGTCTCCGTCGAGCCGCGATGCTGCGTCGCCTGCCCGAAACGCTTCTTTGAGCACGGCAAGAGTGTCGTGGTAGGCCGAGACAGTCTGCCGCAAATCGGCCTCATCATGCGCCGCCGTCACATTGTGGGTCGCGATCATGAGGACCCCATTACGGCTCATCTCCTGCATGAAAAGGTAACGCATCGCGTCCAGGTTGGGAGTCTCTGGGTTCCACACAAGGAACTTCCAGGCGTCATGCCCTTCCAAGCTAAGAATTCCATCAAGCCCAGCCGCCAAGATCTCCGTCTCAACACGACTGGCGAGATCCCGCCCGATTCGCGAGAGGTCCGAGATCACCTCAGTAGTCTTGATCCTCTCAAGGACGACCTTGGCTGCGGTTAAAGAAAGCAGCTCCCCGCCGAATGTTCCGGAGACGAACGCGGTTTCCAACACATCGATAAGCTCGGCTCGCCCAACAACGGCAGACAACGGGTAGCCGTTCGCGATTCCCTTTCCAAACGTCGCGAGGTCGGGGGTCACTCCAAAGAACTCCTGTGCTCCTCCCCGTGCGAAGCGGAACCCGGTGACCATCTCATCGAAGACCAGGAGCGCACCGTGCTTGTGTGCGAGTTCCTTGGCACCGGCCAGGTAATCGGGATCGGGCCAGATGTATGTCATGGGTTCAATCACGACGGCCGCTATGGGCTCGGTCTGCAGCAGCTCTTCGAGTCGCGCAAGATCGTTGTAGGGAGCGGGATGTACGAGATCTGCGTACGCTTGAGGTACTCCTAGGGATCTGCTGTCCATGCTCCCGATGAACCAATCCTGCCACCCGTGGTAGCCGCACGTGATCAAGTGGTCCCGTCCCGTGTGTGCGCGTGCGATTCGGATTGCAGCCGTCGTTGCGTCACTCCCGTTCTTCCCAAACTTGACCTTTTCAGCGCACGGTACGAGGTCAATGACGAGCTGGGCAACCTCCGCTTCGATGGGGTGTGTGAGCGATATCGTCGTCCCTCGCTCGAGTTGACGAGCAACAGCCGCGTTGATTTCTGGGTTTGCATAGCCAAGGTTCACAGATGCAAGAGCGCTCATCAGGTCAACATACTCGTTGCCATCCACGTCCCAGATCCTGCCGCCTCTCGCTAAGTCCGCATAGAGCGGGGCAAGCCCCGCCGGCAAGGTCTTGGTTGACTTCGAAAAAGTCTGAGTACCGAGCGGTGTGACACGGCTAGCGCGTTCCAACTGTTCAAGAGAGCGTGCGTAGCGTTCGGTTGCGGCCATTTTCATTTCTCCTTTGCAAGCCCGGCGTTGCGGGCGAGGTCTCCAGAGGTGCGAGAGAGCGACGGCTCCTGCTCCAACAGGCTGAGAATCTCTTCTTGCCCAAACTCTGCGTTCGATTCGTAGAGACGCTGGTAGACACCTTCTACGAACAACAAGTCTTCAGGAACGTCGACCGTCCATCGAAGATCTGAGTGGTCCGTTTCCTGGCTCACATTCCAGGTGGTGAACTCTTCGGGACGTCCATACATCCCTAGGGTGACATGCTCACGCTCTGAGGATGCTAACGCTGCCAGCGTCAAGCGCGTAAATGCGGCTGCCGTAAATACTTCCACGTCCAGACCATCTGGAAAAGTCGGTATCAACACGTTCGACGTGTAGTCAGCCTTATGTTCGAGATGCTCCTCGATGACGCGATCGACAATCTGTGGGACAGCTAGCGGGCAATCGGCAGTTAATCGAACAACGTGGTCCGGAGCGAATTCAGCCACGACGCGAGCGAACCGCTCTACAACGTTATCGAGAGGTCCACGTCGCACTTCCCACCCAGTAGCCGAGACTAGCGACGCCAGCTCGTCGTCGGACGAGTCCTCCGACGTTGCGACCACGAGCTGGTCGATATGGTGGCTACGGGCGAGCCGCTCCAATTGGCGCAGAATCATGGCTTCGCCAAGGAGCGGCTGGAGTACTTTCCGCGGAAAGCGGGTCGAGCTCGATCGGGCCTGCAGAATTCCGAGAATCATCGTTTCCTGTCTCTCTACCATTCCCTCGGATCGAGTAATGCATCCGGCAACGTAGGCATCTCAAGGTCAAACAGGGACGCGTCACTCCAGGCCTCGATTGTCTGTTGCACTTCAGGTACGCTCAGAGCGCCCACAACAACGGCGTCCACGACCGGATGGTGCTTGAGGAACCCTAGCAACAGCTCGATCACAGTGGTTTCATGGGCCGTCGCGGCTGCCCTAATGCGTTCGATGGACGGGCGCAGGCCTGACAGGTTTTGAGGTATCTCGTGAGCCGAAGCGAGCAAGATACCTTGCAAGTAGGCGCTTCTCACGTGGACAGTTCCGCCTCGCCCATGGAACTCTGCGAGAACGGGGCTGTCGAGAATCCTGCGGTCCAACACGTTGCCTGGTACCTGCACGATATCAAGATCGGGCATCAACTCGAGTGCTGCTTCGAGGTCAGACAGATCGTAGACACTGGCGCCGATTCGTTCAACGACCCCTTCCTCCCGCATCTTCCTGAGTGATGCGCACGCAGCCGGAGCCCGCCGGTCCCGGAGGTCGTCGACGCGGTGAAACATGAGGGCGTCTAGGGTGCGGACCTTCAGGTCCGCTAGCGTCCGGCCGACCACTGTCATCAGCTCCGGATCTGCGGAGTCCAGACCGAATTTCGAAGTATATCTGGGCCTAGCGCTCTCCGGAATGGCCCGCCCCAGTCTGGATTGCGCATCGCCATAGTATGGCGATGTGTCGAAGACTTCGATTCCTCCCTGCGTCGCAACCGTGCACACGGCAGCGATCTCACCGTCGCTGAGTCTACCGACGGTGTTCGTGGCACCGTATTCGGCGCCGAATTGGGCTGTACCAAGCACCAACTGTGTCATGAGCTACTCCGCATTCGCCTCTGCGAGAAAGGCGGCAACTGCCTCCGGTTGCCATATATCGTCGACACCGATTTGCCGAGAAACAGGCGGATTCTCAAGCTTCTCGACAAAGGCTATAAAGGATTCCTCTTCATGCAGTCTATGCGGGAATGCGTCTGCACTCGCGTAGTGTTTCGCAAGGTCGGTCTCCACGACACCAACAGTTACTCCAAAGGCAAGTGCTTCGAACAACACCGTACTGGTCATCCCTACCACCGCACGCGAAGCGAGCAGAGAAGCGTTCAAATCGAGAATTGGATCAAGTTCGACGCCGTGCTCCAGAGCCCTCTCGAATAGCTGCACTGCCGCTGGACGCTCAGTTGGGTGTGGCCGCACTGCGACCTTCCAGGAGGCTGGCAAACTCCGCCTCAGAATAATTGCAGCGTCGATGAGACGTTGGGTTTCGTATTCGCTCGACACTACAAGTAGTCGGGCCTCGCGGGTGCTAAGCGCATTGGCATCTGATGCGGCGCGCTCGAGCGAAGGTTTGCCGACGGGGACGATCCGACCGGGGAATTTGAGGTCCTTCCCCCAGTATGTGCCAAAAGTGAGAAGCGTATCCGGCAGACTGCTTGCAAGATCCGTGGCTTGGAACGCCCTCCCAAAGTTATAAGCGGCGTGCGCGGGTCCGATCCAGCCATGCTGGAGTTCCGAAACTGCGATCCCACGGGCATGAGCGATCCGGATCAGATTGGAACGATCACCGTATGCCGCCATTTGCAGGTAGATCCGGCGTGGACTGACTCGATCAAGCAGTGACACGAACTCAGATTCGGCGTGAGGAGCTCTTTCGAGAAGTGGAATAATCTGCCCAAGCAAACGTTCTCGAAGCCCGGGTGAGAGGGCTGCACCGAACAAGTCAAATATCCCAGACAATACCAATCTGGCATGCGCGCATTGATCGCTGTCAAGGGGTCGTTCTTGACTTGCACGCCAAATTCTTGCCGATGCTTGGGAGTATGTCCAAGTGCGAGGGTTTGCTGGCCGCTGTGCCCTAGGCGTCAGGATGTCAAAGGAAGCGTCTTGCACGACCGCTGCTCTGCTGCCAAGGGCTTGTGCAAATGCGTCCGAGAGCCAGTTACCAGTCCCCCGGTCAGCGTCTCCACGAGTCGTACCAGACACCACGAACAGGTGCTCCGTAGGTTCGATGCGGTCGGAGGATTGCGGGTTTGGCAAAGCTAACCTTGCGACACGATTTAGAATCTGCAGTTTGCTTGCTGGCGCAGTGCCTCGAAGTTCCAGTTTGGATTCTGTTTGAGCCAGCGCGCGGGCAATGGGCCACCTAGCAAGCGGCCAAATGTAGGCACTCGTTCCTTGGAGCTGTTCAAACAATACCTCAGCACCCGAGTTCTCCACGCTGAGGAGCGCCTTAACCGTCGCCGTTTGAGTCACGTGGGATCACCTGACGGCAGCGAGCAGCGTATCGATGACATGATCGACTTGTTCGTCGGTGAGTCCGGGGAAGATTGGCAGCGAGAGCTCTTCAGCGTAGAACGACTCAGCGTTCGGGCACATGCCCCGCTTGTACCCCTGCTCCGCGTAGACCGGATGCCAATAGACGGGCATGTAGTTGACCTGCACCCCGATTCCCGCAGCGCGCATCTTGTCAAACACTTCCCGTCGGCGCCCGCCTTCCACACGGAGCGGGTACAGATGCCAGACAGGATCCACGTCGTCACGCTGCGTCGGAACTCGCACACCGTCGACGTCGCTCAGCGCAGCGTTGTATCTCGCAGTGATTTCCGCCCGACGCCGTTTGAATGCTTCCAGACGCTGCAGCTGCGACAGGCCGAGTGCGCTAGCGATATCGGGGAGCCTATAATTCAGCCCGAACTCGTGAACCTCCTGATGCCACGGTCCTTCAGTGGTGACCTTAAACCGATCGGGATCACGCACGAGTCCGATGTAGTGGAACTCGTGCGCACGCTGAGCCAAGGCAGGGTCCTTCGCAACAAATGCTCCGCCCTCGCCTGTCGTCAGGTTCTTCGTCGGGAAGAACGAAAAGGTCGTCATGTCTGCCAGGTCTCCGACCGGCCGTCCACGATAGCTTCCCCCAATTGAGTGGGCCGCGTCGTCAAGGGTAAGCGCCCCCACGGAGTCGGCAAGCGGCTGAAGCGCGTCATAGTCGGCGGGGTGCCCAGCATAGTCGACCGCAGCAATCACCTTGGTCCGGTCGCTTAACTGAGCTGCGACCGCGCGCGGATCGATGAGCCCGGTGTCCTCTTCAACATCGGCGAAGCGCACCGTGGCACCAAGCATTGACGCCGCGGCGGTGGTCGCGATGAAAGTCATGGGGGTTGCCACGACTTCATCCCCGGGGCCAATTCCCGCTGCGGCGTATGCCATATGCAGCGCAGCAGTCCCCGAGGTCGCGGTAACCGAACGGTGCCCGCCAGAGAGACGCGATATCTCGGATTCAAGCGCAGCGACGGCGGGACCAGTCGTCAGCCAATCACCGCGAAGGATCTCTACAACCGCGGAAATGTCGTCCTCGGAGATTGACTGCCTGCCGTAGGGAAGCATGCTTAGATTCCAGCCTGAATAATGTCGGCAATCTCCTGCTGGGTGAACCACTGATCGTTGAGATCAGAGCGGTACGCGAATCCTTCAGCGACTGGAACCGCATCAGCAGGCGGCTCGTAACCCCACGTGGCAAGATCGGGTTGGATCACGAAGTACTTCCCGCCCTGAATCGTCACCGCTCGACGCCCCTCCTCAGGGCTGATCATCTCCTCGTGCAGCTTCTCGCCGGGACGAAGCCCAACATCAACTAGCTCCGCGCCCGGAACCACTGCGTGGGCCAGATCAACGACTCGCATCGACGGAATGCGCGGGACAAGCAGCTCGCCGCCCTGCATCAGCTCGAAAGCGTCAACCACCATCTGTACTGCGTCGGGCAGGGTGATGAAGAACCGGCTACAGCGCAGGTCCGTGATGGGCAGCGGCTGACCAGCAGCGCCCAGCTTCGCAAAGAATGGGATGACGGAGCCCCGCGATCCCATCACGTTGCCGTAACGGACAACAGCGAACCTCGTGTCGTACGCCGCAGCGTAGTGGTTACCAGTAATAAAGAGTTTGTCGGCAGTCAACTTCGTCGCACCATATAGATTGATGGGGCTCGATGCCTTGTCTGTCGATAGCGCCACAACCTTATTGACACCGGCGTCGATGGAAGCCTCGATAACGTTCTGACTTCCAATGATGTTTGTCTTTACGAATTCGAACGGATTGTATTCGGCGGTGTCAACCTGCTTGAGGGCTGCGGCGTGGACGACGTAGTCAACTTTGTGCAGAGCTCTCGCCAGCCGGCGCTCATCCCTGATATCGCCCAGGAACCACCGCAGTCGCGGATCATCGTTGAACTGCTGTCGCACCTCATACTGCTTGAGCTCATCCCGTGAGAACACAATGAGTCTGCGCGGATTCAAGTTGTCGAGAGCGTATCGGATGAAGGCCTTGCCGAAAGAACCAGTACCTCCGGTAATGAGGATCGTGGATCCCTCAAGTATCGACACGTGTTCTCCTCATTCCTGCGCCAAGTCCGAGAGCTGGCGACATCCGTCGTAGTGCGTTCGAACTATTCTATCGTTAGGGTACGCCCCTCAGCCGTAATGCTCCGCGCGAGAGGAAAATCAATGGCAGCACACACTGCACTCATTCACTGCAACGCCGATTTAGAGCGCGGCATGGGGCATCTGATGCGGGCGTTGTGCCTAGCTGAAGAGGCCTCCTCGCGGGGGTGGAGCGTTGACATTGCCGGCCGGTTCGGTGACCGCGCGGTCGAGCACGTTGACGAGCTGTTTCCCGGACAGAGCCTCATCCAGCTCGATGCTTCCGAACCGCGCCACGACCTGAAGCGTCTCCTCTCCGAACGATCTGTGGACGTACTCCACATCGACAGCTACGACACAGCCCTCGACGGGTTCTTCCCCGGCGCCACGTTGACGAGCAACATGCAGGACGGTCAGTTCGGGCGTCGCCCCGCGGATCTCCACGTGGACGGAAACCTCGACGCCGAGCTCCGCTACGTCCCCAGCGGTCAGGCGGATCTCGCGCTGCTCGGAGCATCTGTTGTGCAGATCCGAAAAACGATGCGCGCGATTTCTCACCGAGTGCGGCCGAAGGAGGAACTGCGCAAGCGCGTACTCGTCGTCCTTGGTGGAACAGATCCGTTCAACGTCACGCCACAGATTGTTGATGGGCTGTTACAGCTCCCCAACATCTCCCTCACGGTCATCTGCCGTCCTGAAGTGCAGCCCGCGCTCCGCCGGTCCCTCGGCGAATCCGCAGGCCACGTCAACATTTCCTCGTTCACGAGCGACCTCCCACGCCTCGCCGACTCGATGGATGCCGTAGTGACTGCTGCAGGCACCTCAGTGTGGGACTTCGCCGCAGCCGGGATCCCCATGGGGATAATCGCCGTCACCGAAAACCAGCTACCTGGCTACAGGTCATGCGAGGCTCACGGGATCGGCTTTCCGCTCGGAACCCCGCCATACGGTGACATTCCCAACAGCCTCAAAGCTTTCGCAGGCTTCCTGGATGACACCGCGCGTTTGAGCGAAAGTGCCGAGCTGGGAAGGACACTCATCGACGGGCGCGGGGCCTGGCGCGTCGTCTCGGCGTGGGAAGAGCTCCTTGCCGCCGGTGCCCCCTCAGCTCGGGTGGAGGAACCTGTGAAGCTCGCTGCTCGAGTCGCCAAGCTCTCCGACGCCGAGTTCCTCTTCGACTGGCGGAACGACCCTGTCACCAGGCAGGTATCGCGCTCCCAAGAACCAGTCACCTGGCCTGATCACCGTGCATGGCTAGAACGTGTTCTGGCTGACGAGAATCGCCGCTTACTCATAATTGAGGAGGCGGGCACACCGGTCGCGACCGTGCGTTGGGATCGCCGCGGGGTGACGTCGTGGGAGGCCTCAATCACGATCGCCCCGACGTCTCGGGGGCGCGGCATCGGCAAGGGTGCGCTGGCCGCAGGCGAAGGCTGGCTCGTAAGCGCAAGACCCGTGCAACTCCTCGCGACGATCCACTCCTCAAATACCGCATCCCAACGGCTTTTTCGAGGAGCGAAATACCTGCCGTACCTGCCTGCAGACAAGGACGGATTCGAGATGCGGTCCAAATGGAAGCTTCCCACCGAGGGCCACGCAGCCCTCGGCGACTCAACATCCTGAACCTTACAAAAGGTCCCAGGTCAACGCTGTTCCTCGCGAAACGTCTTGCGAGAACGTCCTGCCGACCACGAGGTCGAAGCTGTCGGCAGGCAGCCCCCCGGCCGGACGGATAGAGCGCACATTCTGGCTGGAGACTTGTTCGCCCGCTACGACATCAGCGACGACGTAGAGCGATCGCCGGAGTGCGAGGACCGCCCGCTCCTGCTCGGTGGGCCCGAACGCCACGCCGCTCTGAACCGCTACTCTGGCCTGCTCCGCCCCCGTCACAAGTGCAGCAAATTCAGCTGGCGTCAGAGAGAAGTCTGAGTCGACTCCCCCATCGGCACGGTCAAGCGTCAAATGCTTCTCGATGACCGTCGCGCCCAAAGCGGCTGCTGCGACGGCGACTCCAGTACCGAGCGTGTGATCAGAAAGCCCGACGGGAACATCGAACGCTTCACGGAGCACTTGAATGTTGCCCAGCCGTGCTTCCTCCGGTTCGGCTGGGTATGCCGCAGTGCACGCCAACAGCACGAGTTCCTTACACCCGGCATCACGCATCGCGGTCACCGCGGCATCAATTTCGGAGAGCGTTGCCATCCCCGTCGACACAACCACAGGCTTGCCAGTTCGGGCGACCTCGCGCAGGAGGGGAAGATCGACAATCTCCGCGGAAGCGGTTTTATAGAGCTCTACGCCGAGATCTTCGAGGAACGCCACGGACGTTGGGTCAAAAGGGGTTGAGAATGGAATGAGGCCGTGAGACTTTGCGCGGCTGAAGATCTCTTTGTGCCATTCCCAGGGCGTATGCGCCTCTTGGTAAAGGGAGTACAGGTTTCGATCGCCCCACAGGCCGTGGTCTCCCCGCACGCGGAACGCTGGAGCGTCTGAATCGATCGTGAGCGTATCCGCGGTATAGGTCTGAATCTTGAGCGCGTGTGCCCCGGTCGAACCGACAGCATCGACAATGTCAAGCGCTCTGTTCAGGTCGCCGTTGTGGTTACCCGACATCTCGGCGATCGTGAAGACTGGGTTGCCGTGCCCAATTACTGCGCTCGAGAGAGAAATATGCTGAGTTGCGCTCATTTGGCCTAGATTACCTCTATTTCTTCTGCCGAGGGGAGTAGGTGCGCTCGGGCGCTCCCGCTGAGGCATATTTCTGCCAGAATAGGGGATATGATCCCCGCCTCTCCGAGTGGTAATTCGCGCTCCAGATCGAATAACGATGTATGGGTCGTCATCCCTCTATTCAATGAGGCAACCGTTATTGCTTCGGTTATCAATGGACTGCTTCCAATGTTCCCGAATGTCGTGTGTATCGACGACGGTTCCACGGATGGTTCCGGAGTGATTGCCGAAGTGGCAGGAGCACGTTTGGTGTCGCACCCAATCAACCTTGGTCAGGGTGCCGCGCTGCAAACCGGGTTTGAATTCGCTCTTGAACGGGACGCGCGTTTCGTTGTCACGTTCGACGCTGACGGCCAGCATCGCGTAGAAGACGCCGTCGCCATGGTTGAGCGCGCGAGAACAGAGGACGTTGCGATTGTCTTCGGCTCCCGGTTTTTGGATGACAGAACCAAGCCAGGTGTCCTCAAGAAGATCGTCCTCAAGACCGCGGTGTGGGTCACAAACGTCACAACCCGAACAAAACTCACTGACGCCCACAACGGCTTGCGGGTCATTCGAGAAGATGCACTCCGGCAAATCAAGCTACGGCAAGACCGTATGGCACACGGTACCGAGATTGTCGTTCAGCTTGGGCGGACCGGGCTCCCGTTTGTCGAGCAGCCCGTTGAAGTCCTGTACACGGACTATTCCAAGGCCAAGGGCCAATCCTTACTTAACTCCGTCAACATTCTCGTTGACCTTCTGATTCGGTAGGCGACATGCTTTTCCAAGCGCTCCTCATTGCCCTTGTCATAATCATTGCCGTGTTTGCAGTCCGGAGTTTGCCGGGCGAGAAGTCATTGGCGGTCAAGCGCCTCATCGCGCTTCTGTTCGTCGCCGCCGCGATTCTAGCGATCCTGTTCCCCCAGTTGCTCTCCGCTGTTGCGAATTTCTTTGGCGTCGGACGCGGCACCGACCTCCTGTTGTATCTCTTTGTGATTGCTGGGATGGTCTTTGCGGTCATGACAATTCGAGCTAAGGCTCGCAGCGATGCTCGGGTCACCGAATTAGCAAGAGCGGTAGCGTTGATAGAAGCTCGCACAAGCACCACGCAGACAAACGAAAAGCCTGAGAAGCAGTGATCTGGCTTCAAGCAGCGCCGGTCTACATTGTTGCAGCGTTGCTCATTGTCCTCCTCGGCTTACCGCTCGCACTCGCCCTACGGTTGCGCGGAGTTGCGCTACTCGCGGCTTCCATAGCCGGTTCCTTTGCAAGTATCACGGTCTCGTCGTTTGTGTCCCCTTGGCTCGGTCTCAGCTGGTCAATTGCACAGCCCATCACAACGAGCCTCATCCTGTCAGCGTTGATCTATCCGCTTTGCCGTAGATTTGTCCCGAAACCCTCGATCGGGTTTTTCACCTCTCTCATCCGCCCTGGCATCGCCATTTTCATCGGAGCGGTGTTGATTGGCACGCTCCTCAAAGCCGGCCTCGGGGCGCCCGATGCGATCTCGCAGAGCTACGACAACGTCTTCCATCTCAACTTGGTGCAATTCATCCTTGATGAGCAGGACGCTTCTCCTATACATATGACCCTCGCCTCGCCTGCGGCGACAAATCTGTTCTATCCCAACACCTGGCACGCGACAGCTGCGCTCGTCGTGCAGCTCACAGGTGCGTCGGTAGAACTCGCAACCGGGGCACTGGTCTTTGCGACATCCTGCCTTGTGTGGCCTATCGCAATCCAGTTCTTCGCTGCGCCACTTGTGGGTCGCGAGACGCGTCACTTCGCGGCGGTCGCCGTCGTCGCTTCGGGATTCACTGCATTCCCCTACATGCTCATCGCTTGGGGCGTGCTCTATCCCAATCTGCTGTCGACGGCACTTATTCCCATCGCCCTCGGCTTCCTCTATTCAGCGTTGCGACCAGGCCAGTCTCCTGAGTCGGCTTCGCCCCTTGCAGCCTGGATTGGGCTCGTTGGCGCCCTCATGGCAAGTGCGGCGGCCCACCCGAACGCACTATTCGGTTTTGCTGCGCTCGGTTTCCCCCTCGCCGTGGCGTCGCTTCCGTCGTGCCTTCGCGCGGCCCCATCTGTCGTGTCAAAGACCGTCCGAGCAGTTGGGGTCCTACTGCCTTTCGCCTTTATCGCCGTGCTCTGGACCAAGCTGAGCACCGGAGACAACGGGCGCGAGTTCGAACTTAGCCCGCTCAAAGCCGCTACAAGTGCACTCACCAACGCACCATTGCTCGACCAACGAGCATGGTTCCTGACGGTACTCGTCGTTGGAGGCATCGCCGTCTGCTTTGTCTTGCGCCTAGAACGCTGGCTCATCGTTTCCTATGCTGTCGCAATTATGCTGTACACAGTGTCGAGTGGCCTATCCGGCCCCCTGCGCACCGCGATCACTGGCCTCTGGTACAACGACGCGCACCGGCTGGCTGCCCTGATTCCCATTGCTGCAGTTCCTCTAGCTGCCATCTTTTTGGCACGACTGGTTGACGTCATCTCAGTTGGGGCGAAGACCGTGGAATTGCCTACCAACGTGACGCTGTCGCGGCGTACTGTCCTCGCAAGCATGCTGATTGTGCTTGTGCTTGCTGCCGCGGCGTTTGGGCTCCGAGGGTCCAGTATGACCCTGATGATCAGTAAGCTTCACGACCTCCACACGATCGACGAGAGTTCTCGCCTCATTTCGACCAACGAGATTGCTCTGATGGAAGAAGCCCGGGACCTACTTCCGCAAGACGCCGTGATTGCCGGAAACCCCTGGAACGGAAGCGCACTCGCCTACACGTTTGCGGACCGAGATGTCGTTTTCCCTCATCTCGGTGGCCAGTATGGCGAGGACGCGCTTCGAATCGCTAAGAACCTCAAGTACGGTGGACCACAAGCATGCGCTGCAGCGAACAGACTCGGTGTGACGCACGTTCTCGATATGGGTGAACTCTACTCCGTGCGAGGAGACGCGCACCGCCACCTCGACTATCCTGGGCTAACCGACGTCGCAGGTTCGCCTGTTCTCACTCCTCTGTTGAGCGAGGGAGACGCGACACTCTACGAACTGAGCGGGTGTAGTTGAAGCGAGCCGCTTCAGGCGCTCCACACGGCCAGAGTTCAGACGCCTCTGTCGCTTGCGGACACGTCGCCCGGGCTGCAGGAAAGCGCGACCGGTCCCCGAAGGAACTCATCTCACATCGTGGCGCGGGTCATCCGGAAAACGGGGCTGTGGGTTGAACTTCCGGGCCTCGTTCAGCGCACGACGCATGCGCTTGCGAACCGGCTTCGACACCTCTCCCTCGCGCATCTCACGCAAGATCCGTCGGTAGTAGAGCGCATAGGGAATACGGCCCTCATTGCGGAGCCTGTAGGACGCCTGATTTCGGGCGCCCTTCTCAAACTTCCACACGTTGGACTCGTCGATCATTCGGTAGTTCACGCCGGCATTCACTCCCATGTCATGGACGACAAGCGAATCCAACGCAATAATCCCCGGACCGTAGTGGCGCGTCAGCCGCTTCGTGTACTCCTTGTCGTCAAACCAGATGAAGTACTCGCCGAGCGGCAGCCCGTGTTCCTCAATCGCCCACCGCGGGACAAGAACTGAGACGAAGGTGCACTCAGTGATGAGTAGCGACTTCCGGCCGTCGAGGTAGGCGCGCGGCCAATCCCAAGTGGTGATCGGATTATTCATCTCGCAGAGGGAACCATCGATGAATTTGACGAGCGAACAGGCGAAGGGCACGTCGTAGCCGAGCGACTGTGACGACAGGTCTCGCTCGCGCAGCAAGATCTCGAGTGCCTCTGCTTCTGGGTAGCAATCATCATCCATGATCCAGACGTAGTCGGCGCCCAGATTGTACCCTCGTGCCATGCCGTGTTCGAAGCCGCCCGCCCCACCGAGGTTCTCGTCGAGATGCAGGATCTCAAGCTTGGGATTGTCGAGGCCCTCGAGGTACTCCCGGGTCCCGTCGGTTGAGTTGTTGTTTACCACGACAACCCAGTCGCACCCATAGCTCTGTGCAAGCACAGTCTCGAGCGTCTTCGGAAGCTTCGCGAGGCGGTTGTAGGTCACAATGACCGCAGCAACGCGTCCCTGTACTGAAGCGACCTGTGGGTTCGTGACGATCGGTACAGGCCGAGTCTCGGGGCGCTTCTCGTCAAAGGATTCTGCCACTGCTGGCCTTTCTCGATTCGGGTTGCTCACAAGGAGAAACCTGGGCTGTCAGTTGTTGGGCTGGTCTACGGCCTGCCCGGGGTAGCCCGGGGTGAGTCGCGTCTCGATGAGGTCGAGCATCTCGGCGACCCGAAGGCTATCGCGGCGAACCTCGTCGAGCTCTCGCTCAAGTTCATCCACGCGTACCGCCAGTTGGCGGCTTCGAAATAGCGTATTCAACACTCGCTGTGAAAAGCGCTGGCGCTCCTGCATCATTGGTTCTCCTTGCCAGAATTACGGTTCTCGGAAAAGCGGACTCCGTATGGTCGCCGATGTTGTTCTTCGGGGGACGCGGCAATCTCCGATATCTCCGCGTGCAGCCCGAAGTCTGCTGCACGATCTTGCAGCACCTCGGGCGGAATTGCCCAGTCTGTGGGGTTCTCATGCGGATCCGCACTCTCGATTTCGCCATAGAGCGTTGCAACCGCGGTTCCGCCCGACCGGACGGCCATGCGGATGAGTCGCAGTGCATTCGGAATCGCGTGTGGGCCGAGGTGTTGAATGAGATGATTCGCGACGAGGTCGAAGGGACCCCTGATTTCAGCGTCCTGTGGCAGCGCTAGCGCAAGACTCCGATAGAGGTTCGTGTGAATCGTCGAAAAGCGCTCAGGACCGTGTGCCGCCGCAAGTTCAAGCGCATACGGCGAGTAGTCTGCCGCGATGACCTGACGGTGCGGCCCACGGTCCCGCAATTGTGCCCCGAGCGCCCCAGCCCCTGCACCGAGGTCCACGAGCCACCCGGCGGTGAAATCGGACTCCTGAGAGAGAATCCAGTCAGCCCCGCTCTGCCACTGGCGGTCACTATCCGCCCCTTCAACACGGTAACGGTCATTCCAGAAGTCCCGTGAGTGGTGGAACGAGCCAAACCAATTGCGGAATCGTCGAACTGTGGGGAGTGGTGTTTCGAGCCGGTAGCCGGGAATCGGAGTGCGCCAATTCTCGTCGTAGTTGATGACGAGCCAGGCCTCGGGGTCAGCTGGTGCGGGGAATGACCGCCCTTGTATTTGCACGGTACCAAACGGGAGCATCTGCTCCTCGCGCATCTCACCGCGCACGTGGAATGGTTGGTTCATGTGGCCGTCGTCGGTGAAGAACGCCGTGAACACATCAACGTAGTAGTCGAGTTGCCCGTGCTCGCCCCGGAAGTAGAGCTGCATGTGGGTGGCGCTGTGGCGAACAAGTTCGTAGCCGAGAGCCTCAAGCTTGTGCCCCAGGGCGAAGCCCTCGGCGGCAACGTCCACGGGGTTCGTATGCGTGGAGAGATACGCGACGTCAGCGTCGTCGTCGTGCGGAAGCAGCGCACCGTCCCTGATGCCGCCGAGGAGGGTGCCGCCCACGACGAACGGACGCAATCCAAGCCCCTCGAGATGGGCAATGACCTCGGTGGTGCGGTCGAGGATTCGTCCCTGCACGCCCGTATTTCCGGCCTCAAGCGTCTTCCCCAGCCTGCCCCATTTATTGATGGCGAGCGGAACTCCGTCTGCATCGGTCACGCGCGGCTCGGAGGGGTCCTCCGTAAAACGCACCTCAACAGAGCCAAGTAGCCGCCCGGTCCCGGACTGCGAGAGACGGACATTCGTTCGGCCAACGAGATACGGCAGTAGTGGTGCCGGCCACGGATAGGACCGGTCCTGCGGAACGTTACCCGAGCTGAGATCAATCGACCACACGCGATGATCTGCAAAACTGACGTCCACTGAAAGCACTTCTGCTTCGAGCGGCGGCAGCGTCACCCCAGCGGACGTAACCGCAAAAGACATGGAACCCCCTACTCCGAGCTACTCACGACGAGTACCGCGCGACTTACATGGTAGTCCCCTTCATCAGGAGTGCAGCTATCGGCCGGTAGACTGGACTGTGTGAGCGCAAATGCGATTCTGAACGATCCAGACTTTACGAAACCGGGGACCGACAGCGGCCTCCTCGGTGTCTTCCGTCACAGGCATCTCCTGTCACTCCTCCTGAAGAAGGGCGTCGCCACCCGCTATCACGGGTCGGCGCTCGGCTGGGTGTGGTCATACATTCGACCGGCCGCACAGTTCATCATGTACTCGATCGTGGTCGGCATCCTCATGGGCGGCCGAGACGACATTACGTCGTTCCCCGTCTATCTTTTTACTGGGATCGTCGCGGTCAACTTGTTCAGCGAGACCCTCCGCAACACGACGAGCGCAATCACTGATAACAAGTCGCTCGTCAAGAAGATTTACCTGCCCCGCGAACTCTTCCCGATAGCCGCGCTCGGCGTCGCCCTGATTCACTTTCTCCCCCAGGCGGCATTGCTGTTGGCAGTCGTTCTACTGTTCGGCTGGACGTTCAGCTGGGTTGCCGTGCTTTCGTTTGTCGCCGGCGTCATCCTCATCCTCATCTTCTCACTCGGTCTCGGGCTGTTCTTCGGCGCCATCAATGTCGCCTATCGCGACGCCAAGAACTTTGTCGACCTCATCCTGATGTTCGCGACGTGGGCCTCGCCTGTGCTCTACACGTGGAGCATGGTTGCGACGCACGCCCCGAACTGGCTCTATCAGATTTACATGGTGAATCCGATGACCGCCGCTGTGGAGCTTTTCCATACGGCGTTCTGGGCCCCGATCGCACCGAACGACGCGCGTCCGCCGGAGATCATTCTTCACACACTTATTGCTGCCGGCATCGCAATCGCAACGCTTGTGATCGGCCAGCTTACGTTTAGGAAATTGGAGGGCAGCTTTGCCCAGCATCTCTGACTCAGCGCCGCAGACGCCCCCAAAGAAGCCGGTCATCGTTTTCAACGACGTCAGCAAGACCTTCCGGATCAAGCATGCGCACTCGTTCAAGCAGGCGTTTATCTCGAAGATCAAGCGGAAAGAGCTTTCGACTGATTTTCACGCAGTGGACGGCGTGAGCTTCAAGGTGCCTGAGGGCCAATCGGTGGCCCTCATGGGCCGGAACGGCTCGGGCAAGTCGACTACCCTGAAGCTCCTTTCTGGCGTCATGGATCCCGACGCTGGTTGGATCCGCACTCGCGGCCGGATTGCCGGCCTCCTCGAGGTGGGCGCTGGCTTCCATCCCGATCTGACGGGTCGCGAGAATGTGTATTTGAATGCTGCAATCCTCGGGATGAGCAAGGAGGAGACCGACGCGCGCTTCGATGACATCCTTGAGTTCTCAGAGATCGGCGACTTCATCGATACCGAGGTAAAGCGCTACTCCTCGGGAATGTACGCGCGACTGGGGTTCTCCGTCGCGGTGCATACGGAGCTCGACACGCTGCTTGTCGACGAGGTGCTCTCGGTTGGTGATGCCGAGTTCCGTAAGAAGTGCGAGCAGCGCATGCTCGATCTCCAGGCGCAGGGCAAAACGATGTTCATCGTGAGCCACAACGCGAACCAAGTGCGAAAGCTCTGCACCCGCGGCATCGTGCTCGATCGCGGACGGGTTATCTACGATGGCCCGATCGACGAGGCAATCGTGCGGCTCCAATCCAACCCGGACTCGGTAGAGACCGCGTACCCGGTGTCAGGATCGATCTACGACGTGTACTCAGCGGACCCCGAAAGGTTTGGAGCTCCCACGGGTCCCGAACATGCAGTTGAGGGGCCAGAACCCGGCGTCTACCAAGAGTTCGAGTTTGGCGTGATCACGAGCTACGTTCCGCGGACGCGGGACGAACCCCTCACCATCGGGCTCGGCCGTGGGCACTTCCTCGCGATGTATATGAAACACGGCGGCCCCTCCGGGCCGTGGGGGTTCATCCGTTCTCAGCCGACCGGTAGCCTCGAAGATTTCGAGGAGCGGATCATGGAGTTCTCCAACGGCGTCGCACGTTTCACGCTCGACACGGGCATCCATTTCCACCCCCACGACGGCGGGTAGTCCGAAGCTTTCAACCCC
>WPCJ01308852.1_pt1 | contig 54244 bp, 44 predicted proteins | sample 5399831 | NCBI WGS metagenome assembly WPCJ01 (sample SAMN12869470, study PRJNA574797) | sludge metagenome | isolation source: wastewater treatment of pH10 | place: China:Beijing | collected 2019-05-20
TCAACAATCGCCGGCTGCTCGAGCCCATCGGCAATATCCCGCCGGCCGAAGCCGAGGAACGCCACTACGCAATGCTGGAGCAGCCAGACATGGCAGCGTGACTCAAACGAAACGGCCTCCGGCAAACCCGGGGCGGTTCACCCCTCTGGCCGTGATCAGATGCCGTCGATCCGTACTCGCCCGCGATCGCCGCCTTCGGGTACAGAAGCCAATGAACAGGGTGCCTGGTCAGATTTCCGACTGACGGTTCAGATGACGAGCTCTGTTGGTTTACCCAAGGCGACATACCCTTTCCGCGAGCATCGTTGCGCCCCTTGTGTTGCCGTTGGGTAACAGTACTTTCGTGACGACCGTGCTATCCGTTGACTCGATCATATCGATTGGTGGGGATAGTCCTGATGAAAATGAAAGTGCTTGCTGCTGCTCTGCTACTCGGTTCGACCGGCTTTGCGATGGCTGCCGACCCGGCTCTACCGATTGAGGAGATTCCTACGGGCTTCAACTGGACTGGCGGATATATCGGCGCGCAAGTGGGATATGCTTGGGGCGACTCCCACTATTCCGAACCCGAATACCCCTCCTATTATGGTAACTACGACCCGGATGGATTTTTGGGTGGTGCCTATGTTGGCTACAATCATCAGTTCGATAATAGGCTGGTGTTGGGTGCCGAGGCAGATTTTGCATTCGCAGGCATCGACGGCGACAGCCTGTACTATTCGGGTGGGGGCAGCTATTGGGATGACACGGTCGGCACCGCTGACCTTAAATGGTCTGGTGCATTGCGCGCACGTCTCGGCTATGCATTTGATCGGTTCATGCCTTATCTGGCCGGCGGTTTGGCCTTCGCGCGCTATGACTACAGTTTCCGTGAAGACAGTGGAGATGGCTTCGACGCTTCTGAAACCATGACGGGTTGGACTATCGGTGCAGGCGCGGAATATGCGGCGACGGATAACATCATCCTTCGTGCCGAGTATCGCTACAGCGACTTCGGTAGCAATCGAGTTAACGAAGCTGACACCGTTGATTGGTGGACGAATGAGGTCGATCTCAAGACCCACGACATCCGCATCGGCGTAGCTTACAAGTTCTGATCGATCTTCCTCCTTACATCGCACTATAAAGCCCGGTCACCACGCCGGGCTTTTTGCTTTTCCTACGTCGGGTCGTAGGTATTTGCGGATCATGCCCCGCGACAACCCCGTGTGCCGTGCAATTTCCTAAATCGAGAACTATTCTGAAAATGCCAGCTCAATCCTAATGACAACGCTTGTGCAACGTGTTTAGATTCAAGATATTCCGGCCTCCACCCACAGGTTGTCACATGACATTGGCAGGAATGTAGAAGCCTTCGGAGACCACCCCTCCGAAGGCTTCTTGCTTTTACTATATTCTCTAGAGTGGCGCATGCTGAACTGTAACCGCCCAGATCGATGCGGGAACCTCCGGATACCGTCACCCTACCAAGATACGCTGGAGCTCAAGGATCGCCTTGCGTCCGTTACGGCGCCTCTTCACTCCGGCAGCCCTTCGCTTGAGTCCCTGCATTTCCCCGATTGCAGCCCGGCTCCGCCCCATGCTATCCAACCGTCCACGCGGGTATGATGTAATGGTAGCTTGTCAGCTTCCCAAGCTGAACGCGCGGGTTCGATTCCCGCTACCCGCTCCAGCTTTCCGCACAAGGAATTGCGCATAACTTACGCCTCTCGACCGGGAGGCGACGTTACGCTCCGACGCTCGATGAGGCCGATACTTTCGGGACCGCTGCGGTAGTGGACTCTTATTCCGGCGCGGTGACGATTTCGGCCGCGAGGTCGAGCACGTCCACGACCGTCTTACCCTCCACGGCCAGATCGAGCCCGGAGAAGTCAGTGCAGGCGAGAAGAACCGTCTGGGCCCGGTATCCGCCGATCATCGCGCGCAGCGCCTCCTGCACCTGGGGATCGGTCGCTCCGACCTTCTTCGCATGGAGGATGAGGGACATCACCGCGTCCCCGTCCTTTAGCGGTTCGACGGACGTCGCGGTCCAGAGGTCACGATAGGGGGAGCGTGCCGGGCCCGCAGAGATGGAGGGCGCTCCTAAGAGGCCCACCGTGTCCAGCTCCCGGCTTCTGGCATAATCACAGACGACGCGCGGCAGGGAGACGAGCTTCTTCGCGGCCATGGCCGGGGCGGCCTCCATGGCCAGCCCCTGCAGGGCATGACAGGCAACCACGATGCTGTGGCACGTGGAATCCAGTTCCATGAGGATCGCGTTCAACGCGTCGAGCAGCCTGTCGCGGTTGGCATCCAGATCCGTCACAAGGCCGAGCAGCGGCTCGGAAACGACGCGGACGCGCGGAGCATCGAGGTCGCCCCGGTAATTCTGTCCCTGCTTTCGCCGAGACGCCGCGAGCACCTGGCGCCAGAAGGTAAGCCCGGCGTCGGGGCCGGCACCCGCGACGATGCCGATGCAACGGGGCTGCGTCAGATCTTGCACGTCAGCGCTCCGTCGACGAGCAGTTCCGCTCCCGAAATATAACTAGCCTCGTCGGACGCGAGGAAGGCCGCGGCCTTCGCCACCTCGAATGGCGTTCCCATGCGCTTCATCGGACATGCCGCATTGCGCGCCTTGAGGACCTCCTCATAGCCGTCTTCCGACAGCGAGTTGCGCACCAGCGGCGTGTCGATCATGCCCGGCAGCAGGATGTTGGCGCGGATGCCGCGGTCGGCATATTCCATGGCGATCTGCCGCGTGAACTGGAGAATGCCCGATTTCGAGGCGGCGTAGGAAATATACGGCGTCCCCTGCCAGCGGATGCCGGACGTCGAGGAGACGTTGACGATGGCGCCCCCGCCGTTTTCGAGCATGACCGGAATAGTGTGCTTGCAGGTCAGGAACATGCTCTTGAGGTTCGTGTCCATGACACGGTCCCAGACTTCTTCCGGCATGTCGACGACGCCGCCCACCACCACGATGCCGACATTGTTGTGCAGGATGTCGATCCGGCCATAGGCGGCCCTGGCGGCGGCAATCATCTGCGCCACCTGTTCGGACGAGGTCACGTCGCATTGCAGGGCAATGCTTTCCCCGCCCTCGGCTATGATGAAGTCGCGCGTGCGTTCGGCGCGAGCGAGATCGTAGTCGACGGCAACGACCCTCGCGCCCTGACGAGCGAATTCCACGGCCGTGGCGTTGCCGTTGCCCCAGCCCTCGCCGGCAACGCCCGCGCCGACGACAAGAGCTATCTTTTCCGACAAACGCTTCATGGCCAGTCTCTTTCTTGCTGCATGTCAGGTCGTGGACATCAGGAAACCGCGTCGCGGGCCCCGGCGAACGCCTCGAGCGCGAAGTCGAGGTCGGCCTGTTCGTGGACCGCGCTCATCTGCGTGCGTATCCTTGCCTTGCCCATGGCGACGACCGGATAGAAGAAGCCGATCACATAGACGCCGCGCGTGAACAGGTTGGCCGCCATGCGCTGGCTGAGCGCCGCATCGCCCAGCATCACCGGGATGATTGGGTGTTCGCCCGGCAGGAGGTCGAAGCCGAGCCGCTCCAGGCCGGCGCGCCAGTAGCGGGCATTTTCGGAAAGCGTGTCGCGAAGGTCGTCCCCTTCGGTCACGAGATCGAGCGCGGCAAGCGCTGCCCCGACGACGGGCGGCGGCAGCGAATTCGAGAAGAGATACGGACGGGAGCGCTGACGCAGGAGGTCGATGATCGGCTTGCGCGCCGCCACATAGCCGCCCACGGCTCCGCCCAGCGCCTTGCCGAGCGTGCCGGTGAGGATGTCCACTTCGACGCCGAAACGGGCGGGCGTGCCCCTCCCCTGCGGGCCGATGAATCCCGTCGCGTGGCTGTCGTCCACCATCACCAGCGCATCGTGCTCGCGCGCCAGCGCCACGATCTCGGGGAGCTTCGCCAGATAACCGTCCATGGAGAAGACGCCGTCGGTCGCGATCATGATGTTGCTCGCGCCGTTGGCACGCGCCTCGCGCAGCTTCGCGGCAAGCTGGTCCATGTCCGAATTGGCGTAGACATAACGGCGCGCCTTGCACAGGCGGATGCCGTCGATGATCGACGCATGGTTCAGGCTGTCGGAGATGATGGCGTCCTTGTCGTCCAGAAGCGGCTCGAAAAGCCCGCCATTGGCGTCGAAGCAGGAGGTGTAGAGGATCGCGTCCTCATGCCCCAGGAAGCCGGCCAGCCGCTCCTCCAGCTCGCGGTGAATGTCCATCGTGCCGCAGATGAAGCGGACGGAAGCCATTCCGTAACCGCGCTTCTCCAGATAGTCGCGGGCGGCGGAGACGATCTTCGGATGGTCCGCCAGACCGAGATAGTTGTTGGCGCACATGTTGAGCACCTGCCGGCCGCCCTCGTTGGAACGGACCGCGATCCTGCCGCTCTGCGGCGATGTCAGGAGGCGCTCGGTCTTGGTCAGACCATCGGCCTCGATCCCCGCGAGAACGGTTTCCAACTGGCTGTAGAATTGTCTTGTCATGTCACGTCGATCTGCTTGACCAAGGGCGTAAGGCTCGTCGCCGCAGCGTCAGCCGCCCGCGAAGCCGGTGTTCAGGTGGAAGCCGCGCGGGGTGGTGACGCGCAGATAGCCGAGCTCGGCGCCGACATAGCCGAGGCCCGATGTCTTGCGTCCGCCCCAGGGCAGGTTGATGTCGCTGTGGTCGCAGCGGTTCATGAGCCAGGTTCCCGAAACGACCTGCTCGCCGATGCGCATCGCGGCATCGACGTCCTTCGTCCAGACCGAGGCCGTGAGCCCGTATTCGGAATCGTTCATCAACGCGATCGCCGCCTCGTCGGAAGCGACCCTGGTCACGGAAACGAGCGGCCCGAAGGTCTCGACGGTGGCGATGTCCATCGTGTGGTCGGCGTCGAAGACCACCTGCGGCTCGACATAGGCGGTTCCGGATTTCGCTATCGCGAAGCGGCCTTCCGGCAGGAGCAGCCGCCCGCCTTTCGACACCGCGTCGGACAGCTGGGCGCGAATCCTGTCCGCCGCCGCCGCGCTCACGACCGGACCGATATCGGTCTTCTCTTCAATCGGGTGGCCGAGCGTGATCTTCACGGAATGCTCGCGCAGCGCCTCGACGAAATCGCCATAGACGCGCTCGTGAACATAGATCCGCTCGAGCGAGCAGCAGGACTGCCCCGAATTGTCGCTGTAGCCGAACGCCATGGCGGCCGCCGTCGCGTCGATGTCGGCGTCGGGGCGCACGTAGCCTGGATCCTTGCCGCCGAGTTCAAGCGAATAGCCGACCATAGCCTGCGCGCCGGCCGCCACGACGGCCTGACCCGCAACGTTGGAGCCGATGAACTCGACATGCTGGATGTCGCCGGAGCCGATCAGGCGGCCGGTGTCGGCATTGGTCATGTGCAGGGCCTGTACCGTGCCTTCCGGCAGGCCCGCCTCGGCGAAAGCGTCGGCGAGGCGCTCAGCGGCGGCCGGGCATTGCGGCGAGTGCTTTATGATCACCGCATTGCCCGCCACGACAGGATAGAGCGAGGCCACCGTCGCGGACGCGAATGGATAGTTCCACGCGATGATGGAAAGTACGACGCCGAGCGGCTCATGCCGGATGAAGCGCGTGATACCCGGCTCGGCGGGAGCCGGGATGTCGCCCAGAGCCTTCTCGGCCAGCGATATGAAATGGCGTGCACGGCGCTGATAGCCGGAAGTGATCTCGGCGGCCGAGACATGGAGCGGCCGTCCGATCTGCCAGGCGACTTCCTCGCCGAGCACATCGGCGCGCGCGACGAGGATATCCACGGCCTTCTGGCACATGGCCATCCTGTCGGCGAGCGGGATCCGCCGCCATTCCCGTTGCGCATTCCTGGCCTTGCGCACGGCCTCCGCAATCTCGGCCCCGGTCGCGAAGGAACGCGTGAGATAGATGCTGCCGTCAACCGGCGTGACTACGCTGAATGTATCCGTCATCTCAATCGTCTTTCACCGGAAGTCAGGAGGAGACCAGGAGATTGCGTATCTCCCAGTCCGTGACGCTTCGCGTGAACTCCTCGTTCTGCGCCCGTTTCATGCCGGCCAGATGGTCGACGAACTTCTCGCCGAACTGCTCCCGCACGTGTTTGGAACTGGCGAATTTCTCGATCGCCTCGGCGAGGGAGGCCGGAAACCGCTCGAGCGGCTGTGCGACCGACGCCCAGCCGTTGAGCGTGCAGGCATCCGTCGGCTCGAGCTTCTGCTCGACGCCCAGCCGGCCCGCGCACAGGAAAGCGGCCAGCACGAGATGCGGATTGGCGTCGGCGCCTGCAAGACGGATTTCCATGCGCTTGGACGAAGGGTTGGCGCCGACCACGCGGAACGCACAGGTCCGGTTCTCGTAGCCCCAGTTGGGATAGACCGGCGCCCACGCATCGGGGATAACGCGTTTGTATGAATTGACGTTGGGCAGCGCCATCAGCGTGAGGTCCGGCAGGTAGCGCTGCAAGCCACCGATGAAATGCCGCATCAGCGCGCTCATCCCGTACTCGCCGTCCGCGTCGAAAAACAGCGGCGCTCCGTTCCCGGCGTCCTTGAGAGACAGATGGACATGCGCGCCATGCCCCTGCAGGGAAGTCTTCAGCTTAGCGATGAAGGTGGCAAGCAGTCCCCGCCGCTTGGCGATGGCCTTTGCCATCGTCTTGAAGAGAGCCGCGTTGTCGGCGTTCCTGATTCCCGAACTGGGCTTCAGCGCAACCTCGAGAATGCCGGGCCCGAGTTCCTTGTGCAGGGCATCGAGGGGAAAGCCCATCGTCTCGGCCGTGCTCCTGAATTCCTCGTAGAGGTCGGCATTGTCGACCTGCTGTACGACGGAAGCGAAGACCGGCACCTCCTCGAAAGGCTCCAGCGCGTCCGCCCCCTTCATTTCCGCGCTCGTCTGCGTTTCCTTCAGAATGGAGAACTCCAACTCGAAGGCACTCATCACATCCCATCCGAGGCCTGCGCATTTGCGAAGTTCCTCGGCCAGAATGGCGCGCGGGCAGAACTGGCTGTGGGCTCCCTCGAACTGCATCAGGAAGATAAGGTCGTCCCGGCCAGGCACATGCGGGAACTCGCGCATGGACGCCGCATCCACGGAAACGCTGCCGTTCTGATACCCGGTCTTCGGATCGGTCAGCGGCAGGTTGGCGACCACCGCCTCCTTCTGGTCTACAGCAAGGAAAACCGAAGGCAGCCCCGTGCCGTTCTCGACCGCCGAGAGGAAGCTGTCCGCCGAAACCAGCTTGCCGCGCAAGGTACCGTTGGTGTCGAACAGCGCGAGCGTCACATGCGTCAGGCCGCGCCGCCTGACCTCCTCCGCCATCGCGGCCACATTCGCAGAACGAGAATCTCCATGCCCTGACAACGCGCTGCCTCTCCCTGCAATTTCGGTTTGTCACTGAATAATATTCTATTGCGCATATCGGAAACTATTGTCAAATACGAAAGTAGTTTTCTATTATGCCCCTCTACGCGCTGAAATCATGTGCTGGACCTGCATTCGGGAGCGATCAATGAGACTGACAGGGCGTACCGTCCTGATAACAGGCGCTAGCAAGGGCATTGGCGCGGCCAGCGCCCGGCGCTTCGCGGCGGAAGGATGCGAACTAGTGCTGACCGCCAGGGGGCTCGACGCGCTGGAGGCGCTGACACGCGAGATCAACGCAGCGGGCGGAAAGGCCGTATGCATCAGCGCCGACGCCTCCGTCGAGGCGGACTGCAAGGCCGCGGTTGAGCTTGCGCTTTCCCGTTTCGGCAAGCTCGACGGGCTCTTCAACAATGCCGGCGCGTGCCTGCCCGGCGACGACGGGCTACTGGAAACCGACGTCGACGTCTGGACGGCGTCCCTGACGCTCAATCTCAGCTCGGTCTTCTTCATGTGCCGCGCCGCCGTCCCGCATATGGAAAGGCGTCCCGGCGCATCCATCGTGAACAACGCGGCCATGGTCGCCCATATCGGCTCGGCGCACCCCCAGATCGCCTATTGCGCGGCGAAGGGCGGCGTTATCTCGATGTCGCGCGAAATGGCCATCGAGCTGGCCCCGCGCGGCATACGGGTGAACGCCTTGTCGCCCGGCCCGGTCGCGACCGAGCTGTTCCAGACCATTCAGGATCGCGATCCCGAGTTCCTCAAGACGCGCATGCCGCATCTTCCTATGAAGCGGTTCGGCACGACCGAGGAGATCGCCAAAGTCGCGGCCTTCCTGATCAGCGACGAGGCCTCCTTCATGACGGGACAGAGCGTCATCGTCGACGGGGGCATCACATCGGCATACACCACAAAGGGCGAGTCACAGAAATGACAACCACCAAACACGATTTCTCCGGCACCCATGCTTTCGTCAGCGGGACCGGCGGCGGTATCGGGCATGAAATCGCCTGCCAACTGATCAGGGCCGGTTCGAATGTGGTTGCCTTCGACCTCAAGGCCAATCCGGGCAACTTCCCCGAAGGCCCCGGCTCGATCCGCTACATCCAGGGCGATATCTGCGATCTCGATGCACTCAAGGCGGCCTTCGCTTCCTTCGAGGAAACCGGCATCGACTTTCTCGTCAACGCAGCCGGCATCATCATGTGGGACAAGGATCGCTCAGTCGTCGACATCGACATGGACGTCTGGAACAAGACCATGCAGGTCAACCTGATGGGCGCCCTTCACGCCACCCGCTTCGCGGTGCCGCTTATGCAGCGCAAGGGCAAGGGAAGCCTCGTCCACATCGCCAGCGTCGTCGGTATCAGGAGCGCCGACAATGCCATGGAAGACGGGCCGGCAGATGCCTATCAGGTATCCAAGGCGGCGGTCGTCTCGATGTCGCGCGGCCTCGCCATCACGCACGGGAAGAACGGCATCCGCTCGAACACCATTTGCCCGGGCGCCGTCTGGACGCCGATGACCGACGGCATCTACGCGAACCCGGCGCGCATCACCAAGATGGAGAATCGCACGCCCTCGCATACGATCGGCCGGCCGGCCGACATCGCGCAGGCATGCATGTACCTGCTGTCGGACGACGCCGCCTTCGTTACCGGCGCCGATCTGGTCGTCGATGGCGGTCTCACCGCGAAGCTCCAGTAGTTATCCCAGCAAATGCCTTGCCGGTTCGACCGGCAAGGCGAAAGCCGGCAACACGTTCATCCATGCGAACGGACAGCCGGCCCTCCGGCCCGACAGGCAGACGGCGCGGCGGTCCGCGTACAGGGAAGATCGATGAAGTCCTTTGATTACATAGTCGTCGGTGGCGGGTCGGCCGGAGCCGTCGCGGCGGCGCGCCTGTCCGAAGATCCCTCGGCCAGCGTCCTTCTGATCGAGGCCGGCGGGAGGGGCACGGCGCCTTTCCTGCAGATTCCCAACGGCATCTACTTCGTGAAGGGCAGCCCGCGCTATCACTGGCTCATCGAGGTGCAGCCCGACCCGACCCGGAACGGTCGGCGCGAGACGCTGACCCCCGGGCGCGGGCTCGGCGGCGGTTCGTCGATCAACGGCATGGTGTTCGTCAAGGGCCTGAAGTCCGACTACAAGGCGTGGGAGGATGCCGCCGGTCCCGACTGGAATCTCGAGGCGGTCAACAACGCCTACATCAAGCTCGAGAAGACTGTGAAGATCGAGGGGCCCCGCCCCCTTCACCCCGTTTCGCAGAAATTCCTGCAGGCCGCGCGCACCTTCGGCTTGCCCGAGAACACCACCGACCTGCTGAAGACCGGCTCGGGCGTCATGCCATGTCCCAACAGCGCGGCGGGAGGCTGGCGGCAGAGCACCGCGCGGACCTACCTGAAGGAAGCCGGCGGACGCCGCAATCTAACCATCATGACCAACAGCATGGTCACCCGCCTCGTGGTGGAAAACGGGCGCGTGTGCGGCGTCGCCTACCTGCGCAAGGGCCGCGAGGAAGTCGTTCATGCGAATGAAGAGGTCGTGCTTTCGGCCGGCGGCATAAACACCCCGCATCTCCTCATGGTGTCTGGCATCGGCCCCGCCGACCATCTCAAATCCGTCGGCGTCAAGCCAGTGCACGACCTGCCTTCGGTCGGCGAAGGGTTGCAGGATCATCCCTGCATCTGGATCAGCGTGAATGTCAGGGAGAAGACCTGGAACGACACGCTGGGCCTCAGCGGCATACTGACGGCAGGCGCGCAATGGATGGCTACCAAAAGGGGCCCGGCCGCTTCCGGCATGTGCCATGTCACGCTCTACGGCTCGATCCACGGCCCCGACGCCGTGCCGGATTATCAGATGAGCTTCATGCCGGCCGGTTATGTCGTGCTCGATCACGGGGTGGAGTTCATCAAGAACTCCTCGGCGAGCACTGCGGTCAGCCTCTGCCAGCCCAAGGGTCGTGGCTCCGTCCAGCTGCGCACGGCGAACCTCAACGACGCTCCGATCGTCAACTATCGCCTTCTCGATTCCGACGAGGACGTCCGGGCATTGATGGAGTCCTGCCGTGCGGCGCGGGATATCTACGCAAGCGCACCTATGCGCGACGCCGTGGTTGGCGAGGCCGCGCCGGGGCCCGATGTCCGCACCGATGCCGAATGGACTGACTACATACGTAGGCGCGCCGTGAACATGTGCCATCCCGTCGGCAGTTGTCGCATGGGCACCGACGAATCCTCCGTCGTCGATCCGCGTCTCAGGCTGCGCGGCCTCGACGGCTTGCGTATCGCCGACACATCGGTGATGCCTCGCATAACCAGCGGCAACACCAACGCGCCCGCGATCATGATCGGAGAGCGCGTCGCCGAGTTCATAAGCCGGGACCGCCAGGCGAAACAGTGAGGGAGAATGCCATGAACGCCTCGACCGCCGACAGCGGAAGCCCAGGCCGAAAGCTTCTGATCATCAAGGCAGGCACGCTGTCCGAGCGTGCGCCGCACATGGTCGAGCAGTTCGGGGACCAGGACGGCATGTTCGTCAATGCGGTCGAACTGTCGCCGGAGCGTTTCGCGGTCGCCGCGGTCTATGAGGACGAGCCGATCGGCGAGCCGCCGCACAATTATGCGGGCGTTCTCGTGACGGGCTCGGCCGCCATGGTCAGTTCGCCAACCCCGTGGATGGAAGCGACCGCGGCATGGCTGCGCGACGCGGTCTCTTGCGGCGTGCCTGTCCTCGGCGTCTGCTTCGGCCACCAGATGCTCGCCTATGCGCTTGGCGGAACGGTCGGTCCCAATCCGAACGGGCCGGAGGCCGGCAGCATTCCCGTGACGTTCAACGAGAAATCGAAAGACGACCCGTTGTTCGGCGCGCTTCCCGTCGAGGCGAAGTTCAACGCCCATCACTACGAATCGGTGCTGGAGCTTCCCGAAGGAGCGACGGTCCTTGCCGACAACGCGCATGACCGCTGCCAGGCCGTGCGCTACGCGCCAAAGGCGTGGGGCGTGCAGTTCCATCCGGAGATAAGCGACAGGATCATGCGTTCGCTTCTCGACATCGTCGGCGAGAATCTTGAGCTGAACGGGCGATCCGTCGAAGCGATCGATCGGGCGATCGAAACCACGCCATACGGCCCCGTGCTTCTCGAGAGGTTCTTCGGGCTCGCCCTTGAGGACCAGGCTCTCGAAGATCGGCAAGCGGTATAGGCAGCCGCCTGCACCCTTCCACCTGTCCTGGAGGTGTCGCTATGAGTGCTCTTGAATTCCATGCGGGATATGGCCACAACGTCCGCAGCGGCGACTGGCGAGCACAATGCGCGGCCACGCATGACCTGTTCATTGCGGCGGTGGAGGAAGGACGGCTCGCCGATGCGGCGCAGCTCGCTCGCTACACCACGCAGGAATGCGCGGAGCCGATGGAGCTTTTCAGCGCCTGGCTTCCGCAGATAAGGGACTTCATGCGTCGCGGCGGGATCTCGGACAATGACATCGCCGGGCAGGAAGCGGTCCTGATCGAAGAGGTCATGAACAGCCGCTCCAGATCGCTCGAACCCGAGGCGGAGTGGCAGGAGGTACGCCGCCTCGCCGAGGAAGCCGCGACCCTGTGTGAAAACGGCAAGTCTATCGAAGCGCTCGCAGCGCTCGAAAGCTCGCGGATCGCCTATCTCGATATCCATGATCGCCTCTGCGACTGGGTGCAGGGCATGGTGGGGCTTGTCGCCCGCCATCTCGGCGAGGATCGCATAGGCGAGTTGTGGCAGCTGCTGATGAGGTCAATGATCGATGGCTACAAGCGCTACGACACCGACCATACGCCATGGGAAAGATCCGCCGAGATTCTGCTTTACGTGACGGCGGAAGCCTTGCGAGGACACCTGTCCGGCCCGCATCGTCGCGGCGACATCGAATTGGTCGAGGAAAAAGACAGGATCGGCTTCCGGTTCCGCCCATGCGGCTCCGGGGGACGCAACGTGACGGGCCAGACATACGGCATCTATCCCGTCACGACCGCCAAGCATGACTGGGCGTGGAACATGGAAGGGGTCTGCCTCTACTGCGCGCATTGCTGCGTGCTGAGCGAGCTCAACCCCATCCGGCGGCTGGGCTATCCCGCGAGGGAGGTCGAGCCGCCCTATCAGAACGCCAACGGTCGTCGCGATTTCTGTACCTGGTGGATCTACAAGGACCCCGCCCTCGTGCCGGAGCACGTCTACGCAAGGACCGGGCACGTCAAACCGGCCACCCTCGGCGGGGCAGCCAGCCGCGCGCGTAATGGCGATTCCGGGAAAACCGCATAGCAGTTCTCGTATTGCCACGGTGGAGGCGCGTTCCTCTCACGCGCAGATCAGCAATCGACCGCACTGTCCAGCCATATCACCGTCAGTTGCGCAATGGATAGCTGTTTCCGATATTGACATAAATTCTCTAATTCGGTTTTATCTTCCTCTAAAATGAAAACAGAGGGGCAACCAAGAATTTCACACTGCAGCCGTCGCAGTCACGCTGTCCTTTGCATCCAAGCAGAGGCGGCCGTGCCGCTGCAACGCATCCCCGGTGACATTCCAACTGACAACCAATGGAGGTAATGACGATGAAAACATCCAGGCGAACCGTTCTGAAGGGCGCAGGCGCCCTTGCGGCTTCGGCCGCGCTCAGCGCGCCGTATATCCGTAACGCCGAAGCCGCGGTCCAGGAGCTAAGGTGGCTGGGCTGGGAACACTACAACGTCCCCGCAGTCGTTTCCGGCTTCGAGAAGGAATACGGCGTCAAGATGCTGCCATCCTTCTTCGACGGCAACTCGGAAGCCTACAACAAGCTCAAGGCTGGCGGCACGACGGATTTCGACATCGTCATGTCGGACGGCTTCTGGCCGCGCCTCTACGCGTCGCAGGGCCTGACCCAGCCTCTCGACAACAGCAAGCTTGCCAACATGCAGTTCGTCTATGACGACTTCAAGGCTCCCAAATATCCCTACCTGCAGGCCGAGGACAGCGGCGACACGATCGCTGCGCCGAACTGCTGGGGCGGCTATGGTATCACCATCAACACCGACAAGATCGCCGCTGAAGATGCCGACAGCCTGAACATGCTGTTCGACGAGAAATATGCCGGGCACATCTCTACCAGCGCCCGTTTCGAAGAGAACATCGCTCTTGCCGGCATCCTCGCCGCCCACAACATGGGAACGATTAACGCGGAGCGTCCGGACGGCAAGCGCTTCAACCCGTACAACCTGACCGACGCCGAGCTCGAGGAAGCCAAGAAGCTGCTCATCAAGCAGAAGAGCGTGCTACTGACCCGCTGGAACGACGAGGACACTCTGGAGCGACTGCTGCGTTCGCAGGCTATCTGGGCGTCCCCGGAATGGTCCGGCATCTACCGGCGCATTCACTTCGATTCGCTCGACGGCAAATCGAAGCTCAACATGCGCCACGTGTTGAGCCCCAAGGAAGGCGGGCTGGGCTGGGTCGACACCTGGGCGATCACGTCCGGCGTCAAAGACTCGGAAAAGCTCGAGCTCTGCCACAAATGGATCGACTGGCGCCTGAAGCCGGAGAACATGGCCATCGTGGCCACCGAGATCGGCTGGGCTCCGACGGTGGACGTGACCAAGCTCATTCCGGAGCGCTACGTCGAGACCATGTTCCTGAACCAGACCCATCTGATCACGGAACTGTACCAGCTCGACGCGCCTAGCTCGCCCGAGAAGTGGGAGCGCATCTGGTCCGAAGTCGAGGCCGCCTGACGAACGCCCTCGGGGGTGCGAGTGCCTGTCAGGGGACCCGCACCCCCGTTTTCGAAACATCACGGGCGATCTTGTGCGACCTCGGCAGAGGTGGTGTCATGTCTGCCTCTTGCTCGTGAAACGCGGGTCCGTGCGCCGGCCTGATGCCCGGCACCTGCCCTGAAGAGAAGTGAGATGACCGGTCCAGCCATAGAACTCAAATCGATCTCGAAGCGCTACGGCAGTGTGGCGGCGGCCGACGACATCAACCTCACCATCGGCCAGACCGAATTCTTCGCCCTTCTCGGCCCGTCCGGGTCCGGCAAGACCACCATGCTGCGCATGATCGCGGGCCTTGAGACGCCAACCTCGGGGCGCATCGTCGTTGCCGGCAGGGATATAACGGACGCTCCGCCTTATCATCGCGGCATCGGCATGGTGTTTCAGGACTTCCTGCTTTTCCCGCACAAGACGGTGGCCGAGAACATCACCTTCCCCCTCAAGATGCAGGGTGCCAGCAAGGCCGTCACCGCAGAGAACCTGCAATGGGTCGTCTCCCTGGTCCGCCTCAACGGCCTTGAAGGCCGCTATCCGCACCAGTTGTCCGGTGGACAGAAACAGCGCGTCGCGCTGGCGCGCGGTCTGGTGTCGCGCCCGTCGCTGCTTCTGCTCGACGAGCCGCTCGCCAATCTCGACCGCGAGCTTCGCAAGGAAATGGAAGTCGAGATCCGGCGCTTCCAGATCGAACTCGGGATTCCCTTCGTCTATGTGACGCACAATCAGGAAGAAGCGCTGACCATGTCGGACCGCATGGCCGTCATGCGCCTCGGCCACATGGAACAGGTCGGCGACAAGTTCGAACTCTATCACAGCCCGGCCACGCGCTTCGTAGCTTCATTTCTGGGTATGTCGAACGTGCTGCATGGAACCGTCACGAATGTCGACGGCGATGTAGTGGAGGTCGATTGGTCGGGGCGGCGCATCAAGGCCCGGCGACATGACGGCCTCAAGGTCGGCGACAAGGCCGAGGTCTTCGTGAAGAGCGAGAAGATACGCTTTTCCGACTCGTCCGAGGCGATTGCCGGCACGCTTCGCGACGTGATCTTCAAGGGACAGTACGCGGACTATCTCGTGTCGCTCAAGGACGGCAAGGAGATTACCGTCAGCGGAGCGCCTGAGAGCGCGATCCGTCCGTCCGCCCAGTTGAAGCTCGAATGGGACCCGGCCGTTGCCGACGCATTCCCGGCGCAAGGGGCGTCGCAATGAGCTCCCAGCGCGCGCTGTTCTACAAGCTGGTCGGGCCGGGCGTCCTTTTCCTTCTCGTCTTCCTCATCCTTCCGCTCCTCTCCATCGTGGTGTTCAGTTTCTGGCGCACCGACCGCTACCAGTTGATCGCGGACTGGAACCTGGACAACTACGTGACGCTGGTCAGCGATCCGACCTATCTGCGCTTCCTCTGGCGGTCGTTCGCCATGGCCACGGTCGTGTCGGTGATCTGCCTGGTCATATCCTGGCCGGTCGCCTTCCTGATCGCGCGGCATGGGGGTCGTTACAAGCTGATCTTTCTGCTGCTTACATCCGCGCCGTTCCTGACCGGCGAAATCCTGCGCGTGACCGCCATCCAGCAGATTCTCGGACCGATCGGACTGATCAACATGGCGCTCGGCTATTTCGAGTTCGAGCCCATCTCGGCGCTCATGTACACAAACACCGCGACGGCCATCGGGCTGACCTATCTCTGGATGCCGTTCATGATCCTGGCGATCTATCTATCGCTGCTCAATTTCGACTTCGACCTGCTGGAAGTCGCGAAGGTGAACGGCGCGAGGCCGCTGCGCGCATTCTGGGAAATCACCTGGCCGCTCAACCGCACCGGCTCGGCCATCGGCTTCGTGCTCGTCTTCATCCCGACGCTGGCCTCCTCCATCTCCTCGCAGTTCCTGGGCGGCCCCAACGGCGCGCTTTTCGGCAACATACTCGCGCACCAGTTCGGCTCCACCGGCACATGGGCGTTCGGTTCGGCCATGGGCGTGGTTCTTTTCCTTGTGTCGCTCATCGTGCTCTTCCTCGTCTGGCGCGCGGTCGGTGACCTCAAGAGGTCGGGCATCACGCTCAAGATCGGAGGTCAGCCATGAGGTCCCATGGCATCGGCTTCAGCCTGCAGGTCATTCTTCTCATCCTGCTCTATCTGTTCCTCTACGCGCCTATCCTCTACATCATCTACGTGTCGTTCCAGACCGACAGCATCTGGCCGTTCCCGCCGCACTTCACGCTGGTGCATTATGATGCCCTCCTGGAAAACGACAGCTACATGACCGGCTTCAGGAACAGCCTTATCATCGGCGCCGGGACCGGCATCATCTCGTCCCTGTTCGCGACGATGGCGGCGGTCGCCGTCCTCAAGTACCGGGTGACCGGCAGGGGGCTGATCGCCGGACTGTTCCTCGCGCCTCTCTTCATCGCGCATGTGCTGATTGGCATATCCAGCCTGATGTTCAACAAGATGTTGCTCGGCCTTCCAGGCAACCTCTTCTCGGCGATCCTCGCGAATTCGACCTATGCGACGGCGTTCGCCTTCCTCGTCGTCGTGGCGCAGCTTGCGCGGCACGACTGGCGTCTCGACGAGGCCGCCATGGTCTTCGGCGCATCCCCGATGAAGACGTTCCGCGAAGTGACGCTGCCGCTCATCTGGCCTGCAATCCTCGGAGCGTTCATCGTCTCCTTCCTGCTGTCCTTCAACAATCTGGAGATTTCCTTCTACAATCTGGGCGCCACCCTCACATTGCCGACACTTGCCTGGGGATCGCTCCGGCACGGCATCTCCGAGGAGCTGTACGCGCTGGCAGGACTGATCAACTTCGGCATATTCGCCTTCCTCGCCATCCTGTACGTCCTCATTAAGTTCGGCATCGTGCGGCTGGATTTCAGGGACTGATATGCAGCCTCAGCCTCGGCAGGCCTCGTCTTCGGTAATCGCGACACGCGTTGCGGCCTGCCCGGCATATCCGGAACGAAAATCCTCCCATGGCGGCCGGTGAAGTCTTCGACATAGCTGTTGTCGGCGGCGGTGTCGTCGGCTGCGCCATCGCGCGCCGCTTCACGCTCGATGGCGCGCATGTCGTGCTGCTCGAACGCGGTCCGGACATATTGAGCGGCGCGAGCAAGGCCAACAGCGCGCTCCTGCATACCGGCTTCGATGCTCCGCCGGGCAGCCTCGAAGTGGCCTGCATGCAGGAAGGCTACGGGGAGTATCTCGCCATAAGGGAAGTACTCAACCTTCCCTTGCTCGAAACGGGCGCGATGGTGGTCGCCTGGAACGAAGACGAGCTGGCGCGCCTCGACGGCATCGAGGCGCAGGCGCGCGAGAACAGCGTCGACGACGTCCGGCGGCTGACGGCTGAAGCCGTGCTGGAGCGCGAGCCGTATCTGGCCCGGACCATGCGCGGCGCGCTTCTGGTTCCCGGAGAACATGTCATCGATCCGTGGTCCGCGCCGCTCGCCTATCTCACACAGGCTGTCGAGAACGGCGCGAAGGCATTGTTCAACGCCGAGGTGACCGACGGCCAGCTGACGGATGACCACTGGCAGCTGCGCACGCCCCGTGGTGAAGTCCGCGCGCGCCACGTGATCAACTGCACCGGACTGTTCGGCGACAGGCTCGAGGAAAGGCTGCTCGGGCATGCCGATTTCACCATCAAGCCGCGCAAGGGGCAGTTCGTCGTCTTCGACAAGGCTTCCGGGCCTCTCCTGCGGTCGATCATCCTGCCGGTCCCCAATGAGCGGACGAAGGGGATCGTGCTCACCCGGACGATCTTCGGTAATCTTCTGGTCGGACCGACCGCCGAGGAGCAGGACGACCGAGAACGGCCCTTCGTGGACCACGACATCCTCGAAGGCCTGGTCGCCAAGGGCGTGGAGATGATCCCCGCCCTTGCGGGCATGCCGGTCACCGCCGTCTATGCCGGGCTGCGCCCCGCCACCGAGCGCAAGGAATACCGGGTCATGGCGGACGCCGAGCGCCGCTGGATCCGCGTCGGCGGCATCCGCTCGACGGGGCTGACCGCCGCTCTCGGCCTCGCCGCGCATGTGTCGCGTCTTCATGCATCGCTGACGGGCGAGCCGGGTTTCGTCCCGATCGCCGATCCGGTCTGGCCGCGAATGCCCAACCTTGCCGAGCATCGCGAGCGCGACTGGCAGGCGCCGGACCATGGCGAGATCGTGTGCCATTGCGAGCTGGTGACCCGCCGCGAGATCGAGGCGGCCATGTCCGGCCCGCTGCCGGCGGGGGACATAGGCGGCCTGAAAAGGCGCACGCGCGCCGGCATGGGGCGCTGCCAGGGTTTCTACTGTCAGGCGCGCGTAGCGGCCCTGAGCGAGGGACGGCTGGCGACGCCGCTGGCGGTGGATCATCGTCATGGCTGACCGGCTTGCCACGGATGTCGCTATTGTCGGCGGCGGACCGGCGGGCATCGCCGCCGCTCTCAGGCTTCGCAAGGAAGGCGTGGCGCGCGTCACCATCCTCGAACGCGAGAAAGTGACCGGCGGCGTGCCGCGCCATTGCGGCCATCCGCCCTTCGGTATGAGGGAGTTCGGCCGCGTGCTGACCGGCCCGGCCTATGCCGGAAGGCTGTCGCAGGCGGCCGCGCAAGCCGGCGTGGACATCAGGACAGGCACGACCGTCACTGCGCTCGGCGCCGGCGGCGGCGTCACGACCTTCACGGAAAACGGCCCGCTGGAGGTCAAGGCGGCGCGCGTCATCCTCGCGACGGGCGCGCGCGAGACGTCGCGCGCCGGCAGGCTCGTTTCAGGTGAACGGCCGGTCGGCGTGATGACGACCGGATCGCTCCAGCACTACATCTATGTCGAGCACTTACGGCCATTCCTGCGCCCGGTGATCGTCGGAACCGAGCTGGTAAGCCTTTCGGCCGTGCTCACCTGCTTCAAGGCGGGCATAAGGCCGGTCGCGGTGATCGAGGCAAGAACGCGTCCCACCGCGCCACGCCTGCTCGCGCTCTTTCCGAGGATGCTCGGCATTCCGGTGTATTACGGTGCGGCTATCACCGACATTTCAGGCCGCCCGCGCGTGGAAGCCATCAGTCTGCGGCGAGCGGACGGCGTGACGCAAGAGCTGAAATGCGACGGTGTCCTGTTCACGGGCCGCTTCACGCCCGAGAGCGCCATGGTGCGGCTCAGCCATCTCGTGCTGGATGCAGGAAGCGGCGGCCCGTCGATCGACCAGTTCGGGCGCTGCAGCGATCCGGCCTATTTCGCGGCCGGCAATCTGCTGCGCCCGATCGAGACTGCCGGCTGGTCCTTCCGCGAAGGCGACGGGATCGGGAAGGCAGTCGCCGACGACATCGCCGGCAGGCTCCCGTCAAGCGCCGGCTGCATCGACATCGAGCGCGGGGAAGGCATAAAGCTGGTAGTGCCGCAGCGGCTCTGCCGCGACCGGCAGGAAGGCCCCCTCCAGTACCTTCAGCTTCGCGCCGCATCCGCAAGCTCGGGATGGCTGACGGTTCGGGACGGATCGTCCATACTGTTTCGCAAGCACGGCCACTTCCTTCCTGAGCGTCGCATTCTCGTGCCCGTCGCTCCCCTGCTCGGCGCATCCTCCGGACGCCTTACGGTCTGCATAGAACAATCCGCATGAGAGGTGGAAATGTCCGTCGCGGCAATTGATCAGGGAACGACATCGACGCGTGTCCTGCGTCACACGGCGAAAGAGCCGATCGGTGTCGTCCATTCGGTCCGGCACGGCCAGAAATTCCCCCAGCCGGGCTGGGTGGAACATGATCCCATTGAGCTTCTGAAGAACGTCTCCGATTGCATCGAAGCCGCCGGGAAGGTCGATGCGATCGGCATCGACAATCAGGGGGAGAGCTGCCTCGCCTGGGACGCCGTGACGGGCGAGCCGCTGTCGCCGGTTATCGTATGGCAGGACAATCGCACGCAGCCGTCACTGGAAAAGCTGCGGCATGAAGGGGCGGAGGAACTCACTTTGTCGCGGGCCGGCCTGCCTCTCGACGCCTATTTCTCCGCCTCGAAGTTCGGCTGGATCCTTAACAATATCCCCGAGGCACGCGCCGCGTTGTCGGCCGGTCGGCTGCGGCTGGGCACCACCGACGCCTTCTTCCTGGATCGGTTGGTCGGCCGCTTCGTAACCGACCCGACGACCGCTTCCCGCACCTGCCTGATGAATCTGGAGAGCGGGGACTGGGACAACGATCTCTGCCGCCTGTTCGGCGTGCCGCGGGAGGCATTGCCGCCGATCGGCGTGACCGCGGGCGAGGTGATCGGCCATATCGCAGGCGTGCCTGTGACGGCATCCGTCGTTGACCAGCAAGCCGCCCTCTACGGGCATGGCTGCCGGCGCCCCGGCGATGCGAAGATAACCTTCGGCACGGGCGCATTCGCCCTCGCCCTGACCGGCCCGCATGTCGTGCATGGTTCGAAAAGCGGCCTGCTTCCGACAGTGGCCTGGAAAACGCCCGGCGAGACAATCTATGCGATCGACGGCGGCATCTACGATGCGGGGTCGGTCATGGAATGGCTGAGCCGCCTCGGGCTTCTCACGGATCTGTCGGAACTCCAGTCCTTCGACAGCGCTCCCGCCATAGCGGGAGGGCTGGCCTTCGTCCCGGCCCTTTCGGGGCTCGCATGTCCGCATTGGGACAGGACGGCCGCCGGACTGTGGCTCGGCATGTCCGCCGACACGTCGCGCTCGCAGATGCTTCAGTCCGCGGTCGAAGGCGTCGCGCTTGCGACCGCACAGGTGATCGCGGCGATGCAGCAGGACATTCCGCTTGCCCCGACGCTCTCCATCGACGGCGGCCTGTCGCGCAGCCCTTATTTCGCGCAGTTCCTCGCGGACGTCCTTGAGCGGGAAATCGTCACCCATTCCTTCGACGAACTGACCGGCCTCGGATGCGCCGCGCTCGCCGGCCTGGCGATCGGCGAACATGTCGAGGCCGCCGAAAACAAGGACACGGTCTATAGGAGCCGAAGCGTCGACGCCGGACCGTGGCGGCACACATTCTCGCAGGCCGTGGCGCGCAGCCGCGACTGGCGCAAGATGGGCTGAGGGCCGGAGCCCCAAGCTTGCCGAGCGCTACTCCTGGCGTCGGCTCAGGGACTCGAACACGGTCTGGCTGGTCGGAGTGATGTATTTCTCATTGACCATGACAACTTCGGCAGGCTCGTCACCCTCATATGCGTAGGCGTGGTCCATGCTGGCGTCGAACATGATGCTGTCGCCGGCGCTCAAAAGCAGGGGCTCGTAATACTCGGTGTAGATCACGAGCACGCCCGACAGCACATAGACGAACTCCTCCCCCGAATGGTGATTGAAGGGGGGAATGGAGGAATCGTTGCGCGGGTTCCGAACGACGACGCGGAACGCTACGTTCTTGCTTGCGGTCAGTTCGCCGCTGAGAAACTGAAAATCGAGGCCGCCCACCTTCAGCCGGGGACCAGTGCCTGCCCTGGTTATGGAGCGGCTGGCCGGCGGTAGGCTGTTGCGCTCTGGCTTGACGAGGTCGGCAAAATCGATGCCGAGTTTCTCGGTCAGGACGACGATCTTCTCGAAGGAAAGGCTCGCGTGTCCGTTCTCCACCTTCGACAGGGACGAAAGCGGAATACCGGTCATCTTGCTGATGTCGGACAGCGACCAGTTGTGCAGTTTCCTGATCGTTCTCAGGTTTTCCCCGAGAGTTCGTCTTTTATCTTTGGCTGTCATTCGCGGATCTTGGCGTTTGGCGTTGAGTTCGAGGAAGGTTGTCCGCGACGACTAGCTTGAGGCGGGACGCTCTGGCTTCATCAAGCGCCAACACATGAGCCCCATAATTGTTTCCATTTCGGTGACAATCTGCAACGTATCGCAACAATTTCCTGTTTGGATACAACATAGCGAAGATCGCAAACGAATTCTACTCGCGATGCGGGTTGAACCGTTCCGCGATCACGCGGGTCCTTTCCGCTCCGTCAGTCGGCCCTGAAGTGCTTCGAAAGCTTCAGGCCCTGCGCCTGATAGTTCGAGCCGAGGTCGATCCCGTAGAGTGCCTTGGGGCGCTTGAGCATGTGCTCGTATACGAGGCGTCCGACTATCTGCCCGTGTTCCAGGATGAAGGGCACCTCGTGGCTGCGCACCTCGAGCACGGCGCGGCTTCCTGTTCCGCCTGCGCCCGAATGGCCGAAACCAGGATCGAAAAAGCCCGCGTAGTGAACGCGGAATTCGCCGACCAGCGGGTCGTACGGGGTCATCTCGGCCGCATAGAGGGGCGGCACATGGACCGCCTCCCGGCTGACAAGAATGTAGAACTCGTCCGGGTCGAGCACCAGTTCGGGCGCGCCATGCGCGTGGAGCGGCTCCCAGAAATCCAGCACCTCATGGGCCGCGCGCCTGTCGACATCGACCAGACCGGTATGGTGCTTGCCGCGATAGCCGATAAGGCTGCCCTTCTCGCCGCTGAGATCAATGGAGAGCGCTATACCGCCGCCGGATATGTTAGGCGGCTCTGTCGCCACCAGCGTCTCGGCGCGATGCAGCGCTTCCACCTCGTCCTCCGTGAGCAGGGCATTGCCGATGCGGAAGCGTATCTGCGAAAGGCGCGAGCCGGTACGCACCACGATCGGGAAAGTGCGCGGGCTCACTTCGAGATAGAGAGGACCGCTGTAGCCAGCGGGAATCTTGTCGAACTCGCTGCCATGGTCGGTCATGACGCGTGTGAAGATGTCGAGCCGGCCCGTCGAGCTCTTCGGATTCGCCGAGGCGGATATGTTGGCCGGCAGGTCGAGGCTTTCGAGCAGCGGCACGATGTAGACGCAGCCAGTCTCCAGCACCGCCCCGTTGGTTATGTCGATCTCGTGCAGCTTCAGCCGCTCCAGCTTGTCGGCGACCGTGCTGGCAGGCCCCGGCAGGAAGCTCGCGCGCACCCGCCAGGCCTTCGCGCCGAGCCTGAGATCGAGGCTCGCCGGCTGGATCTGGGCGGCATCCGGCGCACGCGGCGCGGCCAGCGCTCCTGCGGCGAACAGCGCTGCTATTTCGGTGTCGGGAAGGATGCCGGTCTGGCGCAAGCGAGGCGTCTCCATTCGGCGCATCGGGCTGAACCCTTGGTTTAGCAACCGAATTGATTGACGCAAGACGCCTGGAGGTCTAAAGCGGCGTTTATCCCGTGGTGATTTGGCCGGTCGGCTTGCAGCCACGTTAAACAAGTCGCTAAAGGGCCGTCGGGGCGAAAGCCGCATGGACCGGTTGCGACATCGCAGCCGGTTTTTTTGTGTCGAAGCCGGCCCTTTGTATAGAGGCATGTCGATGGCAGGAAAAACGCGCAACTGGAAACCCGCGACGCAGCTCGTTCATTCGGGCACCCAGCGCTCGCCGCACGGTGAGACCTCCGAGGCGATCTATCTCACCCAGGGTTATGTCTACGAAACGGCCGAAGCCGCCGAGGCCCGCTTCAAGGGCGAGGAGCCAGGCTTCATCTATTCACGCTACGCCAACCCGACCGTCGACATGTTCGAGAAGCGTATGTGCGCGCTCGAGGGTGCGGAGGATGCTCGTGCCATGGCGTCCGGCATGGCTGCGGTGACGGCTGCCGTCCTGTGCGGCCTTTCGGCCGGCGACCACATCGTCGCGGCCCGCGCGCTGTTCGGCTCCTGCCGCTGGGTCGTCGAGACGCTAGCGCCGCGATACGGCATAGAGGCGACGCTGGTCGACGGCCGTGACATCGCCAACTGGGAACAGGCCGTGCGACCCAACACGAAGCTCTTCTTCCTGGAGAGCCCGACCAATCCGACGCTCGAAGTCGTCGACATCGCCGCCGTAGCCGCGCTCGCCCGCTCAATCGGCGCGATCCTCGTGGTCGACAATGTCTTCGCCACGCCCCTCCAGCAGAAGCCGCTCGAACTCGGGGCGCATGTCGTCGTCTATTCGGCCACAAAGCACATAGACGGCCAGGGTCGTTGTCTTGGCGGCATCGTGCTGTCCGACAAGGAGTGGATCGACAGGAACCTGCACGAGTATTTCCGCCACACCGGCCCCAGCCTCTCGCCCTTCAATGCCTGGACGCTGCTCAAGGGACTTGAAACGCTATCGGTGCGGGTGCGCCAGCAGACGGAAAGTGCCACCCGCATCGCCGACTATCTCGCCAGCCGCCCGGAGATCGCCCGCGTCGTCTATCCAGGGCGCGCCGACCACCCGCAGGCGGAGATCGTCCGCAGGCAGATGAGCGGCGGCTCGACATTGATCTGCATGGATCTCAGGGGCGGCAAGAAAAGCGCCTTCGCCTTCCAGAACGGCCTGGATATCATCCGCCTTTCCAACAATCTGGGCGACGCCAAGAGCCTGATCACGCATCCCGCTACCACGACCCACAAGAACCTGACCGACGAGGCGCATGCCGAGCTCGGCATCGGCGGCGGCACGCTCAGGCTTTCGGTCGGGCTGGAGGATGCCGACGACCTGATCGCCGACATCGGCGCGTCACTCGACAGGCTTGGCTAGCAAGAGCGCTCAGCAAGCCGCGGCCGGAAGGATATTCGGCCTGTAGCGCGCTGGAAACGCCCTCGTCGCGCACTATCTGCTGACAGGTGTCACCGGCCTGCATCTTACATTATACTGTTTGCCGCCATCATCGGGGAAACTCCTTTTGCGCCACGTCCTGCCTGTCCTTTTCGCTCTTTCCGCAACCCCGGCCCTCGCGCAGACCGTGGATTCCGCCGGCGCGGACGCTCTTGGCGCGAATATCGCGCGCTACATCGGCCAGGCAGCCTTCGACAAGGGTCTCGTCGGCATCGTCGCCGATGGCGACGCCTACAAGGTCGAGATCGATTTCAACAAGCTGGCCGCGCTTTTCCCGCTGGAAGGCAAGGCTACGCTGGAGATCGCGCCTTACGTGCTGCGCATCAAGCCGCGCGCCGACGCGTTGTGGGACGTGGCCGGCGATTTGACCCCGGACGGGCGCGTCGAATTGAAGAGACACGGCGGCCCGCAGACCACGCAGTGGGAGGTCGCCGACGACAGCTTCAAGGGGGTCTACGATCCCGCGCTGGCCGGCTTTTCCGTTGCCAGCGCCACCCACGGCGCGGTTTCGGTTAAGTCGACAGATCCCGCATCCACCTCTGAATCCACGGCCGCGTCCGGACATTTCCAGATGCAGTCGACCAAGAATGCTGTTGCCGGCGTCGACTTTACCGCGCTTCAGACAATGGCCGACATAGTCCAGAACATGCAGATGAAGGCGCCCGAACTGGGGATGGACCTGCCTATCGTCATGCGCTCGTCGGAGCTTTCCTACAGTAGCAGCGCCAAGGGCTTCCGCGCCCGGCAGTTTCTCGACCTGCTGGCATTCGGCGTGGCCCATGGCGACGCGGTGAAGATCAAGGCCGCCCAGCCGGAATTGAAGACCATGCTGCGTGCGGCGCTGCCGCTCTGGGACGATATGACCGCAGCCTATGGCTGGCACGAATTCTCGGTCGGCACGCCGATGGGCATCTTCGGCGCCTCGGCGGCCACGCTCGAGGTCGCGATGACAGGCATACGGAAGGACGCGACGATCAACTACGCCTTCGGCTTCAAGGATCTTTCGCTGCCGGACGGCCTGCTGCCCGGCTGGTCCGTGCCCCTGCTGCCAAGGGATATCGACATCAACATCGGCGGAACAGGAATCGACCTCGACGGCCCGGCGACGGCCGCCATCGACGCCTTCGACCTGAACAACGATCCGCCGATCCCGGATTCGGTCGGAGAAGATATCACGGCGAAATTCCTCGCTGATCCGCCGGTGCTCACGATCAAGCGCAGCACGATCAGCAACAAGGAAACCGAGATTTCCGTCGAGGGGCGGATGACCTTCGAAGGCGGCAAGCCGGCTGGTACGGCGACCGTCGAGGCATCTGAGTTCGACGCTCTCATGGCGAAGATACAGGAAGCAGCCGTGAGCGCGCCCGAGGCACAGCAGGCGTTCATCGCAGCCGCCGGAGCCAAGGGACTGTCGAAGACACTGGCCGACGGACGCCTGCAATGGATCATCGACATGACGCCGGACGGCGCGATCAAGGTGAACGGCACACCGGTGAAGCCCGCCGATCCGCCTGCACCGGAACTGCCTGAATAAGGGCGCCGTTTCCGGCGCGATTTTCATGTATACAGCCGTCACGCACGACATCGAAGTGAGCGTCGAACCCTTCTACATGGAGGACAGCTCCGATCCGTCCGAAAGCCACTACGTCTGGACTTATCGCATCACCATCGTCAACCAGTCGGAAGACACGGTGAAGCTGCTGTCGCGCTACTGGCACATAACCGATGGCGTGGGGCGGGTGCAGGAAGTTCGCGGCGACGGGGTGGTCGGAGAGCAGCCCGAGATCGCGCCGGGCGACAGCTATCAATACACGTCCGGCTGCCCGCTCCCGACGTCCTCCGGTATCATGGTCGGCAACTATACGATGCGCGATGCGGACGGAAAGCTGTTCGCCGTCGATATCCCCGCCTTCTCGCTGGACCTGCCCGGCGGGCCGCCGGTCGTCAACTGAGACGGAACCGCCTCCCGCGATCGAAATCGCGGGAGACGGCAGTGTTCTTCAGTTCGCCTCGGCGAAGTCGGCCGGGTCGAACTCATAGGTCGTCGAGCAGAATTCGCAGCTCACGGCGATCTTGCCTTCCTCGATGCTCTCGGCGATCTCTTCGGCGGAAAAGCCTTCGAGTATGCCGCGAATGCGGTCCTGCGAGCAGGAGCAGCGGTCGGCGACCTGCACGCCTGGGAAGACGCGCACGCCATGTTCGTGGAACAGGCGGTAGAGCAACCTCTCCGGCTCGATGGTCGGGTCGATCATCTCGCCCGGCTCGATCGTCGAGGCCAGCGCCTGCACTTCGCGCCACGCATTGTCCACCTCGGCTTCCGCCTCCGGCGCGCCATCGCAGCCCGGAAGGTCGCCGATGCGCATGCGTTCCGGAGCCTCGGGCAGGAACTGCACGACCAGCCCGCCGGCGCGCCACTTCTCGCCTTCTCCGGGACGCACCAGCTTGGCGACCTCCAGCCTGATCTCGGTCGGGATCTGCTCCGACTGCCGGAAGTAGTCGTGGGCCGCCTCCTGCAACGTCTTGCCGTCGAGCTCGACGATGCCCTGGTAGCGCTGTGTGTAGGCGCCCTGGTCTATGGTGAGCGCGAGCATACCGCTTCCGAGCAGCGTCTGCGCGGACGTCTCGCCCGCCGCGACCAAGGCATCGAGCCTGTCGGCATCGAACTGCGCATAGGCCCGCAACGAGCCGGGCGTCGAAAAATCCGCGACGAGCATGTCGACCGGCCCGTCTGTGCGGGTCTGGAGGATGAACTTGCCCTCGAACTTCAGCGACGAGCCGAGCAGGACGGCGATCAGGCAGGCCTCGGCGACGAGCCGGGCGACGGGCTCGGGATAGCTGTGGCGCGCGAGGATCGCATCCAGCACGGGACCGAGCGCGATCACGCGGCCACGCGCGTCGAGCGGGCCGACCTCGAACGGGATCACATGGTCTTCGCCGGCAAAACCGAAATCGCCGAGCTTCTTGATATCGTCAGGCACTCTCACAGTTTCCAACATCACACGTCTCCAGCATACGGCGCTGCCGCCGTCGTGGAAGCATGCGTCGCTACGCCCTGTTTTTTGGGGATGGCGCGCAGATAGGCATCGCGGTCCTCCGGTTCAAGCGCCGAGGCACCAGGCAAGCACGGCCTTCTGGGCGTGCAGCCGGTTCTCGGCCTCGTCGAAGACGACCGAATGCGGCCCGTCGATCACCTCGTCGGTCACTTCCTCGCCGCGATGCGCGGGCAGGCAGTGCATGAAGAGCGCGCCGGGCCGGGCCTTCGCCATCAACTCGGAATTCACCTGATAGGGAGCGAAGATATTGTGGCCCCGCGCGCGGTGCTCCTGGTTCATCGACACCCAGCAGTCGGTGACGACACAGTCGGCGTCACTGACGGCCTCCATCGCCGAATGGGTCAGATGCACCGAGCCGCCATTGGCGCGGGCCCAGTCGACATACTTCGCGTTCGGCTCGCTGCCTTCCGGCGTCGCGACACGCAGATCGAAGGAGAACCGTGCCGAAGCTTCGAGCAGCGAATGCAGTACGTTGTTGCCGTCGCCAGTCCAGGCGAAGGTCTTGCCGGCGACCGGCCCGCGATGCTCCTCGAAGGTCATGACGTCAGCCATGATCTGGCAGGGATGCGTATCGTCGGTCAGCCCGTTGATGACCGGCACGCTGGCATGCTCCGTCAGTTCGAGCAGTCGCGCGTGATCGGTCGTGCGGATCATGATCGCATCGACATAGCGCGACAGCACCTTTGCTGTGTCGGCTATGGTCTCGGAGCGGCCGAGCTGCATTTCGGTTCCGGTCAGCATTATGGTTTCGCCGCCGAGCTGGCGCATGCCTACATCGAAGGAGACCCGGGTGCGCGTCGAGGGCTTGTCGAAGATCATCGCGAGCACCTTGCCGTCGAGCGGCCGGGTACGCTCGCCCGCTTTCAACCGCGCCTTTCGGACCACCGCGTCGTCCAGCATGCCGCGCAGTTCTGCGGTGCCGATTGCGGAAAGGTCTGTGAAATGGCGGATCGTCATGGCTTGTGGTCCGGTCAGCTTGCAGCGGTGGCGGGCGAGGCCGAAACGGCCCTTGCGGCGGCGCGGATGCGCTCCAGTCCCTCGCGTATGTCCTCGTCCGTGACGGTCAGCGGCGGCACGAGCCGCACGACATTGTCGCCTGCCGGCACCGCCAGCAGCTTCTGCTCGCGCAAGGCCGCGTTGAAAACCGTGTTCGACGCCCTGCACTTTATGCCGAGCATCAGGCCCTCGCCGCGTATCTCCTCGATGACGTCGGGGAACTCGTCGGCAATCGCTGCCAACCCCTGCTTCATCAGCAGCGCCTTGCGGGAAACCTCGTCCAGGAAGCCATCCGCGAGAACCACGTCGAGCACCGCGTTGCCGACCGCCATGGCGAGCGGATTGCCGCCGAATGTCGTCCCGTGCACGCCGCTCGTCATGCCCTTGGCGGCTTCCTCGGTCGCCAGCACCGCGGCCATCGGGAAACCGCCGCCGATGCCCTTGGCGACAGCCGCGATGTCGGGCGTGACGCCCGCCCATTCATGCGCGAAGAACTTGCCGGTCCGACCGATGCCGCACTGTATCTCGTCGAAGATCAGCAGCAGCCCGTGCTGGTCGCAAAGCGCGCGCAGCCGGCGTAGCGTCTGCGCCGGGAAGGGACGTATGCCGCCCTCGCCCTGCACCGGCTCCAGCATGATGGCGGCCGTCTCCGGTCCGATCAGCTTCTCGACCGCTTCGATGTCGTCGAATGCGACCTGGTCGAAGCCATCCGCCTTCGGACCGAAGCCTTCGAGATATTTCGCCTGCCCGCCGGCCGCGATGGTCGCCAGCGTCCGGCCGTGGAACGCGCCGGCAAAGGTGATGGTGCGGAAGCGTTCTGGGTTTCCGTTGACGTAGTGGTAGCGGCGCGCGGTCTTGATCGCGCCTTCGATCGCCTCGGCGCCGGAATTGGTGAAGAACACCTTGTCGGCAAAGGACGCCGCCGCCAGCCGCTCGCCCAGGCGCCGCTGCTGCGGAATCTCGTAGAGGTTCGACAGGTGCCACAGTCTGCCGGCCTGCTCCGTGAGGGCCGCGACGAGATGCGGATGGCTGTAGCCGAGCGCGTTCACCGCGATGCCGGCGCCGAAATCCAGGTAGCGCTCGCCGTTTTCCGTCACCAGCCAGCTTCCCTCGCCGTGATCGAAGGAAAGGGGTGCCCGCGCATAGGTATCGAAAAGCGCCGAACCGCTCATTATATAGTCTCCGGAAACCCCGTCTGAATTCCCGTCCGGGCATTCGCCGTGAGGCGCGACCGGTACCGCCGAAATCAAAAAAGCCGCCCAAGCGGCGGCCGTTGCGATTGCATATTGTGGTTTTCGGCCATGAAGTCAACGAAAAGGTCGCTCAGGACCGCGTTCCTGCGGCCGTTCCCGGCGATCCGCAAACTGTTGAGGCCTGAAAGGCGGACAAGTTGGGGAAAACCGAAAAAACCAAAACCTGTTGCAGCCGGGACTCTTGTCACTGACTCAGCCAACAGGGTAACTTGAGGCCAAGCAAAGACTATATTTCGTGCGGTAAACCTAATCCAAAGCGTATATGTAGCGTCCAACCTGGCCTAGCTGGGCGTGGAAGGATTCCGGGTTCCTCACGGTCACATGGAGCGAGAATGCCATGAACTGGACAGATGAACGGGTCGAACTTCTTCGCAAGCTGTGGTCGGAAGGCCTCAGCGCGAGCCAGATCGCCGCTCAACTCGGTTCCGTCACTCGCAACGCCGTCATCGGCAAGGTTCATCGCCTAAAGCTGTCGAGCCGTGGCCGCACGACTGCTGCTCCCGCGCGCCAGAAGAAGGCCGTGACGACGACTGCCGGAACCACCGTCAAGACCGCGAGCCGCACGGCTACCGTGACGCGCTCCGTCATGACGGTCGGCGCGACCGCGCTGCAGGCGCGCTTCGACGCCGAGCCGGTCGCCCGCTACAATATCCGCCCGGCAGAGAATGTGGTGGTCCCGATCTCGCGCCGGTTGCAACTGGTGCAGCTTTCGGAGCGCACCTGCAAATGGCCGAACGGCGATCCGCTGATGGAAGACTTTTCCTTCTGCGGCAACGACGCCGCCGAGACCGGCCCATATTGCACCTACCACAGCCGCATCGCCTTCCAGCCGGCTTCCGAACGCCGCCGCAGCCGATAGCGGCAAAAGTCAGCTAAACCAGTTCAGTTTTTGACGGAAACAGCCCCCTCTCCCCGCAGGCGGTGAGAGGGGGCGTCAGCGTTTCGGCCAGCCTCCTTCTCCCAAAGAAACGGGGAGAAGGTCCCGACAGAGGGATGAGGGACCATTCTTCCTAAAGCTGAATGGCTCCAGCTTAGGACTATACCTCGCCCTTCAGGACGACCTTGTGGCTCGTGTCCTCCTTGGGGCGCTCGATCGGCATCTGCTCGCCGGTGACGATGTAGTACACCGTCTCGGCAATGTTCGTGGCATGGTCGCCTATGCGCTCGATGTTCTTGGCGCAGAACAGCAGATGCGTGCACGGGGTTATGTTGCGCGGGTCCTCCATCATATAGGTCAGGAGTTCGCGGAACAGCGAGGTGTACATCGCGTCGATCTGGTCGTCGCGGTCGCGCATCGCTCCAAGCCTGTCGACCGAACGCGAGGCATAGACGTCGAGAACGTCCTTGAGCTGGGTCAGCGCAAGCTCGGCCAGCGCCTGGAGCCCGCGGAACAGGCTCAGCGGCTGGCGTCCTTCCGTGACGGCCACGACCCTCTTGGCGATGCTCTTGCCGAGATCGCCGACGCGTTCCAGGTCGGCCGAGATGCGGATCGTGCCGACCACCTCGCGCAGGTCGTCGGCCATGGGCTGTCGCTTGGCGATCAGCAGGATCGCCTTGTCGTCGATCTCGCGCTGCGTCTCGTCCAGGAAGGCGTCGTCGGCGATGACCTTGCGCGCCAGTCCGGCATCGGCATTGACGAGCGCCAGCACCGCCTGGTCGACCATGCGCTCGGCATGCCCGCCCATCGCCGCCATGCGGTTGGACAGGTATTTCAGTTCCTCGTCATAGGAGCGGACGATATGGGTGTTCATTGCGGAGCCGGCGACTCAGGAGAAGTTAAATTGGTCGATGCTTCCTGATAGGCTAGCCACATGACAGAAAAAAGAAACCCCGCCCCGGCCCCGCGCTCCTGAACGCTCACGCATTGCCCTGGCCTGCCGGCAGGTGGACAGTGAAGGATGCGCCCTCTCCCAGAACCGACTGGATCGTCAGCCGTCCCTTGTGCCGGGTCAGTATGTGCTTGACGATGGCAAGTCCGAGGCCTGTCCCCTTCTGCGCGCGCTTGCTGTCGATATCGACACGGTAGAAGCGCTCCGTGACGCGCGGAATATGCTCCTGCGGTATGCCAAGCCCGAAATCGCGGACGGTGACCGCGACCTCGCCCTCGGCCGGGCCGGAAACACCCGGCCCCGCGCCTCCCGCCCCGTCGATCGACACGACGACACGCCCGCCCGACTGTCCGTATTTGCAGGCGTTTTCCAGAAGGTTTTCGAAAACCTGGAACAGCTCGTCGCGATCGCCGGGCACGACGACCGCCCCATCCCCGAAATCGCGTTCGATGACGACGCCGGAATCCCCGGCCAGCGGCGCCAGCGAGTCGATCACGCTTTCCAGCACCTGGCGCACGTCCACCGTCGCGCCGGGCGACAGGTAGGGCTTCATCTCCAGCCGCGACAGCGACAGCAGATCGTCGATCAGCCGCGCCATGCGCGCCGTCTGGTTCTGCATGATCTGCAGGAAGTGGTCACGCGCCGCCGCGTCGTTTCTGGCAGGCCCGCGCAGGGTTTCGACGAAGCCCGAGATCGAGGCCAGCGGCGTGCGCATCTCATGGCTGGCATTGGCGATGAAGTCGGCGCGCATCCTGTCGATGCGCCGCGTCTCGCTCTGGTCCTTGAAGACGGCGACGTTGAGGCCGCTGTCGCCGATCGTCGACACCGTCACCCTGTAGACCCGTTCCATCGGAACGCGCTCCACGTAATCGACGACCTGCGAAGCCACCGCGCCGGTGCGCACGCTTTCCAGCGCCGACTGCATTTCCGGCGTGCGGAACTTCATGAGCAGCGAGAGGCCGGGAGCGATCGCGCCGAAGGCCGCGCGCGCAGCGGCGTTGACGTGCAGGGCCGTGCCCGCAGCGTCGAAGATGATGAGCGGGTCGTCCACCGCCGCCGCGAGGCTCTGCGCCGAAAGCCCGCCCGCAATGTCGCCCTTCGCGGCGATTGCCTGCCGCGACGAACCGCCGTTCTGCATGTTCGGCGCCACCGCCAGGGCCACGGCAAGAAGCAGGACCACCGACGCGGCGATGGCCACCCATCGCGGCTCGATCAGGGCTGCGGCGAGCACGGCTGCCAGTCCCGCCGCAAGCATCCAGCGGTTCTGCGCAAGGCGCGCTGCCGGGTAACCCGGCAGGTCTCGCGTCTTTTCTTCCGGTCTCGTGTCGGCCATCGACTCCAACATCTTCGCTAGGGCCGGAACTTGGCTCTGGACCGTCCCCGACGCACCCAATAGCATGAACCATGTGACGGGAAAGGGTGCATCGCGATGGCGAAAGCAAAGGTCAAGGCAGGGTCGAAGGCTTCCGGTTCAAAGGCCCCCCGTCCGAAGGGCGCCGGCCCGAAGGCAGGAACGACCGCTCAAACCGGCGCCGGCCCGACCGCGATCGGGCCTCTCACGATCAGGGTGGCGGGCGAGGAGCGCGTCTTCGATATCGACAATCCCGTGCTTCCCGACTGGGTCCAGAATAAGGCGCTCACCTCCGACGGTTATCCATACGACAAGAAGCTGAAGCAGGACGACTATGACAAGACGCTGGAGATGCTGCAGATCGAGCTGGTGAAGCTTCACGCTTGGCAACAGACGACGGGCCGTCGTGTGATGATCCTGTTCGAGGGGCGCGACGCCGCCGGCAAGGGCGGCACCATCTTCGTGATGCGCGCCTACATGAACCCGCGCACGGCGCGCAACGTGGCGCTCACCAAGCCTACCGAGACGGAGCGCGGACAGTGGTACTATCAGCGCTACGTCGCGCATTTCCCCACCAAGGGCGAATTCGTGACGTTCGACCGCTCCTGGTACAATCGCGCCGGCGTCGAGCCGGTCATGGGCTTCTGCACGCCCCAGGAGCACCGGCATTTCCTCGAGGAGACGCCACGTTTCGAGAAGTTGATCGCCAAGGAGGGAATTCACTTCTTCAAGGTCTGGCTGGACCTCGGCCAGGAGATGCAGCTCAAGCGCTTCCATGATCGTCGCCACAGCCCGCTGACCAACTGGAAGTTCTCCCCCATGGACATTGCCGGGATCACGCGCTGGGACGACTATACCAGGGCGCGCGACCAGATGATCAAGGAGACGCACACCGACTATGCGCCATGGACCGTCGTGCGCTCCAACGATAAGCGGCGCGCACGCATAGAAACCATCCGTCACGTCCTGCGCTCGCTGGACTACACCGGCCGCGATCTGGAAAAGATCGGCAAGCCGGACGAGAAGATCATCGGCCAGGGAGCCAGGCGGCTGGGTGGCTGAAGACCGATGCTGGGGGTCGGGAAGGGCGCCGCTTCGTCCTCATATCAAAAAGGACATCCCGCATGGCAGGCAAACGCAAAGAGTTCCTCGATCGCCGCGACTTCATGATCGCGTCGATAGCCGCGGTCGGCGCGTCGGCGGCCATGGCAGCCGATGCACAGGAAGCCGATGGCTCAGCGACCGGCGAGACCTCGCGGGGAACGGCCTACACCGGCGATCGCATCGACGGGAAGCCGGTCGTCAGCACCCTCGACATCGCCGATCTTGAAGCCGGCAAGACCCACCTGCTCTATTTTCAGGGGGCGCAGATGCCTGCGGGCCAGCACTGGATGGTCTCGGTCGTCGTTGCCAAGGGCGCGAGACCCGGTAAGCGCATGACGCTGGTCAGCGGCGTGCACGGCGACGAGATGAGCTCGATCCATACCGTTCAGACGGTCATGGGGCAGTTGAACCCGGCGGACATGTCGGGGTCGGTCATGGCCGTGCTCGACGTCGCGCGTCCCGCCATCGAAAGCATGCAGCGCAGGTGGCCCGACTCGAGCAGGGGCATGGATCTCGTCGACATGAACCGGGAATGGCCCGGCAACGAGAGCGGCTTCAGCGCCACCAGCCGCCATGCCGGCCTGCTTTTCAACAGGTTGCTGCGGCCGAATTCCGACCTTGCCATCGACTTCCATACAGGCACGACCGGATTCAAGGTCGCCGCCTTCAACATAGGTGACCGCAGCCTTCCCGATGTCAGGACGATGATGGACCTCTACCCCGTAGGTCTCATCTGGGACTACCCGGCCGATCCCAGGCTGTTGCACAACGCGTTCGTCGATGTCGGCATTCCCTGCTTCACGCCGGAAGTCGGCGAAGCCCGCGTGCTCGACCCCGAGATGGTCGCGCTGTTCGTCGAGGGCACGATGAATGTGCTCAAGACCTACGGGGTCGTGCCCGGCCAGGTAGGCCGTACGGCCGGCGACGCGAATGTCTTCGTGGGAAACAGCGCGTTTCCCGTCATTGCGAGCCATGGCGGCTTCGTGGAACACCTCGTGGCGCTGGACGAGGTGGTCAAGGCAGGGCAGAAGGTCGCGATCCAGCGAAACGCGTTCGGCGAGGTGGTTGCCGAATATGCAAGCGGCGTCGACGGCAAGGTGGCAGGACAACGCAGCGACGTGACATGCGAGCCGGGCAACCCGGTGGCTTTCATACTGTTCGAGAATGCTACGCCGCAGAGCGCGGAATCCTATCCCGAATAGTGCTCAGAAGCCGTTGCGACGGAATATCCTGCCGCTGTTGCCGATCGGACGATGCGGCGTCTTTTCCCACAGATGAGGCTTGCGCCACAGCTGCCACACCGCCCGCCATGCGGCCAGCGACATCAGCATCCAGTAGAGCGGCGTGAAAAGCATGAGCCTCCATACGCCGAACTTTTCCCTGAACCGCAGGTTACGCCAGCCGAGCAGGATGAAAGACGCATAGCCGCAGCAGATGGTCACCACGTCCACTGCCAGGAGGGCCGCCCTCAAATTGCCGATCGACCCAGCAAGGATCAGTTCCAGTGCTATGGCGATGCCGGAAAGGAAAAGGAAGGGATGGGCGAGCGCGGACAGCACCATGCCCGCGCAGACGATCTGGAAGACGACGAAAGAGCCCGGCCCCAGTTCGCGCAGCAACAGACGCGGCTCCCGCATGTGGACCAGCCAGGTCTGGAGCCAGCCCTTGAACCAGCGGGTGCGCTGCGGCAGCCATGTCGCGAAGTTTTCCGGCGCGGATTCCAGCGTCGGCGCGTCGATGGTTTCCGTGCGGTAGCCGAAGCGCGCAAGACGCACGCCGAGATCGGCGTCCTCGGTCACGTTGTAGGGGTCCCAACCACCTATCTCGTCCAGTATGTCGCGTCGGAAATGGTTCGATGTGCCGCCCAGCGGCAGCAGCATCCGGTTCGCCGAGAGCCAGGGCAGCAGCCCCCTGAAAAGCCCGGCATATTCGAATGCGAACATCCGCGCGAAGAAGCCGCCTGCGCCATGGACGATCTCGAGCGGCGCCTGGACGCAGGCAAGGTCCGGCGAGGAGCGGCTAAACTTCTGCCAGGCCTGCAGAAGCTGCTGCGGGTGCGGATGGTCCTCCGCGTCGAATATCACCACGAATGCGCCGCGCGTCAGCGGCAGGCAATAGGAGAGCGCCTTCGGCTTGGTGCGCGGGGTGGAAACCGGAACCCTGACCACCTCGAAATTCGGTGGCAGCGAAACCGCGGCGATCGCGTCGAGCGTCGGGGCGTCGTCCTCCTCGCAGACCAGCTTGATTTCGATCTTGCTTGCGGGCCAGTCGATGCGGCGCAATGCTGCGACCAGTTCGGGAACGACCTCGGCCTCGCGATAGAGCGCGACCAGCACCGAATAGAGCGGCAGCTCCGACGGCGGGCCGCGCGCGACCGTTGTTCGCCGTCGCGGGCGAGACGACAGGAAGGCGGCCACGCGCAAAGCCACGCAGGCGATGAAGAACGCCGTCGCGACGGCGTGCAGGGCTACCCAGTTCATCGGTGCGATCAGGATGCCCAAAGGCACGGCGACAATCATCATTCCAAGGAACAATCCCTGCCCACCGTTCATGACGGTTCGCGCCGAGAGACCCGCATAGCGTTCAAAAAGCCCGCTCACTGCCTGCGCAGTCTGTCGATCCCTCAGGCGCAACATCAGGGCCGCGCGCAGCGTCGCCGCAGTGACCAGCCGCATCCGCGACCGGATGTTGGGATGGCTCGCGGTCAGCCGCTTCAGACGAGGCGGGGAAAGCGCTTCGGCCACGAGAAGAAAGCTCGTGAAACCGTCGCTTTCGGCATATTTCAGAGGCCGGAACCAGGAAGGACTGCGCAGGAAGCCGGCCAGCACCTCGTCCGGGGCGATCAGGTTCTGCGGCTCTATCGAGCGGACATGGCCTATCCCCGCTTCGGCCGCCAGCGCGTCGCAATAATCCGCAGCCGCCACAAGGCCGGACAGCAGAAGCTCGTCCTGCAACGCCGTGCCGTTGCGCCTCGCCAGCGAGGCCAGCCGCGCCGCATGGCCGGCCGGTACACGCAGGCGACGCAGGAGCCCCAGCCATTCGGCAAGCGTGGGAAACAGATGAAGGGCGAAAACGTAGTCGTCGTCACTTACGGAATCCGTGACGGCTAAATTTTTCTCGAACGATCCTGCCCGTAAGCCCGATCCTGCCCGTGAGGCCGGCGTACCTGTCAGATACGGCGGCCCGTCAAACAGCATTTCGCTTCAATTACTGGTACCCTCCCCAACCGGCAGAGGCCCTTGCCTGCCTTTGCCGATCCCACCACCAGCCTAACCGAACTTTCAACCGGCAGTAAAGGCCAGCGGGAAACGGGGGAGTTCGTCCTCAGGCTGCCTTTCTCGCGATGCGCGCCAGGCGACGCTGTGTGGTTTCGTCATGCAGGGCCTTGTGGAAGAGCGAAATCTCCTCGTCGATGCGCAGGCAGAGGTCGCCGCCGTCGCTGCGCAGCAGTTCGCGTGTCTGGCGCAACGCCTCGACGGGCTTCTTCGCAAGCTGGCGCGCGCGCGCAAAGGCATGCTCCTGCGCATTCTCCTGTGCGATCTCGGCGACGAGCCCGAGGCCCTGGGCCTCGGCCGCCGTCAGCGTGTCACCAAGACAGAAGAAGCGGAAGGCCGCGTGATAGCCCATCCGTTGCGGCGCGAGGATGCTGGTAGCGGCATCGGGCACGAGGCCGAGGTCGACGAAGGGCACGCGGAACGTGCTCTGCGCCGAAGCGATCACCATGTCGCAGTGGAACAGGATCGTGCAGCCGACGCCCACCGCGTCGCCGTCCACACAAGCGAGGATCGGCTTGGGGAAAGTCGCCAATGCGCGGAACATGCCCGTCACCGCCTCGATCAGCGCGGCGTGCTTCGTCTCGTCCAGGAATTCCGAGATGTCGCCGCCGAGGCAGAAGCATCCCGACAGGCCGCGCAGCACGACCACGCGCACCTCGTCGTCCTGTGCCGCCGCGCGCAGTGACAGGGCAAGCCTTTCATAGGCCTTGCGATCCAGCAGCGGACGTCCGTCCTCGCCCGCGACCTTCACGGTGAGCATGTGGTTGCGGAACTCGCAGTCCGGGATCGTGTGAAAGTCGGTCTGCGTCATGCTCATGAAGCCTGGCGCCGCCCGAGCAGTTCCGGATGGCCCCGCGACAGGACGGGGGCGTGATGGCCGCGCCGCTCACGCACGACCTGGAGCGTCTTTTCGGTGAAGGTCAGCAGGGTGGCGACCACCTGCTGGCGGCCGTAGGTCCGCTGATAGCCCAGCGGCCGCGCCAGGAAATGCAGCTGGAGCGCCCGCAGCACCCACATAGGCTCGAATTCGATGATGACCTGGTTCACGCCGCGCGGCAGACCCCATTCCAGGAAGCCCGCGATCAGTTCCGTCCCGACCGTGGATACGTTGCGGCGGCCGTCGCGATAGCCCGGTGCCACCGCATAGCGGGTCAGCTCGAACACGTTCGGCCCGGACGGCGGCTCGTCGACGAACAGATCGGTCAGCACCTCGGTCAGCAGATGCGGGCGCGTGGTCGGCAGCATGCGCTGATAGCCGGCAAGCTCGCCATTGCGGATGACCAGATGATGGACGGCTTCCTCGTGGTCGAACTGGTCGACCTCAAGGCCGTCCTCGCGATGCAGGTCGCTCCATCCCATCTCTTCCACGAAGATGCGATGGCGCAGGCGATGGACGGCCTCCCACAGGTCCGGCCTTTGCAACAGTTCTTCCGTCGTCAACGCGTACAGCACGAAGGTCTCCTTGATTTTCAAGGCAGACTAGCGGCGGCCCTCCTTCCGGAGACTTACGCAAAAATTTAGGAATCTAACGATCTGACGTTTCTTCTCAGATCCAGCCGCGCCGGATGGCCTCGGCCACGGCCTGCACACGGTTGACCGCGCCGAGCTTGAACTTGGCGTTCAGCAGGTGTTTCTCCGAAGTATGCTCGGATATGCCGAGTATCTGCGAGATTTCCCATTCGGACTTGCCGACAGCCGCCCATTTCAGGCATTCGATCTCGCGCGGCGTCAGGTCGACGCGCGGCGCGGGGCCGGCATGCTCTATGGTCTGCACCGGGTTGGTCGCGAGCTCCATGGCGCGGCCGATCGCATAGGTCGCGACAAGCGATATCATGCCGAATTCCATGCCCGACATGTCGATCTGCTCGCCCCCGAGCGAGACCATGACGATCTGCCTGTCCAGCGTCACCAGCGGAAACGCCAGCCCGTCCTTCAGCTTGAACTCGCCGGCATCGCCCATCACGGCCCTGCCGCCTGGGCCGACGCGCGTCTTTTCGGCGGCGTCCGACCACTGGAACGGCGCCTGAAGCTGCTTCATGCGGCTGACCACCGGATCGTGATCGACATAGTTGCGCGCGACATAGCGCTCCAGCCATTCGACAGGCCAGTCGCAGAGCAGCACGTGTTCCTTCTGCTTTCCCTTCGGCGTTCCCGGCTGCGGCACGGTGCCGGCCATGAGTGCCGTAAGGCCGAACCCTGACGTCACCTCGAGCAGCCGCTGGCAGACGGCCTCGGGCGAATCAGCCTGCTGGAGGCTGTTGATATATGTCAGAGTCTTGTCAAAATGGCCCATCCGCAACACCCAGCCATGTTGCCCACCACCCGGCCAACCTGAATACCGAACGATCCCGCATCATGAACCGTTGCAGGAAAACATATCACAACGGGTCTGGATATGGTAGAAATGTTGATCCAATCATGAGCGATGATGAAAGACATTGCGGAAGCCCTTGCATCGAAGGGGAACGCTGGTGTTGAACGTCGATATCGCCCCTCCGGTAATATCCACGGCAAGGTTCGGCCGCCCGCCCGAAAGTCGCAGATGAAGCTCCCGCACCTTGCACTGATTCTCGCGACCCTCCTGCTGGCTGTACCGGCTCATGCCCAGCAGCCGGCGTCCTCCGCGCGTTCGGGTGCCGGGGCCACGCCCACAACCGCGCCCATGTATTGGGACATGAAGGAGCGGCTGCCGAAGCCCAATCTCGGCGGGCTGACGCGCATGCGCTTCCTGACGACGACGGATTATCCGCCCTTCAACTATCTCGACCGCGACGGGCGGCTGTCGGGCTTCCACATCGATCTCGTGCGGGCGATCTGCACGGAACTGGGCATCTCGGACAAGTGCGAGATACAGGCGGTTCCGTGGGAGCAGATTGGCGATGCACTGGAGCGGGGGCGCGGAGAGGCCGTCATCGCCGGGCTGGCCATCACCGAGGATGCGCGCAGGAAATATGCGTTCTCACGGCCCTATCTCCAGTTCCCGGCGCGCTTCGTCATGCAGAAGACCGCGGCCGCGAGCGAACCGCTCTACCAGAAGCTTCGCGGCGAGCGCATCGGCGTCATCGCAGGCTCGGGTCACGAGCGGATGCTGCGGGAATATTTCCCCGAGACGAAGGTCATCACCTATACGCGCCAGGAATGGATGTATGGCGACCTCAAGGCCGGGAAGATCGCGGGCGCGTTCGGCGACGGCATGCGGCTTGCCTTCTGGCTTGCCGGATCGGAGGCCAGCGGCTGCTGTCGTTTCGCCGGCGGACCCTATATAGCGCCCGAATATCTCGGCCTCGGCCTTGCCGTCGCCACCACGATCGGCGACCCGACGCTGGCGGCCGCCATCGACTACGCGCTCCAGCAGATCGCCATCAAAGGCCGCTTCGCCGAATTGTACTTGCGCTATTTCCCGGTCAGCTTCTATTAGGTCAGGCTGCGCTGGCGGGCTTTGTTCGCACGCTCGATCGCGGCCACCGTCAGCGGGTCGATGGCCAGTTCGCGCCGCAACATCTGCAGCACGCGCAGTTCCTCCATCCGCATCTCCATGTCGACCGCGGCCACCTCGAAGGCCGCCGCATAGGCGGTGTCGTGGAGATGCAGCGGCAATGCCACGCGAACCGCTTCGAACAGCCTCGCCAGCCCGTCGTCCTCATGCAGCAGCTTCTGGCAATTCTGCGCGACCTTGACGAGCCTTTCCTGATCGAAATCCTCGAAGATCGGCCAGGAGCGCACGACCTGTCCGATCCGGGCCAGCTCGATGTCGGTCATGTCCCGGTCGGAAGCCGATGTGACGACCATCAGGTAGATCAGCGCCTCGTGCGCGGTAAGCTTTTTCATGGATTGTCCCTCGATGCGCCCATTACCTAGGATGCGGATCGGTCGCCAGCAATGAAAAAGCGCGCAAATCGTTGACGCAAAGGGCCTGCTTGCCTAGAGCATCCACACAAGCTGGCCCATCCGACACATGCGGTCCGGCACACAACAGCAATCATCGGAAAGTCAGTCATGACGGGTTCAACCGGCGTCGATGTCAATCCTGAGATGCTCGCGGCGGCGGCCGAGAGCAAGGCGTGGCCCTTCGAGGAGGCCAGGAAGATCATCGCACGCTACAAAGGCCGTGACTTTCCGGACACCGTCCTGTTCGAGACCGGCTACGGCCCGTCGGGCCTGCCACATATCGGCACCTTCGGCGAGGTCGCCCGCACCACCATGGTGCGCCACGCTTTCCATGTGCTGACCGAAAACAAGGTCAAGACGAAGCTGCTCTGCTTTTCCGACGACATGGACGGCATGCGCAAGATCCCCGACAACGTACCGGACCGCGCGGCGCTCGAGCCCTACCTGCACATGCCGCTCACCGTGGTGCCCAATCCCTTCGGCGGCGACTACGAGAGCTTCGGCCATCACAACAACGCGATGCTGCGCCGCTTCCTCGACACGTTCAGCTTCGACTACGAGTTCGCCAGCGCCACCGACTACTACAAGTCGGGCCGCTTCGACGCGATGCTCGTCAGGGCCGCCGAGTGCTACGACCAAATCATGGCCGTCATGCTGCCGACGCTGGGCGAGGAGCGGCAGGCGACCTACAGCCCCTTCCTGCCGATCTCGCCCAAGACCGGGCGCGTCCTCTACGTTCCCATGAAGCGCGTCGACGCCAAGGCCGGGACCATCACATTCGACGACGAGGACGGCGAGGAGACGACGCTGTCCGTCAAGGGTGGCCGCGTCAAGCTGCAGTGGAAGCCCGACTTCGGCATGCGCTGGGCAGCGCTCGACGTCGATTTCGAGATGTTCGGCAAGGACCACCAGACCAACGCCGCGATCTACGATCGCATCTGCAACATACTGGGCGGGCGGGCGCCGGAGCACTTCGTCTACGAGCTGTTCCTCGACGAGCACGGCCAGAAGATCTCGAAGTCCAAGGGCAACGGCCTGACCATCGACGAGTGGCTGACCTATGCGCCCACCGAGAGCCTCGGCCTCTACATGTTCCAGCGCCCGCGCCAGGCCAAGAAGCTCTATTTCGACGTCATCCCCAAGGCCGTCGACGAATATTATTCCTTCCTCGCCGCCTACCCGAAGCAGGACTGGAAGAACCGGCTCGGCAACCCGGTCTGGCACATGCATTCCGGCAATCCGCCGGCGATAGAGCTGCCCGTCAGCTTCGCGCTGCTGCTCAATCTCGTCAGCGCCTCCAACGCGCATGACAAGGGCGTTCTGTGGGGCTTTATCACGCGCCACGTGCCGGGGGTGACGCCGGCGACGCATCCCGAACTCGACAAACTCACCGACTACGCGATCCGCTATTTCGACGATTTCGTGAAGCCGACCAAGGTCTACCGCGCGCCGGATGCGGAGGAGCGCGAGGCGCTTGCCGCGCTGTCGGCGGCGCTTGCCGCCCTGCCCGCGGATGCCGACGGCGAGGCGATCCAGAACGCCGCGCTCAACGTCGCGCGCCGGATCGAGCGCTACCAAGACCATTCAAAACAGAGCCCGGAAGGCGGCCCCGGCGTCTCCGTCGCCTTCTTCCAGATGATCTATCAGGTGCTGATTGGACAGGAGCGCGGTCCGCGCTTCGGCTCCTTCGTCGCGCTCTACGGTATTCCAGAGACCCGCGCACTTATCGACAGGGCGCTGGAGGGAACGCTGGCGGCGTAGAGCGTTTTCGGACGGAATGCCCCTCATCCCCTACCGGACCTTCTCCCCATTAAGTGATGGAGAGAAGGAGGCTGGCCGCAACGCTGACATCTCCCTCTCCCCGTCCTTCACGGCGAGAGGGTAAGGGTGAGGGGCCGTTTCCGAAAAACGTAAGCTACGGCGCAGGTGGGGGCGGCGCTGGCGGAAACTCCATGCGCGGATCGAGCGCCGGCTGCGGGTCCGCGTCGCTTTCGTTCAATATCTCGGATGCGCCGAACTGGCTCTCCCCCAGCACCGGCAGGTCAGGCGGTGGCGCAAGTGACGACGGATCCGGCGGCCCGCCGAAAATGCCGCGACCGTCGGCGCGCGCCTTCTCTTCTTGCCCGGAATAGGGCCCGTCGGGCGCGGCATGCGCCCATCCATTCTCGACAAGCCACGCGCCGACATCCTGCCCGGCAAGCAGGCAGCTCGCGCGCGTGGAACCCGGCTCGCCCGATACCCCGTCCGCCGGCTCGCACACAAGCGCGCGGCCTCGAAGCCAGGAACGGAAGGCTGCGCGGGCGCGCACGCCGCAGGGCCAGCTCTCTCCTTCGAAGTCGCAGCTGTCCTCCGCTCTCAACCCCGAAACGCCCGCAATCGAAATCGTATGCCCCATCGCCTCGACCATGGCGGACTCGACCGCAACAGGCCGGAACAGTGGCTTGCCAGCCCACTTCGCTTCCGTCGCCGACGATCCGGCGTCCGGCTCCGCCGCGACAGGCTGCTCTTGCTCCAGCGGCAACGTCGGCTCCTCTGAACGCGAGGCGATGTTGCTGTCGCCCAGCGGCTCGCGCGGTGTTTCGCGCGTCAACTGGCCGCCGGTGAATTCGGGCGGCGCGACGATTTCGGGAACCACCATGCGCGAGGCGGCCGTCCCGGCGGGTTCGTCGACGGGAAGGACCGGCTGCAAGGCAGCCGCCGGCATGTCGGGCTCGGACCGGGGTGTATCCATCCGCGCGGGAACCTGCGGCGCGGCTGCCGCCTGCCCTTGCGGCGGTGGCTCCTGCATTGAAAAGCCGCCGTCAACGGCCGGCTGATCATGCGTTACGGGCAGCGCCTGAAGGTCCGGCAGGTCCTCCTGATCGAATACGAAACCCGGATCATCCGATGGATCGACATCTGTGGACGTGCCGATCATACGGCCGCCGACCAGCACGATCGCCACCGAAAGCGCAAGCGCCACGGCAGGCGGGGCAAGCGCACGCATCCTGACCTGACGCATGTTCACCTGATGCATTCCGCCCGGCGCCTACTGGCTGGCCCAGACGATGCGGGCCATCCATTCGACCTCGCTGGCGGGCACCCGCCTCGGCGGATGCTCGGGGTTGATCGAGATGAGTTCGACGGCGGCGGCGCTGCGCTTGTCCAGTACCTTCGCCATCACCTCGCCCGCGGTCGTCTTGACGACCACGCGGTCACCCTTGCGAACCGGCGCGCCGGGTTCGACCACCAGCGTGTCGCCGTGACGGTAGAGCGGCAGCATCGAGTCACCCTGCACCTGCAGCGCGTAGGAGCCTTCGCCCGCGGCGGCAGGCAGCTCGATCAGGTCCCAACCCTGCCCCGCCGGAAATCCCGCATCGTCAAAATAGCCGCCCGCCCCGGCCTGCGCGAAACCGAGCAGCGGAACGGTCGAAGGGGTGGCCATCCGCGTCACCGAAACGCGCGCAACGGAAATGCGTCGCGCTCCGGTCCATGCCTGCCGAGGCGTTTGCCGGCGCGAGGATGGCTGGGGCGAAGGCGGCTGGTGCTCTGCCGAACGGTTGCGTCCCTCCACCAGCAGGAAGAATTCGTCGAGCGATGAACCCGTCGCCTCGATGATCTTGGCAAGCGACTCGGTCGAGGGCCAGCGCGGACGTCCGTCCGCCGACTGCCGCTTCGATTTGTTGAACGCCGTCGAGTCGAGTCCCGCGCGTTTGGCGAGCCCCGACACCGACAACGAATGACGCGCGGCGAGAGCATCGATCGCGGCCCAGACGCGCTCATGCGAGAGCATGGCTGTTCCTTCAGGCAGGAAAAAATACCTTTCTGTTCTAGGGCCGCCGCCAGCGCCTGTCCAGAAAAAATCGGCCCCGAACTATCAAGCCGGAAACATCAGACGCTCACGCCGCCTTGCGCCCCCCTTCCGTGCCGTAGGGGTCGAAGCGCTGGTAGAAGGTTTCGCCCTTGGCCGCCATGTCGACCAGCAGCTTCGGCGGCTTGAACTCCGCGCCGTATTTCTTCTGGAGCAGCTTGGCCATCGCCACGAAGTCCTTCGCGCCGATGCCGTCGATATAGGACAGCGCGCCACCGGTGAAGGGTGCGAAGCCGAAGGCGAGAATCGAGCCGACATCGGCCTCGCGCGGGTCCGTCACGATGCCCTCCTCCATCACCCGCGCCGCCTCCAGCGCGATTGCGACGAGGAAGCGCTGCTTCAGCTCCTCATAATCCACATCCTCGGGACGCTTCTGCGGATAAAGCTCCTTCAGGCCCGGCCAGAGCGACTTCTTCGCGGGCTTCGGCGGGTAGTCGTAGAAGCCCTTGCCGTTCTTGCGCCCGCGCCTGTCATGCTTGTCGACAAGCGTGTCGATCAGCTTCATCTGCTCGGGATCGACCGCCTTCTCGCCGAGGTCGCGGATCGTCTGTTTCATGATCTTCTGCGCGAGGTCCACCGCCGTCTCGTCGGTCAGCGCCAGAGGCCCGACCGGCATGCCGGCCGCGCGCGCGGCATTCTCGATCATCGGCGCGGGAACGCCCTCGATCAGCATCCTGTAGGCTTGCGACATGTAGCGCAGCACGCAGCGGTTCACGTAGAAGCCGCGCGTGTCGTTGACCACGACCGGCGTCTTCCTGATCGCGCGGACATAATCGATGGCGACCGCCAGCGCCGTGTCGTCCGTCTCCTTGCCCATGATGATCTCGACCAGCATCATGCGATCGACCGGCGAGAAGAAATGGATACCGATGAAATTCCGCGGCCGCGCCGAATTCTTCGCCAGCGACGTGATGGGAATGGTCGAGGTGTTGGACGCGAAGATCGCCGCAGGCGCCAGCACGCCCTCGGCCTTCTCCGTCGCGCCTTTCTTCACCTGCGAATCCTCGAACACGGCCTCGATGACCAGATCCGCGCCCGCAAGGTCGCCATAGTTGGAGGACGGCGTGATGAGCGAGAGAAGCCTTTCCTTCTCCTCCTGCGTTGCGCGGCCCTTCTTCACCGCGTCGGAAATCAGCATGTCGGAATGCGCCTTGCCCTTCTCGGCCGCCTCCTGATCGCGGTCGACCAGAACGACCGGAATGCCCGCCTTCGCCGTCACATAGGCGATGCCCGCGCCCATGAAGCCCGCGCCGATCACGCCGATCCTGGTGAACTTCGTTTCCGGCACGCCGGCCGGGCGGCGCGCGCCCTTGTTCAGTTCCTGCAGCGACACGAACAGCGAGCGGATCATCGCCGCCGCTTCCTTCGATTGCAGTATCTGCGTGAAATAACGCTGCTCGATCCGAAGCGCCGTATCGAAGGGCACCAGCAGTCCCTCGTAGACGCATTTCAGGATCGCGCTCGCGGCCGGATAGTTGCCGAACGTCTCGCGGCGCAGGATGGCGATGGCTGGCGGCCACAGGTTCGCGCCAGCCGCCGAATAGATCGGCCCGCCCGGCAGCTTGAAGCCCTTCTCGTCCCACGGAGCGACAGGCTTCAGCCCGCCAAGGATCATCGCCTTCGCCGCCTCGATCAGCTTCTCGGGCGGCGCGATCTCGTGAATGAGCCCCATCGCCTTCGCCTTCTTCGGAGTCAGTTGCTGGCCGGACGTCAGCATCTGAAGCGCCTGCTGCTGGTCGGTCAGGCGCGGCACGCGTTGCGTCCCGCCGGCACCGGGGAATATGCCGACCTTCACCTCCGGCAGCGCCATCCTCACCTTGTCGGAGTCGGCCACGACGCGGCCATGACAGGCCAGCGACAGTTCGAACGCTCCACCCATGCATGTCCCGTTGATCGCCGAAACCCAAGGCTTTCCGCAGGTCTCCAGCTTGCGCCACAGCCCACCCATGCGGCCAGCGCCCTCGAACAACAGCGTAGTCGCCTTTTCCGGGTTCTTCGCCTTTTCGGCATGGAAGACGCCAAGCATCTTCTGCAGCATGCCGAGGTCCGCACCGCCGGAAAAGCTCTCCTTGCCGGAGGTGAACACCGCGCCCTTCACATTCGCATCCGCGACGACCGCATCGATGATCTTCTCGATCTCGTCCATCACCTCCTCGGTGAAGACGTTCATCGAGCGGTCCGGCATGTCCCAAATCACCAGCGCGATGCCGTCCGTGTCGGTCTCGACCGTGAAGTTCCTGTAGGCCATTGGAGCTTTTCTCCTCGAATTTGGTTTCGTCAGCGACCAGGCGCGACGCTGAAACTGCTTTCTTCTCCCCGTTCACGGGGAGAAGATGCCGACAGGCAGATGGGGGCGGCGCGAATCTTTGAACCGCTAGCCTGCCCCTCATCCGGCCCTTCGGGCCACCTTCTCCCGGCAAGCGGGAAGAAGGAAAAGCGCGCTAAACCCTCTCGATGATCGTCGCGGTGCCCATGCCCGCGCCGATGCAGAGCGTCACCAGCGCCGTGTTGAGGTCGCGTCGCTCAAGCTCGTCCAGAACCGTGCCGAAGATCATCGCGCCTGTCGCGCCGAGCGGATGGCCCATGGCGATCGCGCCGCCATTCACGTTGATGCGGTCGGGTGCGATGTCGAAGGCCTGGCAGTAGCGCAGCACGACCGAGGCGAACGCCTCGTTCAGCTCGAACAGGTCGATGTCCGCCAGCGTCATCCTCGCACGCTTCAAGAGTTTCTCGGTCACGTCAACCGGCCCGGTCAGCATCAACACCGGCTCGGAGCCGATGTTGGCAAAGGCGCGGATGCGCGCGCGCGGCTTCCTGCCCAACATCCTGCCTGCCTTCTTCGAGCCCAGCAGCACGGCAGCCGCACCGTCGACGATGCCGGACGAATTGCCGGCGTGGTGGACGTGGTTGACCGCCTCGATCTCGGGATGCTTCTGCACGGCCACGGCGTCGAAGCCGCCCATCTCGCCGGGCATCACGAAGGAGGGGTTGAGCGCCGCCAGCGCCTGCATGTCGGTCGATGGCCGCATATGCTCGTCATAATCGAGGATTGTCAGCCCGTTCTGGTCGCGCACCGGAATGACCGAGTTCTTGAAGTATCCCTTCTTCCAGGCGTTCGCCGCGCGCTTCTGGCTCTCCACGGCATAGGCGTCCACGTCATCGCGCGAAAAGCCGTACTTCGTCGCGATCAGGTCGGCAGAGATGCCCTGCGGCACGAACCAGCCCGGCAGGCCGACCGAGGGGTCCATGAACCACGCGCCACCCGACATGCCCATGCCGACGCGGCTCATCGATTCCACGCCGCCGGCGATCACGATGTTATCAGCCCCTTGCACGATCTTGGCAGCGCCGAGATTGATCGCGTCGAGCCCCGAGGCGCAGAAGCGGGATATCTGCATGCCCGGCGCCTTGTCGTCATAGCCGGCCTCGAAGGCGGCTGCGCGCGGAATAACCGCGCCCGCCTCGCCGACCGGATCGACGCAGCCGAAGATGATGTCGTCCACAGCAGAGGTGTCCAGCCCGTTGCGGTCACGCAGGGCTTCCAGAACCTTCGCGCCCAGCCGCACCGCCGGCACCTCGTGCAGAGCGCCGTCCTTCCTGCCGCGACCGCGCGGCGTTCGCACGGCGTCATAGACATAGGCTTCGGCCATTCCGGTCTCCTTGTAGCTCGGCAACTGCGCGGCGGCGCGATGCTAGAACGCGTCCGCGGGCAGCGCCATCATCGTATCGGCCCCGGCGGATATCCGGGCGAGGCGCGTCGTCGTCTCAGGCATGACGCGCTCCATGAAATAACGGCCGGTCACGAGCTTGTTCTCGTAAAAGGCTTCCGCTTCGGAGCCAGGCTTTTCATGCGCGGTCTTCACCATGCGTCCCCACATATAACCCAGCGCGACCAATCCGAAGAGATGCATGTAGTCGGTGGAGGCCGCGCCCGCATTGTCGGGCTTTGCCATCGCATTCTGCATCAGCCACATGGTTGCGGCCTGCAAATCGTTCAGGCCCTTCTTCAGCGACTTGGTGAATGGCGCCATCTTCTCGTCAGCGCGGTTCTCCTCGCAGAATTCGCCGACCTCCTTGAAGAAGGACTGAACGGCGCGGCCGCCATGCATCGGCAGCTTGCGCCCGACGAGGTCGAGCGCCTGAATGCCGTTCGCGCCCTCGTAGATCATGGCGATGCGTGCGTCGCGCACGAGCTGGCTCATCCCGTTCTCTTCGATATAGCCGTGCCCGCCGAAGACCTGCTGCGCCATCACCGCGTGCTCGAACCCCTTGTCGGTCAGCACGCCCTTGACGATCGGCGTCATCAGGCCGAGCAGGTCGTCGGCCGCCTCGCGCGCCTTCGCGTCGGCCGAACGATGCGCGATGTCGGACTGCAGGGCGGTCCACAGCACCAGCGCGCGGCCTGCCTCGTTGACCGACCTGATCGTCATCAGGATGCGGCGCACGTCCGGGTGGACGATGATCGGATCGGCCGGCTTGTCCTTTTCCTGCGGACCCGACAGCGCGCGGCCCTGCAGTCTTTCCCGCGCATAGTCGGCCGCGCCCTGATAGGCCGCCTCGCCAATCGCCAGCCCTTGCAGGCCGACGCCGAGCCGCGCCTCGTTCATCATGGTGAACATGGCCTTCAGCCCGCCATTCGCCTCACCCAGCAGCGTGCCGACCGCGCCGTCATAGTTCATGACGCAGGTGGCATTGCCGTGGATGCCCATCTTCTTCTCGATCGACCCGCATGCGACACCGTTGCGCGTGCCCGGATTGCCTGATGCGTCGAGCAGGAATTTCGGCACCACGAACAGCGAGATGCCCTTCGTTCCCTCCGGCGCGCCCTCTATGCGGGCGAGCACCAGATGCACGATGTTGTCGGCCATGTCGTGCTCGCCGGCCGAGATGAATATCTTCTGGCCGCTGATCCTGTAGGTGCCGTCGCCGGCCGGCACTGCCTTCGTGCGCAGCAGGCCGAGATCGGTGCCGCAATGCGGCTCGGTCAGGTTCATCGTGCCCGTCCACGACCCGTTCGTCATCTTCGGCAGCCATGTCGCCTTCTGCTCGTCGCTGCCATGCGCCACGATCGCCGCGATCGCGCCCTGCGTCAGTCCGGGATACATCATCAGCGACATGTTGCCGGCTATCATGTATTCTGACACTGCCGTGTGGACCACATAGGGCAGCCCTTGCCCGCCGAATTCGGCCGGAACCGCCAGGCCCGTCCATCCGCCCTGCCGATATTCCTGGAATGCCTCGCGAAAGCCCTTCGGCGTCGTCACCGAGCCGTCCTCTTGGCGCACGCATCCTTCGATGTCGCCTGTCCGGTTCGTCGGCTGGATCACGTTTTCCGTCAGCCTTGCACCCTCGGAAAGGATCGCCTCCAGCACGTCGGGCGGCGCATCGCCGAAGCCGGGGAGGTTCGAATGGCGCTCATAGCCGAGCACGTCGTTCATCACGAAAAGCGTGTCGCGCACGGGCGCCTTGTAGGTCGGCATCTCTCTTCCTCCAGACTCACCTTCAGCGGACGCCTTCAGGGAGACTATCCCAGCGTCCGGGGAACGTTACCCTAAAATATTGACGTTTACGCAAACGTCAATATTCCGACCTCTAAAGCCACCCCGCGGCAGGATGGAGGGTCGGGCAGAAACCCGCTGTGTAACCATGGAAAAGAAAAAGGCCGGGCAGCGGACCGCCCGGCCTTTTCGATGTCGTGCGTTGCGCCGATGTCAGCTGGCGGCTGCGCTGGGCATCCGATCGGCAAGCATCTGGCGCACCGTCGCCATTGTCTCGGACAGGTCGCGGATGGCCTCGTCCACGGCAGCGCGCTGCTTCTGCAGACGACCGAGCTGCTTTTCCGACTTCTCGATGGTCAGGCGCAGTTGCTTGGTATTGCTGCCCTTCGGATCGTAGAGATCCATGATCTGCTTCACATCGCGCAGCGAGAAACCGACCTTGCGGCCGAGCAGGATCAGCTTGAGCCTTGCCTTGTCGCGGCGCGAATAGAGGCGCGTGGAGCCGTCGCGCTTGGGGCTTATCAGGCCCTTGTCCTCATAGAAGCGAAGCGTGCGCAGCGTCACGCCGAACATCTTCGCCATGTCTCCAATGCGCACATAATCTTCGTCCGCATCAGCGACAACGCCGTCATTCACCGGCACGGCTTCGCCGGCCTGCTTGAAGTTCATCATTATTGACTTCCCCATTGCGGCGCTGGGAGGCGCCTGGCCGGAAGCGGCGGGGTGGGCATTCCGGCTTAGGTTTCGACTAAGGTGTCGCGGGCATGCGCGGGGCGCCCTGCCAGCATTGCGCAGCCCTATAGTCCCCGGCGCTTTTAAGCGCAACCCCGCTTGCGCGAGCTCCATTGCGGGTTTTCTGGCGGCATCCGGGCAGCCATTTCCGGACATGAGGCAAGTTTATTTAACGAAGTTTGCCAATTCGTAAATGCGGTTAACACCTTGTTTACCACGTTGGGAGAAAGGTGCGTGTGTCGGACTTCCCGTGTCCAATCCGCAGGGATTTCTTCACGGTTCTGTCGGGGCGCGGCATGTTGCCACATGCGGTCGTTGCAGCGTCGCTCCCCGGCCCGGCAGAGCAGAATCACCGCGACCGCTTCGGTCCGCAAAGGCAAACGGGCGTTTCGATGAACAGCAAACGATCCTATCTCGATACGATCAATGCCGGCCGCCAGCGTCGGTCCTACGCCTCGCTCGAACAACTCAACAAATCGCTGGACACGCTCGAGCAGACCATCGAGCGCAACCGCGAGGAGGTCGCCGGCTATGGGGGGCGGACAGGCCATACGGCGGACTACCGTTCCCCGGACTATCGCACTCCCGACTACCGCTCTCCCGAGCATCGCCTGGACACCGCGCGCGACGCGGAAGACCATCGCGCCTATGAACATCACCCCTACCGCGCCATTGCGCGCGACATGGAGCGCGTACGCCGCGACGAAGACGGCGTCGCGGCCTTCGGCAGGATCGCCGGCGAGCTGAACGGGCTGCGCGAGGAGATGCGCCAGCAGATGGCGTCGAGCATGCGGCGCGAATTCGACGCGCTGCGCATGGATCTCCAGCAGGTCAGCATCGCCGACAGCCAGGCCGCCGGCCAGCTCGGCCTGGATGTCGAGCGCCTCTACAGCGCTGTCCAGTCGCTGGGCGAGCGCGGCGACGAGCGCAGCATCAGCATATTGCGCTCCGAGATGGAGCAGTTGCGAGGCGCCCTCGACAATGTGGCGCGCGAGGAAACGCTTCGCTCCGTCGACCGCCGCTTCGACGATTTCGAAAACCGCCTGTCAGGCGCTGCGAACGGTATCGATCGCGAGGCTCTTGCTGCCCTCGCCCAGCGCGTCGAGCAGATCGGCGATGCGGTCGGCAACCTGCCCGAGTCGCTCTCGCTGCGCACCATGGAAGACAAGGTCCGCACTCTTGCCACGGCGCTCGACCATTTCATCGAGCACCAGGACGGCCATGCGCGCGAAACCTTCGCGCAGATCGAGGTGCGGCTGGACGAGATTTCGCGCGCCATCGTCGGCGCCACGGTCGCCGCGCAACAGAACCATGTCGATCCTCAGTCCTTCGAACGCATAGAGGCGCGCATCGGCGCGCTCGCCCGCCAGATCGAGGAAGTCGCGGAGGATCGTCACGCCAGCGAGATGGCCAGTGAGATGGGTGGAGCGATAGTGGACCATATCCAGGCACTGTCGCGCCGGGTGGACGATCTCGCCGCGCGCAGCGCCATGCCCGACGAGGCCATCGAACGGCTGGCCTACCAGCTCTCGGTCATTGCCGACAAAGTCGACCATGCCCCGGCCCTGCCCGATGTCGGCGATATCTTCAGCGGCATCGATCAGCGCTTCGACGTTCTCTCGAACCTGTTCGAGCGCCGTCAGGAGGATGCGCTGGAACAGGGCAACGTGCTGTTTCGCGAACTCGAGCGCCGGCTGAACGACGTTGCCGAGCGCATCGACCGGCGTCAGGCAGATGCGGGCCAGGACGGCAGCCTCATCATGCAGGCGATCGACCGGCGTTTCACCGAACTCACGGCCGCTCTCGAAACCGGGCGGAGGGATCCCGCCGCCGACGAGGCCATTCGCGGCATCGAGACGCGGCTGGAGGGTATTTCAAGACGCCTCGACGATTCCGCCAGCAAGTTCGCTGCGATCGACCCGGAGCTCGTCCGCAACCTCGAGGCGCAGGTAGCGGGCCTGTCCGACCATCTGTCGAAGCCGAACGCTCCCCTGCCGGAATTCGTCGACATATCGCCGCGCCTGAAGGAGATCGAGAGGTCGATTGCCGAGAGCCGCGAATCCGTCATCGAGGCTGCGCGCACCGCGGCCGAACATGCTGCGCGCTCCTTCGCCGAAAGCCGGCCGCAGGCAGATGTCGTCCAGGCCGGCGCAGTTTCGGAACTCGCCGATGAGATGAAGTCGCTGGAGACGCTGACGCGCCGCTCCGACGAACGCAACGCCAAGACCTTCGAAGCCATCCACGACACGCTGCTGAAGATCGTCGACCGTATGGGCTCGCTCGAGCGCGACGGCCTGGCCCCGCGCAAGCTGGAGGTGCTGGACGTGCCGTCCATCGACGGACAGGATGCCTTTCCCGAGGACATGCTCGCCCTGGCCGACGATCTCGCCGCGCCGAAAGACGAGGCAAACCCTGTCGCCGGGCCGGTCTCGGGCCGCGTCATTGTCGAACGCTCGCCCGCGCAGGCGGCCACCGCCGCGGCAATCGCGGCCGTCGGCGGCGACGAGATGCTGGAGCCCGCCGAGAACAAGGCGCGCGGCGTTCGCGCGATGCTCAGCGGATTGACGAAGGCTTTCGCCAGGAAGGACGCGAAAGAGCCGGCGCTTGCGGGTTCTGAACTGCCGGGTTCTGAACTGCCGGGCTCGGTGCTGCCGGAGTCCAGCCTCGCCGAACCCGTCCTCGATGCGGCGCCCACGGTCGATCTCGACATGCCGCTCGACCCGAAGCTTGCAAACCGCCCGCTCGAACCTGGCTCGGGCGCGCCTGATC
>WPCJ01308467.1_pt1 | contig 54231 bp, 43 predicted proteins | sample 5399831 | NCBI WGS metagenome assembly WPCJ01 (sample SAMN12869470, study PRJNA574797) | sludge metagenome | isolation source: wastewater treatment of pH10 | place: China:Beijing | collected 2019-05-20
CGCTGCAGCGGTGCGCTACGAGCAGGTGCTCGGCTATCGCGCGATGCCCAGCGCCACCACGCTGCGCTCCGGCCAGCCGCCGCTCAACTCGTCGCAAACCGTCAATGTCGTGCCCGAGCAGGTCATCAAGGATCAGCTGCCGCGCAACCTCGACGATGCGCTCTCCAATATCAGCGGCATCACCCAGACCAATACCCTCGCCGGCACCCAGGACGCCGTGATGCGCCGCGGCTTCGGCGATAATCGCGACGGCTCGATCATGCGCAACGGTCTGCCGCTGGTGCAGGGCCGCAGCCTCAATCCCGCGGTCGAGAGCGTCGAAGTGCTCAAGGGCCCGGCCTCGCTGCTGTACGGCATCATCGACCCCGGCGGCATCGTCAACACGATCAGCAAGCGCCCCGATCTCTACCAGCACGGCTCAGTCACCCTGCTTGGCTCGACCTTCGGCAATGGCAAGAACGGCATCGATGGCATTGTCGATGTCACCGGCCCGATCGGCAAGGACGGGCTCGCCTATCGCTTCATCGCCTATGGCACCAATGAAGACTACTGGCGCAATTTCGGCACCCGCAAGGAAACGCTGATCGCGCCGTCGCTGTCCTGGTACGGCGACGACACCACGGTGCATCTGAACTATGAATATCGCGACTTCAACTATCCGTTCGACCGCGGCACCTCGTTCATCGCCGGCACCTCGACCCCGCTGCAGATTCCGCGCGAACGCCGGCTGGACGAGCCCTTCAACAACATGTGGGGCAAGTCGCACCTGATCCAGGCGTCGGTGGATCACCGCATCAACGAGAACTGGAAGCTTTACGCGTCCTACAGCTACAACACCGAAATGTTCGATGCGAACCAGCTGCGCATCACGAGTTTCAACACCACCACGGGCGCGGTGGCCCGCCAGAATGACGGCACCAAGGGCTCGCTCAGCAATGCCAGCGCCGGTGTCGCCTATCTGCGAGGCGACCTTTCCATCGGCGGCTTCCGCAACGAAGTCGTCTTCGGCGGCGACGCCCAGTATCGCAGCATTTACCGCGAATACCTGATCCGCGGCGGCGCAGTGACCGGCTTCAACATGTACAACCCGGTCTATGACCGCGTACAGCCCGGGACGCTGGTCGGCAATCCCGATAGCGCGCAGACCGATCTGCTCGGCACCCGTGGCCTGTTCTTCCAGGACACGTTCTATCTCACAAACCAGCTGCTGTTGGTCGGCGGCGTGCGCTGGATGGAATTCGAGCAATACGCCGGCCGTGGCCTGAACCCGTTCGTGACCAACACCAATCTCGCAGGCAGCAAGGCGCTGCCGATCGGCGGCGTGATCTACAAGATCACCGACGAAGTGTCCTGGTATCTCAGCTACACGGAGTCGCTGAAGCCGACCTCGACCATCGCACCATTCTCGACCGGCTTCACCATCGGTTCGAGTATCGCGCCGGAAGAAGGCGTACAGTGGGAAACCGGCATCAAGTTCGACATCAACAAGCGCCTGTCGGGCAACATTGCTTTCTACGACATCGACAAGAAGAATGTGCTGGTGCTGATCCCGACGACGGGCGGTCTGAGCGAGGCACGCACTGCCGGCAAGGTGCGCTCGCGCGGCTTCGAACTCGACATCACCGGCCGTCTGACCGACAATATCAGTATGATCGGCAGCTACGGCTACACCGATGCCCGCGTGACCGATGATCCCACCCTGATCGGCAAGTCGCTGCAGAATGTCGCTCTGAACACCGCCTCGCTGTTCATGGTTTATGATTTTGGCACGCTCTTGCCCGGCCGTCTGCGTCTCGGCGGCGGCGCCCGCTATGTCGGCGACCGCGCCGGCGATGCCAATAACAGCTTCTATCTGCCGTCCTATGTGGTCGCCGATGCTTTTGCGAGCTATGAGGTGAAACAGAACGGCTTCCCGGTCATTTACCAGTTCAACGTGAAGAACCTGTTCGACAACACCTATTATCCGTCGGCGGTCAACAACCTGAACGTGGCCATCGGCGATGCCCGCCGCTTCTCGCTGGAGGCGACGGTCAAGTTCTAACGGAGCACGACATGCGCGCACGAGATCGGAACAAACTTCTCTCCCTCCTGCTCGCACTCGCCGCACCGGCTTTCTCCTCGGCGGCCTCCGCCGAGGAGATTACTCTCTACACGACGCGTGAAACTGCGCTGGTGAAGCCAGTCACCGATGCTTTCACCAAAGCCAGCGGCATCACGGTCAATACGACATTCATCGAAGACAACCTGTCGAAGCGTGTAACGAGCGAAGGCAGCAAGTCGCTCGCCGACGTGCTGCTCACCATCGGCCTCGACAAGACCTCGCAATTCGCGTCGCTCGGCCTCACCCAGCCAATCAAGTCGGGGGCGCTCGAAAAAGCCATCCCGTCCGCGCTGCGCGACCGCGGCGATATGTGGTTCGGCATCGCCATGCGCCCGCGCGTGGTGGTGGCACGCAATGAGAGCGCGCTGTCCTCGATCACCTATGAGGACCTGGCCAAGCCGGAATGGCGCGGCAAGCTCTGCATGCGCACGGTGCTGCATCAGAACAATGTCGCACTCGTCGCCGCCTTCCTGCTGCACAACGGCGCACCGGCGACGGAGGCGTGGCTCAAGGGGGTGAGGACCAATCTCGCCGGGCTCCCCGAAGGCAAGGACAACGATGTCATCCGCCGGATCGCACAGGGCCGCTGCGAGATCGGCATTGCCAATACGGTGGCACTGGCCCAACTGCGCGATGGTCGCGATGGCGCCGACTGGAAGGCCGATGCGGACAGGGTGAAGGCCGTGCCGACCACCTTCCGCAATCGCGGCACACATATGAACGTGACGGCGGTAGGGATCGCAAAACACGCGCCGCACAAGGCCGCGGCGCTGAAATTCGTCGAATTCCTCGTCACCGACGAAGCGCAGAAACTGTTCGCCGCGGCGGAGCTCGAATATCCCGTCACGAAGACCGGCGAACGCGCGTCGATCGTGACCGACATTGGCAGCTTCCCCATCGACGACCGCCCAATCGACCAGATCGCCACCACGCAGAAGGCGGCGGTGGATCTGATTAGGAAAGCGGGATTTACGAAGTAGCGCTCCGACCTCACCCTCCCCCTTGTGGGGAGGGTCGGCCGCAGGCCGGGGTGGGGGTCCGCCGCATGACGTCGGAGTGTGTGGCTCCCCACCCGTCTCGAAAGCTGCGCGACCGCGCCGCTTGAGGGAGGGATAACGTGCTTCAGTCCTTTTTCAGCTTGACGCTCAGCGTCAGCGCACCGTTGACATTGTAGCCTTCCGGCGTGTTGGGCGCGTAACGCGGACTCACATTCACCGTGTGGTTCACCGTCTCCAGGATGCATTCCTGAGCAAGCGTCTCGCGCAAAACATCGCATTCACGCGATGCCAGCGTATAGACGGTGCGACGGGCACGCTCGCGTACTTTGTCCGCCTCCTCGCCCTCGCCGGTCGGGCCTGGAACGAAAATAGTGTAGTTCGCGGTGACGCGCGTATAACCCTCGCGCATGCCGGGCGCATAGGCAGAGGTGCGGATTTGGGTCTGCGCTCCGGCAGGTGCGAGCAGAACCAGCAGAAGCGCTGCTGCGGGTAGTACGTATCGCTTCGATGACATGTAGTGCCTCCCTGAGAGAGGCACGTTATACCCACCTTAGATTGCATCTGTATAAATGCGCGCGCAAAACCCTGCGCGCGCATTGACTGCCGGTTAAGTCACCGCCAGCCCATGCCCGGCGCCACATGCTTGAGAATCGCCTCGATCACATGGGCGTTGTAATCGACGCCGAGCTGGTTCGGCACCGTCAGCAGCAGCGTATCCGCCTCCGCGATCGCCTCGTCGCCCTTGAGCTGTTCGATGAGCTTGTCGGGCTCCGCAGCAAAACTGCGGCCGAAGATGGCGCGTTCGGTGGCGCTCAGCATGCCCACCTTGTCCTCGTCGCCGGAGCGGCCGAAATACATGCGGTCCTGATCGTTCACCAGCGCGAACATGCTGCGCGACACCGAGACACGCGGTGTCCCCGCGTGCCCTGCGTTCTTCCAAGCCTCGCGATAGAGGCGGATCTGCTCGGCCTGCTGGACATGGAACGGCTTGCCGCTCTCGTCGATCTTCAGCGTCGACGATTGCAGGTTCATGCCCATCTTGGCCGCCCACTCCGCCGTCGCATTGGTCGCCGCGCCCCACCAGATGCGCTCGCGCAGCCCCTCGCTATGCGGCTCGAGCCTGAGCAGGCCCGGCGGGTTCGGAAACATCGGCGACGGATTAGGCTGCGCAAAACCCTTGCCCTTCAGCACATCGAGAAAAACCTCGGTGTGCCTGCGCGCCATGTCGGCATCGGTCTGCCCTTCCGCCGGCGCGTAACCGAAATAGCGATAGCCGTCGATCACCTGCTCCGGCGAGCCGCGCGAAATGCCGAGCTGCAGCCGCCCGCCGGCGATGAGGTCCGCCGCGCCTGCATCCTCGGCCATATAGAGCGGGTTCTCGTAGCGCATATCGATCACGGCGGTGCCGATCTCGATTGTCTTGGTGCGCGCTCCGATGGCGGCGAGCAGCGGAAACGGCGCAGCAAGCTGGCGTGCGAAATGGTGCACACGAACATAGGCGCCATCAGCGCCCAGCTCCTCGGCGGCAACCGCGAGATCGATGGATTGCAACAGCGCGTCGCCGGCCGAGCGGGTCTGCGACGACGCCGACGGCGTCCAGTGGCCGAACGAGAGAAAACCGATCTTTTTCATGGGAGTTACTCGGGGTGAATCTGTTGCCCCCTATCTAGGCGCTTTCGGCGGCGGGAACAGCACACGCATGGAAACGATGCGTTTCCAGGCGTGGTCCCGCAGGGCGGATGAGCGACTTGTCCGCCATAGCTCGAAGAGCGACGGCGGAAGCGTAATCCGCCGGCCGCCTACGGCCTCACGTTGCCACCGGCAGATAGAAATCGATCACCGCGCCCTTTATCGTCGGATCAAACTTGCCGTCATAACGCTCGAAATCCGGCCCTTCCGCCACTGTCAGCCCGGTGGCCGGTACCATCTCGCCCCAGATTTTTGCCATGGCGTCCTTGAGCTGCGGATGCACCGCGCCGCCATTCAACGTGATGCGAAACACCGCATAGCTACCGCCGGGAATTCGCAGGGCTGAAAATCCCGCCGGCAACACCGCGCCTTCTTCTACACCGACGCCAGCCAGGTAATCGAAATGCCCTTCCGCGCGATCGACATTCCAGACCACGCCATAGGTCGTCCAGGCCGGCGTCTGTCCGGGAAACGGCAACGCGCCCAGCATCTGCGACCATAGCTGCGGAATTTCCGCCTTATTGCTCTCATCGAACCGCCGCTGCGCCCCGGCCACGGTGAAGGCCTCCAGCGTCACGAGCTCCGGCAGTTGCGTCACGATGACTTCGGTCTCGGGCATTGTCACGGGATACTGTCCTTCGATGGGCGTGAGGTTGAAGCCGCGGCGAAACTGTCCGGGCGCGACGCCAAAGGTGCGCGAGAAAGCGCGGGTAAACGCCTCCTGCGAGTCGAAGCCGCAATCGGCTGCTGTCCTGCTTAGCTTGAAGCCGTACAGGGAATGAGGTGTCCAGGGGGCGCTGACGCATGGCAATGGTAACTGACAAGCAGATTGGCTTAGCGCCGTTTGCAAATCGCGCTAAGCGCTTTAGTTCTTCGGTATCTCGAATGGAGCGCTGAACATGAGTTCGATGCAGACTGTGACCGAGGATATTCAGCGTTTCCTCCGTAGTACGGATGCGGAGGTGCTTTGCATTACGGGCGACTGGGGGGTGGGTAAAACATTTACCTGGAACAAGCTTCTGCGGGAAGCTGCGGACAGCGGCGAGCTGAGCCGCAAGAAATACTCCTATGTCTCCCTATTTGGCCTAAACTCACTCGCCGAAGTAAAATCGGCAATAGCCGAAAATCTTCAGATTATGGGCTCAGAACAGTTTAAGCCGGTTTCCGATGTAGCAAATGCGCTTCTCAGTACGGCAAAGCACCTAAAGGGGTTTGTGTCTGTTATCCCATACGTCGGTAAAGGACTGGCGGATTCTGGAAACCTGCTGTTCGCCTCGGTCGTGAACGATCAAATCGTTTGCATTGACGACTTGGATCGCCGAGGAACGAATATCCGAATTGATGACGTTCTCGGACTTGTTACCTCGCTAAGAGACGAGCGGCAGTGCAATGTGGTGTTGCTACTGAATGAAGAGAAGCTCGACGGCAAGGATATCTTTGATCGTCATTTCGAGAAGGCAATCGACAGCCGGTTAGTTTTTGCACCATCGGCGAAAGAGGCAGCAGGGCACGGTATCGCAACCAAGGATGATATTGGAAACGACGTCGCTCAGAACTGCATCCGATTGGGCATTTCGAATATCAGAGTCGTTCGAAAGATTGAGCGTCTGGTTCGCTCTGCGCAACCACAAATTGCAGGTCGATCAGAGTCTGTAAGACGACAGACCATACACACGTTGGTGATTCTCGGCTGGGCGAAATTCCAGCCTGACCTTGCCCCATCGTTTGAGTTCTTATCTGAGCCTTCAATCGTACGGTTGATGAACGCGAAGGACGAGCCGATGTCAGATCAGGAGGTCGCATGGACAGCGGTCACTGACGGGTATGATTTTGGGCACATGGATGATTACGACAAAAAGCTGCTTCAGTTCGTAAGGTTCGGAACAACTGATCCCGAAGCCATTCGTAATGCGGCTAACTCGCAGGATGCAGAGTTTGCTAAGCAGCAAGCCCACAAGGAAATAAAAGACGGATTTGAGCCCTTCCACGCATCATTCGCAAGTAATTTGGATGAGGTCTCAACGAGTATCCGGGGCGCGTTAGAGAAGAACTTCAAGTATGCAAATCTTGCGACACTGCATGCGGCGGTGCAAATGCTGAAGTCCATAGACAGGCACGACGACGCGATATCTCTCTTGAAGTTCTACGAGAACAATCAAGATGATCCGGAGTTCTGGGAGCCAGAACATGATCCGTTTGAGCGTCCTATCGAAGACGATGACGTCAAGTGCGCAATAGCCAAATGCAAAAGGGAGAAGATGGACGACTTTGACCTCGAGCGCGATATGCGTTTGGCGGCCAAAAACTATAATAGTGAGCTAATCTCTAAAATCGCTAGCCGGATCACCGCGGCGGAAGTTAAGACACTCATCAGCGCGCGAGGAGGCACAGACATGAAATTAGTAATCTATGCAGGCCTAGAGTACCAAAAGATTGGAAATGCGTCGGACGAGATGAAAAAGATTGTCACGGTCACTAAGGAAGCGATCCATCTCTTAGCGCAAGAAAGTCGCTTGAATGCGACGCGAGCTCAAAAATATGGAATCATACTAGACGAGCATGCAACAGGACCGAAAAGCGAATCGTAGTTCATCAATCCTTGCTACTATGCCTTACTGCAAATCGTTCCTCGCCCCGACAAACACCATCAACGGCCCCATATCCCCACGGTCCGCCGCCTTCAGCGCCGCGATATACGCGACCCGCCGCTCATTCATCTGCTGCAGATCGTATCCGCCCGCCCAGTCGATCGGCGCGACCTTGTAGACTCGCGTCAGCACCGTATCCGCCATGATGCGCGCGTGGCGGCCGTTGCCATTGGCGAAGGGATGGATGGCGACCAGCCGATGATGCAGTCGGATCGCTGCTTCCAATGGCGAATAGGTTTTGTGCGCGACCCAGAACCGTGCATCGTCCATCAAAGTGCGCAGCTCGACCGCGATGCGGATGGGATCGACGCCGATATTCTTTCCTGTCGTGCGAAAGCGGCCCGCCCAGTCCCAGACCTCACCGAACAGGCGTTTGTGCAGCGTGACGACAAATGCGTCAGTCAGCACATCGCCGCGCTGACGCGCGGCCCAGGCCATGCCCGCCTGGATGTTGACCTGCTCCAGCTCATCGAGCTGAACGCGCGTGGTGACATGCTTGTGCTTGAGCCCGCCGAGTTCATCCGGATCCAGCGGCGTCGCGCCTTCCGGATGCTCAGTGGGCTTCATGCGTCGTTCCAGAAATCGGCGGGCATGTCGCGTGCGAGTTCGCGCGTGAGGCGCTCGATCTCATCGGCGATCCGATTGTCCGGCAGGGTCTGGCTCTCCAGCGCCATATGGGTGCTCGCCGCATTGACCATCGTCGTCGCCTTCCTGCGCGCCTGCGCGAGGATGACGTCTTCGATGCGCCCCTCGTCGGGCACGACCGCATAGACGAAACGGCAGCCCATCGCATCGGCCATCGCTTCCATGGATTTCAGCGTGATGCCGCCCTCGCCTTCGGAGGCCTCGGCCTGCGCGACCCGCGCACGTGTGACCCCCATCCGCCGCGCCAGCTGCGCGCCGGACATGCCGAGCGCTTTCCGCATCGTGCGCAGCCACCCCTCCGGCGGCGGCGGCGCCCGGTCTGGCACGACGCCATGGTCGGCAACCCGCTGATACTGCTTCTGAACGACCTGCCTGACGTTCATCTGTCAACCTATATGCATACGGTAAATCGCAATACGTAAATGCATATATAGACAAATACTGTTATACGTCAACATATACGCATACAAGTAGAGAGCACCGTCAATATATTTATATACAATATGAACTCCCGGTGCAGAACACATGCGGCCGGACCGTGTCCACCAACCTCACCCGCAACAGGGCTCGCTCGCCTTCGATCCGCAACAGGACGACTGCTGCTGTTCCAGCCAGCGATCGCGGGGCTTGCAGCTGCTGGGGCGCGCCGAAAGGAGTACCCGCACGATCCCGCCATCGATGCCGATCGCGTCGGCCTTGTAGAGCTGCATCGGCGCGACGCCATCGCTCACTTCGAAGGTCAGGCGGGCATCGTCCGGAAACGGCACGCTCTCGGCGACCTTGCCCATGATCGCGAGAAATTTCCGGACAGGCATATGGCCGCGATGATCTTCGACGATATCCCAGAGCTGGATGAATGTTTCCTGCCAGCTCTCCGGATTGGCGCCGCAATCGAGCGCATGGAAGGCGCCGGTCTTGACCTCGGTGACATGATAGCTGGGCTGCACGTCCCGGCCGTCATAGTGGAAGACGAGCGCCTTGTCCTCGTGACCGGCCAAGGCGCGAAACAGCGAAGCCATCGACAGCTCACCGATAGAAAGGGGGTTGGCAGCAGCGTCCATAACGTCTATCCTCAATTTGATATTTATTGAAATATAGGATCGTCGATGGACGAACGTCAAGCCACCCTCGCCTTCGGCGCGCTCGCGCAGGAGACGCGCCTGAACATCGTGCGGATGCTGGTCATTGCCGGGCCGGCCGGCATGGCGGCGGGCGCCATTGCGGAGAAGGCGGGTGTCGCGCCTTCGAACGTCTCGTTTCACCTCAAGGATCTCGAACACGCCGGCATGGTCGGCTCGCGCCGCGAGGCCCGCTCGATCATCTATTCGGCGAATTACGAGACGCTGTCCGGCCTGATCCAGTTTCTCATGAAGGACTGCTGCGCGGGCCACCCCGAGATCTGCACGCCGGCCCTCGCCGCCGCATGTTGCCCTCCGGCGAAGACGACCAAGCGCAAGAAGGTCCTGCAGCCGTCATGACCAGGTTCGAACGCTATCTCTCCGTCTGGGTGGCTCTCTGCATCCTCGCCGGCATCGCGCTCGGACATCTCATCCCCGGCGCGTTTCACGCGATTGCCGCGGCCGAGATCGCCCGCGTGAACATTCCGGTCGCGCTGCTGATCTGGCTGATGATCATTCCGATGCTGTTGAAGATCGATTTCGCCGCGCTCGGCCAAGTCCGCGAACATTGGCGCGGCGTCGGCGTGACGGTCTTCATCAATTGGGCGGTCAAGCCGTTCTCGATGGCGCTGCTCGGCTCGTTCTTCATCGGGCATCTTTTTGCCCCGCTGCTGCCGGCCGACCAGATTTCAGGCTACATCGCCGGCCTGATCCTGCTCGCTGCCGCGCCATGCACGGCGATGGTCTTCGTATGGTCCAATCTGTGCGACGGCGAACCGCACTTCACGCTGTCGCAGGTTGCGCTGAACGACATCATCATGGTGTTTGCCTTCGCACCGCTGGTCGGATTGCTGCTTGGCGTCGCCGCGATCGCCGTTCCGTGGGGCACGCTGATGTTGTCGGTGGCCCTGTATATCGTCGTCCCCGTGGCCCTCGCGCAAGTGTGGCGCCGAAAACTGGTCGCGGGCGATGCGCGGGCTCTCCGCAGGACGCTCGATCTCTTGCAGCCGGTTTCGCTGATCGCCCTGCTTGCGACGCTGATCCTGCTGTTCGCCTTTCAGGGCGAACAGATTCTGGCGCAGCCGCTCGTCATCGCCTTGCTGGCGGTCCCCATCCTCATTCAGGTCTATTTCAATGCCGGCCTCGCTTACTGGCTGAGCCGCCGTTTCGGCGTCGCGTGGTGCGTCGCCGCGCCTGCCGCGCTGATCGGCGCCAGCAATTTCTTCGAACTCGCGGTGGCCGCCGCCATTTCCATCTTCGGACTCAACTCCGGCGCCGCGCTGGCGACCGTGGTCGGCGTTCTGGTCGAAGTGCCTGTCATGCTCTCGGTCGTCAGGATCGTCAAAGCCACGCGCGGCTGGTACGAAGCCGATCCGGCACAAGCCCCGAAAGCGGAGTTTCCCTGATGCCTGTCACCATCTATCACAATCCCCAATGCGGAACGTCGCGCAATGTGCTGGCGATGATCCGGCAGAGCGGCGAGGATCCCTCCGTCATCGCCTATCTGGAGACGCCGCCGTCGCGCGAAACGCTCGTCGCGCTCATCGCGGCGATGCAAATGACGCCGCGCGAACTTCTGCGCGAGAAAGGCACGCCCTATGCGGCGCTCGGTCTTGGCGATCCCCGATGGAGCGATGACGAGATCATCGATTTCATGATGCAGCATCCGATCCTGATCAACCGGCCCATCGTCGTCACGGACAAAGGCACCCGCCTATGCCGGCCGTCGGAGCTCGTGCTTGAAATCCTCGATCGCCCGGTCGCGCAATTCGTGAAGGAAGACGGCGAGATCATCTCCGCCGCCCGGCCGTCCCCCAATTCATGACCGCTCCCCGTCCGCGACAGATCGTCTTCACACTGGGGACCCTGCAGATCCTCGCATGGGGATCGTCCTTCTATCTGCTCAGCGTGCTGGCTCCCGCCATCGCCAGGGATACGGCATGGCCGACCGCATTCGTGGTCGGCGGCATCTCGCTCGCGTTGCTCGTGGCAGGGATCGCATCCCCGCGCGTCGGTCATCTCATTCAGGCTCATGGCGGACGGCGCGTCCTCGCTGCCAGCTCGCTGCTGTTCGCGGCAGGCCTCGCCGTGCTGGCCTCGGCAACCGCTCTCCCCATTTACTTCGCAGCCTGGGCGCTGATCGGCCTCGGCATGGCTTCCGGCCTTTACGATCCCGCCTTCGCGACGCTGGGCCGCCAGTTCGGCCACGAGGCGCGCCGCATGATCACCACGGTGACGCTGTTCGGCGGTTTTGCCAGCACGCTATGCTGGCCGCTGACGGCGTGGCTGCTCGAGCAACATGGCTGGCGCATCGCCTGCGCGACCTATGCGGGACTTCACCTCTTCATCGGCTTGCCCGCCTATCTCCTGCTGCTGCCGCGGCGACCGCCCGCGCTGACGGCCGCCGCCGGCCCCGCCAGCCCGCAGGTCCGCGAATTGCCCCGCGATGCCCAGAAGACCGCGTTGGTCCTGCTCGGCGTCATCCTCACCATCGGCGCGGTCACCATGTCGCTGCTCTCGGCGCATCTCCTGATACTGCTGCAGATGCGCGGCATCGATCTGGCCGCGGCTGTCGGCCTCGGCGCCTTGATCGGCCCGTCGCAGGTCGCGGCGCGCATCGTCGAGATGGCGTTCGGCCGCCGCCTTCATCCGCTCTGGACAATGCTCGCCGGCGTCGTGCTGGTGGCATCGGGAATTGCGCTGCTCGCCACCGGCTTTCCCATCGTCGCGGTGTCGCTGATCGCCTATGGCGCCGGCAACGGCATCAGCTCGATCGTACGCGGCGCGGTGCCGCTCGTCTTGTTCGGCCCCACCCGCTACGCGGTGCTGATGGGACGGCTCGGCCTCCCCATCCTGATCGGCATGGCCGCCGCCCCGACCGCCGGCGCGTTATTGCTCGATGCCGGCGGCACAGATCTGGTCTTCTCCCTGCTCAGCGCGCTGTCGATCCTCAACGTTGCGATCGCAGGGTATCTTGGCTGGTTCTGCATGAAAGCGGAAAAGCGCCAAGCCATGACGACGCGCTGACCGTAGGGCGGATTAGCCGAAGGCGTAATCCGCCGGCCGAGTGCATGGGACGAAGAACGGCGGATTACGCTTCGCTAATCCGCCCTACGCGCCTCAGTCTTCCTTGTAGCCATATTCCGGCACGTTGCCGCTGGCGCCGTAATACTTGTACGGCAGGAACTTGCCCGACATCGTGATCTTCACGCGGTCGCCCTTCGGATTGGCCACGCGCTCGAAGTCGAAATCGAAATCGATCGCCGACATGATGCCGTCGCCGAATTCTTCCTCGATCAGCATCTTCCAGGCCGGGCCGTTCACCATCACCATCTCGTAGAAGCGATAGATCAGCGGATCCTGCGGCGGCATCTGCATGGTCTCGGCGCGCATCGGGATCTCGTTGAGCATCGCGGTCTCGGCTTTCGAGAGCCCGAACAGCTCGCCGGCATTGGCCGCCTGCGGCTTGGTCAGCTTCATGTTGCCGAGAATGGCGCCGACGATCAACACGTCGGAATAGCCGCCGATCTTCCCGCAGATATATTTCCAGGTCCATTCCTTCTCGCGCTTGATGTCGAGCAGCTTTTCGGTGAGGTCGGATCGCAGCATGGTCTTCTCCTTCGTGCTGTTGCGTTAGCGCAGGGCGCTTTGAAGAGACGGCATCGTTGGCGCCTCGGTGAATACCGGCCGCACCACGGGAACGTTGCGCGGATCGTGGTTCGGCGTGGTGGCGGTAAACGTCTTGCTGCGCGTCACCAGGAAATCGATGATGTGGTTGCGCAGCGCGTAGTAATGCGGGTGCTTGTGCAGATCGATGCGGGCCCGATCCTTCGGCAGCGGATTCTCGACGATCTCCGCCAGCACGGCGCCAGGGCCGTTCGTCATTAAGAAGATTTTATCGGCGAGATACATCGCCTCGTCGACGTCATGGGTGATCATGAAGGTGGTCTGGCCGGTCTCCAGCGTCACACGACGGACCTCGTCCTGCAGCGTGCCGCGCGTCAGCGCATCGAGCGCCGAGAACGGCTCGTCCATCAGCATGATCTTCGGCGTGATCGACAGCGCCCGCGCGATGCCGACGCGCTGCTTCATGCCGCCGGAGAGCTCGGACGGCCGCTTGTGTTCGGAGCCGGTGAGGCCAACCTTGTCGATAAAAGTCTGCGCATGGGCGCGGATCTTGGCCTTGTCCCATTTGCGCCATTTCGACGAGACGGCATAGGCAATGTTGCCCATGACCGTCATCCAGGGCAGCAGCGCATGCGACTGGAAGATCACCGCGCGATCGAGGCTGGTGCCCGAGATCGCCTGTCCATCGACGATCACCGTGCCTTCCGTGGGCTCGTCGAGCCCGGCGAGAATATTCAGCACCGTGGTCTTGCCGCAGCCGGAATGGCCGATGATGCAGCCGAATTCGCCGGGCGCGAGCGACAGCCAGAGATCCTCGAAGATCGTGGTCCGGCCGCCATGCGCCGCCGGATAGCGTTTTGCGATGCCTTCGATGGAGATGAATTTCGTCGTCACTGTTTTACCCGCCCCTGCAGGGGGAGGGTCGAGCGGCCGCAGGCCGATCGGGGTGGGGTGGCGCGTTCACCCCCACCCGCCGCGATCACGCGCGCTGGCGCGCGCCTGATCGCGGCGACCTCCCCCCTGCAGGGGGAGGTAAAGCAGGCAGCTTTCGTTGAGATCATAAACGTCATCGCATTCACTCCGGAAACGTGACCATGCGGGTGAAGCGGGCGAGGATCTGGTCGAGCAGCATGCCGACCAAGCCGATCATCAGGATCGCAATGATCACATTGGTGATCGACAGATTGTTCCATTCGTTCCAGACGAAGTAACCGATCCCCGTGCCGCCCACGAGCATCTCGGCGGCGACGATCACCAGCCACGCGATGCCGATGGAAATGCGCATGCCGGTGAGAATGGTCGGCGCTGCCGCCGGCAGGATCACCGTGAAGGCGCGGCGGAAGGTGCCGACTTCCAGCGTGCGCGCGACATTCACCCATTCTTTTCGCACGGATGCGACGCCGAACGCGGTATTCAACAGCATCGGCCACACCGAGCAGATGAAGATCACGAAGATGGCGGACAGCGACGAGTCCTTGATCGTGTAGAGCGCGAGCGGCATCCAGGCCAAAGGCGAGATCGGCTTCAGCACCTGGATGAAAGGATCGAGCGCCTTGTTCATCAGCGGCGACATGCCGATGAGAAAACCAAGCGGGATCGCGACAAGGACGGCGATGAGATAGCCGAGCCCGACGCGGCCGATGGAATAAGCGAGCTGGATGCCGAGGCCCTTGTCGTTCGGCCCGTTGTCATAGAACGGCCGCTTCAGATGCTCCCACAATTTGGCGCCGACATCGAGCGGCCCGGGCATGGCGGATTTGCCCTGGGTCGCGGTGATGCCCATCAGCTTTGCGTATTCCGGCGACATGGTCGTCGTGCTCGCGCTCTGGCGCGTGGCGAGATGCCAGGCGCCGAGGAAGGCGAGGAAGATCGCGAGCGATACGACGGCTGCGCGGAAACGGAGGGATTTTGTCATCGACTTTCTTTCTTCTCCCTCTCCCTTAGCGAAGCTTCGCTTCGCGCGGCTTGCGGGGGACGGTCGGGGTGGGGGCAGCCACAGGTGACGGCGCTTGCGGCTGCCCCCACCCGGCGCTGCGCGCCACCCTCCCCCGCAAGTGCGGGAGAGGGTTAAAAGATCAGCTCGCCTTCTTGATCTTGAAGCTCGCCACATAGTCATCCGGCTTGGTCGGATCGAAGGTCTTGCCCATCACCGCGAACGACTTGTAGGCGGTCGCCGGTGGCGTCAGTCCCATCTCCTTCATCACCTTGCCGGTATCGGTGGCGAGATAGATCTGCTCGGCCACCGCCTTGTAATCGACATCGCCCTTGATCTGCCCCCAGCGCTTCATCTGGGTCATCATCCACACCGCAAAGCTCTGCCAGGGGAACGGATCGAAATCGACGCGCTTCGGATCGGTCTTGATGCCGCCGAGCCCGTCCGCATAAGTGCCGGTGAGCACCTGCTCCAGCACCACCGGCGGCGCATTGAGATAGGCGGCCGGCGCGATCGCTTCCGCGATCGACTTGCGGTTCTCCGCCTTCGACGCATAGGCGGTGGCATCGACGATGGCGCGCGTCAGCGCGGCGAAGGAGTTTGGCGCCGTCGTGATGAATTCCTTCGAAGCCGCAAACGAGCAACAGGGATGCCCGTCCCAGATTTCCTTCGACAGGATGTGCATGAAGCCGACGCCGTCATAGATCGCGCGCTGGCATATATTATCCGGCGCGAGGAAGCCGTCGATATTGTCGGCGCGCAGGTTCGCGACCATTTCCGGCGGCGGCACCGAACGGATCTGGATATCCGCATCGGGATCGATGCCGTGCTCGGCGAGATAGTAGCGCAGCAGGTAGTTGTGCATCGAATAGTCGAACGGGACGGCGATCTTGAATCCCTTCCAGTCCTTCGGATCGCGCTTGTCCTTGTGCTTCATGGCGAGGGTGATGCCCTGCCCGTTGATATTCTCAATCGCCGGCACGGTGAACGGAATCGGCTGCGAGCCGAGACCCAATGAGATCGCAATCGGCATCGGCGCCAGCATATGCGCGGCGTCGTATTCCTTGTTGATGGTCTTGTCGCGAATGACGGCCCAGCCGGCAGTCTTCACCACCTCCACCTTCAGCCCCTGCTTCTGATAGAAGCCCAGCGGATCCGCCATGATGATCGGCGTCGCGCAGGTGATCGGAATGAAGCCGACCTTGAGCTCCGTCTTTTCCAGTTTGCCCGCGCCCTGCGCGAACACTTCGGTGGCCGTCTTGATCGGAAAGAACTGCGACAACGCCGCCAGCGCCGAGGACGCACCGACCGACTGCAGGAAGGCGCGGCGGGTAGCCTGCTGCGGGAATAGCTGGCGCATCACGGCGGAGGCGACGACACCCTCGTAGCGCTTCTCCTCGCTATCGGGGACATCGCACTGCAGGCGCAACGCGGCCTCGTGGGCGGACTGGCTGTCGTGCTGCCCGCAGTCGCAGGCGCCAAGGCGACGATCGGGGTCGAACGGATTGTCGAATGTGGACATTGTGACTCCTCCGGTGATGCTCCCAAGGAGTATTCAAGGAGTGTGCCAGCCGCGCCCCATGCGAAAAGTCCAAGTGCCGCAGGCGTTTTTCGGATTCGTTGGAAGCTACGAAATTTCGTGCTACACGAAATTTCGTAGCCCGATTACGAAATCTCGGAGTCCACCATGGATGCGCCGGTCCGCGAGCCCGATCTGCGCCTGATCGCCTTCGATTACGCCATCGAGCCGACCTTGCTGCTCGATCCGCACAGCGATGAGATCATCGACGGCAATCTCGCGGCCTGCTCCCTGCTCGGCTATGACCGCATGACCCTGCGCGAGATCAAGATCAGCGCGCTGCATGCGGGGCAGCTGCCTGCCCTCATCGTGTTCACGCAAGCGGTGCTCGCCAAGGGCAGCTATTTCACCCGCACGCTGACGCCGCGCCATGCCACCGGCCAGCCGCTGCAGCTCGAATATGCCGGCGCGCTACTCGAAGTCGGCGAGCGCCTGCTGATCACGCTCACGCTGAGCGATCTCGAGGAGCGCCGGCGCCGTTATGTCGATGCCGACGCCGAGGACTACATGCACGGCGGCATCGCCGCCTGGCAGCGCGTCGAGCGCGTGTTTCAGGACATCGAGCGCGAGAACAATCTCATCCTGCGCGCCGCCGGTGAAGGGATCTATGGCGTCAATGCGGAGGGCAAGGCGACCTTCGTCAACCCCGCCGCCGAGCGCATGCTGGGATGGACGGCAGAGGAGCTGGTCGGGCGCGAGATCCACGCCATCATGCATCACAGCCACGCCGATGGTAGCCACTATCACGATCACGACTGCCCGATCTATGCGGCCTTCCGCGACGGCGCCGTCCACAAGATCGACAATGAGGTGTTCTGGCGCAAGGACGGCACGCCCGTCTGGGTCGAATATACATCGACGCCGATCCGCGACCGCCACATGGTGGTCGGCGCCGTGATCGTGTTCCGCGATGTCAGCCAGCGCCGCGAAGCGGATGAGAAACTGCATGCGGCGCTCACCGAAGTCGATCGCCTGCGCGAGCGGCTCGAACTCGAAAACGCTTATCTGCAGGAGGAAATCCGCATCGAGACCAATCCCCGCGGCATCATCGGCCAGTCGGCGGCGATCCAGAAGACGCTGCGTCAGGTCAAGCTCGTGGCGCCCACCGCCGCCGCCGTGCTGATCACCGGCGAGAGCGGCACTGGCAAGGAGCTGATCGCGCGCGCCATCCACGAGGCCTCCAGCCGCGCCCACCGCCCGCTTATCCGCGTCAACTGCGCCGCCATCCCGCGTGAACTGTTCGAGAGCGAATTCTTCGGCCATGTCCGCGGCGCCTTCACCGGCGCGGTGCGCGACCGCATCGGCCGCTTCGAACTCGCGGACGGCGGCACCCTCTTCCTCGACGAGGTCGGCGAAATCCCGCTGGAGCTGCAAGGAAAACTGCTGCGCGTGCTGCAGGAAGGCAACTTTGAACGCGTCGGCGAGGAGCGCACGCGCGAGGTCGATGTCCGCGTCATCGCCGCCACCAATCGCAACCTCAAACAGGAGGTGCAGCGCGGCCGCTTTCGCGAGGACCTGTATTTCCGGCTCAACGTCTTCCCCGTAGAATCCGTGCCGCTGCGCGATCGCCGCGAGGACATTCCGCTGCTCGCGCAACACTTTCTGCTCAGCGAGCGCCTGCAATCCGACCTCCGGCTCTCCGAAGGCGATGCGCGCCGCCTGTCGCGTTACGACTGGCCGGGCAATGTGCGCGAATTGCAGAACGTGATCGAGCGCGCGGTGATCCTCGCGCAAAACGGCCGCCTGCGCATCGACCTGCCCGACAGCGCCGGCCCGCAAGCGTCACCGGGCGCGCGTGCCAAGACCGAGACGCGCCCGGCGGTGATGACATCAGGCGAGCTGCGCGATCATGAGCGCAACAACATCCTCGCGGCGCTCGCGGTCACATCCGGAAAAGTGTTCGGCCGCCATGGCGCGGCCGAACTGCTTGAGATGAAGCCGACGACGCTGGCGTCGCGGATGAAGGTGCTGGGGATCGAGGCGAAACCGTAGCCCGGATGGAGCGCAGCGCAATCCGGGGACCGGCGCTTCAACACGTCGCCGGTCCCTGCATTACGCTTCGCTCCATGCAGGCTACACGCCTGCGCCCCTACTTCAACCCCGCCTCCACCTTCGCGATGCCCGCCAGCGCGCACACCTCGTCCTTCTCGCCGCCCGGCGCGCCGGAGACGCCGACGGCGCCGATCACTTCATTCCCCGCCTTGATCGGCACGCCGCCGCCGACGGCCACCACATTCGGGATCTGCTTCAGATAGGCATTGGCCGGATCGGATGTGAGCTTCATGAATTCCAGCGAGGTCTGGCCGCGGGTGCGCGAGGTGTAGGCCTTGAGCCGGCTGAATTCCATCGTATGCGGATTGGTGCCGTCGCCGCGGATCTGCGCGGCCACATTGCCGGCCTTGTCGACGATGGTCACCGAGACCTTGTAGCCATCCTTGGTGCATTGATCGATCGTGCCCTGCATGATGGCCATGGCGAGGCCCATGGAGATGTTCTTCTCCATCTGCGGCGCCTGCGCGAAAGCCGGCATGGCAAGACCAGCGGCCAGGGCGGCCGCGAGTGTCAGTGAACGCATGTGTTTCCCCTCGGGTTTGTTGTTTTGTTGGAAACACTGAGTGTCGCGGTTTCATCCGCGCGCGTCTCGCGAATTCGTTGCTGCGATGCGGCCGTTTGCTCGTGCCGCTTGCAACCTTCGCGAATAGGCATATAATCCCCTCATGGCACATCCCTTCAATCCTCTCTTCAACAACTGGCCCCGCGTCCACGACGCATCGGACGAGCCTGTGCTGCGGCTGCGGGTCCGGCCCGATGTGGACGACGGGCCGCCGCCCGTTCCCGGCCGTCCGAAGGGCTGCAAGCGGCTGCACACCAATGCCACGGTCGCCGCGGCGCGCCGCCTGATCGAGGAAACGACGCTGAGCTACAAGCAGATCGCGGCGCGGACCGGCGCGACCCACAGCACTGTCGGCCGCTGGGCCCGCGAATTCGGCTGGCAGCGCCATCCCTTTGCGGCCCGCGCCACCGACACGGTGCCGACCGCCCGTGCCGGCCGCCGGCTGAAGCTGCGCATGCTGGGCGTGAAGCTGCAGGAGGTGGCCGAGCGCTGCGTCAACGAGCTGTGGACCAGCCCCACGGTGGACTACGACCGGCTGATCAAGGCCATGGAGGCCTTCAAGATGGCGCGCCTGATGGCCATGGGCAGCCGCCGCCCGCGCCGCCATCCCGAGCCCAAGGCGCGCAGCGGCCAGGACTGGCTCGACCGCAACGCCGCCATCGCGAAGGCGCTGAAGGACCTGCGCTGGGGCGGCGTCAATATCGAGCACATCCCCGAGGAAGCGATGGCACTCTTGGAAGAGGCGCACACGCCGCCGGAGGATCATCCGGCGCTGCGGCCGCGCGTAGCGAGAGGGAAGAGAAGGAGAAAGTAAGAAGCAACAAGTTCGACCAACGTGAGATCATATCGTTCAGCGAAGTGAAGTTTTTGCGTTTGATAGCTCAATCAGCCCCTTAGGTTCGGACGCGAACCACGCATAGCTTCCCCAAGCTAACGAATCGACTGTCTTCTTAAATTGCGCACTACTTCGATCGAGATAAGCCGTAACGAACGCAATATGCTCAAGAGGAAAATCCGCTTCGCGTGCGAGCTGTTCGAGCGCTTGCTTGCGGCGTGCATTGATCGGGCCGTCCGATGCGACGACTTCGATAAAGACGAGCATCGGATGCTCCGGCTCGAGATCGACCAGGATCGTATCAGGCAAATTCTTATCCGCCTGAATCACAATGCCGATCGATCTCGCCAATGCATCATCTCGCGATACGACCTTGTTTCCGCTTTCGCTTAAAAAGAGTACTGCGGGCTGCTTCAAAAAGTGCGTAGCAAAGTCCTCAATGACGGCTTTGGTGATATCCGAACTAGGACCCGGTTTCATCCGACGTGTTTCACCGTTCGGGAACGTGACGTTGACGTGTTCGCCCCCTGTCGCAGCTCCCCTACGAATGATCGCAATGCGTGCCAGCGCGCCCTTGGCCAGATACTTCTCTCGCCAGGCCTCAATAGCCGCGATCAACGCATCCCCCGTCAAAACCGGATCGAACAGAGCGGCGAAGGCCGGCTGCAGAGCATAGCGCCCTTTACTTGACGTCGTTGCGAGATCCCCCTTCTCGATCGCAGCCCCGACAACGACGAGACCCTCGCGCAATGTTTCATCACGGATGGGCTCACGCGATGTGTCCGCATACCACTGTTGTCCCGGCGCGCGCCCACCAGGCTTCATTACCATCGTCGCGAAATCCGAGCGGGCCGCGGCATCCGTCGTCACGGCCTGTTCGTCACTCATTCGGTAGACGTGTTTAGGAGCCAACCAGACGTCGGAACCATCAATCGCACCGATATAAAGCGCTGCAAAAACCGTACTGGCTGCCAAGTCACGCGTCAGGAAATTTCGATGAGCCATTCCTTCCGGGAAAATGATCTGTAATCGTTCCTGAATCGTTTCCCAAGGCGTAACTACCGGAAGGCTCATGCACTTGTCTCGTTATACAACATCCGAACGCATGCATCGATAGTCTCGACACATGCGCCAGCGTCGATCAAGGTTTTAAGTCTTCGCATTTGATCCGGCGCCGGAAGTGGAAGCGCCTCCAGTTCAAATGCCGAAACAGCCACACTACCACTAATACAACGAAACGCTTCGTCCACAACAGAACTGTTCATCACAGCTGAAAGTATTGCGGTATCTACCTTTGGGCGCCGCTCCGCACAGTCTGGACGTATCATGTTAAGGTGATTTTCAACGACCACCGCGCCATGCAATTTTATAAAACTGTCCGGCATTTCAGCCGCGATAAGACGTCTTGGCTGCTCCTTGGCAGTCGTACGTTGAACGAGAACGCATGGCACGCTTACCTTCAGCCATTCATCGATTTCAGTGATCTCGAAGAAGGGCTGATGATTACGCTTATTGGCACGATGCACAAAACGGCCAGGTCCAGCGACAGCCTCTGCCCATATGAGTGGATAGGTGTTGCTCCCCGGACGTTCGCGGAGTTGCGACTTGAAGCGATTCCAGACAAGCGGACCTGTTGAAACACGGTATCCCCAATCTGCGAGCCGATGGGGCATCTGGGCCAGACGATTGATCAAGTCCTGATGTTTTGGACGACGCGGCGCCAGCCACGGCGAAGAAGGATCTCCAGGAATCTTGAAATGCCCGGCATGAGTGATCTCCGCAGATGCGTCAGACGAGACCGAAAGATAGTGTACCGCCGTATCGTCAATCGCCTGGTTGCGCTTGTAAGTGGCGAGCAGTGTCTCCTGGAGCACATCCTCGAAGACGCCGCGGCGGGCCTCGATAAAGTCGATGGCGAATGGAGGTGCATCTTGAGCGAGAAGAGACCGAAGAGCTTTGAAATATTCTCCGCCAAGAAAACTCGTAGGTGTGACATACGCAATGACACCAGTAATCTCGGCCCAGCGCATCGCAACATCAGTGAAGACACCGTAGAGGTTCGCGTGACCGTAGAGACTACGAGAAAATCGCCGACGTTGCTCTGGGCTCAGAGGCAATCGCCCATATGGCGGATTACCGATCACAAGATCGAACAAGGCACCATTCGGTTCCTGCGCAAGAGTATCACAAACCTTCACTAACTGAGGCAACTTGGCACCCGTCTGGGCAAGCAAGTCTGCCAAACCGATCTCCAGCCAAGTTTGTGTGAGCCACCCGGCAAAGGGATCAATCTCAAAGCCTTGAAGGCGATTGGTGATTGTCCTCAAACGCTCGGCCGGCGACAAATCCTCCGAGGCAGCAATCATACGCATGGCAACAGGCAACAAAAAAGCCCCACCGCCGCATGCAGGATCGAGGACGCGTGCTGTCCGCCAGTCGATCCCTGCTTCTTCCGCCATGTCTAACAACCGGTCGGTGAGCGCGGGCGGCGTATAATACATGCCCAGCTCACTGCGCGTACCAGCAGGAACAAGGGCCGTGTAAGTCGCACTCAACTGATAGCTAGCTTGTTCGATGCTCAACCGGGCAGCTTCGTCGCCAATCGCTCGTGCCAGATCCAAAACTGTTGAATCCAAGCAGAAACTCAGCGCGATTGCTGGAGCAGAAATTGAGATCGATATATTTGATCGTCGAATATATTCGTCGATCGCTGCCTTGATAAACGCCCAAGCGGCCTGGTGACGCTGACGCTCCGGAACAGTCTGGCTCCACGCGCGCGCCATAATGCGAGCCGACTGCAAATCTGTGACAATCTCTCGCCGCTCAGGAGAGCGACCACGTTTCGGTGAGGGGATGTTTCGGGGGCGGATCATGCGCGCCAACATTGTTGCGTTATAAGCTGGTATCGGATCGACCCTTACAAATCACCGTGTATTTGAATCTTTGCCACAGCTTTACCCGGCTGTTGCTCGTGGCGCCTTCTGCGGAATACGCCGGCAACCACTAACTTGGGCCAGTTCTGCATTTCATTGAGAATTTCACCAGATTTCATGCATAAGCAAAAAAAGAACATAAAGCGAACATCGTTGCAAGTCTAATCTGCGACATTATCGAATCCTAACCGCATGAGCGGAGCGAAATACGGTACCGGCGCTTCGTGACACCCAATCGTCCCCGCGTATCACTCCACGCACGCGGGATACAGGTCTCAGCCAAACAGCTTGTTCAACTCCCCGCCCTTCGCCCCATGCGCAAAGCTCGTAAACGTCCCCTGCCCGGCGATCTCCTGCGCGGCCTGCATGAAGCCGGCCCAGGCCATGCGGGCCAGTGCGCCGCCGACGCTGATGCGGCGGACGCCCAAAGATTCCAGATGCTGCACGGTCACGGTCGGCTGAACGGTGAGCACATTGAGCGGCTTGCCGCCCAGCGCCTTCACCAGCGTGGTGATCTCCTCGTCCGAGGCGACGCCGGGCGCATAGAGGCAATCGGCGCCGGCCTCGGCAAAGGCTGTCAGCCGCGCGGTGGTCTTCTTCAGGTCGCGCTCGCCATGCAGAAAACCTTCGCAGCGCGCCACCAGCATGATGGCTGGATCGACGCCGTCGATGGCGGCGCGGGCGGCCTTGATGCGCTCCACCGCAAGCGTGTCGTCATAGAGCGGCTGGTCGGCGCGGCCGGTGGAATTCTCGATGGACAGGCCGGAGATGCCGCTCGCCGCGGCGCGGGCGACATTCGCGGCGACGCCGGCGGGGTCATCGGCAAAGCCGTTCTCGAAATCGGCATTCACCGGCAGGTCGGTGGCGGCGGAGAGGTCCTTCAGATGGGCGATGACGTCGTCGGCCGTGACCTTGTTGTCGGGGCGGCCGGTGGACCAGGCATAGCCGGCAGAGGTGGAGGCCAGCGCCTTGAAGCCGAGGTGGGCGAGATAACGCGCCGAGCCGACATCCCAGGGATTGGGGAGGACGAAGCAGCCGGAGGCGTGCAGCTTGCGGAAATTGGCGTGCTTCTCGGCGGTGGAGAGGGGCATGAGGCGGGTCTCCCTAAGTCTTATTCGTCATTGCGAGGAGCGTAGCGACGAAGCAATCCAGAGTCACACGAAGAAAGACTGGATTGCTTCGTCGCCAAGAGGCGCCTCGCAATGACGGCTATCTAGGTCGAAGCCCGGATCGCCACCCGTTTCCCGATCAGCCCCGTCCGGGCATCCCGCTGTCCAGCAGCGCCGCCAGACGATCCAGCTCCGGGGCGATGTCGCGCGTCACGTCATCCGCGCGGATTGCGAGCACGCGGTAGCCGCGCTCTTCCAGCCAGGCTTTTCGCGATGCGCGGTCCGCGACGATCACCTCGGTCTCGCCGGGATTCACCAGCTCCACCGCGATGCGCTCCGGAAAGCTGACGAAATCCGGGATGTGGCGGCCGACCGGGGTCTGGCGCTTGAACTGGCCGGCGAAGCGACGGTCGGCGCGCAGATGCTCCCACAGGATCCGCTCGGCATCGGTGGGGTTGCGGCGGAGCATGCGGGCGAGGCCGCGGACGGTGCCGCTCTCATGCTCCTTCGCCTTGCCGCCGTGTTCAGCCAGCAGCGCGCGCAGGCGCGTCGCCTGTTCGCCATCGAGCACGCCACCCTTGGCCGGGCCCTTGCGGCCCTCGGCGATGGCCATCACCACGCCGTGCAGCGTGTGCATGTCCTGCTTGGACGGCTCCATGCGGGTAAAAATGTTGCGCAGGTTCACCAGCATGGTGTCGCGCTTTTCCGGCGGGCGGAGGAATTCCACCTTGTCGAGCTCGGCGACCAGATTGTCGAAGAAGGCCGTCATCTGGTGCTGCGAGGCGCGCTCGGAGCGCTCGGGCATGGCATAAGGCAGCGCGTTGGAGGTCGCCTGCTTGAACCATTCATAGCCGCAGAGCAGCACCGCCTGGGCGAGGTTCAGCGACGAGAAGCCGGGATTGACCGGGAAGGTCATGATCCGGTTGGCCAGCGCCACCTCCTCGTTCTGCAGGCCATAGCGCTCGCGGCCGAACAGGATGCCGGCGGTGGCGCCGGTCTTGATATGGGCGATGGTCTCGGCGGCGGCGGCGTCCGGCGCCATCACCGGCTTGGCCTGGTCATGGGCGCGGGCGGTGGTGGCGTAAAGGAGGGTGCAGTCCGCGACCGCTTCCTCCACCGTGTCGAAGATCTCGACGGCATTGAGGACGTGGTCGGCGCCGGAGGCGGCGCGCTGGGCGTGGACATTGGGCCAGCCGTCGCGCGGCTTGACGAGGCGCAGGCGGGTCAGGCCGAAATTGCCCATGGCGCGCGCGGCGGTGCCGATATTCTCGCCGAGCTGCGGCTCGACCAGAATGACAACGGGGCCAATCAGATCGCTCATGGTCTTGCTGCGATCGGTACCGGAGCCGGTCATGTCTTCACTTTCTGATTCAATGTCTCAAGATCTTGAATCAACCTGCGGAGGACTGGATTCAAGACTTTAACCTGTGTTCGCGCGATGTCTCGCAGGGCGGCTTTTTCCCGAATGATATGAGGAACTTGGCCGGAACCGTGAATCCTTAGGCGGATGCCGCCGGAGGATCGGCGCAAATCGCCGCAGCGGGGCTTATGGGAGGATTGCCGGGAGCGCAAGACGGGGGTTTTCGGCCGTCGTTTGGCATTGTTCTATCACCTTGCATTCCGGCATGAATTTTGGGCCGAAACTGCATAGCGGCTCCGCTTTCACCGGATCATGCACGGTGCTATAGCCCCGGACATCCACCCTCCCGCAACGCGCTAAAGGCCCGAACCACATGGCAAAGATCAAGGTAGCCAACCCGGTCGTCGAACTCGACGGCGACGAGATGACTCGCATCATCTGGCAGTACATCAAGGACAAGCTGATCAACCCGTTCCTTGACGTCAACCTGATGTATTACGACCTCGGGATGGAATACCGCGACAAGACCGACGACCAGGTCACCGTGGATGCGGCCAACGCGATCAAGAAATACGGCGTGGGCGTCAAGTGCGCCACCATCACCCCGGACGAAGCCCGCGTGAAGGAGTTCGGCCTCAAGCAGATGTGGAAGTCGCCGAACGGCACCATCCGCAACATCCTCGGCGGTGTGATCTTCCGCGAGCCGATCATCTGCTCGAACGTGCCGCGTCTCGTCCCCGGCTGGACCAAGCCGATCATCATCGGCCGCCACGCCTTCGGCGACCAGTACCGCGCAACCGACATCAAGTTCCCGGGCAAGGGCACGCTGACGATGAAGTTCGTCGGTGAGGACGGCACCACCATCGAGCGCGAAGTGTTCCAGGCTCCGGGCGCTGGCGTCGCGCTCAGCATGTACAATCTCGACGACTCGATCCGCGACTTCGCCCGCGCCTCGATGAATTACGGCCTGACCCGCAAGGTCCCGGTCTACCTGTCGACCAAGAACACGATCCTCAAGGTCTATGACGGTCGCTTCAAGGACATCTTCCAGGAGATCTACGACAACGAGTTCAAGACAAAGTTCGAAGCCGCCGGCCTCACCTATGAGCACCGCCTGATCGACGACATGGTCGCGGCTGCGATGAAGTGGTCGGGTGGCTATGTCTGGGCCTGTAAGAACTATGACGGCGACGTGCAGTCCGACACGGTTGCGCAGGGCTACGGCTCGCTCGGCTTGATGACCTCGGTGCTGCTGACGCCGGATGGCCAGGTGGTGGAAGCCGAAGCCGCTCACGGCACGGTGACCCGTCACTATCGCGAACACCAGAAGGGCAAGGAAACCTCGACCAACTCGATCGCGTCGATCTTCGCCTGGACCCAGGGCCTCGCCCACCGCGCCAAGCTCGACAACAATGCCGAGCTGGCCAAGTTCGCCAAGACGCTTGAGAAGGTCTGCGTCGACACCGTCGAAGCCGGCTTCATGACCAAGGACCTGGCCCTGCTCGTCGGCGCCGACCAGCGCTGGCTGTCGACCACGGGCTTCCTCGACAAGGTCGCGGAAAACCTGACCAAGGAACTGGCGGCCTGATTTTAGCCGCCAGTTGACTGCATGATCGGAGAGTCCGGGTCGCCCATGGCACCCGGGCTTTCTTTTTGCGACGACGCTTTTCGAGGTGAGTGATGACGGCACCAAATCCGACCGACGGCCACGACGATCCCTATCTCTGGCTCGAAGAGATCGAGGGCGAAAAGGCGGTCGGCTGGGTCGAGGCGCAGAACGCCCGTACTGACGGCTTTCTGGTCGATGACAGCTATCAGCGCGACTTCGATGCCGTGCTCAAAATCCTCGACGCCGACGACCGCATCCCCTTCGTCGGCAAGTCCGGCGACTTTCTCTACAATTTCTGGAAGGACGCGCAGCATCCGCGCGGGCTGTGGCGGCGAACCACGCTGGAGAGCTATCGGAAAGACATTCCCGACTGGGACGTGCTGCTCGACATCGACGCGCTTAATGCGGCCGAAGGCGTGTCGTGGGCGTTTGCCGGCGCGGCGCGCTCGCCGGACAAGACGCGGGCATTGGTCAGCCTGTCCTTCAACGGCACGGATGCGATCGAGGTGCGCGAGTTCGATATCGCGACCAAAAGCTTTGTTGCCGGTGGCTTCGTGATCCCGAAGGCCAAGACCCAGGTGGCGTGGGTCGACAACGACACGCTGCTGGTCGGCAGCGCGCAGACGCCGGAGGACAGCACTGAGGCCGGCTATACGCGCACCGTCCGGCGCTGGACGCGCGGCACGCCGCTGACAGCCGCCGAAACCGTGTTCGAGGTGGAGAAACAGGACGTCGCGGCCTGGTTCGGCGTCAATCGCCGGCCCGGCCACGAAGGCCTGATGTTCTGGCGCGCGCTGGATTTCACGCGCTCGCAGATATTCGTCGAGCGCAAGCACGGCCCGCATGCGGGCAAGCGTTTGCGGCTGGAATTGCCCGAGGAAGTCAGCGTCGGCGCCGAAGCCGAGGACCTGCTGATCAGCCCGAAGCAGGACTGGACGGTGGGCGAAGCGACGGTCCCCGCCGGTGCCCTCGCCGTCATCGACCTCGATCGCTTTCTGTCCGGCGCACGCGATGTCGAAATCGTGTTCGCGCCGACATCGACGCGCGCACTGCAGTCGTGGATCGAGACCCGCCACGGCATCGTGCTCGAAATCCTCGACAATGTTCGCGGCCGTTTGTCGCTGCTGCGGCGGAGCGAAGCCGGCTGGCGCGAGACGCCCCTGCCCGGTCTTCCCGACAACGCGACCATCTCCGCGCAGAATTTTGGCGGCGAGGACGATCCGAAGCTCGGCGAGGACGTCCTGTTCACCATCACCGGCTTCACGCGGCCGACCACCACCGCGCTGTGGAACGGGCGCAGCGCTCCGGAGAAGCTCAAGAGCGCGCCCCGTAATTTCGATCCCGAAGGGATCGAGGTGCAGCAGCGCCACGCTGTGGCGGAGGATGGCACCAGGATCCCGTATTTCCTGATTGGCAAGAACCTGTCGACATCGACCACACCACGGCCGACGATCCTCTATGGCTATGGCGGTTTCGAAGTCTCACTGACGCCGTCCTATATGGCGATCGCCGGCAAGCTGTGGCTCGAACACGGCCATGCCTATGCCATCGCCAATATCCGCGGCGGCGGCGAATTCGGCCCGGGCTGGCACCTGGCGTCGCGCAAAAACACCAAGCATGTAGCTCATGACGACTTCGCCGCGGTGGCGCGCGATCTCGCTGCGTCCGGCGTAACGACGGCGGCGAAGCTTGCCTGCCACGGCGGCAGCAATGGCGGACTGCTCGTCGGCAACATGCTGACCCGCCATCCAAACCTGTTCGGCGCGATCTGGTGCAGCGTGCCGCTGCTGGACATGGCGCGCTACACGAAGCTGCTCGCCGGCCAGAGCTGGATCGCCGAATATGGCGATCCGGAAATTCCCGATGAATGGGCATATCTGCAGAAATTCTCGCCCTATCATCTGGCGACGGGCGGCCAGAACTATCCGCCGATCCTGATCACCACCAACCGCACCGACGACCGCGTGCATCCCGGCCATGCCCGCAAGATGGTCGCACGCCTGCAGGAGCTGGGATGCCCGGCCTGGTTCAACGAAACCGTGGCCGGCGGGCATTCCGGCGCGGTGGACAACAGCAAGCAGGCGCAGAGCCAGGCGCTGGGTTATGCGTTTCTGAGGCGGACGATCGCAAGCGCATCGTAGGGCGGATTAAGCGAAGCCGTAATCCGCCGGCCGAGTCTATGATTGAAACTCCGCGGCGGATTACGCTTCGCTAATCCGCCCTACGATTGAACATTCATCACAGGGGGAACCACTACATGTCAGCAGGAAAAGTCGCCGTCATCACCGCGGGGGGAAGTGGAATGGGCGCTGCCGCCGCGCGGCGGCTTGCGGCCGATGGCTTTCACGTCGCGATCCTGTCGTCATCGGGCAAAGGCGAAACGCTCGCGCAGGACCTGGGCGGCCTCGGCATCACCGGCTCGAACCAGTCGAATGACGACCTCAAGCGTCTTGTCGATGGCGCGATGGACAAGTGGGGGCGCATCGATGCGCTGGTGAACAGCGCCGGCCATGGCCCGCGCGCGCCGGTGCTCGAACTCACCGACGAGCAGTGGCACACCGGCATGGACGTCTATCTGATGAATGTGATCCGGCCGACCCGGCTGGTCGCGCCGATCATGCAGGCGCAGAAGGCCGGCAGCATCATCAATATCTCCACGGCCTGGGCGTTCGAGCCCTCGGCGATGTTTCCGACCTCGGCGGTGTTTCGCGCAGGCCTCGCGTCCTACACAAAACTGTTCGCCGATGCTTTTGCGGCTTCGAATGTGCGCATGAACAATGTGCTGCCGGGCTGGATCGATAGCCTGCCCGCGACCGAGGAGCGCCGCGCGAGCGTGCCGATGCAGCGTTACGGCAAGAGCGAGGAGATCGCCGCCACAGTCGCCTTCCTCGCCTCGGAAGGCGCCGGCTACATCACCGGCCAGAACATCCGCGTCGATGGCGGTATGACGCGATCGGTGTGATCGGCCCACCAGCGCGAACAGGCGTTCACCCGTAGGGCGGATTAGCCGAAGGCGTAATCCGCCGGCCGAGTTCATGGTGGAGACGCTGCGGCGGATTACGCTGCGCTAATCCGCCCTACGGCTGGGCTCACGCCATCGTCGCCCCGATCTTCAGCAGCATCGCCTTGGCGATCTCCTGCTCGCCCATGATCACGACATTGGCGCCGTGATATTTGAGATGCGCGACTTCCTCGTCGGAATGCGCGCGGGCGATGATCGGCAGCGTCGGATTGAGCGCGCGCGCCTTGGCGACGATCTGGCCGCCTTCGAACGCATCGGGGATCGCGACCAAGAGCCCGCTGGCGTGACCAATATTCGCCGCCTGCAGCATGTCCGGCGCCGCGGCATTGCCGGTGATCACGTCCACATGGTTTTCACGCAGGCGCTCGACGACGCCCGGCGTATCCTCGATCACGAGGAACGGCATCTTGGCCGCACGCAGCGCGGTGCTCACCACGCTTCCGACACGGCCGTGACCCACCAGAATGACGTGATTGACGAGTTCGGACACCGGCGGCGGATCGCGGGACACGACCTTCGGATCGGGCGGCCCTTCAGGCTTCGGCGCGGCCTCTTCATTCTCCACCATGCGATCGAGAATGGCGAAGAACACCGGATTGATCATGATCGAGATGATCGCGCCGGCCAGCACGAGATCGCGGCCGCGATCGGGTAGCAGCCCGAGGCTGACGCCGAGGCCAACGAGGATGAAGGAGAATTCGCCGATCTGCGCGAGCGAGGCCGAGATCGTCAGCGCCGTGGATTGCGGATAGCCGAACAGGCGAACGATGCCGAAGGCCGCGACCGATTTGCCCACCAGGATGATGAACACCGTGGCCAGCAGCGGCAGCGGGTCGCGCAGGATGATGGAGGGGTCGACCAGCATGCCGACGGAGACGAAGAACAGCACGGCGAACGCGTCGCGCAGCGGCAGCGTCTCGTTGGCGGCGCGCTGGCTCAGCTCGGATTCGCTGAGGATCATGCCGGCGAAGAACGCGCCGAGTGCGAAGGAGACGTCGAACACGATGGCCGCACCGAAGGCGACACCGAGCGAGATAGCGAACACGGCGAGGCGGAACAGCTCGCGCGAACCGGTATGCGCGACGTAGTGCAGCATCGCCGGAATGACGCGGCGGCCAACCACCAGCATGAAGATGACGAAGCCGGCGACCTTGCCGAGCGTCACCAGCACCGGCATCGCCAGCGCCGACAGGTCGCCGCCGCCCTGCCCCAGCAGCAGCGGCGCGATGGCCGGCAGCAGCACCAGCGTCAGCACCATCGCAAGATCTTCGACAATCAGCCAGCCGACCGCGATGCGCCCGCGCTCGCTATCGATCAGGCGGCGCTCCTGCAGCGCACGCAGCAGCACGACGGTCGATGCAACCGAGAGCGCGAGGCCGAATACAAGGCCGCCGCCGAGGCCCCAGCCCAGCGCCTCGCCAAGGCCGATGCCGAGCAGCGTCGCCACCGCGATCTGCACGACGGCGCCGGGAATGGCGATGTTTTTGACGGAGAGCAGATCCTTCAACGAGAAGTGCAGGCCGACGCCGAACATCAGGAGAATGATGCCGATCTCGGCAAGTTCATTGGCGAGCTTCTGATCCGCCACATAGCCCGGCGTGAACGGGCCCATCAGCACACCGGCAAGGAGATAACCAACCAGAGGCGAGACACGTATTCGCTGTGCAACTACACCGAGAATGAATGCCAGCACGAGGCCGACGACGACGGTCGAAATCAGAGGGGTGTTGTGCTCCATGCCGCTTTTTGCCGCATGGAAGCCTGGGATGCCAGACTCATGTGAGGCTACTCATGGTCGCAGCCTGAAACGAATTCGTTATCGCGGGGAGCGGTTGCGATAATGCGATGTGGTTCTTATTTGTCGATGTCAGATCACTGACCTCGCGATGATCGCGTAGCCCGGATGGAGCGTAGCCCAATCCGGGATTCAGTGCATCAGCAGTTCGCCGGTCCCCGGATTTCGCTACGCTCCATCCGGGCTACGATTGCTCCGGATCAGCCGGCGATCTTCGCTTCGATCGCCTTCAGCGCGTCATCAGCCTTGCTGCCATCGGGACCACCGGCCTGTGCCATGTCGGGCCGGCCGCCGCCGCCCTTGCCGCCAAGGGCTTCGGAGGCGATCTTGACGAGATCGACGGCGCTGAAGCGCTTGGTCAGATCCTCGGTGACGCCGACCACGACGCCGGCCTTGCCGTCCTCGCCGACATTGATGATCGCGACCACGCCGGAGCCGAGCTGCTTCTTGCCGGCGTCGGCGAGGCTCTTGAGATCCTTCATCTCGATGCCCGATACACTCTTCGCCATCAGCTTGGTGCCGCCGACATCGCGGACGTCGCTGGCGCCTCCGCCCGCCGCAGCACCACCGCTGCCGCCGCCCATGGCGATGGTTTTCTTGGCTTCAGAGAGTTCGCGTTCGAGCTTCTTGCGCTCGTCCATCAACGCGGCGATGCGTGCCGGCATGTCGGCGAGCGTGGTGCGTAGCTCGTCGGCCGCGGATTTCGCCAGCGCCATCGTCTCATTGGCATGATGGCGCGCCTGGGTGCCGGTGAGCGCCTCGATACGACGCACGCCGGACGAGACCGCGCTTTCCGACGTCACCGAAATCATGCCGATATCGCCGGTGCGCTTCACATGGGTTCCGCCGCAGAGTTCGACCGACCAGCCAAGCGCATTGCTGCCCGAGTCGCGCGGCATCTTGCCCATGGAGACGACGCGAACTTCGTCGCCATATTTTTCGCCGAACAGCGCGCGGGCCCCGGCCTCGCGGGCATCGTCCACTGCCATCAGGCGCGTGGTCACTTCGTCGTTTTCGAGCACGACATTGTTGGCAATGTCTTCGACCTGACGCAATTCTTCAGCCGTAATCGGCTTCTGATGCACGAAATCGAAGCGCAGGCGCTTGTCGTCCACCGACGACCCCTTCTGTGCGATGTGATCGCCGAGCACCTGGCGCAGCGCTTCATGCAGCAGATGCGTTGCCGAATGATTGGCGCGGATCGCCGAACGACGGCCGTGATCGACATCGAGCGCGAGTGCGGTGCCGAGCTTGAGTTCGCCGCTCTCGACGGTGCCGAGATGCACGAACAGATCGCCGGCGCGTTTTTGGGTGTCTGTAACGCGGAAGCTGACGCCCTCCCCCGTCAGCACGCCGAGATCGCCGACCTGACCGCCGGACTCCGCATAGAACGGGGTCTGGTTGAGCACGATAGCGCCGGTCTCGCCGGCCTTCAGGCTCTCGACCTCGTTGCCGTCCCTGACCAGCGCAGTGACAGCGCCTTCAGCGCTCTCGGTCTCATAGCCGAGGAATTCAGTTGCCCCGAGCTTTTCGCGCAGGCCGAACCACACGGTCTCGGTCGCCGCTTCACCCGAGCCTGACCACGAGGCGCGCGCCTTCTGCTTCTGCCGCTCCATCGCATCGGTGAAGGATGCGAGATCGACGGAAATGCCGCGGTTGCGCAGCGCGTCCTGCGTCAGATCGAGCGGGAAGCCGAAGGTGTCATACAGCGTGAAGGCGGTCTCGCCGTCGAACATATCACCCTTCTTGAGCGACGCGCTCTTGTCGTCGAGGATCGCGAGGCCGCGATCAAGCGTCTTGCGGAAGCGCGTCTCTTCGAGGCGCAGCGTCTCTTCGATCAGCGAACGTGCACGCTGCAGCTCCGGATAGGCTTCGCCCATCTCGCGCACGAGCACCGGCACCAGCTTCCACATCAAGGGCTCGCGCGCGCCGAGCAACTGGCCGTGGCGCATGGCGCGGCGCATGATGCGGCGGAGCACATAGCCTCGGCCTTCATTCGATGGCAGCACGCCATCGGCAATCAGGAACGACGAAGCGCGCAGATGATCGGCGATCACGCGCAGCGAGGCCTTCATCGGACCATGCGGGTCGGCGCCGGTGAGATCGGCGATGGCCCGGATCAGCGCGACGAACAGGTCGATGTCGTAATTGTCGTGCTTGCCCTGCAGCACCGCAGCGATGCGCTCGAGGCCCATGCCGGTGTCGATTGAGGGCTTCGGCAGCGCGAGGCGGTTGCCCGGTGCGATCTGCTCGAACTGCATGAAGACGAGATTCCAGATCTCGATGAAACGGTCGCCATCTTCATCGGGCGAGCCGGGAGGACCGCCGGGAATCTTGTCGCCATGGTCGAAGAAGATTTCCGAACACGGACCGCACGGGCCGGTGTCGCCCATCTGCCAGAAATTGTCCGAGGTCGGGATGCGGATGATCTTCGACTCGGAAAGGCCGGCGACCTTCTTCCACAAACCAAAGGCTTCGTCGTCTTCCGAATAGACGGTGACGAGCAGCTTGTCCTTCGGCAGCCCGTATTCCTTGGTGATCAGGTTCCAGGCGAGCTCGATGGCGCGTTCCTTGAAGTAGTCGCCGAACGAGAAGTTGCCGAGCATCTCGAAGAAGGTGTGGTGGCGCGCGGTGTAGCCGACATTGTCGAGGTCGTTATGCTTACCGCCGGCGCGGACGCATTTCTGCGATGTCGTGGCGGTCGAATAGGGCCGCTTTTCGACGCCGGTAAAAACGTTCTTGAACTGCACCATGCCGGCATTGGTGAACATCAGCGTGGGGTCGTTGCGGGGCACCAGCGGCGACGACGACACGATCTCGTGGCCGTTCTTGGCGAAGTAATTCAGAAATGCCGACCTGATCTCGTTAACGCCGCTCATACCCGTCCAATCGCGCTCAAAAAGCGGCCACGGCAAATCCCGCGGCCTGCAGCCACAACCGGTAGCTTTTAGACCGGGGGCCCCGCGCCTGTCCAGAAACTGTGCAGGCAGATCATGGGGTTGCCGCGTTCGCAAAGGGCTGGTGACAGATGCTGCAACCGCGTTGACAGTTACAGGGAACGTGTGGTCTTTTGCCGGCGTTGAACGACGTCACGTCGGGAGAGACCGGTCCCACCGTTTTCGGGATCGGCGCCGAAGGAGCAACCGCCCCGGAAACTCTCAGGCAAAAGGACCGCGTGACGGACTAAGCATCTGGAAAGAGGCGCTGCGGAGTATCCGCGAGCGTCCGCCGACGGGATAATACTCTCAGGCACAGCGACAGATGGGGCTTTCGGCGACATCTCCGGGAATCGGCCCGGGGAACCGCGAGGGCTCCATGCGATGCTTGCAAGCGACAAAACCTCAATTTTGAAACAAACGCCGCTCCACGCGCTGCATGTTGCGCGCGGTGGCAAGATGGTGCCGTTCGCCGGCTATGACATGCCGGTGCAATACGCCACCGGCGTCCTGAAGGAACATCTCCATACCCGCACGGCCGCCGGCCTGTTCGATGTGTCCCATATGGGCCAGATCGTGCTGCGGGCGAAATCCGGCAAGGTCGAGGACGCCGCGCTGGCGCTCGAAAAGCTGGTACCGATGGACATTCTGGCGCTCGCGCCCGGCCGCCAGCGCTACGCCCAGTTTACCAATGAGAGCGGCGGCATTCTCGACGATCTGATGGTGGCGAATTTCGGCGACCACCTGTTCCTGGTGGTGAACGCCGCCTGCAAGGACGAGGACGAGGCACATCTGCGTCAGCATCTGTCCGATACCTGCAGCATCGAACCCCTCGCTGACCGCGCGCTGATTGCGCTGCAGGGCCCCAAGGCAGCCGATGTGCTCGCCAAATTCTGCCCGGAAGCGCCGGACATGAAGTTCATGGATGCCGGTCCGCATCAGGTGCAAATATCCAATCAATCCGTCGCCTGCTTCGTCTCTCGCTCGGGCTACACGGGCGAAGATGGCTACGAAATCTCGATCCCGAACGATCACGCCGAGACGCTCACGTCTGCCCTGCTCGATCATCCCGATGTGCTGCCGATCGGCCTTGGCGCCCGCGACAGCCTGCGTCTGGAAGCCGGCATGTGCCTCTACCGTCATGACATCGACACGACGACAACACCCGTCGAAGGCAATCTGATCTGGTCGATCCAGAAGAGCCGCCGCACCGGCGGCGCGCGCGCCGGCGGGTTCTTCGGCAGCGACACGATTCTCGCTCAGCTCGATGGCGGCGCATCGCGCCAGCGCGTGGGACTGAAGCCCGAGGGCCGCGCCCCGGTGCGCGAGGGTGTGCAACTGTTTGCGGACGCGACCTCTGCCGATCCCGTCGGCACCGTCACCTCCGGCGGTTTCGGCCCCAGCATCTCGGCGCCGATTGCCATGGGCTACCTGCCCAAATCGCTCGCCAAAGATGGAACTACGGTGTTTGCCGAATTGCGCGGGCAACGTTTGCCGATGACCGTCGCCCCCATGCCTTTCGTCCCGAACAACTACAAGCGTTGAGGAACTGACCCATGACGACCCTCTACACCGAAGACCACGAATGGCTCGCGATCGATGGCGACATCGTCACCGTCGGCATCACTGATTTCGCACAGTCGCAGCTCGGCGATGTGGTCTTCGTCGAACTGCCCAAAGTGGGCCGCGCCTTGAAGAAGGCCGAGGCCGCCGCTGTGGTGGAATCGGTGAAGGCCGCTTCCGATGTCTATGCGCCGATCTCCGGTGAGGTGGTCGAGATCAATGACGGCCTCGCCGCCGAGCCGGCGCTGGTGAACAGCGATGCCGAGAGCAAGGCCTGGTTCTTCAAGCTGAAGCTCGCCGACAAGAGCGAACTCGACGGCTTGATGGATGCCGAGGCCTACAAAGCGCATAGCGCCTGAGGACGTATCATGACCGTGAAGACCTCCGCCGACGTCGCCACCGATTTCGTCCGCCGCCATCTCGGCCCCTCGCCCGCTGACATCCAGGCGATGCTGGGGACGGTCAGCGCCAAGAGTCTCTCCGGCCTGATGAGCGAGACGCTGCCGGGCTCGATCCGCCAGAAGGCGCCGCTCGATACCGGCCGCGCACTCAGCGAGACCGAAGCGCTGGCGCATATGACGGAGCTGGCCAAGGGCAATCAGGTCTTCACCTCGCTCATTGGCCAAGGCTATCACGGCACCGTGCTGCCGACGGTGATCCAACGCAACATCCTGGAAAACCCGGCCTGGTACACCGCCTATACGCCGTATCAGCCGGAGATCAGCCAGGGACGTCTGGAAGCTTTGTTCAACTTCCAGACCATGATCTGCGATCTCACCGGTCTCGACGTTGCCAACGCATCACTGCTCGATGAAGGCACCGCTGCCGCGGAAGCGATGGCGCTGGCCGAGCGCGCGTCGTCCGTGCAGACCAAAACCTTCTTCGTCGATCACGAAGTGCATCCGCAGACGCTGGCCGTGCTGCGCACCCGCGCCGAGCCGCTCGGCTGGTCGTTGCAGGTCGGCAATCCGCTCACCGATCTCGACAAGGCCGATGTTTTCGGCGCGCTGCTGCAATATCCCGGCACGACCGGCGTGGTGCGCGATCTCAAACCGGCGATTGCCGCGCTTAAAGCCAGGGGCGGCCTCGCCGTCGTCGCTGCCGATCTGCTGGCGCTGACGCTGCTGGCCTCGCCCGGCGATCTCGGCGCTGACATCGCCGTCGGCTCGGCGCAGCGCTTCGGCGTGCCGATGGGCTATGGCGGTCCGCATGCCGGCTACATGTCGGTGCGCGACGCGATCAAGCGTTCGATCCCCGGCCGCCTCGTCGGCCTGTCCATCGATTCGCGCGGCGAGCCCGCCTATCGACTGGCGCTGCAAACCCGCGAACAGCATATCCGCCGCGAAAAGGCGACCTCGAACATCTGCACCGCGCAGGTGCTGCTCGCCGTCATCGCCTCGATGTATGCGGTCTATCACGGCCCCGAAGGCCTCAAGCATATCGCCCGCACCACCCATCGCCGGGCGCTGACGCTGGCGGCGGGCCTGAAGCAGATCGGCTTCGCACCCGTGAGCGAGGTGTTCTTCGACACCATCACGATCAAGGTCGGCGACAAGCAGGCCGGCATCATCGCCGCCGCACAGGCCGAGAAGATCAACCTTCATATTGGTAACGGCACCATCGGCATCGCGCTCGATGAGACCACGACGCCGGAGACCGTGGAAGCCATCTGGCGCGCCTTCGGCGGCAAGCTCGCCTACAGCGATGTCGAACACGGCATCAGCGAAGGCCTGCCCGCATCGCTGAAGCGTTCGTCGCCGTTCATGACGCATCCGGTCTTCCACAGCCATCGCTCGGAAACCGAACTCCTCCGTTACATGCGAAAACTTTCGGACCGCGATCTCGCGCTCGACCGCGCGATGATCCCGCTCGGCTCCTGCACCATGAAGCTGAACGCCACTACCGAGATGATGCCGCTGACCTGGCCCGCCTGGGGCTCGCTGCATCCCTTCGTGCCTGCCGATCAGGCGCAGGGCTATCAGAAGCTCTTCACGACGCTGGAGAAGTGGCTATGCGACATCACCGGCTATGATGCGGTGTCGCTGCAGCCGAATTCCGGCGCGCAGGGCGAATATGCCGGCCTCCTCGCGATCCGCGGCTATCACGCCGCCCGCGGCGATCGTCAGCGCACCATCTGCCTGATCCCGTCATCGGCACACGGCACCAACCCCGCCTCCGCCGCCATGGTCGGCATGAGCGTCGTCGTCGTCGCCTGCGACAAGGACGGCAATGTCGACGTCGAGGATCTGCGCACCAAAGCGGAAAAGCACAGCGCCAATCTCGCCGCGATCATGATCACCTACCCTTCCACCCATGGCGTGTTCGAGGAACAGATCCGCGAGATCTGCGACATCGTCCATGCCCATGGCGGTCAGGTCTATCTCGACGGCGCCAACATGAATGCGCAGGTCGGCCTATCTCGGCCCGGCGAATACGGTGCCGATGTCAGCCATCTCAACCTGCACAAAACCTTCTGCATCCCGCATGGCGGCGGCGGCCCCGGCATGGGCCCGATCGGCGTCAAGGCGCATCTGGCGCCCTACCTGCCCGGTCATCCCGCCACCAATGGCGACGCACCGGTAGGCCCGGTCTCGGCTGCGCCTTACGGCTCGGCGTCGATCCTCACCATCTCCTACATCTACATCCTGATGATGGGCGGTGCCGGCCTCACCACAGCGACTGAAGTGGCGATTCTCAATGCGAACTACATCGCCGCACGGCTCGATGCGCATTTCCCGGTGCTCTATCGCAACCACAACGGCCGCGTAGCGCATGAATGCATCATCGATCCGCGGCCGCTGAAGGCGACGTCTGGCGTCACTGTCGATGACATTGCGAAGCGCCTGATCGACTACGGCTTCCATGCGCCGACCATGAGCTTCCCTGTTGCGGGCACGCTGATGATCGAGCCGACGGAGTCTGAATCGAAGGCCGAGCTGGATCGCTTCTGCGATGCGATGATCGCGATCCGCAAGGAAATCGCCGAGGTTGAAGGCGGCCGCTTCAAGATCGAGGCCTCGCCGCTGCGTCATGCGCCGCATACGGTGCATGATATCGCCGACGACAACTGGACGCGCGCCTACACGCGCGCCGAAGGCTGCTTCCCTGCCGGCACGTCGCGCACCGACAAATACTGGTGCCCGGTCGGCCGCGTGGACAATGTTTATGGCGACCGCAACCTGGTGTGCTCGTGTCCGCCGATGGAGGACTACGCGCTGGCGGCGGAGTAACGAGCTCCGTCACCTGTAGCCCGGATGGAGCAAAGCGCAATCCGGGAACCGGCGTTTCAACTATGTCTGCTGTCCCCGGGTTACGCTACGCTCCACCCGGGCTACGTCCTTATGCCGCCAGCGACGTCTCCACCAGTTTCACCCAGTAGGACGAGCCGTAGACAATGGCGTCGTCGTTGAAGTTGTAGGCGGGGTGATGCAGGCCGGCGCTGTCGCCATTGCCCATGAAGATGAAGGCACCAGGACGCGCCTCGAGCATATAGGCAAAGTCCTCGGCGCCCATCACCGGCTCCATGTCGGTGGCGACATTGGCTGCACCGCCGACTTCGCCGGCGATCTTCGCTGCCAGCCTGGTTTCCTCGGGATGATTGACCACGACGGGATAACCGCGGTCGTAGTTCAACGTGATCCGGGCGCCGGTCTGCAGCGCGACGCCGGCGCAAACCTCGTTCATGCGTTTCTCGACGAGATCGCGGACCTCCTTGCGGAGCGTGCGCACCGTGCCGCGCAGTTCGGCCGCGGCCGGGATGACGTTGCTCGCATGGCCCGCGTGAAACTCGCAAATGGAGATAACGGCGGAATCGAGCGGGCTGACTGTGCGCGAGACGATCGACTGGAACGCCACGATGAGTTGCGAGCCTGCCATCACCGGATCGATGGTCTTGTGCGGATAGGCCGCGTGACCGCCGACGCCTTCGATGGTGATGCCGATGCGATCCATGGCTGCCATGATCGGGCCGGTACGCATGGAGAAGGACCCGATCGGCATGCCCGGATTGTTGTGCATGCCATAGACCTTCTGGATGCCGAAGCGATCCATCAGCCCGTCCTTGATCATGGCATCGGCACCGGCGCCGCCTTCTTCAGCAGGCTGGAAGATCACTACCGCATCGCCCGCAAAGTTGCGGGTCTCGGCGAGATATTGCGCGGCGCCGAGCAGCATCGAGGTGTGGCCGTCATGACCGCAGGCATGCATCTTGCCTGGGGTCTTCGAGGCGTAAGGCAGGTTGGTCTGCTCCTCGATCGGCAGCGCGTCCATGTCGGCGCGCAGGCCGATGACGGAGCCTGTACCCTTCTTGCCCTTGATCACGCCGACCACGCCGGTGCGGCCCATACCCTCCACGACCTCGTCGCAACCGAAGGCCTTCAGCTTCTCGGCCACGAAGGCCGCGGTGCGGTGCACATCGTAGAGCAGCTCCGGATGCTGGTGCAAATCGCGGCGCCAGGCCGTGATCTCGGGCTGCAATTCGGCGATGCGGTCAATGATCGACATAGTTGGGCTCGCTGGCAATGAAATCTGCTGGCATCAGCCTAGCATGCGACGTGCCAACTGCCCAAGCCGCCATGCCGTCCCCTCCATGCGATGGTCGTCTGTACATCGCAGCCCCCGGCCGCTAAGGCGTCATAATACGGCAATGAACCGTGACGATGGCAGGGAACGATGACGCGGCTCGAGGGCGATTTTGATTACATCGTGGTTGGTGCGGGCACCGCAGGTTGCATTGTCGCCAACCGTCTGTCGGCCGATCCGCGCAAGCGCGTGCTGCTGCTGGAAGCCGGCGGGAAAGACAACTGGATCTGGTTTCACATTCCGGTCGGCTATCTCTTCGCCATCGGCAATCCCCGCTCCGACTGGATGTTTCGCACCGAACCGGAGCCCGGCCTCAATGGCCGTTCCCTGGCCTATCCCCGCGGCAAGGTGATCGGCGGGTCATCCGCCATCAATGCGATGATCTCCATGCGCGGCCAGGCCGCCGACTACGACCACTGGCGCCAGCTCGGCCTCGCCGGCTGGGGCTATGACGACGTGCTGCCATCCTTCCTCAAGCTCGAAGATCACTTTCTCGGCAAGAGCGAGCATCACGGCGTCGGCGGCGGCTGGCGCATCGAGGCGCCGCGGCTGTCATGGGCCGTGCTCGATGCCGTGGCTGATGCCGCCGCAGAGATGGGCATCCGCCGCACCGAGGATTTCAACACCGGCGACAATGAAGGCATCGGCTATTTCCACGTCAATCAGAAGCGCGGACGGCGCTGGTCGTCGGCGCGCGGCTTTCTCAAGCCGGTTCTGAATCGCTCGAACCTGCGGCTCGAAACCGATGTGATGGTCGATCGGCTGATCGTCGAGAACGGCCGTGCCGTTGGCGTGCGCTTCAGGCAGAACGGCCGGGACATCGAGGCGCGCGCCAAGGGCGAGGTCGTGCTCTGCGCCGGCGCTGTCGGCTCGCCGCATCTGCTGCAGCGCTCAGGCATCGGTCCGGCCGAATGGCTCTCCGACGCTGGTGTCGATGTCGTGCTCGACAAGCCCGGTGTCGGCCGCAATCTGCAGGACCATCTGCAGCAACGCGCGATCTACAAGGTCTCCGGAGTCCGCACGCTGAACGAGACCTACTACAACCTGTTCCGCCGCGGCTGGATGGGCATCGACTACGCGCTGCGCCGCCGCGGACCGCTGACCATGGCACCGTCGCAGCTCGGCATCTTCACCCGCTCGGATACCCATCGCGAGCGCGCCAATATCCAGTTTCACGTGCAGCCGCTGTCGCTCGACAAGTTCGGCGATCCGCTGCACCGCTTTCCCGCCATCACCGTCAGCGCCTGCAATCTGCGGCCGACCTCGCGCGGCGAGATCAAGCTGCGCTCGGGCAAGCCCGATGAAGCGCCGGCCATCGCGCCACATTATCTCTCGACCGATGAGGACCGTCAGGTCGCAGCGGACGCGATCCGCGTCACACGCAAACTGATGAAGCAGAAGGCGCTGAGCGCCTATCATCCGGAAGAGTATTTGCCGGGACCGTCTGTAGGCGACGACGCGGAGGCCCTGGCCAAAGCGGCCGGCGATATCGGCACCACGATCTTCCATCCCGTCGGAACCGCGAAGATGGGCACGGCATCCGATCCGAACGCCGTCGTTGACGAGCGCTTGCGCTTCCACGGGATCGATGGATTGCGCGTGGTGGATGCCTCGGTGATGCCGACCATCACGTCGGGCAACACCAATACCCCGACGGCGATGATCGCGGAAAAAGGCGCAGGGATGATCATCACGGATTCGCGATAACGCCGAATTCCGGGAATAAACATCGCGCTCCCCCGATCCAGTCCCCGTTACCCAATCAAGGGAACAGGGAGACTGGCCATGAGCGCATTCGATCACGACCGCCACGATGACGATCCCCGCCTGAGCCGTCGCAAGGTGCTGGAATGCATGACATGGGCCGGCACCGGCGTGCTCTGGACCATTTCCGGCGGCGTGCCGCATGCGCTCGGCCTCGTCGGCTCGGCGCAGGCAGCGGAGCCTGCGGGCCTGACCTTCCTGCAGATCAGCGATAGTCACATAGGCTTCGACAAGCCGGCCAATCCCAACGCAATCGGCACCCTTGAAGAAGCCATCGGCCGGATCAAGGCGATGCCGACCAGGCCATCCTTCATGATCCACACTGGCGATATCAGCCACCTGTCAAAAGCGTCCGAATTCGACGATGCCGACCGCATCATCTCGCAGGCGCGGCTCGATGTGCATTATGTCCCCGGTGAACATGATTTCATCGACGAGGAGGTCAAGCTCTATCGCGAACGTTACGGACGCGGGACCAAGGGTGCGGGCTGGTATTCATTCGATGCCAGCGGCGTGCATTTCATCGGTCTCGTCAATGTCGTCGACCTGAAGGCCGGCGGCCTCGGCAATCTCGGCGCGGAACAGCTTGCATGGCTGGAAGACGATCTGCGCGATCGATCAAGATCGACGCCCATCGTGGTGTTTGCGCATATTCCGTTGTGGTCGGTCTATCCGACATGGGGCTGGGGCACCGAAGATGGTGCGCGTGCGCTGAGCCTGCTGAAGGACTTCGGATCGGTCACCGTGCTGAACGGCCACATCCATCAGGTGATGCAGAAGGTCGAGGGTAACGTGACCTTCCACACCGCACGCTCGACGGCGTTTCCGCAGCCCGAGCCTGGGACGGCGCCATCCCCGGGCCCGATGAAGGTCGCCGACGACAAGCTACGCAGCCTGCTCGGCACGGCGAGCATCGTCTTCAAGCCGGGGACTGAAAAACTCGCGATCATCGACACGCCACTGCAAGGCTAAGGATCGGACCATCATGAGATCGTTGTTTTTGCGCAGAGGCGGCTTTGGCGTCGCTCTTGCGGCGGCCATGGCGTTGCAAATCGCCGGGGCGCGTAGCGAAGAGGTGACGGTGACCATCGACAACTTCACCTTCTCTCCCGCCGAACTCACCGTGAAAGTCGGCACGACCGTGACCTGGAAGAACCAGGACGACATCCCGCACACGGTGGTATCCGCGGGAAAATTCAAGTCGAAGGCCCTGGATACGGACGACAGTTACTCCTTCACCTTCTCGTCCGCCGGCGACTACAACTATTTTTGTTCCCTGCACCCGCATATGACTGGGATGATCAAGGTTGAGTAGCGACGGAAACCGAGGCATCACAACAATGTCCGGCCGCCGGTCCATCGGCGGCCGGACATTGGCTGCGACGGATAAGTCCATGTCAGCTCAAGCGTCAGGCAATGACCCGGACAGGACACGGCGTTTCCGCGACGCCGCGCTGCCTTATCTCGATGACGTATATACCTTGGCGCGCTATCTCTTGCGCGATGCCACCGATGCCGAGGACGCCGTACAGGAATGTTACCTGCGGGCGCTGAAGCATTTCGACAGCTATCGCGGCCCGGCGATGAAACCGTGGCTGTTCGCCATCCTCCGCAACATCTGCTTCGCCGAATTTGCACGCCGGGCAAACGCCGCCGCCCCGGCTGATATCGAAGCGAACGATCCACAAACGGTCGATCCGCTGTGTCACGAAACGCAGGCTTCTCCCGAGACCGAGCTGTTGCAACATCGCAACGCGACGGCAATCCAGCGGCTCGTGAACGCACTACCCGACCCGTTTCGGGAAGCGCTCGTTCTGCGTGAAATACAAGACCTGCCCTATCGCGACATCGCCGCGATCGCGGGCGTCCCGGTCGGGACCGTCATGTCCCGGCTTGCACGCGCGCGCGCCATGCTACGCGCAGCATGGCTTGCCGAAGAGGAGCGAGACAAATGACCTGTGACGAGGCCGAGATCCTGTTGCACGCGTTGCTCGATGGCGAGCTCGACGCAGGTCATGCACGGGAGGTCGAACTGCACATTGCCAACTGCGCACACTGCGCCGCGCAACTAAAAGCCTATGGCCAGATGCATGATCAGATGGCGCGCAGCAATCTACAGTTTGCCGCACCGCCGCTGCTACGTCAGCGCATCGAAGCATCCATGCCGCTGGCGCGCGCGCCCAACCGACGTGGGATTCTAAAAGGATTTGCACTGGGATCGGCATTGTCGGCGCTGGCCGCCACCGGCCTTGTCGTGCTCGTGCTTCGCCATGAAGACGAGCAGCGTATTCTATCGGATGTCGTCTCCGCGCATCTGCGCTCGCTGCAGGCAGGCCACCTCACCGACGTTCTCTCGACCGATCAGCATATGGTGAAGCCCTGGTTCAATGGCCGGCTGGATGTCGCGCCGCCGGTGGTCGATCTGACGGCGCAGGGCTTCACGCTGATCGGCGGTCGCCTCGACTATGTCGACGGAAAGACAGTCGGCGCCATCGTCTACCGGCGTCGGATCCATGTCATCAATCTGTTCGTCGCCCAGACGTCGAATACGGACGCTTCCGCGGCCAAACTCGAAACCGTCCAAGGCTTCAACATTCGCCACTGGAGCCAGCACGGCCTGAGTTACTGGGCAGCTAGCGACTTGAACGCCGAAGAACTTGCTGACTTCGGCAGCAAGTTCGAGCATGCGGCAAATGCCAATTGAAGCTTAGGCGGACTTGCGCACCGCGTTGTCGACCAGCGTCTTGCCGAGCGACCAGATGGCACCCGGCACCTTGTGGCTATCGGCAATCACCGTGCGGAACGAATCCGTGATCCATTTGGCGTCGTCCTCGCTCACCACCAGCGGCGGCAGCAGCTTGATGGTGTGACTGCCGTGGCCGGACACCTGCGTCAGAATCTTCTGATCCTTGAACAGCGGCACCGTGATCAACTGGCAGAATAGCCCCTTGCTGGCCGACTCCAGGATGTTCCACGACGCCTTCAGGCGCAGCGATTTGGGCGGACCGAATTCGACGCCGATCATGAGGCCCTTGCCGCGCACTTCCTTCAGAAGCTCGAATTCGGGGATCATGTTCTGCAGGGCGAGCCGGATTTCGGCGCCACGCTTGGCGGCGTTTTCGACCAGCTTCTCGTGCTTCATGATCTCAAGCGTCGCGATGCCCGCAGCCATCGCCAGATCATTCTTGCCGAAGGTCGAGCCGTGGACCAGCGAGCGATCCATGCGATTGAAGATCTTGTCGAAAATCGGCTTGCGCGTGAGCAGCGCACCGACCGGGACATGGCCGCCGGACAGCGCCTTGGCGAGCAGGATCATATCCGGCTCGATGTTCCAGTGCTCGATGGCCAGGAATTTGCCCGTGCGGCCGAGGCCGGTCTGGATTTCGTCGGCGATGAACAGCGTGCCGTATTTGCGGCAAAGTGCGAGGGCGCCGGACAGGAACTCGTCCGAGGGCAGATTGACGCCCTTCCCCTGGATCGGCTCGACGATGAAGCCTGCGACCTGTTTCGACGACAGCGCCTTTTCGAGCGCTTCGAGATCGTTAAAGGGCACCACCGAGCAGCCCTGCAAGAGCGGACCGAAACCGGAACGGAAGTTGCTGTCGTCGGTCAGCGACAATGCGCCATAAGTCAGGCCGTGATAGGCATGATCGCAATAGATGATTTCGTTGCGGCCGGTAGCGTTGCGAGCAAATTTGATCGCTGCCTCGACGGTCTCCGCGCCCGAATTCGCGAAAAACACCTTGTCCATATAGGGAACGTGTTCGAGCAGCTTCTCGGACAAAATACCAGCGAGTGTAGAAACGTCCATCTGCACCAAATTGGGCAGGTCGGCATCGAGCACCGACTTGAGCGCATCGCGCATCACCGGATGATTGCGGCCAATCGCAAAAACGCCAAATCCGCTCAGTAGATCGAGATAGCGGGCGCCTTCCCGATCGAACAGATACTGGCCCGTGCCCCGCTGGAAGCCAACGTCATATCCGATCGTCTTGAGGACTCGGACGAGTTGCTCGTTGAGGTGGCGCGTATGCATGGAGCTACGCTGCGCCTCCCTTTCGACAAACATCTCGGAAACATCTAGATTCGGATATACCATGAGTTACATACGTCGGTTGGTGGTCGCTTCGTCAACTGAAAACCGTAAATGCGGCGATTTGACTTCTCACGCACCGCCGATCGCCGAGAACGCTACTTAAGCATAGGTCTGAACATGTTGCAGCGCCCACGCATTCCTACGCGCCTCCTTACATATTGCGGAATCATTTTTTCGGCAGGCTTGTTTTCGGCAGGGCTGGCTCCCGCATTTGCCGCTGACCCCACCGGCGACTGGCAGGTCGAGGACGGCGTGGCGCATGTGCGCATCGCTGAGTGCGGCGGCAGCATGTGGGGCGCGATCTCCTGGGAAAAGACCCCGGGGATGACCGACAAGAACAACCCGGATGCAACCAAGAAATCGCGTCCGACGCTTGGCCATGCGATGATTCTCGACATGAAGCCCAACGCTGCCAAGGACAAGTGGTCGGGCCAGATCTACAACGCCAAGGACGGAAAGTTCTACAAGTCGAGCATCAAGGTCGGCGACACCACGAATGAGCTCGAAGTCGAAGGCTGTGTGCTCGGCTTTCTGTGCGGCGGCCAGACCTGGACCCGCGTCGGCCCGTCGATCCCCTCGAGTCCGTCCAATGCCACTGCGAAAAACGCCGTCGCAGCCGCCGCCAAGGGCGCGCCGGCCGGCGGCAAGATGGCGCCAGCGCCTGCCCCCGCGCCGGGTAGCAACACGATGGCCAAGGCCGCGCCCGCTCCCACCACCGGCGCAAAGGCACCGGCCGGTCAAAAGGCTGCAGCCGCACCAGCCTCTGCAGCCGGTGCAGCACAGCCAGGTGCAGATATCGGCGATATCTGCCTGCTGCCGGAGATCAACAAGGTGACGCACTAGTCAGCAAGGCCCATCGCAAGCAAAAAAGGCGACCCGATCAGGGTCGCCTTTTTCATGTCACTGGCCGTCGTCTCACTGGCCGTTTTCGCGCGGCTTGCCCATCAGGGCCGGCTGGAACAGCAGCACTGCCGCCAGCGTCACCACGAAGGACATCGCCAGCAGCTTGCCCATGCTCGCCGTCCCCGGGTGGTTTGACAGCCAAAGGCTGCCGAAGGCCGTAGCCGTCGCCAGCGCGCTGAAGAAGATCGCGCGCGTGAGTGATGATTGCAGCAGGTTCTTGTAGCCCGCGCGCCAGGCCACGACGTAGTAGATCTTGAACGCCACCCCGACGCCCAGCAGCAAGGGCAACGCAATGATGTTGGCGAAGTTGAGCGGCAGCCCGATCAGCACGCAGATTTCCAGCGTCACCGCGCCTGCGACCAGCAGCGGAACGATGGTGAGGAGCACATCGACGAAGCGACGCAGCGCCAGCCACAGCAGCAGCGAAATACTGATCAACGCCCAGAAACCGGCGTGAATGAAGGCCATCACGATCGTATCGCCCGACTTGAGGATCGAGACCGGTCCGCCGATCGCAAGCGGCTCCGACTTCAGCACGGCATCGGCGAACTTGCGCAGCGTATCGTTGTCGTTGGGATCCCCGCTAGGCTGCGCTTCGACGCGAATCTGACCATCCTTGGTCTTCCACGAATTGACGAGTTTGGGCGGCAGATTGTCGAGAGTGACCGGCGCCGCCTGCATGAGATTGCGAAGCTGCGCGAGCGCGATCTTCAGCGGCGCGACAAACGTCGCCTGCACCTGATTGCGCACGGCCTCGCTCGCATCGGCGGTCTTTGCGAGCGCATCGGCGAGCCGCTTGGCAGCCACGGCTCCCGGTCCGGTCTGATTGCCTGCAAGCTTGCGCAGGCTGGCAGCGGAATCCTTCAGTGCGGTCACATTCTCCGCATCGGTCGGCGCCTGATCGATCGACTCCGGATTGAGAGCGGGTTCCAGCACCTTGGCGCCGGCCTGAATGGCGGCAAGCTTGGCCGGTTGGTCCTGCGGTACGAAACTGTCGAGCGAGATGGTGCGTGCGACTTCCGGCAACTTGGACAGCCGCTCTTCGACCTGCTTCGCACCTGCCTCATTGGGCGCCATGATGTTCACGGCGTTCGCGCCGGCATTGGGATCACGGCGCAAATCGAGGAACGTCGCAATCGACTCGACATTCGGATTGCGCAGATTGATCGGATTGAAATCGAAGCGCAGGTGAGCCAGCAGCGGCAGGCCTGCGAGGGTCACGGCCAGCGTGCCGCCGATGATCCAATAGCGCTTCTCTTCGAGGAAACGATCGACGGGTGCGAGGAACGCGTAACCGACAGGCTCCTTCTCGCCGGCCGGGTTCAGAAGATCGAGCAACGCCGGCAACATGGTGATGCTGGTAATGAATGCGATCATCATGCCGAGGCCGGCGATCTTGCCGAGTTCGGATACGCCTTTGTAGTCGGTCGGCAGAAACGACAGGAAGCCTGCAGCCGTCGCGAAAGCCGCAAGCGACAGCGGCACGGCACAATAGCTGGCAGCGCTGGCCAGAGCTCCGCGGAGATCATCCTTCTTGTAGCGCTCGGAACGGTAGCGGACGCTGAACTGAATGCCGAAATCGACACCAAGGCCGACGAACAAGACGGCGAAGGCGATCGACAACAGGTTGAGCGATCCCACCATCATCAGGCCGAGCGCCGTCGTGACGGCGAGACCGACGAACAGATTCACGAACACCGCACCGATGATCTTCGCCGAATGCAGCGCCATCCAGAGGATGCCGAGCACCAGGAGGACAGTGACGACGCCGTTGATCACCGCGCCATCCTGAACAGTCGAAAACTCCTCATTGGCAATCGGAACCGGACCGGTCAAACGCACGCGCGCGCCGTATTCCTCGGCGATCTTCAGATCGACGGCGGCCTGACGGATAGCATCGGTTGCGTCCTTGCCAGGCTCCAGCGCCGCGAAATCGAGCACCGGCTTCACCTCGATGAAGGCGCGCTTGTCGGAATCCGTCAGCGGCTTGTCGCTGACGAGGCCACGCCAGGAGAATGTGCCCTTGCCGTTCTTCAGGATGTCTTCGATCGTCGCGGCGACAGAGTTGAACGTGCCTGCAGCGCTGTCGAGCTGGAGCTGCCCGCGGCGAATGCCCGTAAGCCCGGTTTCGAGCGCGCCGGTGAGGCCGCGAATGCTGGGATCGCCAGCCATGATTTCCAGCAGCGGCGCAGCCTGCTGGAACTGGCCGGTCATCGCCTGCACTTCCTTGGTGGACAGGAACAGCAGACCGTTCTTCTCGAAGAACTCGCCACCGTCGAGCCGACGGACGGAATCGAAGTCCTTTTTGTTAGGGACGAGCTTTTTCTCGAGCGCATTCGCCGCTGCATTGGCGAATTCCGGCGTCGGCGCCTCCACGACGGCAATGATCAGGCGCTCCTGATCGAATGCCTTGTCGAAGGCAATATCGCGCTGGCGCCAGTCCAGATTCGGCGAGATCAGCTTGTTGATGTCGGTGTTGATCGAGAAATTCTTGGCTGAATACCAGGCGGACGCGATCGAGAGCAGCACACCGACAATCACAACCGGAAGCGCGAATCGGGTGCAGAACTTAACGATCGAGACGACGACTCTTGTCAGCACGCTTTATCTTTCTATCTGGACGAGGCTCGCAATGAATGCGCGCGCGCTTCGGTGGGTTCCGCAAACGATGACTTCGTAGCCGAAGGTTTGCGTTATCAGCAACGTGACCCGATGGCACAAAACGTGGGATGGAACTCGAAGAAGACGGCGACCGTGGTGTTAACGGGGCCGCTGCGCCGGGTAAAGTGACGAACTGTTGAGATTTCGCAGCATTCTTTGGCCTAAATCCGAGATATCGTAAAGGTTTAGACCCTAACCCGCCGTTGGAAACCACGTTCCCGTTTCGTGATTGCACACTGAGTGATTTTTGTCACACAGAACGGCTCAAATACCTAGCTGGGCTGGATATGTCCCTGATTATGGTACACATTTATTGTTTGTCGGACTCTATTTATGGACCTCGTTTCTCGTGCTTGATCGCCGCCCCCTGGAAATCTACCTGGCCCAGCCTCGCGGATTTTGTGCAGGCGTCGTCCGGGCCATCGAGATCGTGGAGCGGGCGCTCGAGCGCTACGGCGCGCCGGTCTATGTCCGCCATGAGATCGTGCACAACAAGCATGTCGTCGAAACCCTGAAGTCCAAGGGCGCCATCTTCGTCAAGGAACTCTCCGAAGTGCCCGAGGGCGCCATGACGGTCTTCAGCGCCCATGGTGTCGCCCGCAGCGTCGAGGAAGAAGCCGAGGCTCGCGGTCTGCCAGTGCTGGACGCCACCTGCCCGCTGGTCACCAAGGTTCATAACCAGGGCAAACGCTACGTCGCCAAGGGTCGAACGGTGATTCTGATCGGCCATGCCGGCCATCCGGAGGTCGATGGTACCATAGGACAGGTCCCTGGCCCCGTCCGTATCGTCCAGAGCATCGCCGACGTGGCCGCTCTGACGATCCCGATGGACGAGCCAGTGGCCTATATCACCCAGACAACCCTGAGCGTGGATGACACACGCGACATCATTTCCGCGTTACAGGCCCGATTCAGCGATATTCAGGGCCCCGACACCCGCGATATCTGCTATGCGACACAAAACCGCCAATCTGCGGTAAGAGACCTCAGCCGCCTCGTGGACGTGATCCTGGTCGTGGGGGCGGCCAACAGTTCCAACTCCAACCGCCTCCGAGAAATCGGAACCGAAGTGGGGGTCTCGAGCTACCTCATCGCCGATAGCAGCCAGTTGAACCCTGAATGGTTGCAGGGTGCGCGTGCGGTCGGCATAACGGCTGGTGCTTCGGCACCGGAAGTGCTTGTAGACGACGTGATTGAAACCCTGCGGCGGATTGGACCGATCTCGGTGTCTGTCCTGCCGGGACGCGAAGAGACGATTGAATTTCGACTACCCGCTGAACTGACCGCGGTTTGATCCACCTTCGAGCTTCACCTTCGATATCGAAGCTGCCCAGAAAGAAAACTGTAATGGCAATTCCGTTCTTCAAAGAAATCAAGATTGGCGGCTATCTGATGAAGCAGAAGCTGCTGGGCCGGAAGCGCTATCCGCTCGTGCTGATGCTGGAGCCGCTGTTCCGCTGCAACCTCGCCTGCGTCGGCTGCGGCAAGATCGATTATCCCAACGCGATCCTGAACCGCCGCATGAGCGCGCAGGAATGCTGGGAAGCCGCCGAGGAATGCGGCGCGCCGATGGTTGCGATCCCGGGCGGCGAACCGCTGATCCACAAGGAGATCGGCGAGATCGTGCGCGGCCTGGTCGAGCGCAAGAAGTTCGTCTCGCTCTGCACCAACGCGCTGCTGCTGGAAAAGAAGCTCGATCTGTTCGAGCCCTCGCCCTACCTGTTCTTCTCGGTGCATCTCGACGGCCTCAAGGACCATCACGATAAGGCCGTGTCGCAGGAAGGCGTATTCGACAAGGCCGTCTCCGCGATCAAGGCTGCCAAGGCCCGTGGCTTTACCGTCAATGTCAATGCCACCATCTTCGACGGCCATTCGGCCGAGGAAATCGCCAAGTTCCTGGACTTCACCGTCGAGCTCGGCGTCGGTGTCTCGATGTCGCCCGGTTACGCCTATGAGCGCGCGCCGGACCAGGAGCACTTCCTGAACCGCAAGAAGACCAAGAAGCTGTTCCGCGACGTCTTCGCGCTCGGCAAGGGCAAGAAGTGGAACTTCATGCATTCCGGCCTGTTCCTGGACTTCCTCGCCGGCAACCAGGAATACGAGTGCAAGCCGTGGGGCATGCCCGCGCGCAACATTTTCGGCTGGCAGAAGCCCTGCTACCTGCTCGGTGAAGGCTATACCAAGACCTTCAAGGAGCTGATGGACACCACCGATTGGGACACCTACGGCACCGGCAAGTACGAGAAGTGCGCCGACTGTATGGCCCATTGCGGCTATGAGCCGACTGCGGCCGATGCGGCGATCGCCAATCCGTTGAAGGCGATGTGGGTCGGCCTGCGCGGCATCAGGACCTCGGGTCCGATGGCGCCGGAAATCGACCTCAGCAAGCAGCGCCCGGCGCAGTACGTGTTCTCGTCGGAAGTGCAGAAGCGCCTTTCGGACATCCGCAAGGAAGAAGCCGAAGCCGCCGCTGCCAAGGCTGCAGCGAAGGCGGAAGCTGCCTCGGCTTCGACGGCTGCGTAAGGCTTACATACGGACAGCAAAAAGGGCGCGATGCAGATCGCGCCCTTTTTTTTTTATTTCACTCGATCGTAGGGCGGATGAGGCGAAGCCGTAATCCGCCGGCCGGGTGCGTGCGAAAAGAAAGCGGCGGATTACGCTTCCGCAGAAGCCAATCCGATGCGGCTCAGCAAATAACTGCGGCAATCCTTCAGGCTGCGCAGGGCGCGGTTGAAGTCGCGGCCGGTGGAGACCAGCGCGCGGATCACCAGCGGGTTACGCGCAATGCCGCGCAGAACCTTGCCCAGATCAACATCGCCATTGGGCTTGATCGCGGTGGTCGCGATCTCCGGCAGCGCGCGCGTCGCGGGATCACTGACAACGCGCAAAGCGGCAAACGGCAACCCGGCCAGCGCCGCGAATTCAGCGGCGATGTGGCTTTCCATATCGACAGCGGAGGCGCCGAATTCCGAGCGCAACGCGGCCTTGCCAGCCTGCCCGGTAACGACCTTCTCGACACCGACGAGACCGCCGCGGACGACCTTCTGATTGCCGACATCAGAGCCGGCCAGCAATTCGGCACTCAGCTGTTCGGAAGCCGACCAGACCTGACCGGCTGCAACGACTTCCGTGGCCAGGACGACGGTGCCGGTCCTGAGCGCGGGATCGAGGCCGCCGGCAACACCGAAGGAAATGACGCCACGAATGCTGAGAGGATCGATATCGGCCAGCAGGCTGCGGAGCTGGACCGGATCGCTGGACGAGCAGATGACCGTCATCCCCGGCCCGGCCGCGATCTTCGCTTCCTGGACCAGTCCCGTCACGATCAGTACCGGCCGCGGATCGGCCGACATCAATGCGGAAGACGTCGCCGCAGCGGAAGTGCCCCCAGTCGCCGATATCACATTCCGACTCCGACCGTCCTGCTGTTGGTGCTCTGCAAATTCCGGAACCGCGCCAACGCCCAGAGCGGAAAGAATTTCGAGTAGCCATGATACCGCAGATAAAACACGCGCGGGAAGCCGGTGGCGGTGTATCGGGCCTCGTCCCACAGCCCTTTTTCGTTCTGTGTGGCCATTAAGTATCGCATTCCGCGCTCCACCGCCGGGTTGTCGGCCTCGCCTGCTGCCATCAATGCAAGCAAGGCCCATGCCGACTGGGACGCCGTGGACGGAGCGGCCTCGAATCCCGTGTAGTCGAGGCGGTAGCTGATCGCATCCTCGCCCCAGCCACCGTCCTCGTTCTGGATCGAGTAGAGCCAGGCGACCGCCTTGCGCATCGCCGGATCCTGATGGTCGACGCCGGCCATATTGAGGGCGCACAGCACCGACCAGGTGCCGTAGATGTAATTGAGCCCCCAGCGACCGTACCACGAGCCTTCAGCCAACTGGGTGCGGCGAAGATACTCGACCGCGTCGGCCAGCGGCTTCGAATTTTCGACGGTGTCGCCGAGCTGCGCCAGCATGGAGACGCAGCGCGCGGTCACATCCTCGGTGGGCGGATCGAGCAGAGCGCCGTGATCCGAGAACGGAATGTTGTTGAGATAGTGATAGTGGTTGTCGACGTCGAAAGCTGCGAAGCCGCCGTCGCTGCTCTGCATGCCAAGGATCCAC
>WPCJ01192232.1_pt1 | contig 54211 bp, 46 predicted proteins | sample 5399831 | NCBI WGS metagenome assembly WPCJ01 (sample SAMN12869470, study PRJNA574797) | sludge metagenome | isolation source: wastewater treatment of pH10 | place: China:Beijing | collected 2019-05-20
CGCTGCTGGGACAGCTGTAAGATCGAACGGCCGTAGGGCGGGTTAGCGTAGCGTAACCCGCCGCGCAGTTTCGGCTATGAACTCGGCCGGCGGATTACGCCTTCGGCTAATCCGCCCTACGGCTGCTACTTCTTCCTCGCCTCAGCCAGCCCATCCCGCGCCAGTTGATCGGCGCGTTCATTCTCGGCGTGGCCGGCATGGCCCTTCACCCAGTGCCACTTGATCTCATGCGATTGCAGCGCTGCGTCCAGCCGCTGCCACAGATCGACATTCTTCACCGGCTTCTTGTCGGCGGTCTTCCAGCCGTTGCGCTTCCAGCCGTGAATCCAGCTCATGATGCCGTTGCGCAGATACTGGCTGTCGGTGTGCAGATCGACGCTGCACGGCTTCTTCAGCGCTTCCAGCGCCGAGATCGCAGCCATCAGCTCCATACGGTTGTTGGTCGTATGCGCCTCGCCGCCCTTCAGCTCTTTCTCGGCATCGCCGAAACGCAGGATCGCGCCCCAGCCGCCGGGGCCGGGATTTCCTGAACAGGCACCGTCCGTATAGATCGTGACGTTCGGACCACTCACGCTGGCTGTCCCGCAGCTTCAACGCCGTAATCGGCCATGCTCTTCACCGCCTGATGAAAGCGCAGCTTGCGGACATATTCCAGCGGATCCTTCGGCTTCACGAAGGCGCCTTCCGGCACGTTGAGATAGTCCACCAGCCGCGTCAGCAGGAAACGGATCGCCGAACCGCGCGCCAGCAGCGGGAATGCCGCCTGCTCCGCCTCCGTCAGCGGGCGCACCTTGTTATAGGCATTCAACAGCGCCCGCGCCTTGGTGGCGTTGAAGGACAGATCCGGCTCGAAGCACCACGCATTCACGCAGATCGCCACGTCATAAGCGAGCATGTCGTTGCAGGAGAACGGGAAGTCGATCAGGCCCGAGAGCTGGTCGCCGAGGAAGAACACATTGTCCGGAAACAGATCGGCATGGATCACGCCTTCAGGCAGATCCCTGGGCCACTGTGCGGCGAGATGCGCGAGTTCGGTTTCGAGGAAATCGCGCAGGCCGGGCTGCACGGTGTCGGCGCGGGGGGCAGCGAGATCGAGCAGATGGCGCCAGCCCTCGACCGAGAGATTGTTCGCCCGCTTCAACGGAAAGTCTGCGCCCGCCACATGCATGCGCGCCAGCGCATCGCCGACACCGGCGCAATGTACGGCGGTCGGCCGGCGCGGCCACATGCCTTCGAGGAAATTGATGATCGCGGCCGGACGACCGGCGAGCGACGAATACACCGCACCGTCATGGGTCTTCTGCGGCTGCGGGCAGTTGACGCCACGCGCGCACAGATGCTCCATCAGGCCGAGGAAATACGGCAGATCGTCCAGCGCCACGCGCTTCTCGTAGAGCGTGAGGATATACGCGCCCTTCGAGGTGTGCAGCAGGTAGTTGGAATTCTCGACGCCTTCGGCGATGCCCTTGTAGGAGAGCAGTTCGCCGATGTCGTATTGCTTGAGGAAGTCCGCGAGATCGTCGTTGGCGACGTCGGTATAGACCGCCATCGCCTTATGCGGCGGCTTCGGGACGCAGCGAGCGCGGCAGCGGGAAGAATTCGTTTTCTTCCGCGGCCGAGACCGTCTCCACATTCAGCGTGTAGCGCTGCGCGAAAGCTTCCATGATCTCCTCGACGATCACTTCCGGCGCCGAGGCGCCCGCGGTGATGCCGAGGCTCGTGATGCCCTCGAACATGCTCCAGTCGAGATCGCTGGCGCGCTGCGCCAGCACCGACACCCGGCAGCCCTCGCGCTCGGCGACTTCACGCAGGCGCTGCGAGTTCGACGAATTCGGTGCACCGACCACGATCAGGGCGTCCACCACCGGCGCCACCTTCTTCACCGCGAGCTGGCGGTTGGTGGTGGCGTAGCAGATATCTTCCTTGTGCGGGCCGTTGATGTTCGGGAAACGCGACTTCAGCACGGCGACGATTTCCGCGGTGTCGTCGATGGAGAGCGTGGTCTGCGTCACGAAAGCGAGGTTGTCCGGATCCTTTGGCTGGAAGGTCTGGGCGTCCTCGGCGGTCTCGATGAGCTGGACGGCGCCCGGCGGCAGCTGGCCGACCGTGCCGACCACTTCCGGGTGATGCGAATGCCCGATCAGCAGGATCTCACGGCCGCGCTTGAAGTGGATGGCGGCCTCGCGGTGAACCTTGGTCACCAGCGGGCAGGTCGCGTCCAGCGAGAAGAAATTGCGCTGGCGGGCATCCTCGGGAACCGACTTCGGCACGCCATGGGCGGAAAATACTACCGGCGCAGTCGTATTGTCCGGAATTTCGGCGAGTTCCTCGACGAAAATGGCGCCCTTGGTCTTCAGGCTATCCACGACATATTTGTGATGGACGATCTCGTGGCGGACATAGACCGGCGCGCCATGGCTGGCCAATGCGCGTTCCACCGTATCGATCGCCCGGACCACGCCGGCGCAGAAGCCGCGCGGCGAACAAAGAACGATTTTCAGGGGCGGTTTGGTCGTCATAATGGGGCGATCCACATGCCTAGGCCCCCGAAATCCGGGAGCGAGCGGTCAGATTGATGGAAAATCAGCCAAAGAGCTTGTTCGGATAAGGACTTGGGGCCGGTTTGCGGCGCTGTCAAGGCCGAAACGTCCGCCATTGCGCGTCCGCCCCGGCCCAGCTTATATAGAAGGCTAATTCCCCGTCATCACCGATGACTTGACGGCTTCGCCTCCAAAAGAGGTGGGCGAAGCACAAAGGAGATTTGCCATGAGCAACGCCCCGCTGATGCCAAAGGCGACGGCCGTCTGGCTGGTGGACAACACCGCGCTGACCTTCGACCAGGTCGCCGATTTCACCAAGATGCACGTGCTCGAAGTCCGCGCCATTGCCGATGGCGACGCTGCCCAGGGCATCAAGGGCATGGACCCGATTTCGAACGGCCAGCTGACCCGCAGCGAGATCGAAAAGGGCGAAAGCGACCCGAATTACCGCCTCAAGCTCGAGGAGAGCAAGGTGGTGCTGCCGCCGGCCGCCAAGAAGAAGGGCCCGCGCTATACCCCGGTGTCGCGCCGCCACGAGCGCCCGAGCGCCATCCTCTGGCTGGTGCGGAACCATCCGGAACTCAAGGACGCCCAGATCATGCGTCTGGTCGGCACTACCAAGACCACCATCGCCTCGATCCGCGACCGCACCCACTGGAACGCCCAGACCCTGACCCCGATGGACCCGGTGACCCTCGGCCTGTGCTCGCAGATCGAACTCGATTTCGAAGTGCAGCGCGCGGCGAAGGAAAAGCCGCTGGACCAGCAGGCCTATGGCGGCGCCACCCTGCTGCCGGCCTCGGAGACCACCCGCAAGGACGACTACGGCTACGAGTCCGAGAAGAGCGACGACGACCTGAATGTCGACGCCGTGTTCGCCAAGCTGAAAGGCATCGGCGGCGGCAAGAAGCACGACGAGGACGAAGAATAAGCGCGACGCAAGTTGCGGGAGATGCAAACGCGGCGGGGAAACTCGCCGCGTTTTTTGTTCTCGCGAGGATCTGACGGAGCCCCCCAGAGTCACGATCATCACTCTTCAAGCCAAAGCCGCAAATGCAATTATAGGTTGATTTATAGAATACAGCTCACTTAAGGAATGCCATGCATCGTAGGCGTCGGGGCGGCACCGATGAAGGTCAGGGACGCTATTCAACTGATTGAAACGGCTGGTTTCTTATCGTTACGCGCGGCAGCCATCGACAGTATAAACATTCAGTCAAACCCGGCCGCGTCACTGTCGCAGGCAAGCCGTCGGACGACATTGCGCCGGGTACATTTGCAAGTATCCTGAAGCAAGCGGGCCTGAAGGAGAAACGCTGATGCGCTACGCGGTGGTGATCGAGAAGGCCGACAACAATTATTCGGCCTATGTTCCGGACTTGCCCGGCTGCGTCGCAACCGGCCCGACCTTGCAGACCGTCGAGAACGAAATTCGCGATGCGATCCGGTTTCACATCGACGGACTGAAGGAAGACGGACAGCCAATACCGGAACCGACGAGCATCGCGGAGTATGTCGAAGCGTAGATCGTAGGATGGGTTGAGCGTCTTCGCGAAAACCCATCGATGCCGGACGATGAAGGCGATGGGTTTTCGCTGCGCTCAACCCGTCCTACGCACGACGTCTCCTACGCCTTCTTCAAAAACTCCGTCCGCAGCACCAGCCCCTTCACCTTGTCGGTGCGGCCTTCGATCTCGTCTTCGTTGTCGGTGAGATGGATGTTCCTGATCACCGTGCCGCGCTTGATCACGGTGGACGAGCCCTTGAGCTTCAGATCCTTGATGACCGTAACGGTGTCACCCTCGGCGAGCAGCGCGCCGTTCGAATCCCTGACCTTGATATCCATGACGTCCTTCGGTGGTGCGATGATGCGGGCGCACAGAACAGGATGCGCGCTGTGAAATCAACGGAGACCAATAAAAAAGAGGGGCCGACTTGCATCGGCCCCTCAGTCATACACAGAGACGGAAAACTCAGAACTTGTAGGTGATGCCGGTGCCGATCAGCCACGGATCGAGCTTGACCTGACCGGTGATCGCCGTGCCGTTAGCCAAAGTGCCTTCCCAGTTCGGGCGCATCCACATCTTCTTGACGTCGACGTTCCAGCCCCAGTGCTTGTCGATCATGTAGTCGAAACCGAACTGCAGGACCGGAGCGGCGGTGTCCTTGAGGGAGCTGCTGGTGACCTGGAGACCGCCGACCGTGGGCGTGTTGCCGGCCGTCTGGCTGAAGAACCAGGTGTAGTTCACACCGGCGCCAATATACGGCTTGAAGGCACCGAAATTGGTGAAGTGATACTGGAAGGTCAGGGTCGGCGGCAGCAGCCAAGCCTTGCCAACGTCGAGACCGGCCAGTGCGCCATCGCCGGTGACATGATGCTTGGTGACGCCGAGGATGAGTTCAGCGGCGAGATTCGGTGTGAAAAAGTAAGAGATGTCGAGCTCGGGCACGTACTGGTCCGAGGTCTTCAGGCTGGAGCCCGGGACCTGATGGACCGAACCGCCGTTTTCCGGAACGACGGCGAGCGCGCGCACGCGGATCATCCAGGGATTCCAAAGGTCCACCGCCGGCACCGCCTTATAGACCGGCTTAGCGGCGAGATCGGCCGCATTCGCGGTAGTTGAAATGCCGTTGATGGCCGTGGCTGCCAGCAGCAGCGACATCGTCGTCCAGATTGTCTTCATGCAAGTCATCTTCATGAGATGCGCCCCAACTTTCGAATTGTCTCGGGTGAATGATCCCACCCGCGATCTACGCGAAAGACGACAGCACGCACCGGCGCACGTTGATGTCGCTCAAAGCAATGGCGCGACTCAGCAACAGCACGCGCAGGCGTTGCTGCAGGGACACACGAAATTGAGGAAGATCAACGAGCGGTAGCCCGGATGGAGCGCAGCGCAATCCGGGGATTGTCGAATGCGTTGAAACTGATGTCCCCGGGCTACGCTTCGCTCCACCCGGGCTTCGACTCGACGACTCCGAGACTACGGCCGGCCCGGATTGTTCAGCATGTATTCGCCGAGATCGCGCTGCTTGCGATCGGCGCGGGCGATGGCGTTGCTGCGCTGGACGTCGCGGTCCTTGCGGCAGGCCGAATATTGCGGCGAGCCGACCGCCACGCCATTGGCGCGGCAGATGGCGTCGTCATCGTCGCCGAGGCTCGACATCGGCACATCGGTGCGGCGCGCGCAGGCCCCGAGCAGCGTGGCGGCGAGCGTGAGCGCGATGAGGGATGTGGGGGCAAGGCGCATGCGGGAATCCTATGGCGATGACGGCCGTGTTTAGCGCGAAATGCGGGGATTGTAAGGTGGCGTCGTAGGATGGGTTGAGATGGGTATCGCTTCGCTCAACCCATCCTACCGCTCAGCGCCGCGCCGATCTCGTCCAGCGCCTTCGGATCCTCGATGGTTGCCGGCATGGTCCAGGTCTCGCCGTCCGCGATCTTCTTGATGGTGCCGCGCAGGATCTTGCCGGAGCGGGTCTTCGGCAGGCGCGCGACCGCGATGGCGAGCTTGAACGCAGCGACCGGGCCGAGCTTGTCGCGCACCAATGCGACGACCTCCTTCTCGATCTCGGCATTCGCCCGCGTGACGCCAGCCTTCAACACAAGGAAACCGCAGGGCACCTCGCCCTTGATGGTGTCCCTGATCCCTAGCACCGCGCATTCGGCGACGTCGGGATGCGAGGCCAGAATCTCCTCCATGCCGCCGGTGGAGAGGCGATGGCCGGCGACATTGATGATGTCGTCGGTGCGACCCATCACATAGACATAGCCGTCCTCGTCGAGATAACCGGCATCCGAGGTTTTGTAGTAGCCGGGGAATTCGTTGAAATAGGCTTCCTTGCAGCGCTCGTCCTGTTCCCACAGGGTCGGCAGGCAGGCGGGCGGCATCGGCAGCCTGATGACGATGGAGCCCATGGTGCCCGCGGGCACGGACTTCGCCGCTTCGTCGACCACCTCGATCTTGTAACCGGGCATCGGCACCGTGGGCGAGCCGTGCTTGACCGGCAGCATGCCAAGGCCGACCGGGTTGCCGGCGATGCACCAGCCGGTCTCTGTCTGCCACCAGTGATCGATCACCGGCACTTTCAATTGTTGCTCGGCCCATTCCACCGTCGGCGGATCGGCGCGCTCGCCGGCCAGAAACAGCGTGCGGAAATGCGACAGATCGTATTTGCGAATGAAGGCGCCGTCCGGATCGTCCTTGCGGATGGCGCGGAACGCGGTCGGCGCGGTGAAGAAGGCGACGGCCTTGTGCTCGGAGATGACGCGCCAGAACGCACCGGCATCGGGCGTGCCGACCGGCTTGCCCTCATACATGATCGAGGTCGCACCGTGAAATAGCGGCCCGTAGACGATGTAGCTGTGGCCGACCACCCAGCCGATATCGGAGCCGCACCACCAGACCTCGCCCGGCTTCACGCCATAGAGATTCTCCATCGACCAGGCGAGCGCGACGGCATGGCCACCATTGTCGCGCACCACGCCCTTGGGTTTGCCCGTCGTGCCCGACGTATAGAGAATATAGAGTGGATCGGTGGCCAGCACCGGGACGCAATCGGCGGACTTGTTCGCGGCCAGCGCCTTGCTGCGCAGATCGGCCCAGTCGTGATCGCGACCTTCGAGCAGGTCGCAGGTCTGCTGTGGGCGCTGCAGGATGATGCAGCCGCCAGGCTTTGCGCTGGAGAGCATAATCGCTTCATCGAGCAGCGGCTTGTATTGCACGATGCGCCCGGGCTCGATGCCGCAGCTTGCGGACAGGATGAGCTTTGGCCGGGCATCGTCGATGCGCGTCGCCAGCTCCTTCGCCGCGAAGCCCCCGAACACCACGGAATGTACCGCGCCGATGCGTGCACAGGCGAGCATGGCGACCACCGCTTCGGGCACCATCGGCATATAGAGGATGACGCGGTCACCCTTCGTGACACCGAAATCCTGCAGAACGGCGGCGAGCGCCTGGGTCTCGCGCAGCAGCTCGGCATAGGTGAATTTGGTGATGGTACCGGTCAGCGGCGAGTCATGGATGAGCGCGACCTGATCGGCGCGACCACTGGCGACGTGACGGTCCAGCGCATTGTAGCAGGTGTTGAGCACACCGCCAGCGAACCAGCGGCCATACAGGCCCAACGCGGGATCGAAGACCTTCTCCGCCGGCGCGATCCAGTCGATCGCCTTGGCCGCCTCCCCCCAGAACAGCTCCGGAGCGGACAACGACTGCGCGTGAACCTCGTGATAACGGCTGGTCGTCATGACGTCTCTCCCGTCCCCGGTATCGATGCCGGGGTTATTGATGTCCGATTGTCACGGGACTTGAGATTATTTCAAGGGCGCCTTTGGTTGCGGCTGCACCGACATCTTCGCGCCCATGCGCTCGATCTCCTGCGCCAGCGCCTTGTAATTGGCGCGCACCGTCTCGTTCTTGGGATCGATCTTCATCGCCGCACCGAAATCGCGGATGGCGCGCGGACGATCGCCCTTCTTGCGCCACAACTCGCCGCGCGCATTGAGAAGATCGGGACGCGTCAGATCGATCTTCAGGGCCGCATCGTAATCGGCAATGGCGGGATCGACCCGATCCTTGCGGGCGTAAGCTGCTGCGCGCGCGCTTGCCGCTTTCAGACGATCGGCCGTCGCCACGTTCTCGTTGCCGATCAGATCGCCGCAGATGGCAATGACCTTGTCGTCATCGACCGCCGCAATGGCAGAAAAGCACGGCGCGGTGTCGACCTTCGGAACCGGCGGCGTCTGCGGATCGGTATCGATCGCCGCATGGGCAACGGATACGACCGACAAACAGATGGCCATGAGAAAGCAGATCGGCAGACGCATTACTTGATGAGGCCCTTCTCTCGATAATATCTCAGCGCGCCCGGATGCAGCGGCACCGGGCTGCGGCTGACGGCAGCAGCGAGCTTGATCTCCTGCCCGGCGCGATGCGCGACAGACAGTTCATCCACGGCACCGAACAGCCGCTTGGTCATCTGATAGACCAGTTCATCGCTCACGGACGTGCTCGTCACCAGATAGTTCATCACCGAGGCTGTCGGCACGGGTTTCGTCTGTCCGCGATAGGTATCCGCTGGAATCTTCGCCGGACGGAACGGCGCACCGAGTTTCTTGACCACCGAGTTCGGCACCGGCACCAGCACCGTATCGCTGTTGTCCGTGAGTTCCTTGATCGATGTCACGCCGAGGCCAGCCGATTGCAGAGACGCGTCGAGCTCATTCTTCAGCATGCGCTGGGTGGATTCGGCGAATGGAATCGTATCCGCCCGGCCAAGCGACGTGAGGCTCATGCCGGCGGCGGACAGAATGGCCTTGGCATTGAGCTCAGTGCCCGACTGCGCGGCGCCGACGGCGAGGCTCTTGCCCTTGAGATCGCCCAGCACACGGATGCCACTCGCCTTGGTCGCGACGATCTGGATGTAGTTCGGATAGAGCGCGCCGATGACGCGCAGGCGGTCCAGCCTGCCACCGAAGCCGGCATCGCCGTCGCCGCGCCATGCCGACAACAGCGCATCGCCGAGCGCGAAGCCCACCTGCGCACTGCCCTGCTGCAACCGCATCAGATTCTCGACCGAACCGTCGGTTGTCTCGACCTGCACCTTCGCGCCGGGAATATCCGCAGAGACCATCGCGACGGCGACGCCGAGCGGATAATAGACACCGGAACTGCCGCCCGTGAGCACGGCAATGGGCTCGGCCCGCGCCATTGCCGTGCCCAGAACGAACATGCTCGCAAGCACTGCAATGCAGCGTCGTCTTTCTATTGTCTGACGTTTCGTCATGCTTCCGGCAGGGTGGACTTGCCGCACTGCCCGGTCAATCGGCGTCTTTCTTGACTGCGCCCACTTGTGGGGAAAGAGCAAACACGCGCGACGAAAGTTTCAAACTCAAGCCCTTGCGCCTGCCGGCCAAACCGGCATGAATGCGCCGCACATAGAAGAAGAGGCCGGCAAAAGCCGGCTCGCGGGAAATTCCCCGGGGGGAGAAACATGGCTGACGACAAAGCGCGCGCGACCGACGACACCCGCCTCGATCAGGAGGCGGCCGTCTCTGCGGAGACGATGCAGAAGGTCGAGGAGCTGATCGAAGCCGAAGAAGGAACGACCAACCGCTTGCTCGGCTGGGCCGGCACCATCTCCACCGGCATTGCCGTGGTGATGAGCCTGTTCCACCTCTATGCGGCCTATGCGATCGTGCCGACGCAGGAGCTGCGCTACATCCATGTCGCCTTCACCCTGATCCTCGCCTTCCTGCTCTTCCCTGTCGCGAAACGGTTCCGCGACCGTGTGCGCTGGTGGGACATCGTGCCGGGTATTGTCGCCATCGCCACCATCGTCTATGCGCTGTGGGGCGGCGAGGATTTCACCGACCGCGCCACCGTGCCCGACCGCATGGACGTGATCGTCGGTATCGTCTTCATCGTGCTGCTGCTGGAAGCGACCCGGCGCACCACCGGCTGGATCATGCCGGTCGTATCCATCTTCTTCATCGCCTATGCCATGCTCGGCCCGCATCTGCCGGCGCCGTGGACCCATCGCGGCTATGACCTGCCGCGCCTTGTCGGCCATCTCTTCATCACCCTGGAAGGCATCTTCGGCGTTGCCGTGGACGTCTCTGCGACGCTGATCATCCTGTTCACGATCTTCGGCGCCTTCCTCGCACAATCCGGCGCCGGAAAATTCTTCATCGACTTCTCACTGGCGCTGATGGGCAACAAACCCAATGCCGCCGGCCGCACGGTGGTGCTGTCGTCTTTCCTGCTCGGCGGCCCCTCGGGCTCCGGCGTCGCCACCACGGTGATGATCGGCACCGTGGCTGCGCCGATGCTGAAGAAGGCCGGCTTCGAGAAGAACGCCGCCGGCGGTCTGCTTGCCGCGGGCGGCCTCGGCGCCATCCTGTCGCCGCCGGTGCTCGGCGCTGCGGCATTCCTGATCGCCGAATTCCTCAAGATCAGCTATCTGGACGTGATCTGGATGGCGACCATCCCGACCATCCTCTACTACCTGTCGCTGCTGATCATGGTGGAGATCGACGCCAAGCGCTTCGGTGCAAAGAACGTCAACATCACGCCCGAGCTCGGCCTCGGCACGATGACGAAGCGTTACGGCTTCCATTTCGTTTCGCTGCTCGCCGTCGTCATCTTCATGATCATTGGCTTCTCGCCGGCGTTGTCGGTGTTCTACGCAATCGTCGTGACCTTCGCGCTCAGCTTCCTGCGCAAGGACACGGCCCTGATGCCGAAGAAACTAGTGAAGGCACTGGCGGATGGCTCGATCGGCGCGCTCAATGCGGCCACCACCTGCGCCTGCGCCGGCATCGTGGTCGGCGTCGTCACACTGACCGGCCTCGGCCTCAAGTTCTCGTCGATCGTCATCGCCTATGCAGGCGGCAGCCTGCTGCTGACCGCGCTCTATACCGCGCTGATCGTCTGGATCATCGGCCTCGCCGTACCGGTGACGGCGTCCTACATCATCTGCGCCGTCATCGCGGCGCCGGCGCTGATCAAGCTGGGCGTGCCAGACTATGCCGCCCACATGTTCATCTTCTATTACGCCGTGCTGTCGGAAGTCTCGCCGCCGACCGCGCTGTCGCCTTTCGCGGCTGCAGCGATCACCGGCGGCGATCCCTACCGCACCACGCTGCAATCGTGGAAATACACACTGCCCGCCTTCCTGGTGCCGTTCGTGTTCGTCTGCGATCCCCAGGGCGTCGGCCTTCTGCTGTCGATCCCGAAGGGCGGTTCGTGGGTGGATATCCTCGAAATCACCTTCAAGACCACCTGCGGCCTGCTCGCCCTTGCGGCCTGCGCGCAGAACTGGGGTCTGCGACAAAATACGCCGATCGAGCGCGGGCTGCTTCTGCTATCGGGATTGCTGCTGGTATTTCCGAGTCTGATCGAGGCGATCATCGAAGCCATCATCGGCCGCGACATCAGTTACACATTCCTGCCGGGCCTCATCATCGGCCTCGGCGTTCTGCTCTGGCAGATGCGCACCCGCGCACAGCCGGTGACCGCATAGGAGAACACGACAAGAAAAACAGACTAGCGGACATCGCAGATAAGCGGCGCCGCCAACTTCAGGGAGTGAAACGATGAAATGGACGGCGATCAGTCTTGCCCTGATCGGTATCGCCTGCGCGGCGAGCCCGGCAGCGGCGCAGGAGAAAACCATCGCGATCGCGACAGGCGGCACCGGCGGCATTTTCTATCCGCTCGGCGGCGGCCTCGCCAACCTGCTGTCGAAGAAGCTCCCGCACACCCAGGCCACCGGCGAAGTGACCGGCGGCAGCGTCGACAACATCAAGCTGCTGGAAACCGGCCAGGCCGATCTCGGATTCATGACCGGCGACGTCGCCTCCGACGCCATCAAGGGCGAGAACAAGTTCAAGAAGCCGGTGCCGCTGCGTACCATCGTCGCCGTCTATTCCAGCCCCGTGCATGTGGTGACCATCGCCGGCACCGGGATCGAGACATTCGCCGACCTCAAGGGCAAGCGCATTTCCGGTGGCGCGCCGGGCTCCGCTTCAGAAGCGCAGACCTTCCGCCTGCTGGAAGCCGCCGGTCTCGACAAGGACAAGGACGTGAAACGCGAGCGGCTGTCGGTGGCGGAATCCGCTGCAGCGCTGAAGGATCGCAAGATCGATGCGTTCTTCTGGGGCGGCGGCGTGCCGACAGCGGCCGTGGTCGATCTCGCCGCGACGCCGGGCGTGCATATCAAGCTGATCGAGATCGATCATCTGCTCGAGCCGATCGTAAAGAAATACGGCCAGATCTTTGCGCCGAGCGTGATCAAGGCCGGCAGCTATCCGGGCCAGACCACCGACAGCAAGGGGTTTGCCGCCTGGAATCAGATAATGGCCACCGACAAGATGCCGGACGAAACCGCCTATGCGATCACCAAGGCGATCTTCGAGAACAAGGCCGATCTCGTCGCGGTCCACAAGGAAGCCGAAAACATCAATCTCGCCACGCAGACATCGGCAGAGTCGCCGGCGCCGTATCACCCCGGCACGCTCAGATATCTCAAGGAAGTCGGCGCGGTGAAATAGTCACCACGCATCATCGAAAACTGGAGGAGAGGAAGTCCATGTTCAAGCGTTTCAGAAAGACCACCATCGCCGTGGCCGTGATCGCCACCGCCGGCCTGGCCGGCGCGGCCATCGCGCAACAGAAGACCATGGCGATCGGCACCGGCGGCACGGGCGGCGTCTATTACCCGCTCGGCGGCGCCATCGCCAATGTGCTGTCGAAGGCACTGCCGAACACCCAGGCCACCGCGGAAGTCACCGGCGGCTCAGTCGACAACCTCAAGCTGATCGCCTCCGGCCAGAGCGAGATGGGCTTCAGCATGGCCGACGCCGCGCTCGATGCCTTCAAGGGCGAGGACAAGTTCAAAAGCGGCAAGGTGCCGTTGCAGACCCTGCTCGTGGTCTATCCGAACCGTATGCATGTGGTGACCGTGGAAGGCACCGGCATCGAGAAGTTCAGCGACCTGAAGGGCAAGCGCGTCTCCACCGGTTCGCCGGGCAGCGCCACCGAGGTCATGGCCTTCCGCGTCATCGAAGCCGGCGGCCTCGACAAGGACAAGGACATGAAGCGCGAGCGCCTCGGCGTCGCCGAAAGCGTCAACGCGCTCAAGGATCGCAAGATCGACGCCTTCTTCTGGGTCGGCGGCGTTCCGACTGCGGCGGTGACCGACCTCGCCGCTACGCCGGGCACCAAGATGAAGCTGATCGACCACAGCGATCTCGCCGAGAAGATGAATGCGAAATACGGCAAGCTGTATTCGCCCTCGACCATCAGCAAGAGCGTCTATCCCGGCATGGACAAGGACAATGCCAATACCGAGGTCTGGAACATCATCGTCACCGGCAACAAGATGAGCGACGACGACGCCTACAACATCGTCAAGACGCTGGTGGAGAAGAAGGCCGACATCGTCGCCGTGCACAAGGAAGCCGAGAGCTTCTCGCTCGACAATCAGGTGCAGGAGCGCTCGCCGGTGCCGTTCCATCCCGGCGCGCTGAAATATTTCAAGGAAAAGGGCATCGGCAAGTAAGACCAGCCCATACGACCTGACTTGAAGCCGCGATGCCCAAGGCATCGCGGCTTTTGTTTGCTCAGCCGTAGGGCGGATTAGCGAAGCGTAATCCGCCGGCCGACTTCATCGTGGAAACTCCGCGGCGGATTACGGCTTCGCCTAATCCGCCCTACGACCGAGCGTCGATTTTACCGCGGAACCGAACCTCCAGCCGCCATGTTGCTTGCCGGGCACCTCATGTGCCGCGAGGGCCATCCGGTGCGCGACGCCGAGACGACGACGAGACATCCACTCGATGCGCTGAACTTCTTTCTTGCCGACGTCCGCGACGGGCTTGGCCCTTATCTCGCGATCTATCTGCTCACCGTGCAAAAATGGGATGAAGCCTCGATCGGCGCCGTGATGTCCGTCGCGGCGATTGCCGGCATCCTGGCACAGACGCCGGCCGGCGCGCTGATCGACAGGACCACGGCCAAGCGCGCGGCGGTCATCGTCGCGGCAATCGTCGTGACGGTTGGCTCCGTTGCGTTGCCGCTTGTGCCCGGCTTTCTGTTCGTTGCGACGACCCAGGCGCTGACCGGCATCGCCGCCGCGGTGTTCGCGCCGGCACTGGCAGCGATCACGCTGGGCATTGTCGGTCCCCGCGCCTTCGCCAGGCGCATCGGCCGCAATGAGGCGTTCAACCATGCAGGCAATGCCGTCGCCGCCGCGCTGGCCGGCGCCCTGGCTTACAGCTTCGGACCGATCGTCGTGTTCTGGCTGATGGCGGCGATGGCCGTGGCCAGCATTGTGGCGATGCTGGCCATTCCGGCCGACGCCATCGACCACAAGGTCGCGCGCGGCCTGCACGAACGCGAACAGGCAAGCGCCCGGGGCGACGACCAGCCCTCGGGTTTTCGGGTGCTGCTGACCTGCAGGCCGCTACTCATCTTCGCCGCGGCCACCGTGCTCTTCCACTTCTCCAATGCCGCGATGCTGCCGCTGGTCGGACAGAAGCTGGCGCTCGTGAACAATGCTCTCGGCACGACACTGATGTCGGCATGTATCGTCGCCGCACAACTGGTGATGGTGCCCGTGGCCATGCTGGTCGGCCACAAGGCCGATGTCTGGGGCCGCAAGCCGATCTTCGCCTGTGCGCTGGCGGTGCTGATCCTGCGCGGCGCGCTCTATCCGTTCAGCGACAATCCCTACTGGCTGGTCGGCTTGCAACTGCTCGACGGCATCGGCGCGGGCATTTACGGCGCCTTGTTCCCGCTGGTCGTCGCCGATCTCACACAGGGCACCGGCCACTTCAATGTGAGCCAGGGCGCGATTGCCACTGCTGCGGGACTGGGCGGCGCTCTTAGTACTTTTGTCGCAGGTGTTATCGTCGTCATGGCAGGATATAGCGCTGCCTTCCTCACGCTCGCCGGCGTCGCCGCATTTGGATTCGTTCTGTTCATCACGTTGATGCCGGAGACGCGGCCGAAAGGCGCATGTCATCAGCGCTTAGTACCGAATGCTTAAGGATGGTAAGCCATTACTGTAGCAACCTGCGGTGCGGCGGCGTAGTTTGCGTCCCAATTCGTCCCGAAGAGACAAGCTTGCAAAGGATTCGCCTGAAATGTCGTCGTCGATTCGCCACCCGTCCCGCCGCTCTGTCATCCTCGGCGGCGCTGCCGCTCTTGGCACCCTGCCGCTGATCGGCCGCCGCGCCAGTGCCGCTGAATGGCCGACCAAGCCGGTGAAGTTCGTCGTGCCTTTCGCAGCGGGCGGCACCACCGACATTCTCGCCCGCCTCGTCGCGCAGAAGATGAGCGAAGAATACGGCCAGCAATTCATCGTCGAGAACAAGACCGGCGCCGGTGGCAATATCGCGGCCGACTTCGTCTCCAAGGCGGATGCTGACGGCTACACATTCCTGGTCGGCACGCCGGGCACGCATGCGATCAACAAGTTCGTGTTCAAGAACATGACCTACGATCAGGTGAAGGACTTCTCGTCCGTCATCATCATCGCCAAGGTGCCGAACCTGATGTCGGTGACCAACTCGCTGCCCGCCAAATCGGTGAAGGAATTCATCGACCTCGCCAAGGCGAAGCCCGACGAATATTTCTATGGCACGCCGGGCCTCGGCTCGACCGCGCATCTCTCCACCGAACTGTTCAAGTCGATGACCGGCGTGAAGCTCACTCACGTGCCGTTCCGCGGCAGCGCGCCCGCGCTGACCGACCTGATCGGCGGCCGTGTCCATGTGATGATCGACAATCTGCCGGCCGCGCAGCCCTTCGCCGAAGGCAACCAGATCCGTCCGCTGGCCGTCTCCACCGCCAAGCGCTGGGAGCCGATGAAGGACATCCCGACCATCGCCGAAGCAGGTGTCCCCGGCTACGACGCCGCCTCGTGGTTCACGATCACCGCGCCGGCCAAGACGTCGAAGGAGATCGTCGCCAAGCTCAACGCCTCGACCGACAAATACGTCAAGTCGGAGGAAGGCAAGGCGCGCCTGATCAAGCTCGGCGCCGATCCGGTCGGCGGTTCGCCCGCCGAGATGGATGCCTTTGTCCAGTCGGAAACCGAAAAGTGGGGCAAGGTCGCCCAATTCGCCGGCATAAAGCCGGAGTAATCGCCGCCACAGTAGCCGGCGCAAACGCGCCGGCTACTCGAACTTCATATCCACGCAGCGCGAGACATCGGAGCCGAGCCCCGACGGAATCGTCACGCAGCCGCGCAGCTTCTGCTGCTTGTCGTCACTCGCCCACAGCGCCACGCCGCCCGCACCGAAGAACGAATTCGTGTTTGGCGGCTCGGTCTCGGCGACATCGAACGAATAGCCGCCGTCCGTATCGAACACCCGCGCCTTCTTGCTGCAGCTGCCGTCGGTCTGCACATTGATGACTTCCTTGGTGTCGCGCGTCATCGACAGCGACACGGCGCAGCGGAAGTATTCCGACGTTTTCGTGTTGAACAGATATGCATAGGAACGGCAGGTGGCCGTCGACAGCTTGCCGGGGCTCAGCCCGCGGCTGCAGGAAATGCGCTGGTTCTGGCTGAGCTTGAAATCGTCGGCCTGCGCCATCCCGGGCGCAAGCGCCATCAGGCCAGCAACAAACATCCCCTTGCAGAAACCACGCATTCGAATCCCCCCAATCGCGCCGGCTCACCCGGCATGAAAAGGATAATCGCGTCGCGGACCGCGCGAAATGGCAAACTGATCGAGATCAAGCCCCTTGTTGACGGCGCGCATGCGTTCGTGATTTGTTCAGAACGCAGCGGCAAGATGCGTCGATCACATTCGCCAGCTCGCTCAACGGAGAATTCGGCATGACTGCCCGCGCTTCCACCCTGCTTGCCGTTGCCATGCTGGCAACTGCAGCTCTCGCCCTACCGGCCCTCGCACAGACTCCGGCAGCCGGGGCCACGCCCTGGGTACTGACGCCGGACATGGGCTACGGCTATGACGCCGAGGGCAAGACCTTTGCGTATAAGATGGGGACCAACAACGCCAAGTTCCTGCTGAAGGGCGCAAAGAAGGTGCCGAAGAACACGCTGTTCTTCATCGGCGAAAACGGCCAGCTCTATATGCGCAGCGGTCCGTTTCTCGAAAGCGATGGCCGCTTCAAGTTCGGCCCAGGCTAAGGCGCTACGTGACAGGGAGGTGACGACAAACGCCTCTCCCACGGCCGCACGAGAGATGATAGAGAGCGCGTCATCTTCTTCCTGAAAGCTGAAAGCGCTCATGGCCAAACCGTCTCCCGTTTCGCCCCTTGCTCCCACCAATGTTCCGGCGATGCCTGAAATTGCAGGCGTTCGCCTCGGCACCGCTGCCGCCGGCATCCGCTACAAGGGTCGCACCGATGTGCTGCTGGCGGTGATGGACAAGGGCACGACGGCGGCCGGCGTGTTCACCACCTCGAAGTGCCCGTCGGCACCGGTGGAATGGTGCCGCGCGGTGTTGAAGGGCGGCAAGGCGCAGGCGCTGGTCGTGAATTCCGGCAATGCCAATGCCTTCACCGGCAAGACCGGCAAGGCCTCGACCAAGCTCACCGGCGACATCGCTGCTAAGGCCGTCGGCTGCAAACCGAACGAGATCTTTCTCGCCTCCACCGGCGTGATCGGCGAGCCGCTCGACGCCACCAAATTCAATGGCGTGCTGGACAAGCTCGCCGAAGCCGTGACGCCCGATGGCTGGCTGGACGCCGCCAAGGCGATCATGACCACCGACACTTTCCCGAAGGTCGCCACCGCCAAGGTGAAGCTCGGCAAGGCCACGGTGACCATCAACGGCATGGCCAAGGGCGCCGGCATGATCGCGCCGGACATGGCGACCATGCTGTCCTTCATCTTCACCGATGCGCCGATCTCCGCGCCGGCACTGCAGGCGCTGCTCAAGGCCGGCGTCACGGACTCGTTCAACGCCGTCACAATCGACGGCGACACCTCGACATCGGACACGCTACTGATGTTCGCGACGGGTGCTGCTGCCGCACAGGGCGCGCCAAAAATCACCAAGGCGAGCGATGTCCGCCTCAAGGCCTTCGTGAAGGCACTGCATGTGATCCTGAACGATCTCGCCGAGCAGGTGGCGCGTGACGGCGAAGGCGCGCGCAAGCTCGTCGAAGTCGTCGTCGAAGGCGCGACCACCAAGGCATCGGCACGAAAGATCGCCATGTCGATCGCCAATTCGCCGCTGGTGAAGACGGCGATTGCCGGCGAGGACGCCAATTGGGGCCGCGTGGTGATGGCCGTCGGCAAGGCCGGCGAGCCGGCCAATCGCGACAAGCTGTCGATCTCGTTCAACGGCATCCGCGTCGCCAAGTCCGGCGCGCGCGATCCGTCCTATGACGAGACCGAAGTGTCGAATGCGATGAAGAACGACAAGGTGCAGATCAAGGTCGCGCTCGGCCTCGGCAAGGGCCGCGACCGCGTGCTGACCTGCGACCTCACCAAGGAATATGTCGCCATCAATGGCGACTACCGGTCGTGAACAGGATCGCCGCGAGCATCGGGCTGGTGGCGATCGTCTTTGCGACGGAGGTCTCCCTGTCGATGGCTGCCTTCGCAAAGGATTTGCCGACGGGGCGCCTGCGGCGCGCGACCGAGAGCGGCAAGGAACTCGGCATCGGCATCGGTGCGCGCTGGACCAGGGCCTGCAAGAGCGCAGGCGTTCCTCAAGCTGTTCTCGACGCCGCGCCTGAACATGGCTTCGTCTGCCTGCGCACCGGGCTGGTGAAGCCGAGCAATGTGTTGTTCGGCGGCGGCAAACATTGCATGCCGCTGGAGATCGAGGGAATCGAGATCGTGTATCGCTCGAAGCCAGGGTTCGACGGCACGGACACGCTCGGCTATACGCTCAGATTTCCGCGTGGGACGAAGCCTTATCACGTCGAGATCCGCGTGAAGCCGGCTGCCGGCGCCACGCGGCGGGATAACGATCCGACTTTTACGCGCCAGCCGACAGGTGAGATTCCGAGCTGTGCCGCGCTTGTATCCTGAGGTGAAATAGATTCGATGAAAATGGTTCTCGTCGTCGCCTGTGCACTGATCGACGCCGACGGCCGCGTGCTGCTTGCACAGCGGCCGGAAGGCAAGACGCTGGCCGGTCTCTGGGAATTTCCCGGCGGCAAGCTCGAGCCTGGCGAGCGGCCGGAGGCGGCGCTGATCCGCGAGCTGCATGAAGAACTCGGCATCACGGTGAAGGAAGCGTGCCTCGCGCCGCTGACTTTCGCCAGCCACGCCTATGACGACTTCCATCTCCTGATGCCGCTCTATATCTGCCGGCGCTGGGAAGGCCTTGCGATTTCGAAGGAAGGCCAGAACCTCGCCTGGGTGCGGCCGAACAAGCTGCGCGACTATCCCATGCCGGCCGCAGATATCCCGCTGATCCCGCATCTGACGGGGTTGTTGTAATCCGCCCTACTTCTTCACGCCCCTCACCCCATCCGCCAGGCTCGCTTTCGCCGACCCCGGCTTCAACGGCTTCTGCTGGCTCTCATGCGGCGCCCAGCCGGACAGCCAGATGATGTCGAATGTCGCGCGGATGCGCCCGTCGGCATCGGCGAAACGCTCGGCATAGATCTGCGCCATCCGCAACAGCGTCGCGCGGCGCAGCGGCGTGCGGCGGCGCTCGACCAGAATATTGGTCGCGCCCATGCGACGCAGGTCCTGCATCAGCGCAAAGGCACTGCCGTAGCGCACCACGACACTATCGACATCGGTGACCGGCAGCGCGAAGCCAGCCCGCTGCAGCAATGCACCGACATCACGCAGATCGGCCATCGGCGCGACGCGCGGCGAGATGCCGCCTTCAAGTTCGGCTTCTGCGGCAGCGAAGGATTGACGCAGCTCCGTCAACGTATCGCCGCCGAGCAGCGCCGCGATCAGAAAACCGTCCGGCTTCAGCGCGCGGCGCAGCTGCGCCATGACGCCGGGCAGATCGTTGACCAGATGCAGCCCGAGTGCGGAGACCGCGAGATCGAGCGAGGCCGGCGCGAGGCCGAGACCTTTGCTTTCGTCGTCGGGCACATCGACATGCATCAGAGAGGCCACGTGGCCCTTGAGCGCATCGCTTAGGTCCGTGCCCGGCGTTGCCACATCGACGCCCTGAGTGAACTGCCGCAACACCGCCTGCAGGCGGTCGCTCATGTCCTCGATGACGCGATCAAGCAGGAACGTATCGGCCCCCTGCTTCACCGCGCGCGCCTGCCGAACGCGCAGCAGTGGTCGATCGAACAGGATCGGGGCGGAATGAGGTTGGTTCATGGGGCGTTTGGTACGCCGAAGCGAGAGGTCGGGCAATCCACACTCAGCCCCTCATGGTGAGGAGCGCGCTTGCGCGCGTCTCGAACCATGAGCTGGCCTGGCTCGGAGCGTCCGGCCATCCTTCGAGACGCGGCCTGTGGCCGCTCCTCAGGATGAGGGCGGAGTAGTGCTTGAGCGGAGAAAAAAGCCGAACTAGCCTCCCCTCCATGGACAGCGAAGCGACAGCACCGAGGTCCCTGCCCGCGCGTCTGCGCGGCGCGCTGCATTATTGCCGGCAGACCTTCACGCAATCGGCACGCCTCGCCCTCGACGTCGCCCTGCCGATGCAATGCGTCGCCTGCCGGGAACCGGTTGCCGGCGACGGGGTCTGCGCGGCCTGCTGGAGCCAGCTCTCCTTCATCGCGCCGCCCTTCTGCAACCGGCTCGGCATTCCCTTCGTCTACGATCCCGGGCCCGACATCCTGTCCATGCAGGCGATCGCGGCGCCGCCGGCCTATCACCGCGCCCGCGCCGCCGTGCGCTATGACGAGGTGGCGCGAACGCTGGTCCATCACCTGAAATACCACGATCGCACCGATCTCGCCCCGACCATGGGCCGCTGGATGGCGCGCGCGGGACACGAATTGCTCGATACAGCCGATGTTCTGGTTCCGGTGCCACTGCACTGGCGACGTGCTTTCAGCAGGAGATTCAACCAGGCCGGCGCGCTGGCGAAGGCGATCGGACGCGCCAGCGGCGTCCCCGTGGCACGCGATGCCTTGCGCCGGGTGCGGCCCACCGAACACCAGATCGGCCTGTCGCGCGCGCAGCGCGCGACCAATGTCCAGGGCGCCTTCAAGGTGCCGCCCGAGCGCCGGCATGAGATCCAGGGCCGCCGGATCGTGCTGGTCGACGATGTCCTGACATCGGGGGCCACATCCGACGCCTGTGCCCGCGCGCTGCTACGGGCCAAGGCCGCGCAGGTGGATCTGCTGGTCTTCGCGCGGGTTGTCGAGGTTGCCGGCGGTCCCATATAATCCAATGACACAATTCTGTGACGCCTTTGGAGTGCCTGGCATGGCCGCCGCCATCGAAATCTACACCCGCCCGGGCTGCGGCTATTGCAGCGCGGCCATCTCGCTGCTCCAGCGCAAGAAGGCGGAGTTCACGCATTACGACACCGCCACGGACCCGAAACTGCGGCAGGAAATGTTCGACCGCACCCGGCCTGGCGCAACCTTTCCGCAGATCTTCATCGGCGGCACCCATGTCGGCGGCTGCGACGACCTCTACGCCCTCGACCGCGAGGGCAAACTCGACGGCATGATCGAAGGAGCGACCGTATGACCGAGGCAAAGCAGACCTTCGTCGCCGCCATGGTGCAGATGCGCACCGGCCTCCTGCCGCGCGACAGCCTCGAACAGGGACGCCACCTGATCCGCGAGGCCGCGCTGGCCGGCGCCGAATACGTGCAGACCCCCGAAGTCACCAACATGATGCAGACCGGCCGCGCCGGGCTGTTCGAGCATCTGCGCAGCCAGGACGACGACGAGTCGCTGCAGGCCTATCGCGCCCTCGCCGCCGAACTCGGCATCCATCTGCATATCGGATCGCTGGCTGTGCAGGCGACGCCGGAGCGCGCGGCCAACCGGTCGTTCCTGATCGGGCCGGACGGCGATCTGATCGCGACCTATGACAAGATCCACATGTTCGACATCGATCTGCCGAACGGCGAGACCTATCGCGAGTCGGCGAACTACCAGCCGGGCGAGGCAGCTGTCATTTCCGACCTGCCATGGGGCCGTATCGGCCTCACCATCTGCTACGACGTCCGCTTCCCGTCGCTTTATCGCGCGCTGGCCGAAAGCGGCGCCGCATTCCTGACCGTCCCGTCCGCCTTCACGCAGAAGACGGGCGAGGCGCATTGGCACACGCTGCTGCGGGCCCGCGCCATCGAGAACGGCTGCTTCGTCTTCGCGGCGGCGCAGGGCGGTGTGCACGAGAACAAGCGCGCCACTTACGGCCATTCGCTGATCGTCGATCCGTGGGGCGCTGTCATCGCGGAAGCCAAGGGCACCGATCCCGGCTTCATCCTCGCCGAGATCGATCCCGCCAAGGTGACCGAGGCGCGCAACACCGTGCCATCGCTGCAGCATGGCCGCCGCTTCAGCGTCACCGACACCAGAGGTGGACCAGGTCACCTGCATCTGGTCCGGGACGCAAAATGATCCGGTACAATCTCCATTGCGACAGGGGTCACGGTTTCGAGAGCTGGTTCCAGAGTTCGAGCGCCTACGACTCCCAGGTGAAGCGCAAGCTGGTGACCTGCCCGCAATGCGGTTCGGCCAAGGTCGAAAAGGCCATTATGGCCCCGCAGATCGGGCGCAAGGGCAACCAGAAGCAGGAGGCCGCGGCGCCAACGCATCCGGCGGACAATACGTCTCTGGTGATGGCCCCGCAGGAAGCCGAACTGCGTGCCAAGCTGAAGGAACTCCGCGATCACATCGTGAAGAACGCGGACAATGTCGGCGAGAGCTTTCCCGACGAAGCGCGCGCCATGCACTATGGCGACAAGGAGCACCGCCCGATTTACGGCGAGGCCTCGCTCGAAGAAGCCCGCTCGCTGATCGACGAAGGCATCGAGGTAGCGCCAATTCCCGTGCTGCCGGGCGACCGGAACTAGGCGCGTTCATCCACATTAACGGTTTATTGCGCAGGCGATATTGCGCGCTTTTGCGCTCCATCAGAAGCATTTTTCACATGCGACAATTTTGTGGCGATTGAGTCACAGACACAGACAATCGCTTACGCGGGCCTTGAGAGCGCGCGAATCTAGCCTAACTTATAAGCATGTGCACGAATATGAGTCGCGAAATGCACTCAGATCGCATTGCGCTGCAATGGACCTGGATGTGTCCTGAAGACCAAGCGCTGATGTTGAGTCGCGATTAGGTTTTAGCCGCGGGCCATTACCACAAAAAAGGATCGCGATCAATAGGACGGCCGACCGACCAAAGGAGAGAGGGATCAATGTATAACGATTCTCTGTTCAATGCGTTCGCTCGAACCTTCGAAGCCCGGAGCCAGACGGACATGTCGATGTCCGAATATCTGGAGTCCTGCCGAGGCGACCCCATGAAATACGCGAACGCAGCCGAACGACTTCTTGCTGCGATCGGTGAGCCTGAGATGATCGACACGGCCAAGGACTCCCGCCTTGGCCGTATTTTTTTGAACCGTACAATTCGTTCCTATCCTGCCTTCGCAGGCTTCCATGGCATGGAAGAGACGATCGAGCGCATCGTCGCCTTCTTCCGCCATGCAGCGCAGGGGCTCGAAGAGCGCAAGCAGATACTCTACCTGCTCGGCCCGGTCGGCGGTGGCAAGTCGTCGCTCGCCGAACGGCTCAAGCAGTTGATGGAAGTGCATCCCATCTATGTGCTGAAGGCCGGCGACGAACTCTCGCCAGTATTCGAGAGCCCGTTGTCGCTGTTCGATCCCGATCAACTCGGTCCGATGATCGAGGAAAAATACGGCATTCCGCGCCGTCGGCTGACCGGCCTGATGAGCCCGTGGTGCTACAAGCGGCTCGAGGCTTTCGGCGGCGATATCTCACAGTTTCGTGTAGCGCGCATCCAGCCGTCGCGGCTGCGTCAGATCGGCATCGCCAAGACCGAGCCGGGTGACGAGAACAATCAGGATATCTCCTCGCTGGTCGGCAAGGTGGATATCCGCAAGCTCGAGACCTATGCCCAGAACGACCCCGACGCCTACTCCTATTCCGGCGGCCTCAACCGCGCCAATCAGGGCGTGCTTGAATTCGTCGAAATGTTCAAGGCGCCGATCAAGATGCTGCATCCGCTGCTCACGGCGACGCAGGAAGGCAACTATATCGGTACAGAAAATATCGGCGCGATCCCGTTCACGGGCGTGATCCTGGCCCACTCCAACGAATCGGAGTGGCAGAGCTTCAAGGCCAACAAGAACAACGAGGCCTTCATCGACCGCATCTGCGTGATCAAGGTGCCGTATTGCCTCCGCGTCACCGAAGAACAGAAGATCTACGAGAAGCTGATCTCGGGCTCCGAACTCGCCTCTGCGCCCTGTGCGCCGGCGACGCTGGAAACCCTGGCCCGCTTCTCGGTGATGTCACGCCTGCGCAAGCACGAAAACTCCACCACCTTCGCGAAGATGCGGGTCTATGACGGCGAAAGCCTGAAGGAGTCGGATCCGAAGGCGCGCAGCGTGCAGGAATACAAGGACTCCGCCGGTGTTGACGAAGGGATGGACGGCGTCTCGACGCGCTTCGCGTTCAAGATCCTGGCCTCGACGTTCAATCATGACACGTCGGAGGTCGGCGCGGATCCCGTGCATCTGATGTACACGCTGGAACAGGCGATCCGGCGCGAACAGCTGCCCGATGAAGTCGAGAAGCGCTATCTCGAATTCATCAAGGCGGAACTGGTGCCGCGTTACGCGGAGTTCATCGGCCACGAGATCCAGAAAGCATATCTCGAATCATACGCGGATTACGGCCAGAACCTGTTCGACCGCTATGTGGACTATGCCGATGCGTGGATCGAGGATCAGGACTTCAAGGATCCCGACACCGGCCAGATGATGGACCGCGACCTGCTCAATCAGGAACTGAGCAAGATCGAGAAGCCCGCCGGGATCGCCAATCCGAAGGACTTCCGCAACGAGGTGGTCAAATTCTCGCTGCGCTCGCGGGCGCATAATGGCGGCAAGAACCCGACCTGGACCAGCTACGAGAAGATTCGCGAAGTCATCGAAAAGCGCATCTTCTCCCAGGTCGAGGATCTTCTGCCGGTCATCTCGTTCGGTTCGAAGAAGGACGGCGAGACCGAGAAGAAGCACGACGACTTCGTCGCCCGCATGGTCGAGCGCGGCTACACCGAACGCCAGGTGCGCCGTCTCGTCGAATGGTACATGCGGGTGAAACAGGCGGGCTGACAACAACGTAGCTTCGTCATTGCGAGGAGCTTTCCTCCTCGCAATGACGGGGTAATGGACTGAAGGACTCACAAGGACCACCGTGGCCATGCATATCGTCGATCGGCGCCTCAATCCGAGTGGCAAGAGCCTCGAGAACCGGCAGCGGTTTTTGCGGCGGGCGAAGACTCTGGTGCAGGGTGCGGTGAAGAAAGCCTCCGAGGACCGCGATATCAAGGATGTCCTCGAAGGCGGCGAAGTCACGATCTCGCTCGACGGCATGAACGAGCCACGTTTCCATCGCGAAGGCGGGGTGCGCGACCGTGTGCTGCCCGGCAACAAGAAATTCGTCGAAGGCGACATCCTGCAGCGGCCGCAATCCAGGAACGGCGGCGGCAACGGGGCCGGCGAAGGCGATGGCGAGGACGCCTTCCGCTTCGTCCTCAGCCGCGACGAATTCGTCGATATTTTCCTCGACGATCTCGAACTGCCTGACCTCTCCAAACGCAAGCTCGCCGAAGTCGAGAACGAAGGACTGCGCCGGGCGGGCTACACGACAACGGGCTCGCCGGCGAATATTTCGATCGGGCGCACTGTGCGGCTTGCACTGGCGCGGCGTGTCGCGCTGCAGCGACCGCGGCCCGAAGCGATCGCCCAGCTCGAAGCCGAGCTGGAACATTGCGATGACGAACGGCGTCCGGCCTTGCTTGCCGAGATCGAGCGCCTGAAGTCGAAGACGAAGCGCATTCCCTTCATCGACCCCATCGACATCCGCTATCGCCGCTTCGAGACCATGCCGAAGCCGGTGGCACAGGCTGTCATGTTCTGTCTGATGGACGTCTCGGGTTCGATGTCCGAGCACATGAAGGATCTCGCCAAGCGCTTCTACATGCTGCTCTACGTGTTTCTGACCCGGCGCTACAAGAAGGTGGAGATCGTGTTCATCCGCCACACCGACCGCGCCGAGGAAGTCGACGAGCAGACCTTCTTCCACGGCCCGGCCTCCGGCGGCACGCTGGTGTCGAGCGCGCTGGAATGCATGCACGAGATCGTGCAGTCGCGCTTCCGCCCGGCTGACTGGAACATCTATGCCGCGCAGGCCTCCGACGGCGACAACTCCTATGCCGACAGCGACCGCACCGGCGCGCTGCTGAAAGACATGATCCTGCCGGTATCGCAGTTCTTCGCCTATCTCGAAGTCGGCGAGAGCGGCGGCCACCCGTTCGAGATGTCGGAATCCTCACTCTGGACGCTGTATCAGCGGCTGCGCAACGAAGGCGAGCCGCTCTCCATGCGCAAGGTCAACGACCGCAGCGAGATCTTCCCGGTGTTCCACGATCTGTTCCAGCGCCGCACGGGCAAAGAGGTGGCTCCATGACGACCTTCACCAAGGGGGAAAGGCTTTTCGAAGGTGCCGACTGGGACTTCAAGACCATCCAGCGTGTCCACGACGCCTGCGAGGAGATCGCACTCAACGAACTCGGCCTCAGCGTCTATCCGAACCAGATCGAGGTCATTACCGCCGAACAGATGCTCGACGCCTATTCGTCCGTCGGCATGCCGCTCTATTACAAGCACTGGTCGTTCGGAAAACAGTTCGCCCATCAGGAAGCGTCCTATCGCAAGGGGTTGATGGGCCTCGCCTATGAGATCGTGATCAATTCGTCGCCCTGCATCTCCTATCTGATGGAGGAAAACACGGCGACCATGCAGACGCTGGTGATCGCGCACGCCGCCTTCGGGCACAATCACTTCTTCAAGAACAACTATCTGTTCAAGCAATGGACCGATGCCAACGGCATCCTCGATTATCTCGATTTCGCCAAGGCCTATGTGGCGCAATGCGAGGAGAAGTACGGCCGGATCGCCGTCGAACAGACCCTCGATGCCGCTCATGCGCTGATGTCCCACGGCGTCGACCGATATCCCGGCAAGAAGTCGCTGGATCTGCGTGCCGAGGAGAAGCGCGCGCGGGAACGTCGCGAACATGAGCAGGCCTCGTTCAACGACCTCTGGCGCACCGTGCCGGCCGGTCCTTCCAAGAAGCGTGCGGAGCTCAGCGCCGAACGCCGCCGTGCTTTGCTCGGCCTGCCGCAGGAAAACCTGCTGTATTTCCTGGAGAAGGCCGCGCCGCGTCTGCACACCTGGCAGCGCGAATTGCTGCGCATCGTCCGCAATATCGCGCAGTATTTCTATCCGCAGGGCCAGACCAAGGTGATGAACGAGGGCACGGCGACATACGTGCACTACCGCATCATGACCGCGCTGCACGATCGCGGACAGATCTCAGACGGCAACTTCCTCGAATTCCTGGGCTCGCACACCAATGTGGTGTTCCAGCCCGATTTCGACAGCAAGTATTTCTCCGGCTTCAACCCCTATGCGCTCGGCTTCGCCATGATGCAGGATATCGAGCGCATCGTGACCAATCCCGAGGACGAGGACCGCGACTGGTTCCCGGACATCGCCGGCAAGGGCGACGTGATGGGCGTGTTGCGCGATGTCTGGGCCAACTATCGCGACGAAAGCTTCATCAGCCAGTTCCTGTCGCCGCGGCTGATGCGGCATATGAAGATGTTCCATCTGCATGACGATCCTGCCGACACGTCCGGCATTCTCGTCGAGGCCATCCATAACGAGCGCGGCTATCGCAGCGTCCGCCGTGCGCTGTCACGGCAATATGACGTCGGCCTGATCGACGCCAATATCGAGGTGATCGACGTCGATCTCGCCGGCGACCGCCGTCTCATGCTCAAGCACTCGGTCCTCAATGGCGCCCTGCTCAACGAACCCGACGCCAAGCGCGTGTTGCAGCATCTGGCCGACCTCTGGAGCTACGATGTCTCACTGGCCGAGATCGATGCATCCGGTTCCGTGCTGAAGGAGCACGTCGCCCACCCCCGCGTGACGGCCGCCGCCGCCTGATCGCCGCCCCCTTCCCGTTCTCTCCCGCAAACTCCCTGCCCGGCTTTTAGCCGGGCGGGACCTTTCGCTCGGACGAAATATAGGGTAGGGGACTATCCTATGTCACATCTGACCGCCGACAAGACAAAACTGCTCGCCCGCGTCCGCCGCCTTGCCGGCCAGATGGCGGCCATCGAGAAGGCCATCACGGAAGAGGCCGGTTGCGCCGCTATCCTGCATCAGGTCGCCGGCGTGCGCGGCGCCGTGAGCGGGCTGATGGACGAGCTGATCGAGGATCACGTCCGCGAGCATGTCGCCCATCCCAAACTCTCCGCAGCGGCCCGCGCCGAGGGCGCCGAGGAACTGATCGCCGCGATCCGGCGCTATGCCAAATAGGAACCGTCATGAGTACGCGTGAGATCGACACCCTCGCCCACAACCATATGTTTCTTGGCCATGGCCACGACGCCAACACCCGCCGGACGCTGTGGGTCGTCGCGCTGACGTCCCTGATGATGGTCGGCGAGATCGTCGCCGGTACGGTCTTCAATTCGATGGCGCTGCTGGCCGACGGCTTTCACATGGCGACCCATGCCGTGGCGCTCGCCGTCGCCGCCGGCGCCTATGTGTTCGCCAGACGTCATGCGCATGACCGCCGCTTCAGTTTCGGTACCGGCAAGGTCGGCGACCTCGCCGGTTTCGCCTCGGCTCTGGTGCTGGCGATCGTCGCACTCGGCATTGCCATCGAATCCGTGCAGCGGCTGTTCAGCCCGTCCGCCGTCGCCTTCGGCGAAGCCACGGTGATTGCCGTGATCGGCCTGATCGTCAACATCGCCAGCGCGTTCCTGCTGAGCGGACATCACCACCGCGGCCACGATCATCAAGACCACGCGCATGATCATGATCACGACCATCACCATGGCGCGCATCACCATGACAACAATCTCCGAGCGGCTTTCATGCATGTGCTCGCCGACGCGCTGACCTCGGTGCTGGCAATCGCCGCGCTGCTCGCCGGCCGCTATCTCGGCTGGGTCTGGCTCGATCCCGTCATGGGTATCGTGGGCGGTATCGTGATCGCGACCTGGTCATGGAATTTGCTGCGCGACACCTCCGGCGTGCTGCTCGACACCTCCGACGCGCATCTCGAACAGGAGATCCGCGACGAGGTCGAGCGCCCCGGCGACGCCCGCATCTTCGATCTCCATGTCTGGCGCATCGGCCCCGGCGCCCATGCCGCCATCGTGGCCTTTGCCGGCGCGGCCAGCACCGAAGCCGTGCGGCAGCGCCTCACCGCCGTGCATGAGCTGCGGCATGTGACGGTCGAAGCGCGCTGAAGGCGCTCCGCCCAGATACGCCATGGAGGCACGAGGGCATTCCGCCGGAGCGGTTGCATCCACGCACCGCCCGATTAACCTGACATCGCAACCGCCGCAGCAAAGGGCGGACAGAAGACGTCAGGGATGGACATGCCACAACAAACTGCGCTTCGCTTCGAAGTGCTTTATCGCGACCGCGTCGTCGCCTGTTTCAGAGACCGGCCAGCGAGCATCGATGCCATGCTGCGCGCCGCTGCGACGAGGAAGCCCGAAGGCGTCGCGCTCGTGCTCGGCGAGACACGCGTCAGCTATGCCGAACTCGACCGCATCGCCGACAGCATCGCGCGCAACCTGATCGCTGCCGGCTTCAGGCCCGGCGAGCGCATCGCGATGTTGCTCGGCAATTGCCTGGAATTCATCTTTTGCGCGCTCGGCGCCGGCCGCGCCGGCCTGATCGTCGTGCCGATGAATACACGCCAGCGCGCGCCCGAGATCGACTATGTGCTGCAGCAGTGCGGAGCGTCGGCGCTCGTCTACGATGCCGATTGCGAGGCCAACCTGCCCATGCCGCGCGCCGAGCTGCGCCGGCAGTGGGTGGTCGGCACTGGCCGCGCCGCATCCTTCGCGGAATTGATGGCCGCGGCGCCCGCCGCCGACCTTCCCGATCTGCATGCGGAGGACACCGCCTATCTGCTCTATACATCCGGCACCACCGGCAATCCGAAAGGCGCGATGCTCACCCATGCCAGCATCATCCATTCGGTGCTGAATTTCCAACACGGTTACGGCCTGACCGATGGCGATGTGACCATGCTGGCGGTGCCGGCTTCACATGTCACCGGGCTGGTCGCGCTGATCCTTGCGACCATCAATGTGGCGGGGACGCTCGTCATCATGCCCGCCTTCAAGGCGCCGGAATTTCTCGCCCTCGCCGCCCGCGAGCGCATGACCTACACGCTGATGGTGCCGGCGATGTATAATCTCTGCCTGCTGCAGCCGGACTTCGACAGGCACGATCTATCCCGTTGGCGTATCGCCGGCTTCGGCGGCGCACCGATGCCGGAAGCGACCATCAAGCGCCTCGCGCAGGCGCTGCCGAAACTCAATCTCTGCAATGCCTATGGCTCGAGGGAGACGACCTCGCCCGCCACGATGTTTCCGCCCGGCTCGCCCGCCGACAAGATCAACACCGTTGGCCGCCCGGTCACCGGCGCGCATATCATCATCGCCGATGACTACGGCCGCGAAGTGCCGCGCGGGCAGGATGGCGAGCTGCTGATTGCCGGTGCGATGGTCGTGCCCGGCTACTGGGACAATCCGGACGCCACGCGGAACGGCTTTGTCGGCGGCTATTGGCGCTCCGGCGATATCGGACGGATGGATGCGGAGGGCTATGTCTCCGTGGTCGATCGCAAGAAGGACATGATCAACCGCGCCGGCTTCAAGATCTACTGCACCGAGGTCGAGAATGTGATGTCGCATCACCCCGCCATCGTGGAGAGCGCGGTGGTGGGCAAGCCAGATCCGGTGCTGGGCGAACGCGTGCATGCGTTTGCCTACAGTCCCGAAGGCGGCGACGAGGCCGCCATCCGCCAATATTGCGCAGAGCGGCTGTCCGACTACAAGGTGCCGGAGAGCATCACCTTTTTGAAGGAGCCATTGCCGAGGAACGCCAACGGCAAGATCTTGAAGACCGAACTGCGGAAGATGATGGCGCAGCCGTAGGGCGGATGAGGCGAAGCCGTAATCCGCCGGCCGACGTCATGTGGTTAAGAACGGCGGATTACGCTGCGCTCATCCGCCCTACGCTCACGCCTCACCACGCCGCCACGGCACCATCCGAGCGCGGGTCGGTCGCGCCTTCGAGCACGCCGTTCTCGTGCAGCACGATGGCGCCGGCATGGCCCATTGTGCCGGTGTAGCTGCCGAGCACCTCGACCACGTGACCGGCATCGCGCAGCTGCTGGATCAGCGCCGCGTCAAAGCGATCCTCGACCTTCAGCGTGACGCTCTCGTCGCCCCAGGTCTTGCCGAGCAACCAGCGCGGCGCGGTCACCGCCTGCTGCAGCGGCATGCCGAACATGCCGTAGCGCGAGAACACCGCGGACTGCGTCTGCGGCTGTCCTTCGCCGCCCATGTTGCCATAGACCATGCGACGACCGTCATCGAAGATCGCCATCGCCGGATTGAGCGTATGAAACGGCTTGCGGCCCGGCTTCAGCGCATTCCAGCCGCTTTCGGCCAGACGGAACGAGGCGCCGCGATTCTGCCAGCAGATGCCGGTCTCGGGCAGCACGACGCCGGAGCCGAATTCGAAATAGACCGACTGGATGAAGGAGACCGAACGCCCCTGCCCGTCGATGACGCCGAGCCAGATCGTGTCGCCGGGCTTGCGGATATGCGGCCATGGCAGCGCGGTCTTGCGGTCGATACGACGCGCGAGCTCATCGAGCTTCGCTTCTTCGAGGAAGGTCGCGGGATCAACGGTCATGTGGTCGGGATCGCCGACATGCTCGTCACGGACGATGAAGGCCTGCTTGGTCGCTTCGACCAGACCGTGGATGTGATCAAAACCTTCCGCCTGCGTCACGCCGAGACGATCGAACATCGCGAGGATCATCAGCGACGACAGGCCCTGTGTCGGCGGAGCCATGTTGAACAGCCGCGCACCGCGCACCGTCGTGGTCAGCGGCGGGCGCTCGCTGGCCTGATGCTGGGCGAGGTCGGCGGCCGTGACGGGCGATTCCACTTTGGCGAGATCGGCAGCGATGCTGTCCGCGAGCTTACCTTTGTAGAAGCTCTCGAAGCCATCGGCGGCGAGACGCTTCAACGTCGCGCCAAGCGCCGGCAGCTTCAGCACATCACCTTCGGCGGGAGCCTGACCGTTCGGCATGAAGGTCGCAGCGAAGTTCGGCTGCCCCTTGAGCTCTGCGGATTTCTCGGCGGTGAGCTCCGACTGGCTGCGCGTAACGACGATGCCATTCTCGGCGTAATAGATCGCGCTCTCCAACAGGCGTTCGCGCGACAGCGGCTTCTGCCAGTGCTGCGAGACATCGAGTGCCTTCTGCCAGCCGGATACGGTGCCGGCGACCGTGTTGGCCGCGAGCGGACCGCGGAACGGGATCGTCGCAGCGCCATGCCGCGCATAATAAGCGAGATCGACACCGGCGCCGGCGCGGCCGCAGGCATCCACCGTCACCGGCGCCTTGCCCGGCTCGGCGATCAACCAGAAGCCGTCACCGCCGATACCGGTCATATGCGGATACACCACCGCCAGCGCCGCGGCCGTGGCAATCGCGGCTTCGACGGCGGTACCGCCGTCCTTGAGCACATCGAGGCCGGCCTGCGACGCCAGATGATGCGGCGAGGTCACCATGCCCCGGCGAGCGCGCGGTGTTTCAAGCATTTTGCAGCCCTTCGTAGGATGGGTAGAGCGTCTTCGCGAAACCCATCATTCACACGCAAGAAAGCGATGGGTTTCGCTACGCTCTACCCATCCTACGACCGCGCCGATGATTCAAGCCTTTCGGACGATCCCCCCATCCCGCGCCACCAGCCGGCCATTCTTGTAGACGTCCCGCCGCTTCGGCAGATCGACCACCGCCTGGGGCACATGCGGTGCATCGATGGCGACGAAATCGGCCTTGGCGCCGACGCGCAGGCCATGATCGTCCAGCCGCAGCGCCTTGGCGCCGCCTGACGTGACGATATCGAAGGCCAGGGTCAGGTCTTCGTCCGTGTTGAAGCCCGAGCGGTAGCCGATCATCATGGCGCGGCCGAGCATGTCGCCATCGCCATAGGGCCACCATGAGTCGCGGATGTTGTCGCAGCCGCCGAACACGGTGACACCGGCCGCGCGCAACACCTTCACCGGCGGAAATGGCCGCGCGCCCGGCGCATTGGTCATGATGGCGACGCCACTTACGGCCAGTGTCTCGGCCGTCCGCTGCACGACATCAGCGGCGACATCGCCGAGCGAATAAGCATGGCTGATCGCGACATGGCCGTGCATCCCCAGCGCCCGCGTGCGCGCGCAGATCTGCTCGATCTCGAAAATCCCGAGCATCGAGGGATCGTGCAGATGGATATCGACATCGACGCCGCGGCGCTCGGCGATGCCGAACACGACGTCGAGATGCTTCTCGACATCGCGGTCGAAGCCGCCGGGATCGAGACCGCCGATCACGTCCGCACCGAGATCGAAGGCGGCATCGAGCAGATCGGGCGTGCCCGGGCTGCGCAGGATCCCGCTCTGGGGAAAGGCCACGAGCTGGATATCGATGATATCGCGATGCACTTCGCGGACGGCGGCGATCGTCTCAAGCGACTTTAGCCCCACCGAGCCATCGACCATCACATGGCTGCGCATCCGCGTGCTGCCGTGGCCGAGGCAGAGTTCGAGCTGGCTTTTCGCCCGCTCGGCCATCGGCGCGGCCTTCGCCATGTTGTCGGCCTGGATGGCCACGCGCTCCTGCACGTTGAAGCCGTTGGAATAGGGCACATGCGGACGCCAGACATCGCCGTAAAAGCTGGTGTCGAGATGAACGTGGCCTTCGACAAAGGACGGGATCACAAGGGTGCCGGCGAGATCGACGGTCTCGGCGGCTGCGGGTGCGGGATCGCTTGCGGGAGTGATCGAGGCAATCAGGCCGCCTCTCACGGCAATCGTATTGCAACTGCCGTCAGCGAATTTCGCCTGCGTCAAAATCGTGTCGATATCGCTCACGCCAACCTCCCGGACTGATCTGCGCCCGCGAAGTTACAGGAACACGGCAGCGACTGCATCCGCGGGCCGAAATAGCGATCCGCAGATCAGCTTTCCCGCGCCGCCTTGATCAGATTGTCCCGCAGCTTGGCGACGCCCTGCTGCATTGTCCTGAACTCATCGGGTGCGAGACCGGATGCCTTCACCAGATTCATGCTGAGCCCTTTTTCGCGCAGTCGCCGACCTTCCGGGGTCAGGCTGACCACCACTTGCCGCTCGTCGCCGGGATCGCGCTTGCGGGTGAGATAGCCCATGGCTTCCAGCTTCTTCAGGATCGGCGTCAGCGTGTTCGACTCCAGGAACAGCTTGTCACCGAGCCCGCTCACAGTCTGTTCGTCCTGCTCCCACAGCGCGACGATGGCGATGTACTGGGTGTAGGTGAGACCGAGCTTTTCGAGGATCGGCTTATACGCCCGGCCATAGGCCAGATTGGCCGAGTAGATCGAGAAGCACAGGAAATCCGACAGTTTTGGATCCTCCTGCCCATCTTGGGCGGAGCTTTGTTCTACGCGCTTCGACTTGCTGGATGACATGCTCGGGCTCCCGGCGGCACACGCGATCGTGACCGCAGGGCCAATATATATCGCATGCGATTAAATCGGAAGAGTTGACAGACAATATCGAACGGCTATTTGTATCGCATTCGATTAGATCGGATACGATCAAAAAGGAGAGATGACCATGAGCTCAGCACCTGCCATCGACAAGGTTCTTTACACTGCCCAGACCCACACAACCGGCGGACGTGAGGGCGCCTCGCGCAGCTCCGACGGACGGCTGGACGTCAAGCTGTCGCCTCCCGGCTCCGCAGGGAACGGCACCAATCCCGAGCAGATGTTCGCGGCCGGCTGGTCCGCCTGTTTCATCGGCGCCATGGGGCGCGCCGCCAGCAATCTGAAGGTCAAGCTTCCGGCCGACGTCGCCGTCGATGCCGAAGTCGATCTCGGCACCACCGACGGCGACTTCTTCCTGCAGGCACGCCTCAATGTCAGCCTGCCCGGTCTCGCGCCGGACGTCGCCCGCCAGGTCGTCGATGCCGCACACCAGATCTGCCCCTACTCGAAGGCAACGCGCGGCAACATCCACGTCGCGATCAATCTCATCTGATCCATTCCCGTCGCATCCGCGGACCGGTGACGGTCCGCGGATCGTCTCGCCAATAGCCGCGCCCGATTGTCCCACGGTGCGCTGACCGGAGATCATCGTGACGCTCTTCATCCTCGCTTATGCGGCCGGCCTGCTGACCATTGCATCGCCCTGCATCTTTCCGATCCTGCCGATCGTTCTCGCCCGGGCCGAACAGCCATTTCGCCGTGGCGGGCTGCCCCTGCTCATCGGTCTCACACTGACATTCGCCGTCGCCGCGAGTCTTGCTTCGGTCGCCGGCAACTGGGCGGTCGAGGCCAATCGCTACGGCAGGATCATCGCCCTGGTCGTCATGACGGTGTTCGGCCTTGCGCTGATGTTTCCACACTTCTCGGCACGCCTGACGGCGCCGCTGGTGCTGCTCGGCGTGAAGCTGTCGGGCTGGGTCGGCCGGAACAAGCCCGATGCGGACCGCACGCCGTTCGCTTCGCTGCTGCTCGGCGTCGCCACCGGCCTTGTCTGGGCGCCCTGTGCCGGACCGGTATTGGGCCTGATCCTGACCGGCGCGGCCTTGCACGGCCCGAACATCGACACCGTATTCCTGCTGTTCGCCTACGGGTTCGGCGCGGCGACATCGCTCGCCGCCGGCATGCTGCTCGGCAGGCAGGCGCTCAACGGGATTCGCGACCTGATGCCATGGAGCGATGGCCTGCGCCGCGGTCTGGGTGCCGCCGTCGTGCTTGGCGCAATTGCTGTCTGGGCAGGACTCGATACGCGCGTCCTGACGCAACTCTCGTTGCCATCCACGACCATGCTCGAAAGCAGGCTGATCGAGACGTTGCGCGGCGGATCGTCCGCGCAGGCCGGAACGCCGGCCAACAATGCCCCTGCCGAGAGCGGGTTGTCGAAGCCGCTGGCGGCGATCGCGGCTGACAAGCAATGGCTCAATACCGCACCGCTGCAGGCTGCAGACCTGAAGGGCAAGGTCGTGCTGGTCAATTTCTGGACCTATTCCTGCATCAACTGCCTCCGCGTCCTCCCGCATGTTCGCGCATGGGCCGACAAATATCGCGATCAGGGTCTCGTCGTGATCGGCGTGCATACGCCGGAATTCGCCTTCGAGAAGAAGATCGACAATGTCAGCACCGCGCTCGGCAAGCTCGGCGTGACTTATCCCGTCGCCATCGACAATGACTTCCGGATCTGGCGCGCATTCGACAACAATGCCTGGCCCGCCCTTTATTTCATCGGCGCAGACGGCCGTATTCGCCATAGCGCGATCGGCGAAGGCAACTATGCCGCGTCGGAAGAAGCCATCCGGCAATTGCTCGCGGAAGCCGGACACAAGCCGACCGGCGACGATGCGCGTATCCAGGCCCATGGCACGCAAGTGGCCGCCGATGAGGAGGACCTTCGATCTCCGGAGACCTATCTCGGCTATGCCCAGGCCACTGGCTTCACGTCTCCGGGCGGTGCACGCGAAGATGTGCCGAGCCTCTATCGCGGCATCGACATGCTGCCGCTGAACCGATGGACGCTGGGTGGAACATGGACCATCGGCCGCGAATTCGCCCTGCTTGACGATCCCAAGGGGAGTGTCACGTATCGCTTTCACGCCCGCGACCTGCATCTGGTGCTTGGCCCGTCTTCCAGCGGCAAGCCGGTGCGCTTCCGCGTCACGATCGACGGTGCTGCTCCCGGCGCAGACCACGGCACGGACACCGATGCAGAAGGATACGGCACCGTGACCGATGCCAAGCTCTATCAACTGGTGCGGCAGGCAGGCAGTGTTTCGGACCGCACATTCGCCATCGAATTTCTCGATCCGGGCGTGCGGGCCTACGCTTTCACCTTCGGGTGACGGCGATCGCTATTGGTAGGTCGCCACGATATCGGCGACGGCGCGCTCGAGTTGCTGCGCCGTCGCGCATTGACGAACGACGTTGCAGAACGTCGCATAACGCGGCATTTCGGAATCGCCGAAGCCCCAGCTCACGCGGCCTTCGGGATTGAGCCAGACCAGCCGCTTCGACCGCTCGCCGATCCGCTTCAGGATGTCGGCGCGCGGATCGAGATTGTTGCTGCGGGCATCGCCGAGCACGATCACCGTGGTTTGCGGCGTCACCGCGCTCATGAAATCCTTTTCGAAATCGGCAAAGGAACGACCGTAGTCGGACGAGCCGAATCCGACCGCGGACATGATCTGCTTCATCGCCTCTTCGGGCTTGTTGTTCTCCAGCATGGCGCTGACCTCGATCAGGTTGCCGGAGAATGCGAAGGAACGTACGTCCGATACCACCTCATGCAGGCTGTGGATCAGCAGCAGGAAGAAATCCGACACCTGCGCCACCGAACCGGAAACGTCGCAGATGGCGACGATCTTCGGCTTGTCGCGATGACGGCGCTTCCAGGCGGTGAGGAATGGCACGCCGCCCCAAGCGGCATTGCGGCGAATGGTGCGGCGGACATCGAGATGGCCGCGGCGCTGGCGCTTGCGCGGCTTGCTGAAGCGCTCGCGCAGACGCCGCGCGATCTGACGGATCAGCAGCCGCATCTGCGCGATCTGACGCTGCTCCAGCCGCGCCATCGGCGCATTGCGCAGAATCTCGTTGCGCAGCGCCTCGGTCTCCTCGCGGCCGTACAGCAGCAGCGCCTGTGACACCATCTCGCTGACGGTCTCGCGCAGGCTGCCGAGCCCGGCGGTGAGGCGTTCGGCATCGGCGGGATTGCTGGCATTGAGCGCGTCGATATCGTCGCGCAATTGCGCGATGCCGAGCTGTTCGAGCACACGGCTGGCAAACAGCCCGCGCTGGGTGAAGACGCGGATATCGGTGAGGCCGGCGGCATTGGCCGCATTCGACAGCGCCGCGGCAATGGCCGCGCGATCCTGCGCCAGCAACATCTGCGCGAGGGCGCCGAGTTCGGCCGAGGCCTGTCCCGATGCAGTTCCTTCCGCAGCGTCGGAACCGCCCTCGTTTGCCTCGTCGCCCGCATCCTCCCGGTCGTCATTCGCGGCCTGAGGTTGCTCCAGATCGGGATAGGTGAAGAACGCATCGAAGCAGGCAGCGAGCGCGGCCTTCTCCTCGCCGGATTTCGCCATGGTCAGCAACAGCGCATCGCGCAGGATCGCGCGATCGCCGGGGCCGACTTCAGCAGCGGCGCGCATGGCATCGATGCTTTCGGCGGGCGAGATTCTCACCCCGGCGCCGCGCGCCGCCCGGAAGAAACGATGCATCACCTCGCGCATCAGACCTCAATCCTCTCAGCCGTCATTGCGAGCGCAGCGAAGCAATCCAGTTCTTGGCCGAAGACTGGATTGCTTCGTCGCTGCGCTCCTCGCAATGACGGAGATGGTGTCATGACTTCACCCGAACACGCCTTGCCGATCGGATTTTGCGATGAAGGTCGAGACATTCGGCAGCGCCGCTTCGATGTCGCCCTCATATTTCAACAGCACATTGAGCGTGTCCTTGACCATCTCATGACCGAGTTCGGCGGCGCCGAGCAGCACCAGCACCTTGGCCCAGTCGATGGTCTCGCTCACCGATGGCAGCTTCTTGAGATCCAGCGTGCGCACCTGATTGACGAAGCCCACCAGCTGCTTGCGCAGCGTCGCCGGCGCATCGGGCACGCGGGTCTCGACGATGCGCTCTTCCAGCTTCGGCTCAGGGAAGCCGATATGCAGATGCAGACAGCGGCGCTTCAGCGCGTCGCCGAGATCGCGCTCGCCATTCGAGGTGAGGATCACCGTCGGCGGCACGATGGCCGCAATCGTTCCAAGTTCGGGAATCGTGACCTGAAAGTCGGACAGGATTTCCAGCAGCAGCGATTCGAACTCGGCATCGGACTTGTCGATCTCGTCGATCAGCAGCACGCAGCCCCTGGGCTGTTCGAGCGCACGCAGCAAGGGCCGCGGCTCGACGAATTCCTTGGAGAAGAACACGTCGCCGAATGTATGGAGCTGGTCGAGCGCTTTGGCGAGCGTATCGGCGCCGCCCAGCACTTCGCCGAGCTTGTCCTTCAGGATCTGCGTGTAGAGCAGCTGCTTGGCATATTTCCACTCATACAGCGCCTTGGCCTCGTCGAGGCCCTCATAGCACTGCATGCGGATCATCTCGAGACCGCGCGAGGCGGCGATGGCCTTGGCGAGTTCGGTCTTGCCGACGCCGGCGGGCCCTTCGACCAGGATCGGCTTCTCGATCTTTTCGGCGAGATAGACGGCGGTGGAAATCTGCCGGCTGGCGATGTAGCCGGCGGAGGCCAGCCCGCGTTCAACGGCTTCGATCGATGCGGACGAACTTGTGGTCTCGGCCAAGCGCTTCACTCCGGATTTCGCATGCTGGAATAAGCCGCAGACGGCTGAACCAGTCTTCCGTTGTGCTACGTCGTTCAGCCCTTAACGTCCAGCTTCCTTGTAGGATGGGTTGAGCGCAGCGATACCCATCACAGCCGGGCGCTTGCAGTGATGGGTATCGCTGCGCTCAACCCATCCTACGGCCTTAACGCATGGCTCACTTGCGGCTGCTGGATGCCTGGCAATTGAGCGCCTTGCGGTATCCGGCAGCGCGGGCGTCGTCCTCGCTGCAGAACCAGCGGTCCGGCTTCGGCTGGGTGGCGTAGTTCTGGCATTGCGGGATCAGATAGACGCCGATATTGCCGGTGAGCTTGGCGCGGCGAACCTGCTTCGCGCGGATATTGCAGCCGGAGGGCATCGGCAGATCTGCCGGGAACAGCGCGGCGCGCAGCGCCTGTTCGTTGGCCGGCGGACAGGAGGCGCCCTGCAGTTTGGCATCCGTGGCCTTACCGCGGAAATCGGCCGGCATGACGAAACAGCCGCGCCACAGCCCCTGCCGCTTGTCGCGCGCGACCGTCTCGATCGCCTGGAAATTCGCTTTGGCGCCTGCCTTGGCCGGCGCTTCGATGCCGATGCCATAACCCGACTGGATCACCGCCTGATTGAGGCTGACCGTTTCGCCCGTGACGGTGCAGATGGCAGCTCGCCGGTTCTGATAGATCTTGTCCTCACCAAGATCCTCGCAGCGAACCTCGCGCTTGTTGATCAGTTTGGCGAGCCCGTCCCGCGCCTCGGCGCCGCAGGCCCAGTTATCGGCGTGCTCATCGATACAGGGCTGATCCATCTCCGGCGCATCGACGCCAGCGAGTTTATAGGCGACGTTGCCGATCTGGATGGTGTCGCCATCCTTGACGATGGCCTCCACGGCGAGAGCAGGACTGGTCAGCAACAACAGCAGCAGGGGCAGAATGCGCATGAATCTCGCCTCGGGAGGGACGAGACCACTCCTATCGCAGCGCCACGCCCCGCGAAAGGGCGTGATGCGCGCTCATGCCGCGACGAGCAGCGCCACACCGGCCACGATCAGCACCACACCCGACACTTCGCGCGCCGAGAGCGGCTGCTTGAACGAGTAATAGGCTACGGCCTGCGCGAACAGCACCTCGACTAGCGCCAGCGTGCGCACATTGGCGGCAGCCGTGAGGGCAAAGGCCAGGAACCAGAACTGCGAGGCCGCAGCACCGGCAAAGCCTGCCAGCATCGACGGCCGCCAGAGGCCGAGAATGTTGCGCAGAATTTGTGGTTCGCGCAGCAGCAGATAGACGGTGAGGATCGCCGTCTGCACGAACAGCGACCAGGCCAGCGCATAGGAGGCCGCGGTGACGAAGCTCACATCCGGCACCGCGATGATGGCGCCGCGGAAGCCAACAGCGGAGAGCGCGAAACCGGCGGCAGCGACGAGGCCGAGAACCGTCGGCCTGATGCTGCCGAGCTCGCGCGCCGCGCCTGGCCGCAGCGCGGTGACGACGACGCCGACAGTCGCGATCAGGATCGCCACTACCCGCAACACCGTCAGGTGATCGCCGAGAAACACGAAGCCGAAGATCGCGGTCTGGATCGCCTCGGTCTTGAGATAGGCCGTCGTGACCACGAAGGATCGCTCGTTCATCGCCGCCAGCATCAGCCCGGTGGCGAAGATCTGGCTCAGCGCGCCGAGCAGCAGCCACGGCCAGAACTCCATGGTCGGCCACGACACCCGGTCGCCGGTCGCGAGGATGACGACGGCGAAGAACACCAGCGCGAACGGAAAACCGAACAGGAAGCGGATATTGGTCGCGCCCCAGGTGCCGAGCGGCCCGGTCAGCGAACGCTGCATGGCATTGCGCGCCACCTGCCCGAGCGAGGCAATGATGGTGAAAGGAATCCAGAGCGAGGCGATGGTGAACATGAGTCAGGACAGATCCGCGGGAACGGCGCGGAACCTGACCGCCGAGCGCCGCCGGGTCAAGCGGCCTGCGCCCATGCCTGCGATGCACGCGCGCTACCAGGTGAAGCGCACGACTCCTTTGCCCGCATGGCTGCGCGTGACGTCGGAGAACTCGCCCTCATATGTCGCGGCGAATGACAGGCCGCTCGCCAGCAACACCTCGGCGCTCGCACTGGTCAGCGCAGCATCCGGCGCCATCGCAGCGCCATTGACGACGAAGCTCGCCCCGGGCAACGCCTGGAACGACGCCTGCGCGATGCGGTCGCGGTTGAAGTCATGCGCCCAGGCGGCGCGGCCGCGGAGCGTGAGCAGCGCCTGATCGAACGCAAACGACCTGTCGGCGCGCAGGCCGAGTTCGCTCCGGGTGGCCGTGACATTGCGCCCACTGTAGCTCAGCGCAAAATTGTCGGCGCCGGAGACGAGTGTTTCCGCATAAGCGGGCAGATCGATATTGATGACCTGCCCGGCCGCATAGGGCGTCATGCCGATGCCGCCGAGCCAGGACAAGACGCTGCGATGACCCGCCTCGACGCGCGCCGAGAAGGCATGCGCGGTGAAATTCGCGCGCAGCCGGTCGGCGTCGACGATAGTCACCAGCCGGTCCGTGGTGACGCTCTGCCAGCCATAGGCCAGTGCGGCGATGAGATAGGCCGCGCCTTCGTGATGGCGGATGAAGCCGCCGATCTGGAACAGGTCCGAACGGCCGGCGCCGAGATTGTCGGAGAGGCCGAAGCTGGTACCGCCGCCGGCCATGGCGAAGCCGGCCAGCGTCTGCGGCGACAGCCAGGTGTCGGCGCCGACGGCGACGCCGCCGATCCGGCTGCTGCTGTTGTGCGAGCCGACCGCAGCATTGCCGTCGGTCGTCTGCCCGCCACCGAAGCCGGCAGCCCAGACGTTCCAGCGCGACTCGAAGCTCGGAGCAGCGGGCACGGCCTTGTTGATCGCGCCGTAAGCGTCGCGCCATGACGCCGAAGCGTTCGTGGCAGCGAAGGCGCCCGGCTGCATCTGCTGCGTCGCCAGACCGCGATTGGCCGCGAAGGGATCGGTCAGCACGCCCATGAACTGCGTCATCGCCTGCACGGTGGTCTGCTGCACGCTGGTCGAGAGTTCACCGGACGCCTGCGTCAGGTCCTCCGGCACCATGGCGCCGAGCACATAGGGAATGCCGCCATGAGCGCCGAAATAGCTGTTCAGCGAACTCGCGATATTGTTCTGGTTGATGTTGAGGCCGGTCAGCTTCAGATCGACATTGAGATAGACGTTGTTGGCATCGTAGCTCAGTGTCGAGATGAATGACGGAGGCTCGTCGCTATAGACGCCGCCGCGGAATGTGCCGGCGACACCGCCGGCAGCATTCAGGATCGTATAGCGCTCGCGCACATAGGCGGCTGGATCGAAGCTGACACGCACCGTCGCATTGCCCGGCGTCGCCGTTCCCGTGACATTGGTGCGATCCGCCGTTGCGCCGGAGACCTCGACCATATAGCTCGCGGCCGATGCGAAAGTGAGATTGCCTCGCACCGTGAGCAATCCGACCGAATTGCCCGGCGACAGCATGCCGCCGTCGGCGATCCGTGTCGTGCTGACCGTGCCATTACCGCCAAGCGTCGCGCCGCGTTCGACGCTGACCAGCGACGACGAAGCGATCGAACCATTGACGCTGAGCGTGCCGGCCTTGACGTCGGTGGCGCCGGTATAGCTGCTGAGGCCGTCGAGCCGCGTGAGGCCCGGCCCGCCTTGCATGAACGAGCCCGTGCCGGAAATGGCACCTGCCAATGTCAGCAGCCCGTCGCGCTTCGCGACCAGCGCGCCGTTGTTGACGACATCTCCGACGATCGAGCCCGTCAGGCCGCCATTGCCGATCTCCAGGACGCCCTGTGTGATGGTCGTGCCACCGCTATAGGTGTTGTCGGCCGTGAGGATCACGGTGCCAGTGCCGACCTGCCGGAACGCGCCAGTGCCGGAGATCGTGCCGCCGAATGTATAGACGTCGGAACGGAAGATCTGGAACCGGCCGTTATTGACGACATCGCCGGTGATGGAGCCCGCGGTGCCCCCTGTGCCGAGTTGCAGCGTGCCGCCGGAGATCAACGTGCCGCCACTGAACGTGCTGTCACCGGAGAGTGCGGTCAGACCGCCTCCCTTCTGCACGAGCGCTCCGCTGCCGGAGATCACACCACCGTAAAACAGATTGTCGGAGCGATTGACGGCGAGCACACCGTTGTTGATGACATTGCCGGTCAAAGTGCCCGTCGTGCCGCCATTGCCGATCTGCAGCGTGCCCGCCGCAATCGTCGTGCCGCCGCCATAGCTGTTGTTGCCGGCGAGCACGAGCGTGCCCCAGCCATCCTTGGTGAGCGAGCCAGTGCCCGACACCGCGCCCGTCGTGGTGTAGGTCGTTCCGAACAAGGTCTCGATCGTCGCATTGCCGGTCAGCGCGATGTTGCGAGTCGACGCAATGTCGCCCAGCGTCAGCAGCCTGCCGTCAGACAGGCCCAGCGCCCCGGTGCCGAGATTTGCATCAGCCGATATTGCGACAGTGCCGCCCGAGACAGTCGTGCCTCCGGTATAGGTATTGGTGCCGGATAGCAGCAACGTGCCGCCACCGGTCTTCACCAGACTGCCGCCGATGCCCGTGATCGTGCTGGCGATCACTGTGTCGGCGGACTGGTCGAGCGTCAGTTGCGCACTGGAAAGCGCGATCTCGCCGCCCAGGCCGATCAGTGAATTCGTCGTGCTGTCGTAGCCGTTGAGATCGAGCTTGCCGCCATAGACGATGACATCGCTGCCATTGGGCAGCGCGCCGAAATTGCCGAGCTTCAGCGTGCCCGCCTCAAGCATCAGGCCGCCGGTCCAGCTGTTCACGCTGGTCAGAACGAGCTCGCCGGCCCCGCTCTTGATCAGGCTGCCTGCGCCGGACACCGTACCGGTCAACAGGAGCGTCGTCGCCGCATCGGTGTTGAATTCGCCGGTCCCGAGCAGCGACACGTTGCGCCCCGACGTGAAGCTGCTGGTCGTGTGCAGAACGCCGTTGTCGAAACTCAGGCCACCCGCCGCGCCGCCCAGATTGTTGTCCTGAGCGATCTGCAGTGTGCCGCCACTGATCGTGGTGCCGCCGGTATAGGTGTTCGTCCCGGAGAGCACGAGCGTGCCGCCGCCGCTCTTGTTGATCCCGCCGGCGCCGACGATCACTGCCGAGATCGTCGCGCTCTCACCCGAAAGAACGCGCACTTCGCCAATGCCGTCGGTGCCCGCGAGCGACGTCGGACGCAGGTCACCGGTTCCTTGCGCGATGTCGTAGACACCGTTGACGAATTGCAGACCATAAAACTTCTGCGTTCCGTCCACCATGACCGTGCCGCCCGGCCCACTGAACACGCCGTAGATCGATCCCCATTGCGTATTGGCGATGCCGCCGAGATCGAACCAGTTGTTGTTGGTCGCATTCCATGTTCCGCTGCCGCCGGCCGTGCCGCTCGACGCGTCATCCCAGCGCTGCAGAATGTCCGTCCCGTTCGGCAAGGCCACGAGATCGATGACATGCGCGCGTGAACTGTCGATCTGGTAGGTGACGGGAAACAGTCCGGAGATCGGTGGCTGCTGGCCGATGGAGAGCCCGGAGATCGATCCGTTTCCGGAATAGTTGATCATCCGGTAGTAGCCGACCGGCGGCTCGCCGGTGGCGCTGATGTTGAATGCGACGTTGTGGAGCGCGACATCGCCATTGACCCAGACCGACGTCGAGGTGGCGGACGCTGCGCTGGAAAAATGGCCGAGGTTGAAATCGAAGTTGCTGCCGGCCACCATCGACAGATTGCCATTCATCCTCAGATGGCCGGTACCGTCCGGCGCCAGCGTGCCACTATTCAGGACGGTCGTGCTGCCGACCGAGCCGTTTCCGCTCAGCTTGCCGTTGTCGTCGACCGTGGTCGTTCCACCGATCTGTCCCGTGACCCGCAATGTCGCATCCCGGATGACCGTGTCACCGGAGAACCCGGCGCTGCGGCCGGACAGAACGGTGGTGCCAGCGAGCACATTGATCGTGCCATTGCCGCTGATCAGATTGTCGAAGAGATAATCGCTGCTGGTGTGGTTAAAGTTGAGCGTCCCTTGATGGGCAAGCACGATCGTACCTGTGACGCTGCCGGCAGGCCGTGCTGTCGTGCCAGCATCCGCGCCGATGGTCAGCGCGCCGCCGATGCCGAGATCCCCGACATAGATCGTGCCCGCCTTGGCGAGGCCGCCATTACTTACCGAGAGCGAGCCGAAAGACTGCGCACCGATTTTCAGTGTCCTTGCATCGAACACCGCACCTGCGCCGTCGACCTCCACGCGACCGGTTGCGATGCGTGATGAATCAGCACCGATCGTGGCTGTCGCTGCTGTCACGCGGCTGCCGGCGACCAGCAGCGTGCCATTGCCGCGATAGCCGATGAACAGATTCTGATTGAGCCACGAGGCTCCGGCGCCCATGACGGTCACATAGGCATTGCTGCCGTCGCTGTATCCGACATAACCATTGGCCGTGTTGAATGTCGTTGCGCCATGAAAAATCAGGCTGCCGGCATTGGCCTGCAGGTCGCCGGTGAAGGCAATCGGCGTGCCGGACACCATCCAGTCGCCCTGTCCGGTCTTCTCGAAAATGCCGAAGCCACGATATTGCGCGCCCAGCGTGGACAAATCGAATGTCCCGCCGTCCGAGCCGCCGAGAGCGAGCGTATCCGGTCGCCCCGTATTGGCGAGGGCAATCACATCGCCGTCGATCTGCGATCCCGCGCGCAATTCGAGCCGGTTGCCTCCGGTGGTGAAACGGATCGCCGCCGCAGCCACCGCCCCGTCGCCGCTGCGGCCACCTGCGATCACGCCCGCATTGACGATGGTGACGCCACCGGAGAGCGTCGCGGCATTGATGCCGGTGCCACCGGCACCTGCAGCCGCACCATTCGCGCCCGCACCGCCATTGCCTCCCTGGACGACGGCTCCGTTTTCGATGGTGATCCTTTGCGATCCACCGAGTTGCAGGCCATCACCACCGGCGCCGCCCCGCCCATCCGCGCCGGAGAGTCCCGGATTTGCGGCCGGCAGTCCATATGTGGAATCGTCGCCGGGTTGGCCACCCGCGCCGCCGCTGCCGCCGTTGCCACCATTGCCACCGGTGATGCGCATCGTCCGGCCGATATCGACCGACACATTGGGACCAAGCCATGCGCCGGCGCCGCCGGCGCCGCCGTGTCCGCCTCCGCCGCCATTACCGCCATCGCCGGGATAATAGTTGATGCTGGTGCAGGAGCCATCATCATCGCAGTTCTGTGTCGAGTAGGCTGGCGAACCCTGACCGCCATCACCACCGGAGCCGCCATCGCCGCCTCGGCCGCCGGTCACGGTTCCCTGGCTCCAGACATGGACGCCCGACGCATTCGTGGTGATGCCGTAACCGCCGCCTCCGCCGCCGCCACCGCCGCCACCTGCAGCGCCGTTCGACGGGAAGGCGATGGGCGGGACGATCGGCGACAATGCACTCCAGCCGCCCGTGCCGCCATTGCCACCCTTACCGCCATCCGCACCGGACACGATCAGGCTGTTCAATGTTCCCGGCGCGGTGATGATCCGACCGGTTGCGCCGCCGCCGCCACCGCCGCCACTGCCGCCGTCGTGCCCGGGAGGATCCACCTCCATCCAACCATGCTGCCCGTTGCAACCATCGTTGCCGTCCCGATGGGCGGCAGCGTGCTTCTTGGCTGAGCCGCATTGATGCGTCGCGAGCGGCGCATCGCTGGTGCCGCCGTCGCCGCCCCCCTTCTTGTGGGCGCCGCTGCCGCCTTTGCCGCCCGTGCTGCCAACGGCATATGCGTGATTGCCGCCAGCCTCCGCACCGCCGCCGCCGCCTCCACCGCCGCCATTCGACAGCGTGGCATAGGCCGCCGCGCCACCGGCGGTGGGCTTGCTGATTCCGTGGGCGCCACCATCGCCGCCCTGGCCTGACAATTGCTGCTGCGCATGGAGCGCATGAGGCGCCAGAAGCGGCACCAGCATGAATGCCGACCCCGCAAGCATGCGTCGCATCGCAATATCCGATGCCGATGTTCGCAACCGTCGCATCAGCGTGTGCCAGCGCGTCATGACCGCGAAATCCCGATCATGGCTTTGTCAGCCGCGATGCAAGCGGCAAGTGATTCGAACGTCTTCATCACCGGACTCCGGTGTGCGAACAGATTCGCACCGGTTTCCATCAAGCATGCGATCACATCGCACGTTGCAACGATGAATCGACGAAACGACGCGCAGGTTCGACGAATGCCACGCGCGATTCGCGCGTGTTGAATCGCAACAACACCTCGCGCATGAAATTCGCCGCAACTGAATGATAGTAATGGTTTTTTAACTAACAATTGGAGACAGATTGGAGCGTCAATCGCTGTGCATCAAATGCCCAGGCGCGCGCGCAATTCAGCACGCCCTGCACGCGACACCGGCCAGAGATCCTTGAGATCGTGTACGCGAAGCTGCCACGCGCCGCTGTCGCGGCGCTCCACATCGCGCACGAACTGATGATTGACCACGGCCGTGCGGTGAATGCGCACGAACCAGCCCGGCGGGATCAGGCCGAGCCACTGCGTCAACGGCCGAGGATCGAGCACCATCGCGCCGTCCGTCAGCCACACTTCGGTATAGTCCTTCGACGAGCGCAGGCCGACGATCTCGTTCAGCGGCGTACCGCGCACGCCATTGGCGCGGCGCAGATAGATCAGCGCATCGGATGCTGCCTGCACCATCTCACTGGCAGCGTCGATCGCCGGCCGTCCATAGCGCGCGGCGGCAATGAGATCGGCGCAGCGAAACAGGTCGGCGATTTCATCGGACCACCGCCGCGGCGCCGCGACGGCATCGAAGCCGATACAGGCAACCAGCCGGCTCTCGAAGAACACCGGCACGCTAAGCACGCTCTTGTTGTTCTGCCGCATGAACTCCGCGCGCAGCGGACCGGCGCTGCGCGGCAGCGCCTCGATATCGTTGACCATGACCGCCTGCCCCGCGGACAGACGCTGATGCAGCCAGCCGATCATCGTGACCGGGACATGCTGCAGGTCCTGCACGAAGGACCCGGCGTCGCCGCGGCTCCATTCGTGGGTGTTGCGGAAGCGCAGATGGTCGGGATCGTATTCGAACATCCAGGCGCGATCGGCGCCGGCCTGCATCCCGACAAATTGCAGGATGTCGGCGATCGCCCTGTCGAGCGGCTGCTTCAGCAGCGACATCGCCGCCTCGAACACCCAGGACCGAGACGGCGCCACGACACCGTCAACGCGGCTGACGAATTCCCAGGGCTGGATCGGATCGGACGACAAATGCAGTGCTCACGGACGATGCTCACAAGACCTACCCGACCATGGTGCCGTCGGCAACGGAACAACCCGTTCGTGACCACGGCTATTCACGCCTGCAGTCCTCGCATGCGTAGCAGCCGGACGCTGCAATCTTGGGCAAGGGCCGGCGTCACAACCGGCATTGCGACGCCTGCATTTGACGATACAGTGACGCAAGGTGCATTCGGAGATACCGGATCATGCTGCGATTCCTGCCTGTCGTCCTCGGCGCCCTGGCCTTGGCATCGTGCTGGCTTGCGACACCTGCACTCGCACAGAATGCACCGCGCGGCAGCGAATGTCTGGCCATGGCCACACGGCCACCACTCGCGGTTCCCGTTAGCCTGCGCCGCACCGCCGCCAAGACCGACGAGGTCTCCATCACCTATGCCGGCCACTCCACCTACTACATCGACACGCCCGGCGGCGTGACCATCGCCACCGACTATAACGGCGTCTACAAGCTCGACCGCATTCCCGACGTGGTGACGATGAACCGCGCCCACAGCACCCACTACACGCTGAATCCGGATCCGCGCATCAAGACGGTGCTGCATGGCTGGGGCCAGAACGGACAGCCCGCGCATGTTCACGAACGCATCGGCGATGTGCTGATCCGCAACGTCACCACCGACATCCGCCGCTATTACGGCGACGACGCCGGCGGCGAGATGATGAAGGACGGCAACTCGATCTTCATCTTCGAGGTCGCAGGCCTGTGCATCGGCCATCTCGGCCACCTCCATCACAAGCTCGACGAAAGCCATTTCGCGGCCATCGGCCGGCTCGATATCGTGATGGTGCCGATCGACGGCAGCTATACGATGTCGCTGGACAGCGTCTCCGAGATCACCAAGCGGCTGCGCGCCTCGGTCGTGTTGCCCATGCATCGCTTCATGACACCGCTCAGCGACTTCATGCAGAAGATCGGCCAGCAATTCGAGATCGATCAACGAACGCAGCGAACATTGACCATCTCCCTCGGCACGCTTCCGAAGGCGCCGACGGTGATCATCCTCGACGGCGTGTAGCGACAACACGCTCAACCGTCGCGCTCAATGGAAAAATTCTAAAGCTAACTTTCAACTAATTCTAAGCCGCAAAGACTTTTTTGCCGCACCCGCCGCGCTAGAACGTCGCAGGGAAAACACTGCGCACTACAGCGTGGGAATGCGGGGCAACTTCAGTGAACAGTCTTGAACGAAATATGATGCGCGCCTTTGCACTTGGCGCGGTGAGTACGCTTGCGCTTTCGGTCGGCATGTCACGGCCTGCCGTATCGCAAACGGTGCCGCAGCAGCTCGCACCGGTCGTGGTGCAGGAATCCACCGCCAAGCGTAAGCCGGTGGCCGCGTCGCGCCGCGCATCGAACAGCCGCAGCGCTGCAACCCGACGCTCCAATCTCCGCAATGCGAGCACACCACAGGTCGCATCTTCGGCAGCGCCGGTGCGCGAAACCGCCTGGGGCCATGTCGATGGTTATGTCGCGACGCGTAGCGGCTCCGGTACCAAGACCGACACGCCGTTGATCGAGACGCCGCAGTCGGTCTCGGTGGTGACGCAGGACCAGATCCAGGCCCAGGCCGCTCAGAGCGCCGCACAAGCCGTCCGCTATACGCCCGGCGTGCGATCCGAAGTCGGCGGTGCCGATGCCCGCACCGACGGCATTTATATTCGCGGCTTCCTCGCCGACCAGTATCTCGACTCCATGCGACTCGTGAACTTCGCCATCTTCGGTTATCCGATCGTCGACCCGTTCAATCTCGAACGCATCGAGGTGCTGCGCGGCCCCGCATCGATCCTGTATGGACAGGCATCGCCGGGCGGCGTGGTCAACATGGTGAGCAAACGACCGACCGAACAGTCCTATCACGAGATGTTCGTCTCCACCGGCAGCTATGGCCGCATACAGAGCGGTGTCGATCTCTCGGGCCCGCTCGACAAGAACAAGGAATTTCTCTACCGCCTGACAGCATCGGGCTACGATGTCGGCAGTCAGGTGGACACGCGCGGCTATCAGCGCGTCTCGATCGCGCCATCGCTCACATGGCGCCCGGATAACCAGACTACCCTGACCATCCAGGGCACCTATCAGCGCGATCCGAAGGCGGGCTTCTACAATCAGCTGCTGCCGCGCGGCATCGGCACGATCACGCCCTATAACGGCCAGACCATCCCGACGAGCTTCTTCTCGGGTCAGCCCGGCTTCGATCACACCTCGCGCGAATATGCCTCGATCGGTTATCTGTTCGAACACAAGTTCGATGGCGGCCTCACGGTGCGCCAGAACCTGCGCTACATGGATAATTCGACCGATTTCGCCACCGTCTCGCCCGACGTCAACCTGACGAACCCGACCAATCTCACGCGCGGCGCCTATGCCACGCTGGAGAACATCAAGTCGCTCTCCATCGACAATCAGGCCGAAGGCAAGTTCCGGTTTGGTGCGTTCGAGCACACCGTTCTGTTCGGCTTCGACTATCGCAATGCGACCGACACAGCCTACAACAGCACCGGCACTGCCACGCCGATCAATGCGCTCAATCCGGTTTACGGCCCGACGCCGATCATGGCGCCGACGACCGCGACCGGCCAGAAGTTGCAGCAATACGGCTTCTACGCACAGGACCAGATCAAGCTCGACAACTGGATCGCCCTGCTGGGCATTCGCCGCGACCAAGCGGATTCGCAAACCGACAATCTGCGCAACGGTCTGCGTACGGCCGAGAAATCCGACACGGCGGTGAGCAAGCGCGGCGCGCTGATGTACAAGTTCGACAACGGCGTCGTGCCCTACATCCAGTATACGGAGTCGTTCCAGCCCACCGTCGGCACCGACTTCGCTGGAAATCCATTCGCGCCGACGCGTGGTCAGCAATATGAAGTCGGCGTGAAATATCAGCCGAACGCCAAGTCGCTCTACACGCTGGCGCTGTTCGATCTCACCCAGCAGAACGTGCTCACGCCCGACCCTCTGCGCCCCACCACTGCCCGCGTGCAGACCGGCGAAGTACGCTCGCGCGGCCTCGAGCTCGAAGCCAAGACGGAAGTGACACGCGACCTCACGGTGCTCGCGTCCTACACCTATCTCGACAACACCGTGACCAAGTCCAACAACGCGGCGCAGTTGAACAACCATTCCCCCGGAATGCCGCGCAATACGGCGAGCGTGTGGGCGGACTACACCTTCCACAGCGGCCCGCTGGACGGATTCGGCATGTCGGCCGGCGTACGCTATATCGGCGACACGCCGGGCACCACGCTCAACGACTACTACGTCCCCTCGGTCACGCTGGTGGATGCAGCGCTGCACTACGATCTGGCTGCGCTCGGCAAGCAGTTCCAGGGCTTCAAGCTGCAGGTCAATGCCACCAACCTGTTCGACAAGACCTATCTGACCTACTGTCAGGACTTCGGCTGCTATTACGGCCTTCGCCGCGAAGTGATCGCGACCCTGCGCTATCGCTGGTAGGTCGGAGCAAGAATATAAATTTGAGAAGCGGCCGCGGCGGGCAACTGCCGCGGCTGTTGCAATGAGGGGAAACGGCGATGACACGCTCGGCATTGCGCAGATGGTTCTGGGTCCACAAATGGACCAGCCTCGTCTGCACGGCATTTCTGCTGCTGATCTGCCTCACCGGCCTGCCGCTGGTGTTTCACGACGAGATCGACGATCTGCTCGATAACGGCTTACCCTATGCATCGATCCCGGCAGGCACGCCGCGCGTCAGCGCGGATACGGTGATTGCGACCAGCCGGAAGATGTATCCGGACGAGATCGTCCTGTTCACTTTCGTCGATGACGACGAACCCAAGATCGTCGTCACCATGGCGCCGAGCTGGGCGACTTACATGGAGAACCGCAAGTCGTCGCACTGGATCCGCTTCGACGCCCATACAGGCCAGGTGCTGAAGCAGACCAAACCCTACAATGCCGATGGCATCGGCTTCACCGAACTGATGCTACGCCTGCATCGCGACCTGTTCGCCGGCCTGCCCGGCGATCTGTTCATGGGCTTCATGGCGCTGCTGTTCGTTATCGCCGTCGTCTCGGGCCTGGTCGTCTACGGCCCCTTCATGCGCAAGCTGGATTTCGCCACCGTCCGCGCCGATCGCTCGCGGCGGATCAAATGGCTCGACCTGCACAATGTGCTTGGCGTGGTCACGCTGGCATGGCTGCTGGTGGTCGGCATCACCGGCGTCATCAACGAACTCTCGACGCCGTTGTTCGGGCTCTGGCAGCAGACCGATGTGAAGGCCATGCTGGATCCGCTGCGCGGCAAGCCGGTTCCGGCGGCATCGGAGATGAGTTCGCCGCAGGCGGCATTCGACACCGTGCAGAAGAACCTTCCGGAGATGATGCCCACGAGCATCATGTTCCCCGGCTCCGCCTTCGGCTCGCCCTATCACTATCTGGTCTGGACCAAGGGCCGCACGGCGCTGACCTCGCGGCTGTTCACGCCTGCGCTGGTCGATGCCCGCACCGGACAATTCGATCGCAGTGTCGCGATGCCGTGGTATCTCCGCGCCCTGCAGGTCTCCCGCCCGCTGCATTTCGGCGATTACGGCGGCGTGCCGCTGAAGATCATCTGGGCGCTGCTCGACATCGTCACCATCGTGGTGCTGGGCAGCGGCCTGTATCTCTGGCTGTCGCGCAAATCATCCGCGCGGGTGCCGGAAGCCGACATTGAACTCGTGGCCAGCAACAACGCCGCACGCCCGGCCCTGACGCCGGAAGCCGCCGAATGACCCGCAACAGCGCCGCCATGATCTGGCGATGGCCGCTCGCGCTGGCCGTCCTCACGCCTCGGCCTCGCCGCCGCGCTGCTCGGCGAAGGTGGCGTGTGGTGGGGGCTGTCATGGATCGCATTGACGATCCCGCTGGTGGTCATCGCCGCCGCGATCCAGCGAAGGCGACGCGCCATCCGTAGGGCGGATGAGGCGAAGCCGTAATCCGCCGCGGAGTTTCCGCCATGAATTCAGCCGGCGGATGACGCTGCGCTCATCCGCCCTACGGCCTCGCCGTTTTGTTCTATTTTTGTTCTTGACAAAATTCCCATTCCGGCCAATATCCCTCCCGTCTTGTTCGCGAGGGGACGCTTTCATGAGGCGTTCTGGAAGTGGGACAGGATGCGGTGCCCGCGGCCTGCCTCGCAAGCAGGACTCGGGAGGCTAGGGGCCACCGTCCCTCCCCATTACGAGGGGGAGCCGATAGGTCGGCTGCGACGGC
>WPCJ01230606.1_pt1 | contig 54203 bp, 52 predicted proteins | sample 5399831 | NCBI WGS metagenome assembly WPCJ01 (sample SAMN12869470, study PRJNA574797) | sludge metagenome | isolation source: wastewater treatment of pH10 | place: China:Beijing | collected 2019-05-20
GACAGCGCCCGCACCGGCGCCAGCCGCGGCCAGGTCGCCGCGACCGGCATCGGCCTCGCGACGGCAACGCTCGGGGGCATCTTCGCGCCGCTGGAGAGCTTCTTCGCGCTTGCCCTGCTGCTCGGGCCGCTGTTTCTGGGGCTCATCCTGCTCAGGCTTGCGGCCTCGATCGAGCGCACCTCCCCCGATCTCTGGCGCACCCAGCGCTGGCGCCTCGATGACAGCCGTTTGCCGGTCTACACCGTCGCCGTGCCGATGTACCGGGAGGAGGCGGTGCTGCGGCAGATGCTCCGGGCGCTGTCGGAGCTGGACTACCCACCGGCTAAGCTGGACATTCGCCTGCTGGTCGAAGCTGAAGATGCCGGCATGCGGGCGGCGCTCGCGCCGATGTCCCTGCCGGCGCATGTCACCGTCACGATCGTGCCGCCCGGCCAGCCCCGGACGAAGCCGCGGGCGCTGAACCTCGCTTTGCTCGAGGCGCGCGGGAGCCTCTTCACCATCTTCGACGCCGAGGACATTCCTGATCCCCAGCAATTGCGGCTGGCGGCAGCGCGCTTCCATCGCGCTTCCGACGATCTCGCCTGCCTCCAGGCGCGGCTGGTGATCGACCATGCCGAGGAGGGCCTGCTGCCGGCCTTGTTCGCGTTGGAATATGCAGGGCTTTTCGAGGTGCTCAATCCCGGGCTGCTGCGCGCCCGGTTGCCGATCATGCTGGGCGGCACCTCCAATCATTTCCGGACTGATGTGCTTCGGGCGCTGGGCGGCTGGGACGCCTGGAACGTCACCGAGGATGCCGATCTCGCGGTTCGGCTGGCCAGGGCCGGCTACCGTATCGGCGATCTGCCGTCGGATACGCGCGAGGAGGCCCCGGTCACGGTCAAGGCCTGGCTTAGCCAGCGTTCGCGCTGGATCAAGGGCTACATGCAGACGGCGGTGACGCATTCGCGCGCGCCGTTGAAACTGCTGCGCGAGGCCGGCTTCGCTGCGACCTTCGCCTCGCTGGCGCTGGGCACGATCGTGACGGCGCTCGGCTATCCCGTTTTCGCGATCGCGACGCTCATCGCCTATTGGGAGGGCTCGCTCTTCGACCCGGCGAGCGCGCTGACCACCGTGACATCGGCCTTCGCGCTGTCGATCTGGCTCTTCGGCACGCTCTCGCTGTTCCTGCCACCGGCCATCGGCGCGCTGCGCCGGCGCGACCCGAGCCTGTTATGGCTGCTGCCGTTGCTGCCGCTCTATTACGGGCTGGTCTCGGTCGCGGCCTGGATGGCCTTTTACGAATACTTCGCCCGGCGCTTCGCCTGGAACAAGACGGAGCACGGGCTGGCGCGCCGGCGGACGCCGCCGGCCGAGGCCGTCAGCTCTGGCGAAGCCACTCCGCCGCCGCCTGCGCCGGTGCCTGTTCGATATTGAAGGCGCCGACGAAGCCGCCATCCTTGCCCATCAGATAGACCAGCGCGGTATGGTCCATCGTGTAGTCGCCATCCTTGAGCGGCGTCTTCTTCGCATAAGCGCGATAAGCCTTGATCGTCGCGTCGATCGCCGCGCGATCGCCGGTCAGGCCGATGATGCGCGGATCGAAGGAGCTGAGATAGCTCTTCATCACCTCCGGCGTGTCGCGTTCGGGATCGACGGTCACGAATAGCGCCTTCAGGTTCCTGGCCTTGTCGCTCTCGCCGGCGGCGCGCAGCGCTTCGGAGATCTCGAAGAGCTTGGTCGGGCAGACATCGGGGCAATGGGTGAAGCCGAAGAAGACCAGGAAGGGCGAGCCGCGCAGATCCGTATCGGAGAGCGGCTTGCCGTCCTGCGTGGTCAGGGTGAAGGGGCCGCCGACGCTGGCCGTCCCGCTCCCCGTCGTCCGGCCACCGGGGGAGAAGGTGAGGATCGCCGCTGCGGCGAGCGCGAGCGCGCCGGCGAGGAAGACGACGAGGGGCAGGATGAGGCGGCGATTCACGGTGATGTCCCGAAGAGAAGCTGGAGACCGCTAGAAGCAGGCGACGATGGCGGCGATCAGACCGTCGGTGAACAGCCGGCTGCCCTCGCGCCACCACAGCAGCAGGCCGGTCAGAACAAGAGCGAGAGCCCCGCCGGCGAGCAGCAGGATGCCAGCCCGGCCGGGCGGGCCGCTCTCGACACCGGGTTGTTGCTCCGTCTGGGCCATGACCGGACCATAACGCCGAAGCCGGAGCGCCGAAAGCGCTCCGGTGACGCAGGTCGTTGCAGCTGTAGCGTCTCAATAAAGTTGAATCCGGCCTAGCTCTAACTCGTTGATTTTCCTAAGAGCAGATTTCTGAAATTAAGAATCTAAATTCAGAAAAGTAGCCTTAAAAAACGCCATTCTCAAAAATCGCGAGTCTAGCGCGCTTCCAGATTACGAGTATCGCAGTGAAAGCAGCGGTGCAACATTTTGTTTACTATCTTGGGGCGGGCGGGTGAGCGGGCAATCTGGACCATGTGCCTTCTCTCCGTCCGCTATTAGGGGGAATGGGACGTCGCTAACCAATGTTATGCCGCGGATAGTGGGCGCGCAGGCGCCAGCTCCAAGCCGATTGCGCATTCACTCTGTGGCTGGTCGCAAGTGCTGATCACGCAGGTGAACCGTGGTCTGATCGATGCTCGGATAGACAGTGGTCGCGTTGATGTTAATGGCATCCAACTGCGCCAGAATATGCTCCTTGTTACCCACGGTTACCCGCGAAACCTCGATCCCGTCGTTGCCCCACTCCGGCAACGTTGCCTCATGACCGAAGAGAAGGAACGCCCCCGATTGGGACTTGATCCGGCTATTGGTCCTTTTTGCCTTGACACACACGACAGAGCCGAGGTCGTCGGGCTTGATCCGACCTTCGAAATAGCTCTTTTCCGACTTGATGTGGTGGAGCAGTTTACGAGCGACATCAGTCTCGTTGAACTGCACGGCGTCCAGGCGAAGGTCGATCAGGCTCTTTTGGGAATGAGGCAGGTTCGAGAGGTTCGCTAGGCAGCTGACCGTATCGGAGTCGAAGTACTTCACCTTGTTGCGCGCAAGGCGAAAGACAATCACCTCCCCTTTCGTCTCCATGAGCTCCGGCTTGCAGTGACAGGCGAAGAACAAGGCGACGAGAGGATTGCCCGAGATATCGAGCAAGCGGGTGGGAAGGCCATAGTGCTGCATTCTCACCAAGCGATCGAAGCAGTACTGGTCGCCTTGGAACTCGTCGTAGTGAGCGATCAGCACTTCCTTGCAGAGCCGGTCCTCGTCCGGCATGTATTTCCACGATCCGTTCGGCCACTTTCTGAGCAGCGACGGCGTTAGTTCGAACGTGCCATCCTCATGGCCGCGGTAAAAGCTTTCCGCTGTCGGGTCCTTTTCGACGTCGAAAAGCACCTTGAGAAAGCTCTCGACGCTGTCGGCCTCGCCAATCTCATTCTTTCGGCGCTCGGGCGGCTCAGCCGCCACTCCGGCTCGTCCGTCGCCGTAGCGCGCGATGGCTTCCCGCCCACCGGCACTGAAGTCAGCAAGGTTCGTCAATACGTCCCGGTAATTGCCAGGCCGCACCGCCCAATGCGTTCGATAAAGCTGGAAGTTGACGATTCCGAACGCCTTGCGAGCCGCCTCGACGCTTGGAAACTGGACTTCGCCAAAATTGACTGCGGTGCTGAATTGCGCAGCGACCACCTTCTTGTCGGCGCGGATTTGCCGCAGGTGTCCGAACCGGACGAGCATCGTCGGCTGGTCAGGGCCGGTGTCGATCTCGCTGCAGAGAAAGGTCGGCAACTTTTCCAGGAAGGCCAGCGCCGGCCCGTCCAAACCGACCAGTCGCTGTTCTGTGTCCGTCGGGGTATGCTCGAACATGCGGCCCCGGCCCATCTCGATCAACGTATCGTCCTCGGCAAGCCAGGAGCGGTTGCCAAACGAGATGTAGTTGAAGTTTTCGAGCATCATTCCTCGAAGCGGCTAGTGACGTCTTTCACAACACAATTTGGAAAGGTTGCAGCTCACGGCCCTCGTTCCCTCACGTCTCAATCGTCAGCGGCACTCGGGTCTTCAGGGTAGCAATCGACGCTTCGGTCTCAGTGGCGAGGTCGACGTCAATCCGCGCGGTCTCGATCGAGGCGATCACGGAAAATCGTACGGTTTCCAACGGGTCTCCCGCGCCGCTGTTGTTCCGCCACCATCCATATTGAGGATAAATGGCGATGGCGCCCATTTGGCTCAGATCGCTTGCGCGGCCTGTCCAAATGTCCTGCCGGATCGAACCGTTGGAGCGCTTTTTGTCGCCTAGGAGCCAGGTTCCCACCGGCTGCCTCGTCGGAAGCTTCTTGCCCGGCTCTCGGGCCAGCTTGTTGATCCTCGCAATTGCAAGCTCGTCGTGGTCGTCGGGATCTTTGATATCGAATTTGAGGTGATGAGAATGATAGTTTTGAGCCCTTTGAGCGTTGAGTGCGAGAGGGGCAGGGTCTGTAAAATAAGAAAGTGTGATCCTTAAACTAACGTCGGTTGTCCCGAGTGCCTCAAGCGCATCGATTGGCCAAGGAAGGCGATAATATCGCATAAGGGCGTGCTGCCACTTTTTATTTTTATTTTGCAAGAGCTGAAGCTCGTCCTGGATAATCATCGTGAGCGCGTTGTTCGCACTCTCAAAGACCCGCTTTTCATTGGGCACGCCCCAGCCGAAGCGGTGGAGCAAATTATCCACGGTGGACCGACTCACGCGACCGGCGCGAGCTTCCATGGCCGGCGTCCAACGCGCGGCGTGGACGACAAGCCCGCGAACCGTCTCCGGCCAGAACTCGGGATATGCGGCCATCACCCGCGTGCAGAGACCGGCAGCCGCTGCCGTCGCAATGCTCGTGTCCGTGCCGGCGGCAAAGGGCCGATTGGGCAGCTCGTGGTGCGTTGTGAGGACAGACAGCCTGTCTGCTTTTCCCAGGGTCAGCCCTTCGTCGTCAGCAAATAGATTGCCGCCCTCCATCACGATATCGGGCTTCTGACCCAAGCGGTGTTCCCAGCTGATGCTCGTCCGGGCGGTGGGACATAGATCTCCCGCAGGCGCGTGACCTAACGTTGGCTTCTGTCCGCTGATGGCCGTGTACGCTCCCACCGTGAGCGCATTGACCGATTGCCCGGGCGATTGGATGCCGGATTCGTCATTTGCCGTCGTGTATCCTGCTACCTCGGCGGGAAGAGTGTCGATATTGCCGGCGGCGATGCAGAACAGTCTCTTCGGGTTGTCGCGGCCGAAGCTTAGCCTGTCGATCAAGGATGACAGAGCGCCGGGAGATCCGTTGCAAGGATCTGCAGGAAGGCTGAATGAGAGCGAGTAGACGCGTTCCGAACGCTGCTTCTCGTTCAGCCTGAACGCAGCAATGAGTGCCTCTGCGGCGCTTTTGAAGGGAGCGCCGTGGCTGTTGAATATCGCAACAGACTCCAGGGCAGTCGTCAATTTTATCGGCCCGGTTGATCCGTTAATCCAGCGCGTAAGGTCGCCGAACAGGGCCGCGCCAGCCATTTGTGTGCCGTGACCATGTGCGTCTTCGGCTTGAAGTCCTGTGGCAATCGCGTGCGCGCGACTTTCTGGGAGGGAACCCGCAAGCAACGGATGATTGTGGCGGACGCCAGTGTCTATGATCGCTGTGCGAGGAGCATTTGAGCCGGCAAGCTCCAGGCGGCCTTGCAGCGAACGCGTGAGGTCGACCCGCTCTCGGGGTGTCAACGAGGTTGGCGGGATTCCGATTGTCGAAGCGGGCCGAATTTCGACGGCCGCGGCGGTCGCCTCGAGGAGTGCCTTGAGATTGTTGAATGTGCCGGTGAGGACAACCACTACTGCGTTGGGGAAGCTGATGGGCTCGCTATTTTGTTGCAACGAGAATTCACGAGCCAGTCTGCTGACGGTCTGGAAAGCCTCGGGCCTGAGCCAGATCTCCCAATCCTGCTGACCGGTCGCTTTGGCAAGAAGACTCATCCCGGGAGGTCCGGCCCAGAGCGGCTCGATGCCTGTCGGAGCGACGGACCTTATCTGCTCAAAAAAGGAAAAATGCCTGGGGCGGTTCCCTTCCTCGTTCCAATCGCCATAACGCTCGACAGCCGTCGTAAGCTTCTTGAGAGAGCTTTCGGAGGCGTAGGCGTGAACCTTTTGATTCAGCCCCTTTCCGACCGATTTGAGCAGCGTTATCCCGTGCGTGGCTTGAAAGAATTGAAGATCAATGCCGACGTCTGTCCGGGCGTCGAACCGCATCAGCGCGCCACGCTCGTCTTTCCTCAACTCATTCCTGATTGCCGCACGTCGTTCTGCGTATGCGGTGACGACGCCTGCAACGTTCTCGGTCAGCTTTGAAGCATGAGCGGGCCGATTGTGTACGGGCGGCGTCGGCACTGGTTCGAGCGGTGGGGTGACAGGGGAGAAAGCCCGATCTAGGCCAATCTTCTTGCGAACGATCAGGTGCTGCGCCAAGAATCACTCCCCCACCCAAGCGAAGAAGTGAACTTTATCAATGATCGTGGCGTCGTTCCGCAATTGCCCCAAGGATTAATTCTGAGGACATGACGCCGCCGTGCTCCAGAACGGCATCTCTGGCCGCGTCTTGAGCGGCGGATGCAAGATCTGCCGGGCTCATTCCTTCTGCCGCCTGGAGGATCTCGGGCCAGTTGAGGCCATCAAGGTCAAAAGCCAGTAGGTGCATTTCGAACAGTGGCTGAATCAGGTCTCGCTCGGGCAGTTCAAATTTGAGCTGCGTGTCAAACCGGCGGAAAACAGCCCGATCCAGCAGCTCAGGATGATTGGTTGCCGCGAGAATTAAGCTGGAACTCTTATCCTCGTCGAGAAACTGAAGCAGGGAATTCAAAACACGACGAGCTTCGCCGACGTCATTCCCGACGATGCGTGACGTCGCCAAGGCATCAACTTCATCAAAGAAATACACGCCGCGCGTCGATGTCATGGCGTCGAAAACCAGGCGCAGTTTCGCGGCGGTTTCCCCCATGAACTTCGTGATCAGCCCATCCAGCTGGATCGTGAACAACGGATAATTCAACTCGCCCGCGATGGCCGCCGCTGTCATCGTCTTCCCGGTACCCGGCGGCCCGGAGAGGAGGATCTTTCGGCGCGGAGACAATCCAAAATCTCCGAGGCGCGCTCTTTCGAGCTGCTCCCTGACGAGCTTGGCGAGGCGGGCAGCCAGCCGCGGCGGCAGCACCAGGTCGTTGAGTTTCAGACGCGGGAAAGACGCTGACAATATGCCGGCCAGCTCACCCCTCGGCTTCGCCAGCGGAATTGGGTCGCGCGAAAGCTCCAATGCACCAATCTGCGAACGGGCCTCGGCTATAAGATCGCGCATTTCCTGGGCGACGCGTATGTGGCCCTTTTTTACAGCCTCCTCAGCCAGCTGCGTGGCCACTGACAAAAATCGCCGGTCGTCGCGCGCATTATGGCTCCGCAGCAGAGACAAAATCTGCTGCGCATTGCCTACCGGCCCATTTTTTCCTGCCGACCCGGTCATTTGCTGCGCCCGATATCCTCATCGAGCTTATTGCAGAGAAGTTCCATATTCGTCAACCATTTTTGCATATTTTCCATAATAATCTTACCTTGCCGCAGCAGTTCGGCCGCGGGCTCGATTGCGCCCAACTTGCCGGCGAGGGCTGGGTTGGCTTGAACCATGTAATCATGGATTTTTTGGCGACTTTTGGCCGCAAGATGCACTTCACTGTTCAGGATCTTGCTGAGGTGGCCCTGATCCATTTTTAGCTCACGCGCGAGCCGAGACTGCGTCAGGCGCGCCTGAGACATATGTTCCTTCAAGGCCACAATGAGGAAGTCGTCGTCGAGCATAGCGACGGTTTATGGATTTTATGGATTTATGTCTAGGGCTGTATCGAAACCGAAAAGGAAATGCGGGAAGCGGCCTCGTCCTCCCAGGGCGCCCGCAACTCGAACGAGAGCTCGCCAGTTCCAACCTTCTCGGCCTTGAGCCGAAAGAGGACAGTACCGTCCGCGCCTGGTGCCGCAGAGGCCTGTCGTGTGACGCATACGAGAGAAATGAGATCAACCGGAAGCACCGGATCAAACAGGTATCCGGAAGCTCCCGGCTCGTGGAGAGAAATCAAGAACTCCGCCCCGATGGAGACGCTGATGCTGTCTCCAGGCTGGAACACAGGGCGCGCGGCTTCACCCATCAGAGTGCTTCAACGCTCAGCCCATAAGATGGAAAGGCATCGTCAATGCAGCATTGCCCATACTTGATGCGGAGGTAGCCCATTTCTCCCCACTTTGCGCTCCAGCTGTTTTTCACGATCCAGCAGCCGTCTTCATCATCGTAGCCGACGACGCAGACGGCATGGTGGCCGACCAATTGCCCCTGAACGTGCTCGTAGATGCCCGACTTGTAGACGCGGAGATCCTCAAACACCTGCATTTGAGCTATGATCGGCCCGTCCTCGTAGATCGCCTGCTTTCGCTGCGATTGAGAAACCAGATGATGCCAGCTCTGGACGCGGTAGGCGGGCGGAATGGCTCTATGCGACATCCCCCGCGGATCGTAAGGAAGATCTTTCTCCCACCCGACGCCATTCGTCTGAGCTCGACGTAGGGCATCTTCAATGAGCATACCCGATTGGCAGGTTGCCGCGCAGCCGAAGAACAGGTCGGCTTCAGAAAGGTCGATGTCTTTCAGGGCTTCGTCTGCGATCCGCGCCGCGGCCTCCATGGCGCCGAGCACGGCAAAGGACACGCAGCTCCCGCAAGAGCCCTGGTTTCGGACCTCAGTGATCCGGCAGGCGCCATTGACATCCCGCCAATCGTGAGAGGGAGGTAAATTCGGCGTCGGCAGTCCCCATGCTCGTGTGCTGGCAGCCGCGATATCGGCCATATTTCCGCTGCTGGGAGTGCTGCCGAGCATCGCTGCGAACACGGAGGCGGGCAGCTGCGACAGCTCATTCTCCTCCGCCTGCCAGGCAGCCTTGCGTGACTGGATGCTCTGCTCGACGGATTTCAGATCAATCATCTATGGCTCCGATTGGAGGGACGGGCTTAGAATTCTGACGGTCCCAAACGGCTCGGGTTGAAAACCGATCGGCGGTCGTCACGATCATTGGCTGCGGCCGGAGGCCTAGCCAGACCTCACGGCCGCTACTCCAAATTGCTTTTGGCATGACTGGGAGGTGGAAAACGAGCCCAAAAAACTAAGTGTCGAAGTAAATACCCGCGAAAGGCAAGGCGGGGCTGGTAAGCGTCGGCGCTTCTGGCGGCTCCCCATGGGAGGGCCCTTCGTCGGGGCTTCGCTGCGCTTCGTGCCGGCCGCCGGCTGCAGCCCTCGATTTGCATGGATGGGCTTGCCGGTTGCAGATTTTACGTTACATACGTATTTCATGCAGTGGGAGGTTTCCATGAAGGAATTCTCGTTTTCAGACCTGAACCGCCGTTCCGGCGATGTCCTGGACGCGGCTCTGGCAGAGCCCGTGAAGCTGATGAAGAGGGGCAAGGCGAAGATCGTGATGCTGCCGCAGGAGCAGTACGAGCGGATGAGGGATGCTGCCCGGCCGAACGAGCAAGCCGCCTTCACGCTCGATACGGCTCCGGAAGAGGATATCGAGAACCTGATGGCTGGCTTTCAGGAGATCATCGATCAGGCGGATCGAGAGGGCCGCTGATGGTCCCCGGCGAGATCTACCTCTTCAACTATCTCTGGGGCCACGAGGCCCAGAAGGGACGGATGGGCAGCCGGAAAATCCGGCGTGTCTGCCTGGCGATGCAGATCGGTGAGTACCTGTACCTGTTTCCCATCACGAGCCTGGAGCCCCAGCCTGAAAACGGGCGTGATCGCCTGTACGTCGAGGTTCCTGAGATCGAGAAGCGCCGTGTCAAGCTGAGCCTTGAGAAGCGGAGCTTTCTGATTCTCGACGACTACAACCGCGTGCGCTCGGATCGCCTTTACGACTTCGAGAGCCTGACGCCCACTGGTGCCCTGAGCCTTCGGTTCATGGAGCACATCGGCCGTCTGTTCCAAGCAGCGGTACGGGAGAAGCGCCCCATCCGCGGCCTGACCCGGCCTTGATCCGGCGATATGTCGGGATCAGTCTCCGGCGGCGACTTTCAACACCGGTGCCTAGAATTATTGTGGCGCCGCAGTGGCCGGGGCTGCGGCCGACTGCCGGTGCGCTCCCCACGTCAACGCGTTCAATCCAATTATTTCCGACTGGCGCCCTCGACCCATTTGAGGCCCAAGCCCTTCAGCATCGTCCCAATTGAGTGAACGCTATAGTCGGCGCCGAAATTCTCCGAAATATAATTGACGACGTCGGTCTGGTTATACGTTCCAGTTCCGCTAGCGTTCGCCATGATCAGCGTTTGCGCAAAATCGTGAACCGACCGGCGCTGTCCAGGGTTTAGGACAGCCTTGCTACCATACAATCTAAGTCCATCGATGCCATCACGATTGAAGTCATTGATCAGAAGTTTCACAGCTTTGCGCGTGGTCTTCATTCTGTTCAAAACATCGTTCAGCGGGATTCCTCGAATCAATTGCGCCGCGATGTCAAAGCGCTTTCGTTCCAGAGAGCGGGTGGTTTTGTATTTGGATAGCGTATCGGCTGGTATGTCCGTTCGTATCTGAGGGAAAACTTTGTTATATGAATCTCTTACGATCACCCCGCTGGCCGATTTCCATCTAAATCCCGCTTCGGTGAGCATGATCCTTAGTTTTGACTGACCGACTCTGTGACCACAGACGCTTTTCGCGAACGCCTGAAGATCATCGATCCGCCATCCTCCCTTTTTGGATGAGACGTCATCCACCATCTCACGGGCGCGTCGAACGATCGCGGCTCGCTGCTCAGCAGTGATGACGGCGACCTCTCTCGGCGGGCGCTCTGCCGCGACCAGTGCAGCCAAGCCACCTCGCCGATAGCGGAGCGAAAAGATGTATAGACTGTTCGCCGCAACGCCGTACCTATGCGCAGCTTCGTCGAGAGGTGCGCCATCGATAAGGTCGGCGACGGCCAGAAGCCGACGTTTCTCGCGGGCTTGACGACTGGCGGCTGCCTGCCTGCGGAGTGGCTCCGCATCAGCCGACGGTCCGAACCGAATGACCTTGGCATTCAGGATGCGCAAAATCTCTTCGCGATCAGGCTCGGCGAATGGGCGGTTTAGCAAGGTAATGCCAGGATCACGCTCGCCATCGATTGCCAGGCCTCGGGGCCCGAGCTTCTCATTCAGTTCCCCTCTTTTGGCGAATAGAGGGGCATAGCCGATCTCGATGAGCTCTACGCCGATGTCGGTCAACAGTCCCTTCAACGTGCGGGTCACCATACCTAGCTTCGTGGCAAGAAATTTGACGAAGACGTACTCGGAGTGAAATCGGTCGATATCACCACGTTGGATGATATATTTTCGCGAATACCTGACGTCCGGGTCGTCCGGCCGCTCTTGTGCGCTAATAATCCCTGCTCTGACCAGCTCGCGCAAATGCTCAAACGATATCCGTAATTCAATAGCGACGGCCTCCGCGCCGATTTCGGAATAGGGAGTAGTGCTAGCGAGGTTGTCTATGAGCTCCTTCGCGTCCTCGTAATCGATAACCAAGCGCGCTCCGATGCTGGTGGCATCTGGCACCAAGGCTCTCAGCCGGATAGAGCCCGCTTGGATGCCGGAAAATATATCGGCCAGCGATGTGAGGCGCCGCCGTCCCGCTATCGAAAGAGCGTCGCACAACCTGATCGACTTCCGGTCAGGGTCTGGGGCGAGACGCGCCTCCAGGTCACGCTTGGTGGCATCCCAGGCACTTTGCCTCCAGGCGAGTTCTTCAATGCCGGCCAACCGGCGTGCGACGTCTGTGGCTGCAACGAGAAAGCCACCCTGCTCCAACGCCTCGATTGTCGCATCGCTGACCCTCTCCTGGCTTTTGAGGGAGGTGACCGTCAGCAGGTCGCGAGACCCGTCGATGACCTGAAGGGCGAGCTCCTTGTTGACGAGCGACAGTTCGCCCGTTCCACCGCCACCGGCCACGACAATCCCAGGGTGATCGATGATCCTCTTGAAGCGATCATAGGCTGTTTTTCGCAGTTTCAGCACGGTCTGGAGACTGCAGATGCGTGTAGACCAACGCTGGATGACGGCGAGTGGGTATCTTGCGACCTCCTCGTCCGGGACGGCATCGAGATGCCTGCGCAGCAGCGACTGGAAATAAGCGGCGCGGGTTTCCCCGACGCGCCAAGGCTCGATCAGGTCGGCCAGCGGTCCGAGCATTTCCCTCGTCTTGTCCGAGTAGGTCGACGTGACGGGCCGCGATCGCATTTCCTCGACCAGCTGAAAGAACCCGTTCGGCCAGTCCAGGAGCGTGCTCATTCCCGAAGACAGAAATTCCGGGGTCCATGACTCTCGTTTGCGGTGAGATAGCTCTCGGCGCAACGAGTCGGTTCCCGCGGATTCCATCGACACTGCGCCAAAGAGCGCCGCAAGGCTGATGATCTCACCAGGGCCAAAGCTTGCCAGGTCCGGCGCGAAACACTGGATCGCCCGCTCGCGTGTCGAGGGATCTGCATCGACCAGGGCAGCAGCTAGCTTAATGTTGGCCAGCACGGTCTCGTCGCGGACAACAGCATCTGCTTTGGCATCGCGCAGGTCGATCTGGCATTCGGCGCAATGCACGATCGATGGATAACTCCAACCGAGCGTCGATTTGCAGTTGGGGCATTCGGTCAGAAGGACCTCTCCCGTCTCGGCCGAGGCGTTGATCGCAACGATGTCCCACTCGGCACGATGAATAGGCGATATACGCAATGCAGCGGGAGAAACGGCTCGAACGTGCGACGTCAGCAGCCTCGTGCGAAACGGGAGGCCTCTGAAGTTGCAAAACTCGCGCTCGCCCTCGCCCGGTAAACTCGTGTATGCGCGTCTCGCTATTTCCGCGCGCGGCAGCCCGCACAAATCAGCGAGCGCGGTCATCGCGTCATCTTGATCCTTGGCTCCGGGCGCTAATAGTTTTGCTGCGCCGGTAGCCTTCAGGACCACATGTTCGGCGACCCCATTGGCCGCCGCGAAGCGTGCCAGCAGCCCGCGCAAGCTCTCACTGGGCAGTGGTGCTACGCGGTCCGGCGCGGTTGTAGCGCTGATCTCGAAGCAAAAATCCGGCTGAACATTCGACATCGTCAGTCCAGTATTTCTTCCCAAGGACCCTTCCAGACTTGCTTCGGCAGGAGCGGCCTGTCCGAGGTGAAGGGATTCAGCGCCACGGCGTTTGAGAACTTCCATAGGCGGTCGAATGCAGAGGCCAGGATCGCGTTGTCGATGACGTTGCTGCCCTGCATGATGGCGTCTGTCGCGGCGATCTGCAGGAGTTTTGCCGTGGCGCCGGGGTAGCCCAGCGAAGCGGCATGGATTCGAGCCGCAACATCAGGCTTGGCAAAATTGCTTCGCGAAAAATCTGCGACCGTCACGAACTGGTGGTCGAAATTGGCCAGGTACGCCCTGTAGAGCTCCCAGTCTTTCTTCTGTTGCGGGTTGCGTTGGTAAGGCTCGACTTCCCAGTGGAAGTCGTTGCGGCCGATCAGATGCCCGTTCTTTGCAAAGACCGAGCGTGCGCGCGTCGTGCCGACCAGGAGGACGGCGCATATTCCGCGGCAATTGTTGATCAGATTCTGGATCCAGTCCGAAACGTTCTTGGATACCTTCCCTCGGTCCTTCTCGACCAGACGCTGAAGCTCGTCAAAAATGATGAGGGTTGTGCCGCGCCGGCGAAGGGTCGCCACGAGCTCGACTCTTTTGAAATCACCGTCCCCCTTTTCGGGGTTGAGATGATTGAGGGCCGTCAAGGCGGCGCGACCCAACGTTTTGGTCGTGGCGCCTGACGGAACCTCCACATAGACCACTGGCACGCGATCGGCCGCCCCCTCTCTGATGGGCGGATGCTTCGACATGAAAGTGTCGATGATCGTCGTCTTTCCGCCACGGGTCGGCGCGGTCAGCGACGCCGATGCGGACTCGCCTCCTCCCAGGGCCGTGTCTTTGAACAACTGGATCTTCTTCACCAGATCAATTGTCCGATCGTTCTCAATCCGAATGCCTTTTATCGCATTGATGCGAGATGCGTGGCGATCGGACAGCTCCATATGATTGGAGCTCATTAAAACCGTCTGCAGCATACGCTTAAGCCTTGTGAATCGTATTGAATGAATACTTTGCCAAGAGCGCGTCGGTGTCGTCTTCGTCTTCAAACTCCGGCGAGGGCTCGGGTGGGTTCAATTGGGTTGGCGCGGATCCGGTGCCAGAGAGCGACACCGTGCTCACTACCGCTTGCGTCGAAGCATCGCCTTCACGCGTTTCCTCGTCAGACCTCTGAGTTGAGGTGGCCTGCATCGGCACGTTGCCCACGGAAACCGGCCGGGTCGTCGAGCTGTTGTCGCTTTGAACCACGGCAATGGTCGTGGATTTCTGGGATCCAATGCCCTGAAAGCGGGCATCGGCCGCCTTCCCGCGGCCTTCGCGGATGGCCTGTGCGGTTTCCTCGATCAATTCGGCTCGGGTGATCATCAGATCGCGGAAATCCTTGGAATCCCGCTCTCGGCGGCGATTCTCGTCACGAATGAGCCGGTGCTGCCAGAGTGACAGCCCCTTGGCGTAATCGAACTCATCGCACCGCATCGGTCCCAGATACTGGCCAGTCTGTGGCTCTCGTACGTAGATGCAGCCGAGATCCGTGGGATCGAAGCGCAAGTCGACGTCGACGCGAGGGGCACGAACAGAGGCCAGGATCGTTCGAACGACGTTGTCGTTTCGATAGGTCAAGCCTTCAAACTTGATGCCTTCGCGCGAAATGGAGCGTCTGGCGTATCGCGATAGCGAGTGAGCAAGATCTCCCATCCGCGCCGGGAGTTCCACGCGATGGCGCTGCGTTCCTTCGATCCAGCGCTTTTCCGGCGTGGTCCCCATCGAGCGATTGCGAGAGCGAGCGTAGTCCTTGACCAGCCAGCGCAGAAACATGCGTTCGAAGGTAAGAAACGAGATGCACATTTCCTCTTGAGGGTTCAGTTCGAGAGCCTTCAACTTCCGTGCATCGCCAAAGGTGGTTCCCGGTAGCCGATGGATGAAACGCGTGTTCATCGTGCCGAAGAAGCGCTCGATGATGCCCTTGTAGTGGGGCGTTCGGACGGGCGATGTCTCCAGTTCGATGCCGAGTTCCGCGCACGCGTTCGGCAAGGAATAGCCGACCATTTCTTTGCCGTTGTCGGCGATCAGCTTGAACGGCACGCCCATGGCGAGCCAATCGTCTGCAACGCCTGCCTTTCTGCGGGCGAGATCGAGCTTCGGCGCAATGGCCTGCCGCAGGCACATCATCACCGAATAGACGCTCGGCGGCTCGAAGCCGATGTAATAGCCGAGCGGATAGCGCGAATAGGCATCCAGGGCCATCGTGAGCCAAGGGCGCCCACCGCAGGGCAAGCCAGTCGCGTCGTCGAAAAAGAGCCAGCTGTCGATCTTGGTGTGATCGATGATGATTGCTTCTAGTGGAGCATCATGCTGCGGGGCAGCTTTCAGCGGGCGCAAAAGCCTATCGGCTTGCCGTCCGAGCCGAAGCCGCATCGTCCGATAATAGTCGCTGTCACGAACACGCCGAAAAACCGTGGCCTGGCTGGGCTCCGGCAATTCCTGCCCGGCTGGCGCCGGCTCGCCGCTGCAATCGTCAAGGAGCCCGGCGTTCCGTTTGGCGATCTGGCCAATGACGTGTTCGTAGACGGCGCTTGGCGGCAGGTTACCTCGATTCTGATACACAGATGCGATGCTTTCGCTGATGATCAGCTCAACATCAGCATCGATCCCCTTTTTGCGCCCCTTCTTGTCATGGAAGGAGCGCATTGCCCGTAAATTGCGCCGGCCGGAAACCCCTCGGGTCCTCAGCCACCGGCAGAGGGTTCTCCAATCGGGCTTGTGGGTGTGGCCTTCTCGGGCGGCGACAGCATCGATGAGTGCGGACAAATCCTGCTCATTCTTCCGCGGCCGCGGGTCAGCTTGATCAAATGCGACGCAATAGCAGTGACGCCAAAGTGCCTCCTGCGGAAACTTCGCCGGGAGAGCATCGAGCGCGCGTTCCGCCGCGACCTGGTATTTTTCGGGCAAGCGCGACCAGGATGGCACCGCAATGCGATCGGCGAGGTAGAGCTCGATGAACCCGTCCTCGTCAAGCACACGGCGACGTCCATTTTCTTCATCGTCGAAGGCCATTCGGCCGTCTTGGAGCAGTCGGGCGAATTGAAATGCCCGCTGGTCGATCATGACGGTCGTGTCGACCTTAAGCCTCAGGTTCACGTTCAAAGTAGTGCCCCCCTCAAGCCGCTTCTTGGACTGATGGCATTGCGCTCAGCCGTGTCTCGTAACCGGCCTTGAGCCGAACTCTCGTCTGGCCGTTCACGGGCCTGGAAAGGTCCACCGAGATGATCCGGCGGGGAATCAGAGCGAGCACGCGATTTTCCGCCTGATCCAAGCTGGCAAGCACCAGCCCGCATTCGCGGAGCGTCGATTCCGCGTGGGCCTCGAGGTGGTGGATGAGTGCCGCGAGCTCAAACGGGTCTGGGCAAAGCCGCCGCGTCTTCTCAACCAACCGCGCATTGTTGTGCCAGACTGGAAACATGCGAAAGCGCATGTCGGACACGATCTGAAAGTCGATTCCGACGGAACGATAGAGGTGGCGAGCCTGGTGGATCTTCGCCCGGTACAAAGGATCGAGCTTGCGCAAATCGTCCCGGTATTTGCATTCGACGATGCGCGTTACGCCGTCCTCCTGCTCGACCTCAAAGTCGGGAGTGTATCGGACCTTTCGGCCACCGAGCCTGAAGGACAGCGTGTGCGGCTGCTCTCTGTAGCTCACGACAGTTTCGTCCACTTCGAACCATCGGATTGCCTTCCGCTCAAGCCGCGATTCCCAAGCGATCATGCGTCTGGATTTGACGCTCGGGACCAATCCGACAGGCATGTGTCGTCGGCCATTGAAGATCTTACGAACCGGAGAGCCGTCGTCTCGTCGTTCGATCACCGCGTCTGCCTGTGAAAGCAGATCGTCGAGGCGCTGTTTGGCATCCCTGTCATTCACAAGCATGGAACCTCTTCGCCGATGCCTCCCAGATCCTGGGCTGGCAAGGAAAGCCGAAGTTGATTTCTGGATCAGCGGAAATCATGCGCGGATGGCGAAGACGAAACTGTCTAAAGACTGTGGTTTCGGCCTCTGTCGACGCCCGCTAAAGTAAAACAGACGGGGTCAGATCGCAAAATTGCATAGTCATGCTGCGAGCAAGGAATTGAAATTGAAGCACGATTTTCACGTTCCTGCGCGATTATTTGGTGACGACCTACCATCGCCATTCTGCCCAGAATGTTAATGAGGCCCCTCTGCGCGCCGCTTCCTTGGCGAGAAGCGTAGGTATCGTTTCTCAATCCTTATGCGCTGGCATATCGCCCAAGGAATTCGCTATGATTCCTTGAAGAGCGAGGCAGGCCGGCCGGACAACGAGCCCAGGGGGCGCATTAGGTCGCCATGCTGCGTGAGCTCAGACGCAGGGGCTGTCGACGCAAGCAGCAAACTTTGCGATCCTTATCTGATGAAGGACTGTTCGACCGGTCGGACGGAAGCGAGTTGGTCAGAAGCGCACGAACTTGAACATGAGAGGACCTGGCGCCGCTGGATGCCGCTTGCAACGGCAAATCGTGATGTGTGAATGAAGGGTATCGGCTTGAACAGCGCGGCTGCGCAGGAGAATGCAGTGGCGAGCCTTGAAGCTCCGCCGAGCTTGGCGGAACCCTGGTATTATAGCAGTGCTATCAAAATATTTCACCTGGAAAATTCGGAGCCCGCTCCTTTGGCGGGAATCGCGCTTCTTCCCATGCGCCGCGAAACGCTGATCGCGGGGTACCTATGCCAAGCCGCACGGTCGTTGCTGAACGTGTCCCAAGCTTGGCTTTGGGAGCAAGCGAAGGTTTCCAGGAAAACCATCAACGACTTCGAGAACGGGTTTTCTCAGCCCAAGCCGGCCTTGGTTGCGCGCATTCGACAGGCGCTTGAAGAAGAAGGCGCCCGATTTGTCTCGGGCGATCGGGTGGTCGGCGTTGTCGTCTATTCGTCGCCGCTTGCTGCAGCTCAAAGGTCGCGGTCAGAAAAGCTGCGGAGCTGATGGTCGCGGCGTTAACCATATTTATTTAAAGTTCTAACGATATTTTCATATCACTGATATATTGATTGTCGGGCGGATGGTCTCGACGGCTCCCGGGGTCAACCGATTTCTCCGGCAGCGCTCTGCCAAGCCACCTCCCATACCGACTGCTCCTCGACATCTCTGGCGATCCGGCTCTTGCCGGCCATGTTGCTCATCGTGATGTGGCCGGTCGGTGGCTTCATCAGTCCAGCAACGGAGTCTCTTATGAGAGCACAACGGCGCTTCAAGCTGGCCTATCCGCGTTCTCTGGCCTCCACGGCCCTTCGACGCCTTGACAGAACCTCCGGTCGAAAAACGGCCCGCCGTCTGGCCCCAAGGACACCAGTCACCGCTTGGCATGAGACCGAGGACCTGGACGTCCTGCTTGATGACGATTTCGATGAACTCCTCTGTGACCCGAGAATTCTCCTGCAGCTTGCCAATCAAAATTGAAGAGATGATCGGCGCGCTCAAGGCCCGCTTCGAAACTCGATCAGCATCCAGCGGCTTCAGATTTCTCGTTCTATGTCGAAACAAGAAGGAGCCCATATGCACCATCGCAAATCCGGCTCGTCCGCCAATAAGCGCCAGCCCGCCAGTGACCTCCTGGCGCGAGCTTACCTTGAAAGCCTCGCAAAGGAGGCAGGCGCGAAGATCAAACCAATGCTTCGTGGTGAATATTCCGATGATGCGCTGGAGCGCCTGATAGACGAGCTCGACGATGACGTCGCCGACCCCAGCATTGCGATACTCCGCGCGGATCTGGCAGCTGTCGCGATTTTGATGGCTCGCGCGATCGAAGGGGAACCCGGTCTAGCGCGCGGATTGCGTCGGGAAGCTCCCATCGTGGTGTTGACCGCCCATAATCCGAGCTTCATCGAGATGGCGAAGGAAGTAGCCCAAACCTGCGTGTTGCCGACCGGCTCGCGCGTCCTGGAGGTCGGCGGCCTTAGTATCGGATTCCATACCAGGGGAATGCTCGTCGCTCGCGACGGGACTGCGAAAGACGATCGGCCGGAAAAAGGTAATCGTGAAGTCACTGCTGCACTGCAGCGCCGAATTCCTGTGCTGGGAATCGCGCCAGATCCCATTCGTCACCTCCCGCAGGCTCTGATGCGGACTGCGGAATATGAGCTCGCGCTGCCGGCGCTCGACCAGAGTGCGGTTGCCCTGGTCATCGAAGCGGTGACCGGGCAGACGCCAACTCGCGATATGGATCCAGATTTGATCCGGCTGATCGATATCGACGATCTTCCGCTGGCATTCAGATCTGGCCGCGCAGGAAACGACTGTCTCAACGCCATCGAAGACGTGGTGCGGAAAAAGGGGGACTACCTGATCAGCGGGCCCTCGCTGGAACAACTTCCCGGATATGGCGCGGCCAAGGAGTGGGGTCTCCAGTTGGCCGAAGACTTGGCGGAGTACAAGGCGGGCCGGCTCAGCTGGGCTGACATCGACAACAAGGGGTTGCTCGTTTCGGGGCCGCCGGGCACAGGAAAAACGCAGTTTGCGCGCGCGTTGGCTAAAACCGCTCGCGTTCCATTGATTTCGACGTCCGTAGCGCAATGGAATGCGGCCACATACCTCTCCGGTACTTTGCAAGCTATCCGCGGAGCGTTCGCTCAAGCCCGACGTCAGGCGCCGTGCATTCTATTTATCGACGAAATGGACGGTATCTCTGATCGCGCGAAGCTTCGTGGTGATTATGTCGAGTACTGGACCCAGATCGTAAACCTCCTGCTTGAACAGCTTGCTGGCATTGAGGAGCGACCCGGGGTCGTGGTCATCGGCGCGACAAATCATCCGGACCGGATCGACGCGGCAGTAAAACGCGCAGGCAGACTCGATCGGGAAATCGAGATTCCAAAACCGGACACGCTCACCCTTGCCGAGATTTTCCGCTTTCACATCGGCTCGGAGCTCCTGCCGGATGCAGATCTTGTTCCCTTGGCGCTGGCGTCACGTGGGGCCACCGGAGCGGATGTTGAGGCCCTCGTCAGGCGTGCGAAAGGTACCGCCAGGCGTTCTCGTCGCGCGCTGATGCTCGACGACGTAATGGCGGCCATAGCGGCCGACGCGCCAGCCATTCCGGCTCAAGCTCGGTGGCGCATTGCCGTGCATGAGAGCGGTCATGCGTTAGCCGCCCACGCGCTGGAGACTGGAACTGTCTGCGGGATTTCGATCCATACGCGGGGCGGCTTCTTTGAATTCGAGAGCAATCTGTCTGGCTCAGCAACGTTCGACCGCCTTCAGCGGGAAATGGCCGTGCTATTGGCCGGCCGCTCGGCAGAGCGCCTAATCTTGGGCGATGTGAGCGCTGGGGCTGGGATGCAACCCGCCTCCGATCTGGGACGTGCGACGGCATTCGCCATGCTGATCGAGACGCAATGCGGGATGGGCCATTCCGGAGGCGCCTACCTCGCGGAGGTCAAGGAACTCGCCCAAGTTCCAGCCCTGCACCTCGCCGTCAATGCGCAGCTCAAAGACGCGGAAGCCAAGGCAGAGCAAATTCTTGAGCCGAGACGCGCCACATTGTTGGAACTGGCAACGACGCTCGACCAACGAGGCTATCTTTCGGGAGGCGAGATCGAAGGCATCATCGGCCAAACCAGGATGGAAGCGGCTAAGTGGGACCGGGCTCCTGCGCAAGTCGCGAGGTCCGCATGATCCGCCTCGGCCAAGCCCTGCATGAAGACGAAGGGTCGGGTTCTCTGCCGGAGGTCGAGGCACTTTTGCTCCAGGCAACCCACGACCTTGCCGCCACCCTAGGCGTCGAGCCTGAGCAGGCGTTGCGCGCCCTCGCGATTGTCATTCGAAGACGCGCTGATTTCGAGCGCCTCAAAGGCGCCGCCAAGGCAACTTCCGGCCGCATCCTCCGCTGAGCGCACCGCGGTTCTGAGAATCTACGATTGCCTGCCAGCCGGCTCTCGCCGGTTGGGTGCGCTTTTGCCCGAAATCGCCCCGAAGGAGGTTCGCCATGAAAGAACTGGCAGAGAAGATCATGTCGGCGGCCGCTGACCTTCGCCGTCTCGAAGCGGGCTGGCGCCCAACAGAGGTCGACCTGGAAGAAGCTGTTGGACTCGATGATTGGCTGCAAGGGATCGATTGCGAGACTAAGCAGCACGTTCTCATTGGACAGTCGGTCGGCCACCCAATTCTCGGCGATCGGCTTATTACCACCAGCCCTGTATTGTGGATCAGTCAGGATCGTAAAATCGCCCGGACACTGAGCCGCTGGTACCGCCTACGGAAGCCGGCTGCATTGGTGACCGCGCATCAGACTTCCGCGGATCGGGCGAAACCGGAGGATCCAGGGCCGCTTGGTGGCTGACCGGGGCGGTAAGTCCGTCTGCAGCGCCTCCCTCGCGTATTCATCGAAACAGCCCGAGGATCCTGACCGATGGCTGAACCGTTGACCAGATCGGAGGAGCTCGTGCTCATTCGCACAGTCATCTCCTTGCTCAAAAACTGGTCCGCCAATGATGGCGAAGCGCGGACAATTCTGAATCTGTCGCCGACAACATATGCCGAATGGAGGCGGAACAACGTTGGCTACGTCTCCTCGGAGCAGGTTTATCGCTCGACCCTTCTTTTGCAGATCCATGCAGCGCTGAGAATGCGCTTCAGCAATGCAAGTCGCGCGGCGGGATGGATGAACCGCCCGAACGACATCTTTTCAGGGCGAACCCCACTTGCGCTGATCGCCGGCGGCGAGCTCTCATCGCTTGAGCGTCTCCTGGCGTATTTGGCCGCTGACCTTTCGCCGTGGTGAACCGGTCCCCGACGTGCACGCGCTTGGAGCTCGACTTTGTCGGTGGACCAAAGTGGCAAGATTGGCCGATCCGGCTTTTGTGCCCTATTACAGGCTGGCATGCTCACGGCGCACTGACGAAACGCTCCAACTCTTCGTCACTGATCCGTGTCAATGGCAGACCAAAGGTCTCGCGCAGCCGCATCACGAGCGATTGTGCCCAGAGCGCGTTCCACACCAGACCGGCGTGATCATCGGCGAGGATCGCATTGTTCGGCTCATCTCCGATGGTGTTCGTGACCCGCAGCTTCTCGCCTACGACAACCGCCCTGTATTTTGGCGTGCCGTCGAGCTCGCGCATTCCCCAAAGATTACGAAACCAGATCCCCAGATCGAAAAAGCCGAGGCGGGCATCAGAGCCGGCCAATCCGCGTAATCGGGCGTTGAAATCGTCAAAAGCGGTTTGGATGTTGGCGATGGCGACGGCAGAGCGGTATTTGTCGAAGGCTCCCGGTTCATTCATCTCGTTGTCGACGCCCACCAACAAAATGCGGGTGTTTGGATGCCTGGCATGGATCAATCTTATGGCCGCGGCGATCTTTTCCACGCAATAGGCCGCCGCAGCCCGGACCTTGGGCGCCTTGGGATCGCGTGCCTGATCGTCCAGAACCGCTGACCAATCATTGTTGCCGATACGGATGACGACGATACCGCTGCGCCAGCGTCCGGGGTCAAGGTCCATCAGCTCCACCAACTGCGATGCCTGGCCGGGTTTTTGTAGTGTCCCTCCGATCAAATTGCCGCAAGAGGCGCCGGAACTGGCAAAATTATAGAGGTAATCCTCTTTTCTTGGCGTACGACCAGCGTCCAGCCCGATGGCGCGGCGCAACCAGGCCGCTTGGCCGGATCTCCCCCACAGTACCCAGGGCCCCAGGTTCAGCTCATTGCCGCGCAAGCGCGCCAACACCTCAGTCCACTGGAAGGTACGGGCGCGAAAAGCGCCACCACGAACGGCGGAACCTGGTGGAAAGCTCAGGCTGTCTTGATAGGAGTGGCTGCTGGAATCACCCAGAACCGCGAGCGCGATTGTCGTTGGCCGGGAGTTGTCGGCGGGAACGTCGCCTTCTCGCAGCACTACAATCGCTATACCCAACGCGACAAACCCAATCAGCGCAGCGATGACTCGCTTTAAACTGCGGGCGCGGATGTTAGCCCGATCGATGTCCATAGACATGCTTCCTCGAGGTTCCTCCACGTTGATTTGGAGGACTCCGTCGCTGCGATTTGCGCACAATTGACCGGCAGCTTCGAACGAAACCTCACCGCGAGATACGACGCTTTGGAGGGATACGGTGCCCATTTTCGTCGTTGAACGACCCGGTCGACGCTGCTTGCTCGCAGGCAGCGACGGAGGCGGCGTGAGATCAGGCGCGGAATTCCGTGAAAGACAAGGCCGACCTCACCCGGGGAGCGGCTGAGGCTCGCCGGTATCCTGCTCGATCTTGTCCCATCGCGGAGGATGAAATCGATGTAGCCCGGCGCGCCGTGGATCGCTTTTTCAAGGCGCCGCCGAAGTCACGTCCGCTAAACGGCGAACTCCTCCACGACTGCTTTGTTACAGTTTGTTTCAGCCGGGAACAGCCAATCGCCACCTGCGTCTTATTCGAGGAACGACAATTGTCGTTCGATGAACAGGAGGCCGATCATGCACCATCTCGACGCCGCCATGCAGTCCTGCATCGACGAATGCCTGCGCTGCTATCAAACCTGCCTCGGCATGAGCACAAGCCATTGCCTGAAGCTCGGCGGAGCGCACGCCGCCCCGGAGCACATCCAGCTGATGCAGGCTTGCGCCGAGATCTGCCGCGCCAGCGCCCAGGTGATGATCATCGGCTCCGCGCACCATAAGCATCTCTGCACCGAATGCGCCGACATCTGCGAAGATTGCGCCAACGAATGCGAGCGGATTGGAGACATGGACGATTGTGTCCAGGCGTGCCGCAGTTGCGCGGAAAGCTGCCGGAAAATGGCGGCGTAGCGACTCCTGTCCTCGTTTCGTGGAGATTCCGATGATGCGCTTTATTCTGACCGCCGGTCTCGCAGCCTCGATGATGACCGCGGCATTTGCCCAGCCAGCGCCCAAGCCTCAGATGGGCGACAGCATGCCCATGAAAATGATGATGCCGGAGGCTTCCGATTCCGCATCAACGAAGGAATACAAGGCGGCGATGATGCGGATGATGCAGGCGATGCCGCCGAAATTTACCGGCGACGCCGACATCGATTTCATGATGCAGATGAAAGCCCATCATCAAGGTGCGATCGATATGGCCAAGGTTGCCCTCGCCCATGGCAAGGACCCGACCGTCAAGAAACTCGCCACCGAAATCGTCAGCGCCCAGGAAAAGGAGATCAAAACGATCGATCAGTGGCTGAAGGCCAAGGGCAAATAGCTGCGGTTGGGACGTCCCGGGCAACCTGAGCGTTAGGAGGCTGCCATGGAGCATGGCAATCACCATAAAGGCGAGAACCACTACGGCCGGCTAGCGATCGAACTGACGCTGGACTTCATCGTGATGTACCTCGTCATGTACACGATGATCGCGGCGCTTGGGCATTTCCATCTTAATCTCAACAACGTCTACATGACGCTGATGATGGTGGCGCCGATGACACTCATCATGCTCGTCTCGATGCGTTCCATGTTCCCGTCGCGGCGCATGAACATGATCATCGGCGCCGGCGCCCTTGCTGTGTTTGCCGGCGGTTTCATAGCCATGCGAACCCAAGCCGGTATTGGCAACGCCGAGTTCCTGCGCTCGATGATCCCGCATCATTCCGGCGCGATCCTAATGTGCGAAAAGGCCAACATCACCGATCCCGAGATCGTCGCGCTTTGCCGCGAGATCATCAAATCGCAGAGCCAGGAAATCGCGCAGATGGAGGCGATCCTCGCCCGGCAGAGGTGAAACACTTCACATCCGAAGTCGACATCCCCATTTCAAGCTTAGATCCTCAAGCCCCGACCGGGTTGCCCTCGGGGCAAGCCAGAGGAGGCTACGATGAGGATGGCCCGCCAAATCGCCGTGTCGGCGACCTGCTTGCTTTTCGTGTCTCAGCTTGAACCCGCGGTCGCCCATCGTGTCAACGTGGTCCTGGGGATGAAAGAGCTCACCAGCGCGATCAACGGCAAGGTCTGCGCGACAGCGGGAGGAGCACGCTTCACCTTCGATCATGATGGGCGCTTCTCATATGACGGCCTCTGGCAAAGTAGCGGGAGCTTCACGCTTGGCGACAGCGCTGTGGTCGTCACGTTCGATAGCGGCCTTCAGCGCGCGTTTGAAATTTCCAGACGAGACGGCGCGCTCTATATGGAGCAAACACGCGTCGTGTGCACGGCAAAGGAATAGAGCCAGCTCGGAAGGGTATTGCCCCAGGCGCTGCGGTTTGATGCTTGTTCAGCTAATGGCGCTTCGCATGGTTGTCGGCGCCTCCTTCAGACGTTCCATCATAGCCACGCAGTCTGTGATATTGGGAGATCTGCTCCGGCGTAAGCAAGGCTGTCGTCTCAAGATGGGCCTCCAGATGGGCCGCCCGCAACATGCCTTGCTTTGCGCCGATCTGCGCCGTCAACTCGCTCAGCCGAACCTGATCGATCGTGCGCTGAACGAAGGCCGCATCGAGATTGCGCTCCAAGTCTAGGACCTCTGCTCCAACCGCCTTCGCCCGCGCGCTCATACGCGCCTTGGATAATTCCAGACGCTCGCGTTGCTCCGCGGAAAGCTGGAGTGCGCCGGCCAGTTCGAGCGCGTGGAGTGGACCGGGATAACGGTTGAGCTCCGCCGGCTTGGCCAACCCCATGCCGCGGCCCTGTACAAGGTCCTCGACTTCCGTCGGCGAGAGCGCCTTGATCTCGCGGCTGTGCTGATCAGCGTAAGGGCTTACGGGCTGTGCCGACATTGGCCCCGCCCATCCCAACAGGACGAGGCCGATCAGGCCAGTGGTGATTGCCTTGGTCATGGAACAGTCTCCTCTCGACCATTCCGATACGCGCCTCAGAGGTGCGCGAACATGATTTCAATCATGTCAGTTCGATCGTGCCACCGCCGCTGCGGATAAGCCGTTCGGCTTTCAACTGTGCCAGCGTCCGATAAAGGACCTCGGGCGAAAGACCGATGGTGGCCGCCACTTCCTTCAGCCGTCCCTTGATAGCGACCGTTCTGCCATCGGCGCCGGCCCGTGCCACCAAGTAGGCCAACACACGCTCGCGCGCCGAGCGGATATCGCGTAGGGTCAGGGCGGACCTCAGCTCCATGACCTGTCGCGCGAGATCTGCCGTCAGGTCCAGCCCCGCAGCAGCGTCAGCCTGCAGCAGAGCAAGCACTTCCGATTTAGGAAAGCATGCAACCGAGCTCTCGGTCACGGCCTGTGCATCGCAGTGGTAGGTTTCGGCGAAAAGCGACGCCTCGGCGAAACGCTCTCCCGGCCCGGCGACAAAGAGAACCGTCTCGCGTCCGCTCATACTGAAGCGAGCCAGACGGATTCGCCCCTTGCGAACTGCGAAAATGCCCCGCGCCAGATCTCCTGTTGCGAAAAGAGTCTCGCCTGCTGCGAGTTCCCGTATTGTGGGTTTCAACCCGGCGAGGATTGATTCAGATTCAGCCTGCTGAAGCGCCCCGCCGTCGGTTGCCATGCCGAAGATTGCCGTTTCAGCCATCAGATCTGCTGCAGCCCGCGATAGCGCGCAAACGTGCTCTGTCGGCCAGCGGAAAAAATGGCGATCTCGTAGGTCTGCGGCGCTTGACCAGGCACCTCCATGCCGGGCGAGCCGACCGGCATACCCGGCACCGCAATCCCGATAGCCTTCGGGCGCTCGATGAGCAGGCGCTTCACCGCCTCGGCCGGGACATGCCCTTCAATGACATAACCGCCAATCTCGGCTGTGTGGCACGACATCAAGGCCTCGGGCACGCCGAGCCTGGCCTTGAGAGGCAGCACGTCATCGACCTGGATCACATCGACCGGAAATCCCGCGGCTTTGATGTGCTCGACCCAATTGCCGCAACAACCGCAGTTCGGATCGCGTGTCACGGTCATCTTCGGCAGCGTTTCGGCTGCCGCCTTTCCGGCCAGCGCGAGGGCCGCGAGCCCTTGGACTGCTCCGATCATCAGCCCGCGGCGGGATAGGGACTTATCGGTTTGCATGTTTGCTCTCCTTCAATTTCAACCGCGCCTTCACCGGAAGAAGACGAATTTGACCAAGGCGGCGACGGCTAACACCAGCACGGCGACACCGAGCCAGTGGAAAACCCCCATGCTCCAGCCCGTGCCATTCATCATCTCATGCATGTCGGTCACTCCGCTTTACTCAACGACTGCAGCTTGCCGCTGCACCGACACCGGCGGGGCTGATGCGCTTTCGGTTCCCTCGGCTGGCGGTAGCCGCCAGCCCTTGACCAAGCCGTAGATCGCCGGGATCACCAGAAGCGTGAGCACAGTCGAAGAGACCATGCCGCCGATCATCGGCACGGCGATGCGCTGCATCACCTCTGAGCCAGTGCCGGTATTCCAGAGGATCGGCAGCAATCCCGCCATGATCGCGACCACGGTCATGATCTTCGGCCGCACGCGCTCGACGGCGCCCAGCATGATCGCCTCGTGCAGGTCGGCGCGGGTGAAGGCCTTGCCCTGCGCCGCGCAGCGTGCTCGCACCTCGCCGAGCGCGTGATCGAGATAGATCAGCATGATCACGCCGGTCTCGGCCGCGACGCCGGCGAGTGCGATGAAGCCGACGGCAACGGCGACCGACATGTTGAAGCCGAGCCACCAGAGCAGCCAGATGCCACCGACCAGGGCGAAGGGCAGCGACAGCATGACGATGAACGTCTCGGTCAACCTGCGGAAGTTCAGGTAGAGCAGAAGGAAGATGATCGCGAGCGTCACGGGCACGACCAGCTTGAGCCGTGCCTCGGCCCGTTCGAGGTATTCGAACTGACCGCTCCAGGCGATGCGGTAGCCCGCAGGCAGCTTGATGCTCTGCGCGATCGCGGTTTGGGCATCGCGGACATAGCCGCCGAGGTCGCGCCCGACGGTGTCCACGAAGATGTAGACCGCGAGTTCGCCGTTCTCGGTTCGGATCGAGGTGGCGCCTCGCTTCCGCTCGATGCTCGCGACGTCGCCGAGCGGCACGCTGGCGCCGGACGGCGTCGAGACCTGGACCTCGAGGGCGATCGCCTGCGGATCGGAGCGCAGGTCGCGGGGATAGCGAATGGCGACGCCGTAACGCTCGCGCCCTTCGACCGTCGTCGTCACGGTCTCGCCGCCCATCGCCATCACGACCGCATTCTGGACGTCGCCGACGGAGAGCCCGTAGCGGCCGAGTGCGATCCGGTCCGGCACGATGTCGAGGAAGTAGCCGCCGATGACGCGCTCGGCATAGGCACTGCTCGTGCCCGGGACGGCCTTCAGCACCGTCTCGATCTGGCGGGAGACTGCCTCCATCTGGGCGAGATCGGTGCCGAAGACCTTGACCCCAATGGGCGTGCGGATGCCGGTCGCCAACATGTCGATGCGAGCCCGGATGGGCTGCGTCCAGGCGTTGGAGACGCCAGGGAACTGGAGAGCCTTGTCCATCTCTGCCTTGAGGCTGTCGAGCGTGACGCCTTCGCGCCATTCCGTCTTGGGCTTCAGGTTGATGATGGTCTCGAACATCTCGGTCGGCGCCGGGTCGGTTGCCGTCTGGGCGCGTCCGGCCTTGCCGTAGACCGAGGCGACCTCCGGGAAGGAACGGATGATCCGGTTCTGGGTCTGGAGCAATTCGGCCGCCTTGGTCACGGAGATGCCCGGCAAGGTGGTCGGCATGTACATCAGCGTACCTTCGTCGAGGGAGGGCATGAATTCCGAGCCGAGTTGCCGCGCCGGCCAGAGGCTGAGCGCCAGCACCGCCATGGCCAGCAGGATCGTCAGGGTCTTGGCGCCGAGAACGCCGCGGATCATCGGGCGGTAGAGCGCAATCAGGCCGCGATTGATCGGGTTCCGGCTCTCCGGGATGATCCTGCCCTTGACGAAGATGACCATCAGGGCCGGAACGAGCGTCACCGACAGGAGAGCGGCGGCCGCCATCGCGAAGGTCTTGGTGAAGGCGAGCGGCCCGAACAGGCGACCCTCCTCCGCTTCCAATGTGAAGATCGGCAGGAACGAGACGGTGATGACGAGTAGGCTGAAGAACAACGCCGGGCCGACCTCGCTCGCCGCCTCGATCAGGATCTCGACGCGCGGCTTGTCCGGCTGAGCCCGTTCCAGGTGCTTGTGAGCGTTCTCGATCATGACGATGGCGGCGTCGATCATGGCACCGACGGCGATGGCGATGCCGCCGAGACTCATGATGTTGGAGCCGAGCCCCAGCGCCTTCATCGCCGCGAAGGCCATCAGGATGCCGACCGGCAGCATGATGATCGCGACCAGGGCGCTGCGCAGATGCAGTAGGAAGACGATGCAGACCAGCGCGACGATGATGCTCTCTTCGATCAGCGTGCCCTTCAGCGTCTCGATCGCCCGCTCGATCAGCCCGGAGCGGTCGTAGACCGGCACGATCTCGGCCCCGCCCGGCAGGCTCGCCGCGACCTCGGCAAGGCGCGCCTTGGCGTGTTCGATCACGGAGAGCGCGTTTGCGCCGAAGCGTTGCAGGATGATGCCGCTCGCGACCTCCCCCTCGCCATTGAGCTCGGTGATGCCGCGCCGCTCGTCCGGACCGAGTTCGACGCGGGCGACGTCGACCACGCGCAGGGGCACGCCCCGGTCGCTCTTCAGGACGATGTTCTCGATATCGGCGATCGACTTCAGGTAGCCGCGGCCGCGCACCATGAACTCGAACTCGCTGAGCTCGACCGTGCGCCCGCCGACGTCCATGTTGCTGCTGCGCACGGCCTCGCGCAGTGCCGCCAACGAGACGCCCTGGGCGCGTAGCCGCACGGGATCGACGACGATCGCGTATTGCTTGACGAAGCCGCCGACGCTGGCGACCTCGGCCACTCCCTCGGCACGAGAAGCCGCGAAGCGCACAACCCAGTCCTGGAGGGAGCGCAATTCCGCGAGGGTCATGTTCTTGGCCATGACGGCGTACTGGTAGACCCAGCCGACACCGGTCGCGTCCGGCCCAAGCGTCGGCGAGACGCCCGCCGGGAGGCGCCGGGCGGCGGCATTGAGGTATTCGAGCACGCGCGAGCGCGCCCAATAGGGATCGGTGCCGTCCTCGAAGATGACGTAGACGAAGGAGACGCCGAAGAACGAGAAGCCGCGCACGACGCGGGCCTTCGGCACCGTGAGCATCGAGGTCGTCAGCGGATAGGTGACCTGGTCCTCGATCACCTGCGGCGCCTGGCCGGGATATTCGGTGTAGACGATGACCTGGACGTCGGAGAGGTCGGGTATGGCGTCGAGCGGCAGGGTCTTCAGCGCATAGATGCCGGCAGCCACAGCAAAGGCGGCGGCAACGAAGACGAGGATCAAGTTGCGCGCCGACCAGGCGATCAGGCGGGCGATCATGGCTTGGCCTCCGGCGGCGCGAAGCCGTTGAGGGCGGCCTTGAGGTTGCTCTCGGCATCGATCAGGAAGTTGGCGGAGACGACGACGCGGTCGCCTTCGGAGATGCCCTCAGTGATCGCGACCATGCCGTCGCCGCGACGGCCGAGCTTGACCTCGCGCGGCTCGAACCGACCCTCGCCCAGATCGAGAATGACGACCCGGCGCGAGCCGCTGTCGATCACGGCGCTGTCGGGAACCGCGAGTTGCGGAGTTGCGTCACCGGAGCCGATATCGACGTCGGCATACATGTTCGGCAGTAGGATGCCGTCGCGGTTGGCAAGCTCGATGCGGACCTTCGCCGTCCGGGTTGCCTCGGCGATCTCCGGGTAGATCACGCTGACGCGCCCCTCGAAGGAACTCCCGGGACGGCCGCGCAGCCGAATCGTGGCTGGCGCGCCGATGCCGACGGCAGCCAGTTGGCGTTCCGGAACATCGGCCAGAACCCAGATCGTCGAGATGTCGGCGAGCCGGAACAGACTGCCGCCGGCCGTCATCCTCATGCCGTCGCTGACCGAACGTTCAAGTATGATGCCGTCGCGCGGCGCCGACCAGTTGATCGTCAGCGGCACCTTCCGACTGCGCTCGATCTCGGCGATGACCTCCGGCGGGACGCCGAGGTTTTCGAGCCGCTGTCTCGCGCCGCCTTCGGGTACGCCGCGCGCGGCGGCATTGAGCTCGGTGATGAACTGCGCGCCCGCCGTGCTGATTTCCGGCGAGTAGATGCGTGCGAGGCGCGTGCCCTTCGTGACGCGGTCGCCCGTCGTGACCGGAGCGACCTCCTGGACGAAGGCATCAGCTCGGATCGTCACCACCGAAACCCGCCGCTCGTCGAGCTGCACGACGCCGGGCACATGAATCGTCTGGGCGATGCTCTGACGTCGTGCCGGCTCGGAGCGCACCCCGCTGCGCTGGATGCGTCCGGGCGAGAGCTTGATGACGCCGTCCTCGTTTCCCTCGCCTTCATAGACCGGGAGATAGTCCATCCCCATTGAGTCCTTCTTCGGCACCGGCGACGTATCCGGGAGACCCATCGGATTGCGGTAGTAGAGGATGCGCTTCGGGTCGGCCTGCGCCGCCCGCTCCTCGCTCGGAGGCTTGACCTCGAAGCTGACGTCCTGACTGGCGTGGACGGCCGCGAAAGGCCTGCCGTCCTCGGTCTGGCGCGGCCGCGCCGAATAGACGGGCTTCCCGTCCGGGTCCTGATAGTAGATGATCGGACCGCTTCCGACGGGCTCGTTTGCTGCGAGCGAACCTTCGATGCCGAGCCAACCGCGCCAGCCGACCGCAAGGCCGCGTTGCCCGGCCCAATAGCCCGCACCTCCCGCCGCGAGCACGGCGGCGAGAGCGAGGCCTGTGAGGGCGACGGGTTTCATGGCAGGGCCTTGAGGATCAGCTTGTTTTCGAGCGTGCCGGTTTCGCCTTGGACCTTGGCGCCCAGCGAGAGCCGCCAGCCGCCGGCCATCGTCAGGTTGGTCTTGAAGCGGTAGGTTCCCGGCTCGCTCGACGGCATGGCCTCGATCGGCGATGCCATCGTCTCCATGCCGTCCGGCGCCATGTCGACGCGCTGGGCGAAGATCACGGCGTCCGGAACGGGCTTGCCCGAGCGCTTGTCGACGAGCGTCACGGCGACGACGACGCCGTTGCCCTGCTTGATCTCGTTCTGCACGAGCCGAAACTCGTAATCCTTGATGTCCGCCAGCGCCGGGAGCGAAACGGAGGCAAGCGGAAGCGCTGCGGCAAGCACGGGCAACGTGTTGATGAGAGTCATGTTCGTAGTCCTGAGCGCATCAGGCTGCCGCATGGGCGTGCAGCCAAGACGTGGCGATGGCCACGGCTTACCGTCCGCCGGAGGCCCCGTGCGGACGAGACCAGCGCGGTCGCGCTGGCGATGCGTCAGCTTCGTGGAGGTCGCGCGGGTGGCTCGAACGGACGGGACTGACGCGTGGCCTCGTCTCCCGACAGGCTGAGCTCAGCGACGAACGTCCTGGCGAGCGTGACGAAAGACGTCGGCTCGCTGGCAAAGCACTTCGTCAGGCAGAAACTGGCTGCCGGGCAATTCGTCGCGCAATCCGTTTGCTTGTCCGTCGGCTTGGGGCAGCAGGGCATATCCGCCTGCATTGCCGCCATTTCTTGGCTATCCATCCGGACGTAGCCAGCCTTCGCCGGCGTCACCAAGGCAGCCAACATCGTAGCCGTGACGAACAGGCCCAAGACCAGGACGTGAATGAGAAGCCGGAACTTCATAACGTCAGTTCTGCCATGGTGACGGGGTTCGCAAAAGGGCGAGAACTGCGGCTGTTTGACCGGGATCAAGCAAATCGCTGCTTCGTGATCTCACTCTTGGCCCTTCAGCATCCGGCGCAGGATGTGGTCGCGCCGATAGAAATGGTGCCACAGCGCCGCGGCAACATGGATCAGAGCCAGCACCAACAGCGCCCAGCTGAGTAACCGGTGCAACGGCGCTGCACGGAAGCTGAGATACATCGCAACAGTGCCCGTGAACGGCAAGAGCAGCAGCAGGCCATAGAGAGCGACATGAGCGCCTGTCGCAGCCCATCGTTCGAGCGGCGACAAGCCTGCGAGCGACGGGCGGCCATAGATGTAGCGCAGCGCAATTTGGGTCAGCGCCAGCCCCATGACCAGCCAGCCCACCCAGGCGTGGACCTGATGCAGAAAAAGATCGAATGGGTCCGGCCTTGTGAAGCCATGCGCCATATGAGTGCGTTGGATCGCCCAAGATGTCGGCACCTGAGCGATGCACAGCACCGGCACGCTCCAGTGGATCCAGCGTTGATAAGCACCAAACGACTTGCCCGAGCTGAACTTGGGAATAAACACGCTTTGCAACAAACTCACCATTCAGATCCGTGCATTACCAGCCGGTGGCGCCGCCCGTCAGCAGACGCCCGAAACCAAGCCCTGATCACATTCAATCCCGACAAGCGTTAAGCACCGCCCTACCGGAGCGACACAGTTCTCAGACGGATCGCGTTGCCGATCACGCTGACCGAGGACAGCGCCATCGCGGCCGCCGCGATGATCGGCGACAGCAGGATACCGAAGAACGGGAAGAGCACTCCCGCGGCCACCGGCACGCCGAGCGCGTTGTAGATGAAGGCGAAGAACAGGTTCTGTCGGATGTTGCGCATTACGGCCTGCGACAGCCGCCGCGCCCGCACGATTCCGGTCAGGTCGCCTTTCAGCAGGGTCACGCCCGCGCTTTCCATCGCCACGTCGGTGCCCGTGCCCATGGCGATGCCGACATCCGCCGCCGCGAGCGCCGGCGCATCGTTGACGCCGTCGCCCGCCATGGCGACCACCCTGCCGTCTGCCTTGTAACGCTGGACCACGGCGCTCTTCTGGTCGGGCAGAACCTCGGCCTCGACCTCGTCGATGCCGAGCCGCCTGGCGACCGCCTTCGCGGTCGTCCAATTGTCGCCGGTGAGCATCACGACCCGGATACCTTCCGCCCTGAGCCCGGAGAGCGCCTCCGGCGTCGAACTCTTGACCGGATCGGCAATGGCGATGGCACCCGCCACCGTCCCGCCGATCCCGGCGAAGATCACCGTGGCGCCGTCCTCACGCAACTCGTCCGCTTGCTTTGCCAGGGGGGCGGGATCGATGCCATGCTCGGTCAGGAAGGCTGCGTTGCCGAGCACGACGCGCCGTCCCTCGACGACACCCAACGCTCCCTTGCCGGTGGGTGAGTCGAAATCGGCGACCGGCGCGGTGGCGATACCCTGCTTGTCGGCGGCCGCGACGATGGCCAGCGCCAACGGATGTTCGCTTGCCCGTTCCACGCTGGCCGACAGGCGCACAATTTCGGCTTCGGCGAAGCCCGGAGCCGGAATCACGGCAGTCACGGACGGCTTGCCCTCGGTGAGGGTGCCGGTCTTGTCGACCACCAAGGTGTCGACCTTCTCCATGTGTTCCAGGGCCTCGGCATTCTTGATCAGAACGCCCGCCTGAGCGCCGCGGCCGACCCCGACCATGATCGACATCGGCGTGGCGAGACCGAGCGCGCAGGGGCAGGCGATGATGAGCACTGCCACCGCCGCAACGAGGCCGTAGGAGAGCCGCGGCTCCGGACCCCAGACTGCCCATGCGATGAAGGCGAGCGCCGCGACGCCGATGACCGCAGGCACGAAGTAGCCCGAGACGTGGTCAGCCAATCGCTGGATCGGGGCGCGGCTGCGCTGGGCCTCCGCCACGAGTTGGACGATCCGCGACAACATCGTGTCGTGCCCAACCTTCTGCGCCTCGATCACGAGGCCACCGGACTGGTTCATCGTGCCGCCGATGGCCGCGGCGCCGACCTCCTTGGTAATCGGCATCGACTCGCCTGTGACCATCGACTCGTCGACCGCGCTGCGTCCCTCGACGACGACGCCGTCGACCGGGACCTTCTCACCCGGCCGCACCCGCAGGCGGTCGCCGACCTGCACGGTGTCGAGCTGGACTTCCAGCTCGGTGCCGTCGGACATGATCCTGCGGGCCGTCTTGGGCGCGAGGTCGAGCAAGGCGCGAATGGCCCCGCTGGTGCTCTCCCGCGCCCGCAATTCGAGCACCTGCCCGAGCAGGACGAGAACCGTGATGACGGAAGCCGCTTCGAAGTACACGGCCACCGAGCCGTCATGACCGCGGAACGCGGCTGGGAAGATCCCGGGCGCCAGCGTCGCCGCCATGCTGTAGACCCAGGCCACCCCCGTGCCCATGGCGATGAGCGTGAACATGTTGAGGTTGCGCGAGACCAGCGACTGCCAGCCGCGCTCGAAGAACGGCCGACCAGCCCATAGCACGACCGGCGTCGCGAGCAGCATCTGGATCCAGTTCGAGGTCTGCTGGCCGACATAGTGGCCCAGACCCGTCAGGTGCCCACCCATTTCCAGCACGACCACTGGCAAGGACAGCGCGAGTCCGATCCAGAACCGGCGCGTCATGTCGATCAGTTCGTGGCTGGGGCCGGTCTCGGCCGTCGCGAGCACCGGTTCGAGCGCCATTCCGCAGATCGGGCAGGAGCCTGGCCCCACCTGTCTGATCTGGGGATGCATTGGGCAGGTGTAGATCGTGCCTTCTGGCACGGATTCCGCCTTGCGAGCCGCTGCCGGCTCGACGTATTTGGCGGGCTCCGCCATGAATTTCGACTGGCAGCCGGAGGAGCAGAAGTAATACGGCTTGCCCTCGTACTGCGCCCGGTGCGCGGTTGCGTGCGCGACCGTCATCCCGCAGACCGGGTCCTTCACACTCTCCCCTGCGCCGTGAGAATGGCCATGGTGGTGGTGCGAATGGTCATCGTGCCGATGACCGGCGTGGCGCTGATGATCTACCATGGCTAGCCGCTTTGCTCTCCTGCCCCTTTGCCTTGCCAATGCATGAGCGGCCGGCGAGTTCACGCCGGCCGCTCGCTCTCAGCCCACGCGGTCCAGACTGGGGGTGTATCCAGCGCCCGTCACGATCGATTTGATAGCGGAGAAATCGGCCGCGCCCACGACGCTGACGAGCTTCGAAGCCGGGTCGGCGGTGACTGCGGTTCCCGGCAATTGATCCTCAATGGCCTTCTTGATCGTGCCGGCGCAATGTCCGCAGGTCATGTCCTCGACGCGAAAGCTGATCGCGCCTTCAGAAGTGGTCGCCTTGGCGGCAGTACCCGAATGTTGTTGGCAGGAGCACATAGCTGCAAATGTCCCTAGCTTGACGATTATGTCAGCCTGCACCTTCCCATCGAGGGAAGGTCAAGTGCATCTCGGCGTGAGACGGTTCTTCCAGCGAAAATAGGCGGCTGAGTCCAGCGCACCAATCCCTTGTCCGAGAGGACAATACCGGTGCCGTCGGGCCATGTTATCGTGCTCCAGGGGGGCTGACCAATTCCTGCGTTGGAGAGCGTTGTGAGCGATATCGTTCATCCAGCAGCAGCTTCGACGCACTTGCCATCATTCTTGACCGGTCCCGGTGAAACGGACTGGCTCATGATTGCGGTGGGCATATCCTTGGTCATTTTCACGCTGGCTACGGGCATCTTATATTTGCGCCTGCACGCCCTTCCCGACCGAATTGCGCACAACAAGATTCAGCTTCAGGTCGTCTGTGTGTTGGGGTTGTTGGCGATGTTCACGCACATGCACATTTTCTGGATTGCAGGCCTCCTTCTGGCTTTAGTGGATATTCCGGACTTCATCGGCCCCTTCAAACGCATCGTAGGGGCAACCGAGAAGATCGCCGACGGGTCGACGAATCCCCCAAAATGACGCGGATGGCTCGCCGCCACCGGCGCGCTCGCTGAGGTAGAGCGCGGCATCTCCGATTTTGAAGGGAGAGTTGCTTCGGTCGAGCACGGTCTGTCCTGTGTTCGCGGCACCATCAGTGCAGGATCTGGCTGAGGAAGAGCTTGGTGCGCTCGTGCTGCGGGTTCCTGAAGAACTCGTCCGGGGTGTTCATCTCGACGATCTGGCCGGCATCCATGAAGATCACCCGGTCGGCGACCTGGCGGGCGAAGCCCATCTCGTGGGTGACGCAGAGCATGGTCATGCCCTCCTCCGCCAGCGACACCATGGTGTCGAGCACCTCCTTGACCATCTCCGGGTCGAGCGCCGAGGTCGGCTCGTCGAACAGCATGATCTTCGGGCTCATGCAGAGCGAGCGGGCGATCGCCACGCGCTGCTGCTGCCCGCCCGAAAGCTGGCCCGGATACTTCGCCGCCTGCTCCGGGATCTTGACGCGCTTGAGATAGTGCATCGCGATCTCCTCGGCGTCCTTCTTGGGCATCTTCTTCACCCAGATCGGCGCCAGCGTCAGGTTCTCCAGGATCGTCAGATGCGGGAACAGGTTGAAGTGCTGGAACACCATGCCGACGTCGCGGCGGATCTCGTCGATCTTCTTGAGGTCGTTGGTGAGCTCGGTGCCGTCGACGATGATCTGGCCCTTCTGGTGCTCCTCCAGACGGTTGATGCAGCGGATCATCGTCGACTTGCCCGAGCCAGACGGACCGCAGATCACCAGCTTCTCGCCCCGGCTGACCTTCAGGTTGATGTCGCGCAGCACGTGGAACTCGCCATACCACTTGTTGACGCCCGTCATCTCAACCGCCGTCGCCGTGTTCAGCGACGTCGGCTTCAGCGCCGCGGGCCGCGTGTCCGTCATCTTCGTTTCTGCCATTGCCATAGCCATGGGCGGGTCTCCTAGCGAGTAGCGGGGCCGCGCCGCTCCAGGAAATCGGCAAAGCGGGCGAACGAGAAGGACAGGGCGAAGAAGATCGCGCCGATGAACAGGAACGTCTCGGCCGCCGGCGACGGCCAGGCCGGATCGGCCAGGGCCGCCTTGCCGGAGCTGATCAGGTCGAAGAGCCCGACCACGAGTACCAGGCTGGTGTTCTTGATCATCACAATGATCGTGTTGGCCAAGGCCGGGATCACCACCCTGATCGCCTGCGGCAGGATGACGAGATATTGCGTGCGCCAGAACGGCAGGCCGAGCGCCGCGGCCGCCTCGTACTGGCCCTTCGGGATCGCCTGCAGGCCGCCGCGGATGACTTCGGCGAGATAGGCAGCCGCGAAGATCGTCAGCGCGACAAGCGCGCGCACGAATTTATCGGGAAGCAATGCTTCCGGCAGGAAGAGCGGCAGCATGATCGAGGCGACGAAGAGGATCGAGAGCAGCGGCAGGCCGCGGACGGACTCGATCGTGACCACCGCCCCGATCCTGACCGCCGGCATCGTCGAGCGACGGGCTAATGCGAGCAGGATTCCAACCGGGAAGGCGATGCCAATCGCGACAACGGTGAGGATCAGCGTCACCGGCAGGCCGCCCCAAGCGGAGGTCGGAACCTCTTCGAGGCCGAGACCGCCGCCCATCAGCCAGACGATTAGTGCGAGCGCTGCAATCCAAAGCCCGAGCAGCCTTGGCGTCCAGCTCGCTGGCCGGACCGACCAGCCGAGCAGCGCCAGAATAAGCAGGCAGACCAGAGCGGGGCGCCAGCGCTCCTCGACTGGGTAAATGCCAAACAGCAGTTGGCCTGATTTGGCATAGATGAAGCTCCAGCACGCACCAGATGTCGCACGGCAGGCGGCCGGGTCCGGATTGAAGAGGACGGCGTCGAGCACCAGCCAACGCAACATTGGCGGCACCGCGACGGCGAGCACCGCGCCGAAAGCCAGCGTCAGGGCGGCATTCAACGGCGAGCCAAACAGCAGCCCGGCGGTCCGGCGCAGCGAGGCCAGGAATGGCGCAGACCAGGCTTGTGCCGGCACGGGAGCCTCGGAGAGAGGGAGCGAAATCGTTTTCACGGGATCAGCGTTCCACGATGGCGATGCGACGGTTGTACCAATTGGCCGCGCTCGACAGGGTCAGGTTCAGGGCGAGGTAGACGCCCAGGATGATGAAGACGCCTTCGATCGAATGGCTGGACTTGCTGATGATGGTGTTCATCACCGCAAGGAAATCCGGGTAGCCGACCGCGATCGCCAGCGTCGAATTCTTGACGACGTTGATGTACTGGCTGTTGAGCGGCGGCACGATCACCCGCAGCATTTGCGGGATCACGATCAGCCTCAGGATCTGGGTACGGGACAGGCCGACCGAGCGGCCTGCATCCCATTGCCCCGGCCCCACCGACAGGACGCCGCCTCGCACGATCTCGGCGATGAAGCCGGTGGTGTAGAGCGTCAGGCCGATCAGGATCGTGCTGAGTTCCGGTGTCAGCTCCAGACCGCCCTGGAAATTCGACCCCGCGAAGACCGGCCAGTCGGTCGAGAAGCCGGCATCGGCAACCCAGAGGCCGAACAGCAGCGCGGCGCCAGCGGCCCAGCTGAGGGGGGCCCGGAAGCGGCGCAGGGAGCCGGCCATCCGGGCGACGAGGATGAGCAGCCCGGCAAGGACGATCAGGGCGACTCCCGCCGTCTCCATGTCGACATGGACGCTCGGCACCATGACGCCGCGCATCGAGGCGAAGACGCCGGGTATCGGATTGAGCGCCTCCGCGACCGGCGGGAGGACCTTCCACCAGAGCGAATAGAGGAAGATCAGCAGGACGATCGGCGGCGAGTTGCGGGCGATCTCGACCCAGACCCGGCAAGTGCCGGCGGCGAGCGGATTGCTGCTCAGCCGGGTCACGCCGACGATCAGGCCGAGCACCGATGAGAAGACGATGACCAGCGCGGAGATGAAGACGGTGTTCGCCAGCCCGACGACGATCGCCCAGTAATACGGGTCGCGCGACTTGTAGGAGAGGATCGCCTCGGAGATCACGATCCGGGACGGCATCGTCAGGAAGTCGAACCCGATCGGGATGCCGCGCGTCTGCAGGTTCGTGAAGGTCGTGGTGATGAGCAGTGTCGCTGCAGCAATGACGGCCGTCACCAATAGACATTGGATCGCAATCGATCTCGTCCTGGCATCCCTGAACATGCCGCTCTCCCCTACCTTGTGAATGCTTTTCTTGGACGGGGGAGCGTTGGTTCTGCTCCCCCGCGACAGCGCCTAGTCCCAGGGATAGGGGTAATTCAGGCCGCCATCCTTCCAGAGCGCGTTCAGGCCACGATCGACCTTCAGGGGGCTGTTCTTCCCGAGATTGTTGTCCCAGATTTCGGCGTAGTTCCCCATCTGCTTGACGACGTTGTAGATCCATTTGTCGTCGAGCCCGAGCGCCTTGCCGAAGCCCGGCTCCTGGCCAAGCACCCGCTTGATCTCGCTCGATCCGGACTTCAGCTTCTCGTCGATGTTCTTGGCGGTGATGCCGTGGAGCTCGGCCCAGAGCAGGGCATTGATCGTCCAGCGCGTGATGTCGAAGAGCTGATCATCCCCGCGGGCGACCGCTACGCCGTTCGGCTCGGCCGCATGGCCCACCTTGATGATGTCGTAGTCGTCCGGATTCTTGGCCACTGAGGCGCGCTGGCCGGCGGCGGCCGTGCCATCGGTCACATAGGTGTCACAGCGGCCGCCGAAGAACGCGTCGCGGGCCTGGATCGTCGAGTCGAAGTAGACCTTCTTCATCGTGATCCCGTGCTCTTCCTCGGTCTCCTCGATCGCCTTCTCGGTGAGGCTGCCGCCGCCCTGCAGGCACACTGTCTTTCCGGCGAGCTGCTTGGGATCGGTGATTTTGTCGGCCTTGCGCACGAGCAGGCCGTCGGTGTCATAAAGTGTGATCCAGACGAAGCGGACCACCGTGTCGCGTGACAAGGTGATGGTTGAGGTCCGCGACAGGACGTCGATTTCGCCGGTCTGCAGCGCCGGGAAACGTTGGCCGGCATTGAGCGGAACGAAGCGGATCTTGTCCTTGTCGCCGAGGATGGCCGCGGCGAAGGTCCGACAGATGTCGGAATCGAAGCCGCGATAGTAGCCGTTCTCGTCGGGGCGGGAGAGGCCAGGAACGCCCTGGCTCGCGCCACAGCTGACATAGCCGCGCTGCTTGATCTTGTTCACCACGCTCTGTGCGCTGGCATCGCTGATCGCTGCTATTAGGCCAGCGGCGGCAAGCGCCGTGCCGAGCAGTACCTTCAATCTTGTCACGGTCATCTCCATTCCCCTGTTTTGCGGTGTTAGAAGGGTTATTCAGCTGCCGTTCGGCCCGCTCTTTGGGAGGCCGCAAAGTCAGCGGCCGCTGCAAAGGCCTGCTCCAAGTCGCCGATCAGGTCATCGGTCGCTTCCAGCCCGATCGACAGTCGCCAGAGCGGGCCGGGTGGCAGCCAGTCGAGGCTGGTCCGGCCTTTCCGGGGATCATTGACCGCGATGAGCGAGTGGACGCCGCCCCAGCTCGCTCCGAGCTTGAACAGGCGCATCCGGCGGAGAATTTCGGCTTGGACGCGCGCGAGCTCTGGTTTGAGTAAGACCGCGAAGACAGCAGCCGCGCCCGAGAAGTCTCTTTTCCAAACCGCGTGCCCGGGATGATCCGGCATGGCGGGATGCAGAATGCGAACGACTTCCGCACGCGCCGACAGCCACGTGATGATATTCTCTGCGCTCGCGGCGGAATGGCGCATGCGGACGGGCATGGTCATCAGGCCGCGCTCGCACAGCGCGCAGTCCTCTGGTGAGACGCCATAGCCGAGGAAACGTGCCGTATCCTTCAAGCGCCGGAACAGGCTTTCGTCCCGGACTGCGAGCGAGCCCATCAACAGGTCGCCATGGCCGCCCGCGTGCTTCGACAAGGCCTGCATGCTGATGTCGACGCCATGAGCCAGCGGCTTGAACAGTAGATGCGAAGCCCAGGTATTGTCTGCCGCGACCAGGGCACCCGCCTTGTGGGCAGCAGCGGCGATCGCTGGCACATCCTGAACCTCGAACGTCGCCGAGCCCGGGGATTCCACCCAGACCAACCGCGTCCGGTTGTCGACCAGACCGGCGATCCCAGCATCGAGCCGCGGGTCATACACTGTCGCCTCGATGCCCAAGGGCCCGAGGAAGCGCAGGATCATGTCCCGGGCCGGGCCGTACAGCGTCTCCGGCATCAAGACTCTGTCCCCGCTTCGGCAAACAGCCATCGTCGCCAGTGTCAGCGCCGCCATGCCCGAGGGCACGACGAGAGCCCTGGATGCCCCTTCAAGCTGAGCAATATGGTCCTCGAGGAGCCGGCTCGTCGGCGTCCCATAGAGTCCGTAGCTGAAACCGTCGTAGACGCGCTCGGCCCGTTTCTCGAACGCCTCAAGATCATCGAAAACGATCGTCGAAGCCCGTTCAACGGGCATTACCACTGCCTGGAATGGCTGGTGGGACCGCGCGGGCGGATGAATATGCGAGGTGTCATCGGATTTCGTCATGGGCCGACGCTAGCTCGCGCCGGCATTGCCATCTATGGCCATATCGATAGAGTCGATCCGTTCTTGATATGGGCGGTTCATGAACCTGCGCGATGTCGACGTCTTCCACGCAATCATGATCAGTGGCGGCGCCGGAGCCGCGGCTGCCTTGCTCAGCACGTCGCAACCCGCCATCAGCCGCTCGCTTGCCAAACTTGAGGCCGAACTCGGCTTCAGCCTGTTCGATCGCATTCGAGGCCGTCTGGTACCAACCCGCGAAGGTTTGCTCTTCCACGCCGAAGTGAAGGCCAATCTGGTTGGCCTGGATCGTCTCAAGCTAAGGGCTGCTCAGATCAAGGAGGTTGGTGCCGGCACCATTCGGGTGGCTAGCCTGTCGGCACTTGGGCATGGCCTCGTCCCGAGAGCGATCACGGCATTCTCGCGCAAGCACCCGCAGGTGCGGATCAGCTATCAGGTGCGCACCTCCAACGTCGTTCGCGATCTCGTGGCGTCAGGCAGCTTCGACATCGGCTTGGCCGCTGACGAGATCGACACTGACGGTGTCTTACACACGGTGTTCACCACGCCTCGCGCAGTCTGCGTTATGCCACTGGGGCATCCGCTGACGAGCCGGGAGGTGATCACGCCGGCCGACCTGAGCGGCGAGGGTTTCCTGGCGCTCGCGCCAGAGGACACGGTGCGACTTGCCATGGACCGGATCTTCGCGGAGCACGGTGTCCAACCCCGCATTTTAGTGGAAACGCCTTATGGCGTGACCATTGCGATCCTTGCAGCGCAAGGCCTCGGCATCGGCCTCGTCAACCCCTTCATTATCGCCGACAAAATGATCCAAGGGATTGCCGTTCGTCCCTTCGAGCCAGCGGTGCATTTCCGCGCCCTGCTTTTGAAGCCGCCTGGCAGCGCGAATTCCCGCCTCGTCTCAGCTTTTGTTGCCGAGCTATATGCAATCCGGAATGCCTTTGCCGTCCCGGAATGGAATTCAAGCGAGCCAGGTGTCGCGCGCGCCACCTAGACGGTGTCCTAGTCCAATTCGATTCTGAACCCGCACACGACGAGGGCCGATCAAGCGATGGCCGCGCTCCCGGGCCATTCTCAGCTCGCAATCTGCTCGCGACGACGCGGGAGCAGAGAGGTGTCGACCACACTCGGGGCGGCATGAACCTGGCTGATGGCTCGGGTGACCTCGCTGAAACGGGCCTTCGCGTCCGACCAGTTCTGCATGAAGTCGAACAGCTCCCGCAGCGCTGGTGAAATCTCCCGATAGGCGGCGAGTGCGGCCACGAGCGCACCGAGCGACAATTGCTCTCTCACAACGAGGTACCCGCCGATCGTGAAGAAAAAGAAGGGCGTCAGGTTGGAGGTGTAATTGTATAAACCCTTGATCCTGCCTTTGAGGTCGTTGATCTCGACCCGGATCGTTTCCAGGCTCGCGGTCATTTGCATCTGATGGCGCAGGAGCGACATGCCTGCCCGCGTGACCGCCGCCTGCGAGCTATAGGTTCCCGAAGCCGAACCGTCGGCTACCATCAGACCGCCGAGCTTGCGGGTCGAGCGAACCCTCTCACGCACCTTCGCATTGAGCCGCTTCTGCAAGCCCGGCAAAAGCGTAAGCTGCAGTGGCAACATCAGCAGTGCCGCCAGAGCTAAGGCCGGGTTCTGCATCAGCAGGAACAGGATGCTGGTCAGCAGAGCGCCGCCCTGAATGACGGGAACAACGGCAAGGCTGCCGCCGAAATACCCGATCGGCTCGACCTCCTGGACAACTACCGCGGAGAGATGTGCTCGCTGTTCGGCGCCCGCACCTGCGCGCGCGCGACGCAATACGCCGAGCCGAAGCCTGCGGACCAGGCGCTCGCTCACGCGGCCACGAATGCGCATGGCCGCGTATTTGATCAGGCCGTTCAAGGTCAGAGTGCCGAGGTAGCCTGCGCACAGCGCAAACAAGAGCGTCATGCGGTCCAGTGGCAGGCCAAGCAGCATCATGTCGACGTGGCCGCTATCGCTCGCATCGGCCAGCGCATGGTTGATAATGTGCTTGGGGATCTCAAGCAGGAGCCACGCCGTTGGCAGCGTCATGATGGAAATGATCACGAGCTTGACCTGCAGTCTTGCGGTCGCGCGGATGAGGTACGCCTCAAGCGATCCCACTCGCCCGCTAGCTGCCGGGCGCTCTGGAGCGCGCGAGGTTGCGGCGGCAAGCCGAGCCCGCCGACGGCGCCTTGTATTGTAGCGTCGAAACCCGAGCCGCAGGCTGATCCAGAGTGTCCACGCCGGTGCAACCACGAACAACAGCGCCGCCGCAAGATTGATCAGCCAGTGGCCGTGCGGATAATCGAGACCCATGATCCGGTGGCCGAGATCATGGATAAACTGGAACGTCGCCGTCACGTCTGTTGAACTCGATCTTCGGTAGGCTGCCTGTGCCGGCGCTGCTTGTTCTGCCTCGGAGAAAGGATTGCACCTCAGCTCGGTGGGGCGCGAAGCGTGCGGTAGAGATCGTTCACCCCATCGCTGAAATCAGCGTCGGGATTGCGCGTGCAGAAGCTCCGCAGGAACTCGGCCTGCTTGAGCAACGGATAGGCGTCCGGCGCGAGATCAAGATCCTCGTCCTTCCCAGGAGGCGCCCGAAGCAACAAGCCGCTCATGTAGCCCTGTGCCCAGGCGAAGAAATTCTTCTCGGCCTCGGGCTTGCCGTTGGTCTCACGCAGGAAATACTGACAGCTGGAGGCGCCGATTCCGACAATCTTGACCGTCTGAGCTCCCGCTGGCCCTGCAGGCAGTGCCCCGGCAGCTGCGGAACAAAGTATCGCGATAGCGCGCATATGGTGTGATTTCAGGCAGTTCGCGATCATGTGCTGGCCTTTCACCGAAGGCGGGGAGTCCTCTCGCCGTCATTCCGGTTCATCCCGGCTGAGAGACGGCTCATCTGCAGAACAGCGCCCGTTCATGCAGACGATCTTGATGCGCCTGCCGAAGCAGTTCGCTTCATAGACTTCGCTTTTGCCAATGGGATTGAGGCGCGTGACCTTGGCGGTCGGGCAGGACGCTTCGATCAGTGCACGCTGCAGATCACCGTCGTCCGCTCGCGCCTGAAGCGCGACAAGCGCAATAGGGATCGTCAGCAAGACCAATCGCATGGCTCGCCTTTCAGCTTGTCTCATTCTCTGCGTGGTGGACTGCGAAACTTCGAACAGCTCGCGATGATGCTTGCGTCAGACAATGCACCGGCTGACGTAACCAACGCGGCCTAACTCTGGCGACGGGTAGCAGCCCTTGGTCGATGGCGGAGTTACGTGTGGCAAGGCGGTTTACGCCTTGCCACACGTCAGGGCTACTTGGCCTTCTGTAGCTTGGTGACGGTGATCTGGCCGTTGACGCGATCGGCGTCGAACTTGATCTTGTCGCCCGCCTTCAACCCCTTGAGCATGGCCGGATCGCCGGCGCGGAACACCATGGTCATCGCATCCATGTCGAGGTTCTTGATCGCACCGTGATTGATGGTGAGCTTGCCTTGGGCCTCGTCGACCTTGGTGACGGTGCCACTGACCGACTGCGCAGCAGCCGGCAGCGCGACGATCAGAAATGCGAGGGTGGTCGCAGTCTTCAGCATGGGATGCTCCTTTCCCTGAGGTTGCTTACTTGACGATGATCTTGCCGGTCATGCCCGCCTCGCGGTGGCCGGGGATCAGGCAGGAGAAGTCGAATTCGCCCGGCTTGGTGAAGGCCCAGACGATTTCGCCGGCTTTCTTCGGCGCGAGGCGCTTGGCGTTCGGATCGTCGTGTTCCATGTCAGGGTTCTTCTGCATCTCGACGGCGTGCTTGAGGTTCTCCTCCAGCGTGGCCAGGACGAGCTCGTGGTCGAGCTCGCCATTGTTGCGCAGCTGGAAGCGGATCTGCTCGCCCCGGCGCACCTCGATCCGATCGGGGATGAAGGACATCTTGCCGTCCTTTTCGCTCATCACGACCTGGATAGGACGCGCAGGCTTCTTCGGGTCGCCCGGCTTGCCATAGGCAGTCTCGTCGCCATGGCCATGACCGGCCGCACCGGGCCCCGCCAAGGCGGCGCCAGCCGACATTAGAACTGCGATGGCTGCCAATTTGAATGCTGCTGTCTTCATGTAACTCTCCAGGAGGAAGTTTCGGTTGTCGCCATCTAGTGATTGGAATGGGGATTCTTGGCGGCTGGCCGCGGCTTGCCGTCCGGCCCGAGGCTCGGCTTGCGCGGATCCTTGACCCGCCATTCTGTCGCCTGGATGCCGCTATCAGGACCCTGGTCGCGCGACGCTTCACCGAGCTTGGCGCCCTTGTATTCGAAGGCGACGGTGCCTTCCGGGTGTTTGAACCAGCCGGGATCCTTGTAGTCGTTCTTCGCCAACCCTTCGCGAACCTTCACCACCGAGAACATGCCGCCCATCTCGACCGGGCCGAACTGAGCAAAGCCGGTCATCATCGGCAGAGTGTTGTCGGGCAGAGGCATCTCCATCGAACCCATCTCGCCCATGCCGTTCGAGCCCATCGGCATGTAGCCCGGCGCGATCTTGGCGATGCGCTTGGCCAAGTCCTTCTTGTTGACACCGATGTAGTTCTTCACCGAATGCCCCATGGCATTCATGGTGTGGTGCGACTTGTGGCAGTGGATCGCCCAGTCGCCTGGCTCGTCCGCGACGAAGTCGAAGGCGCGCATCTGGCCGACGGCGACGTCGATCGAGACCTCGTCCCAGGCCGCCGCCGGATCGACCCAGCCGCCGTCGGTGCAGGAGACCTTGAACTCGTAACCATGCATGTGGATCGGGTGGTTGGTCATGGTCAGGTTGCCGAAGCGGATCCTGACCTTGTCGTTCTTCGCCACCACGAAAGGATCGATGCCCGGGAACACGCGGCTGTTCCAGCACCACATATTGAACTCGGTCATCTCGGCGACGCGCGGCACATAGGAGCCGGGCTCGATGTCGAAAGCGTTGAGCATAAAGACGAAATCGCGATCGACGCGGCGGAAGGCGGGGTCCCGCGGATGGACGACGAAGAAACCCATCATACCCATCGCCATCTGGACCATCTCGTCCGAATGCGGGTGGTACATGAAGGTGCCGGAGCGCCGCAGCTGGAACTCGTAGACGAAGGTCTTGCCCGGCGGGATATGCGGCTGCGTCAATCCGCCTACGCCGTCCATGCCGTTGGGCAGGCGCTGACCGTGCCAATGCACCGCCGTGTTCTCCGGCAGCTTGTTGGTGACGTAGATGCGGACCTTGTCGCCCTCGACCGCCTCGATGGTCGGGCCCGGCGACTGGCCGTTATAGCCCCAGAGATAGCCCTACAGGCCGGGCGCGAATTCGCGCACCACCGGCTCGGCGACGAGATGGAACTCCTTCCAGTCGCCGTTCATGCGCCAGGGCAGCGACCAGCCGTTCAGCGTCGCGACCGGCTGGTAGTCCGGTCCCGTGGTCGGAACCAGAGGCGCCTGCATAGTTGCGTCCTTCATGGTCGGCGCCTCAGGCACGGCGGCAAAGGCGGAGCGCCCGGATACGGCAGCGGCTCCGGCTAGAACGAGCCCGGAGGAACCGATGAAGCCTCTACGAGATAGCGATGTCATCTCTTGCAACTCCTTCAGTGGCCGCCGCCGGCTTCGCCACCACTCGCAGCCGCGACCGTGGCCGAACCGCCGCCCCCGCTGCCGCCGCCGATCAGCGCGTGCTTGAAGTCGGTATGGGCGATCCAGAAATCGCGGCGGGCGTTGATCGCCGCAACGTTCGAGAGGATGCGGTTGCGGGCATCGGTGATCAGATCGGTCACATCGTTCAGCATTCCGCTGTACTGCAGCAGTGACTGGTCCTGGATGATCTTGCGCAGCGGCAGGACATTGTTCTGATACTGGCGGGTGATGTCGTAATTGGCGCGGTAGGCGGTATAGGCTTCGCGCGCCTCGGAGCGGGCATTGACCGCCTTCTCCGCCAGCTTGTTGGCGGCCTGCATATAGGTCTGCTCGGCGAGCGCGACCTTGGACTGGCCGAAATCATAGATCGGGATGTCGATCTCCAGCTCCAGCGTCTTGCTGCGGCTCGTCTCCCGCTCGACATGGCCGTCTTCGGAGATGCTGCGGCCGCGGTCGTAGGTGCGGCGTCCGAGCAGGTCGATGTCGTTAACGAAGCGCGTTGCCTGGGTGAGGCCCAGCGATTTCGCCAGCGTGTCGAGCTCGGCCCGCGCGATCTGGATGTCAACGCGCTTGCGCAAGGCCTCGGCCTCGACTGCCTTGACCGATTGCAGCCGCGGCAGCGGCGGCAGGCTGCCGACGCGGAACTTCAGATCATCACCCCAAAGCCCGAGCTGGCGGACGAGCCGCTCGCGCTCCTGGCGCTGTTGCTGGCGCGCCTGCGCGAGCTGCACGGTGAGCTCTGCCTCGAAGGCGAATTCGCGGGCCTGGTCGATCTTATTGACGCCGCCGGACTCGCCGAGCCGCTTGAACAGTTCCGAGGCAGCATCGGCGGAAGCCTTCGCTTCCTGATAGAAGGAGACCTGAGCGTTGGCCGCAGCCGCGCGATAATACTGTCGCCGAGTATCGGCCGCGAGCTTCAGGACAGCTTCGGCCGTCCGCAGCTGCGCCGTCTGGAACCGATCGCGCGCAATTTCCGCTCGCGCTGGCAGGGTTGCTAGCGCGAGGAGGCTGCCGACGATCTGCCGCTCGATCTCGATCTCGAAACGGCCGGACAGCTTGGAGATGCCGAGGCGCGGATTCGGTGGAAGGCTCGCCGCCACCATCTGGGCCTCGGCCATGCCGAGCTCGTTGAAGGACGCCTGTAGGCCGCGATTGTTGAGCAGAGCGATCTGCACGGCGCTGTCCGCGGTCAACGGCTTGCGCAGCAGCTGGTCGACTCGCGCCTTCGCCGTGAGCGCAGCCTGATCGTCCCCAATCTTGACGACCTCCTTACCGATGTCGGCATAGGCAGCCGACTGGATCGCGCCCATACCGCCATCGGCGGAGAAGCTCGCGCAGCCTCCGAGCAGAGCCGCCGCTCCGGCAAGCAGCCCGAAACGGAACAGGCGACGGGCGTTCGAGGTCGCTGGAACGGTCAAGGCTGTCCTTCCCCGGGTAAGATTGGTCGCTAAGATGGAGTTAGCAGGCGACGTCATGGCTTCGGGCCGACGTCACGGTTGAGCTCGTGCCAATCCTTCGGATCAGCCGGACGGTAGGTGGCAGCGCCTGCCGTCACGCTCCGGTATTGAACCGCGGGGACACGGACATTCGGGTCGGCCGGCCTGGCAAGATAGTCGGGAACTGGTGTCAGCGAACAGGCGCCTAACGCCAGCCCTATGCCTGCGAGGAAAGGCACCTTCACGAACGTCACGATTCGCTCCCCGTGTTTCGACGACATAGGGGTAGCAGCGCTCTGCGGCCGGCGTCCGTTACAAATTGTATCAAAGCAACGCGGGCGGCAGCGCGATAAGCGCGCTATTGTGCAGTCGTTGCAAGGAAAAATGCGACACCACACGGACAGGCTTGTTCTGGGAAGCCGAGCAAAAGATGGACCAAGATCCAATCAAGATCACGACCGAAGACCACGGGCATATCCTCGTCGTGGACGATGATCCGCAGATCCGGCTCCTGGTTTCACGTTTCCTCCAGCGTCACGGCTATCAGGTCACCGGAGCACCGGACGGGCGTGTGATGATGGATGTCCTGACCCGTACCACCATCGATTTGATCGTGCTCGACTTGATGCTGCCCGGGCGTTCCGGCGTCGAGCTTTGCCGCGATGTCCGCATGACCTCCCAGGTGCCCATCGTGATGCTGACCGCCCGCAGCGAAGAGAGCGATCGCATCGTGGGATTCGAGGGTGGAGCTGACGATTATGTGACTAAGCCGTTCAGCCCTCGCGAATTGCTGGCCCGTATCCGGGCTGTTCTGCGCCGATCCCGCACGGCGCGCAATCCAACTGAAACCAGGCGTTCCGAGATCGTCATGTTCGACGGCTGGGCGATGGATCTGCGTCGCAGGGAGATTCAATCGCCCTCGGGAACATTGATCGATCTTTCGACCGGAGAATTCGACCTTCTCGTCGTCTTCGTCGAACACGCCAACCGCGTGCTGTCGCGGGAGGCGTTGATGCAATTCGCCAAGGCCCGGAACAGCGGCGACCCGTTCGATCGAACCATCGACGTCCAGATCAGCCGGCTGCGGCGCAAGTTGGAGGCGGTGGCAAACGGCGGCCAGCTCATCAAGACGGTCCGTGGTTCTGGCTACATGTTTGTGTCGGATATTCGCGTGCAGGAAGGACAATCCGCTTGAGGAAGCTGATCGAACGTCTGACGCCGGACACGGTCGCGAGCCGCGCCATCATGGTCCTGGTGGCAGCACTTCTAGCATTCCATCTGCTTGGCTTCTGGGCTTATCGCGTGGGAGTCGAAAGCTTGGCCACCGCGGCACGCGATCGCGGCCTCGCCGAGCATATCGTCTCGATCAAGCGAGCAATCGCTGGCGCTCCCGCCGGGCAGGAACGAGATCGTGTCGCTCACGATTTGTCGAGCGCCAGCCTCGAAGTCCATTGGAGCAAGGTCAGCCTCGTGCTCGGCACGGCGCCGATGACCGAGCGAACCACAACGATGGAGGCTCGTCTCAAAGAGCTCGCCCCCGAACTCGCTGCAGAGTCATTTCGAGTCGGCTTCGCCGATGACGGAGCTCTTGGAGCCGCGAACGCTGATGCCTATCGGCACATGATGTTGATCTCGGTACGGCTCGACGACGGGTCGTGGGTGAATTTCTCGTCTTCCGCACTCGGAGCGAACCAGATCGTCGACTGGAGTGTGATCGCGGTCACAATCTGTTTTGGAGTCGGAATTGTTGTCGTCGCGCTCCTGCTTCTGCGCTGGGCAACACGACCGTTGCGTGATCTCGCCCTTGCCGCCGAGCGCTTCAGCCTCGATCAGACACCACAACCGCTTCCCGAAAACGGACCGATCGAAGTGCGCCGTGCCGCGCGGGCCTTCAACACCATGCGCGAACGCATCCAGCGCCTCGTCACGGAGCGTATGCAGGCAATGGCCGCCGTCTCACATGATCTGCGAACACCGATCACGCGCCTCAGACTGCGCTCCGAGTTGCTCGATGATGATGCGACGCGCGACCTGATCGATGCCGACCTCGGTGAGATGGAGGCCATGATCGACTCGACGCTGGAATATCTGCGTGGCGGCGCTTCCAGTGAAGCGATTCGTCCGATCGACCTTGCTTCGGTTATCGAGACCATCGTCGACGACCATCTCGACCAGGGGCATCGAATCGCATTGGCCGGTCTCACCACCGCTCCCGTACTGGGGCGTGTGCTCTCGCTGAAGCGCGCGTTCTCCAACGTCATCGGCAATGCCGTCAAATATGGCCATGCCGCCAATGTCATGATTGCCGAGTCGGGAGACCAAATCGTTATCACCGTCGAGGACGAAGGACCTGGCATTCCGCTGTCTGACATGGAGCGCGTATTTCATCCGTTCGTGCGCCTCGAGGAATCCCGAGGCCGCGAGACGGGCGGGACCGGTCTGGGCCTGACAATCGCAGCATCAGTTATCGATGCACACGGTGGGCTCGTAAAATTAGCAAACCGCGCGGAAGGCGGCCTTTGCGTGACGGTTTCCTTGTTGAAGGCGAGCCAGAGCAGAACTGCAACGGTAGGCCATGCCGACGCGGACAGGCAGATCGCTTAACATCGTTCTCGAAGCGGCAGCGCAAGCCACCGGCTGTCTTTGAAGGATGCTAGATCAGACTCAGGTATTCTGATCTAGACTCATTTATTCAGACATACGACAGCAGCGGGATCAGATGTCGACGGTGGCGTTCAGCGCGTTGGTCTGGATGAATTCGCGCCGCGGCTCGACGACGTCGCCCATCAGCTTGACGAAGAGGTCGTCGGCCTCGTCGTTCTGGTCGTTCTTGACGCGCAACAGCGTGCGCACGTCGCGATCGAGCGTCGTCTCCCAGAGCTGGTCGGGGTTCATCTCGCCCAGTCCTTTGTAGCGCTGCAGCGCGACGCCCTTCTTGCCGATGGTCGAGACCGCATCGAACAGGTCGGTGGGGCCGTTGATCGGGAAGGAATCGCCCTTGCGGGTGAGCATCGCCGGCTTGGCATAGGCTTCCTGCAGGGAACCCGCCGCGGCATCGAGCTTGCGGGCTTCCGCACTGGCGAGGAGGCCTGCGTCGATGGTCGCCGCCTGCTTCACGCCGCGGATCATGCGCGAGAACACGAAGCCGCCTTCGCTCACCTTGCCTTCCCAGCCGCGCTCCAGCTCGTCCGAGATCGCATCGAGGCGGCGCGCGACAGAGGCTGCCGCCTCGTTCGCCTGGGCCTCGTTCTCCTCGCTCACCGGATGCAGCACGCCGGCGATCGCCATCTGCTCGACGATGCGCCGGTCATAGCGGGAATGGAGCTGGCCCAGCGCGTTGCGGACGTTGCGGGCTTCCTCGATCAGCACCCTGAGATCGGCGCCGGCCCGTTCAACGCCCTCGCTGGTGCGGAAGGTCGCGCCGTCCAGCGTCGAATCGATCAGGTACTCCTCCAGCGCCCGCTCGTCCTTGAGGTAGACATGGCTCTTGCCGCGCGCCGCCTTGTAGAGCGGCGGCTGGGCGATGAAGAGATGGCCGGCATCGATCAGCTCCGGCATCTGCCGGTAGAAGAACGTCAGCAAGAGCGTACGGATATGGGCGCCGTCGACGTCGGCGTCGGTCATGATGATGATCTTGTGGTAGCGCAGCTTCGCCAGGTTGAAGCCGCCCTGCTCGGCATCGGCGCGGCCGATGCCGGCGCCCAGCGCCGTGATCAGCGTACCGACCTGGTCCGACGAGAGCATCTTGTCGAAGCGCGCGCGCTCGACGTTCAGGATCTTGCCGCGCAGCGGCAGCACGGCCTGGTATTCGCGGGCGCGGCCCTGCTTGGCGGAGCCGCCGGCCGAGTCACCCTCGACGATGAAGAGTTCGGATTTGGCGGGATCCCTCTCCTGGCAATCAGCCAATTTGCCCGGGAGCGAGGCGATATCGAGCGCGCCCTTGCGGCGGGTGAGGTCGCGCGCCTTGCGGGCGGCCTCGCGCGCGGCGGCGGCTTCCGCCACCTTTCCGACGATGGTCTTGGCCTCGCCCGGATGCTCCTCCAGCCACTCCGACAGCGCCTGGTTGACGACGTTCTCGACGACCGGGCGGACTTCCGAGGAAACCAGCTTGTCCTTGGTCTGCGAGGAGAATTTCGGGTCGGGAACCTTGACCGAGACGATCGCGGTCAGGCCCTCGCGGCAATCGTCGCCGGTGAGCGAGACCTTCTCCTTCTTGGAGATGCCGGAGCTTTCGGCATAGCCGGTGATCTGGCGCGTCAGCGCGGCGCGAAAGCCGGCAAGATGGGTGCCGCCGTCGCGCTGCGGGATGTTGTTGGTGAAGCAGAGCACGTTCTCGTGGTAGCTGTCGTTCCACCACAGCGCGACGTCGACGGTGATGCCGTCCTTCTCCGAGGTCAGCATGATCGGCTTGTCGATCACCGACGACTTGGCGCGGTCGAGATAGCGCACGAAGGCCTCGACGCCGCCATCGTACATCAGCTCCTCGCGCACGATCTCGGCATGGCGCGCATCGGTCAGGACGATGCGCACGCCCGAGTTCAGGAAGGCGAGCTCGCGCAGGCGGTGTTCCAGCGTCTTGTAGTCGAACTCCACCATGGTGAAGGTCTCTTGCGACGGCAGGAAGGTCACCTCGGTGCCGCGCTTGTCGCCTTGCGGGCCAACGACCGCAAGCGGCGCCACTGCGTCGCCATGGCGGAACTCCATGTAGTGCTCGTGGCCGCCGCGCCAGATGCGCAGCTTGAGCGAGACCGAGAGCGCGTTGACGACGGAGACGCCGACGCCGTGCAGGCCGCCCGAGACCTTGTAGGAGTTCTGGTCGAACTTACCGCCGGCATGGAGCTGGGTCATGATGACCTCGGCGGCCGAAATGCCTTCCTCGCTG
>WPCJ01111112.1_pt1 | contig 54081 bp, 49 predicted proteins | sample 5399831 | NCBI WGS metagenome assembly WPCJ01 (sample SAMN12869470, study PRJNA574797) | sludge metagenome | isolation source: wastewater treatment of pH10 | place: China:Beijing | collected 2019-05-20
CCATCCTCGAAAAGAAGCGAATAAAACCACTCCATATATTTTAATTATTCAACGGTGATTTTTACGTCAGTTGCTCCCGCATTTGCCGGGCCGCCTGCACCATTCTTGTCAGCGACTCCCCGGTCTCTTTCCATGCCCGTGTTTTTAATCCGCAGTCAGGATTGACCCATAACTGTTCCTGCGGAATGACACGGGCGGCTTTCTTCAGCAGATCGACGATCTCGTCTACACCCGGTACACGCGGTGAATGGATATCATATACCCCCGGGCCGATATCGTTCGGATAGCTGAAGCGGACAAAAGCATCCAGCAGTTCCATTTGCGAACGGGAGCATTCTATGGTGATCACATCGGCATCCATTTGTGCGATGTGTTCGATGATATCGTTGAATTCGGAATAACACATATGTGTATGGATCTGTATCTCGTCTTCCACACCGGCCGAAGCAATGCAAAACGCTCTTACCGCCCAGTCCAGATAGGCAGTCCAGTCGTCCTTCCGGATCGGCAGTCCTTCCCTGATAGCCGGCTCGTCGATCTGAATAACCCTGATCCCGGCCTGCTCCAGGTCTCGGACTTCATCGCGGATGGCCAATGCTATCTGCAAACAGGTACTGGAGCGTTCCTGGTCGTTCCTGACAAACGACCATTGCAGAATGGTGACCGGCCCGGTGAGCATTCCTTTTACCGGTTTGGATGTAAGCGACTGCGCATAGCTTGTCCAATAAAGGGTCATAGGGTGGGAGCGGGACACATCCCCGTAAATAACGGGAGGTTTCACACACCGTGAACCGTAACTCTGCACCCATCCGTGTTGTGTAAAGGCGAAACCTTCGAGTTGCTCCCCGAAATATTCCACCATATCGTTCCGCTCGAACTCACCATGTACCAGGACATCCAACCCGATCTTCTCCTGCCATTCGATAGTTTTCCTGATTTCAGACTTAAGGAGTTGATCGTACTCTTCAGCTGAAAGCTCTCCTTTCCTGAATCTCGCCCGCCAGGAACGCACCTCTTTTGTCTGGGGGAAAGAACCGATCGTTGTAGTAGGATAGGGGGGTAGTTGTAGTTCCTGATGCTGTATCCTTTTCCTTACCGAAAACAGGCTTTTCCGTTTGGCATCATTCTCCGATACGGTGGCACAACGTTCCTCCACCTTTCTGTTATGGATCAGCGGAGAGGTACGTTTGTTCTCCATCACCTGCCGGTTCTCTTCTAATTTACCCCGGACGGAGGGATCTCCTTCCGCCAGTTTTTTTAACAGTGCCAGTTCTTCCGTTTTCTGTTTGGCAAAGGCCATCCACTGTTTTATTTCAGGCGTAAGCCCGGCTTCGTTCGTTTCCAGTTCGAGATCGTACGGCACATGCAGGAACGACGATGAACCGGCGATCATGATCCGCCCGGCACCGAGTTTTCCGATCGCTTTTCCGATCATCACCAATGATTGGTCAAAGTCGTTCTTCCAGATATTTCGTCCGTCCACCACACCTAACGAAAGTATCTTATCCTCCGGCAGTTGTACCAGCAGATCGTTCAGTTGAAGGGGAGCACGCACCAGGTCGATATGCAGCGCGTCCACCGGAAGTTGCACTGCGAGCGGCGTATTATCCCTTAACCCTTCGAAGTAAGTCGCGATCAACAGTTTTAACCGGGGACACGCTTTCCTTATGGCCACATAAGTTTCGGTATACGCCTTTCTTGTACTTTCGTCGAGATCGGTCACCAGAAAAGGCTCGTCGAGTTGTACCCATATAGCTCCCGCCTCCTCTAATTCTTTCAGTAACCCGATATATACGGGCAGTAACCGGTCCAACAACTCCAGCCGGTGGAATCCCGCTTCTTTTTCTTTACCCGATAAAAGAAAGGAGACCGGCCCGAGCAGCACCGGTTTGGTTTCGATGCCTTGTTGTTTCCCCTCCCGGTATTCTTCGAGCGCCTTGTTGTAAAACAGGGAAAAGGCCTGCGATCTGGTAAATTCAGGGACGATATAGTGATAGTTGGTGTCGAACCATTTGGTCATTTCCATCGCGGTAATATCCTTGCCCTCGCGCTGATAACCGCGCGCCATGGCAAAATAAAGCGCCAGCCTGTCGTTTTGCAAAGAAGCATACCGGGCAGGAATGGCGCCCACCGTCAGTGTGGTATCCAGTACCTGGTCATAGAAAGAGAAGTCGTTCGACGGGATAAGGTCTATTCCCGCCTCTTTCTGGAGATTCCGGTTGTGTTGTCTGATAGCCGCTCCTGCTTTCAGGAGTTCATCTTCAGTGATGTTGCCTGCCCAGAAACTCTCGCAGGCTTTTTTCAGTTCGCGCCGGCTACCGACCCGCGGGTAACCAAGAATGTTTGTTTGCATCGCTTTTAACTTTTTAAAGTGAATAACCCATGAAGCTAAAAGCTCTTTTCCGAACTTTCGCAATGCAACGGCCGATAAAAAAGATGGAGTAAATGCAGGGATATTTCTTCCCTTTATAAAACAGGGAGAAATTGCTGAACCTGACCATATACTTTTATCGCGAAGCATTGTCAATCCGAATTAAGGCAGGTCTCCTGACTTGCACGATTTCCGCCATCCTTCCCATCCCGATTTATCGGGGCAGTGGATATTAACAGGCGGAAACTCTGGCCGTACTTACAGTTGCGCGACAGTCCACGATTTTCACGTGGTTCCCTATTATCCCTTTTTAGGGGGCACCTTACCGGTTGAAGAAATGATAAAAAGAACTTTTATGTGGCAAAGATATAGAAAAATAGATGAATAATATCAAATATCCATTTCCAATTCTTTTTTCAGGTCGAAATCATCGTCATGAAGATGCACCACTTCGAGGGTCTTTTCGTAATTGGTCGATTTTTTGGAAAAGAAATCGTGTTGCGTCGTTTCCACATTCAGTCCGTTCAGCACGATCGGGTTCACCTCATTGACCTCGTAGCGCGGCTCGAAGCCGAGGTTCATCAACGCCTTGTTGCCGTTATACCGGATATATTCCTTTACCTCGGCTCCGAGGCCGATATCGCTGTAGACATGATCGGTATACTTCATCTCGTTTTCATAAAGGATGTCCATCAGGGCGAGTAGATCAGCTTTGAGTTTTTCCTTTTTCTTTTCGTTGAAAGTATCGAATATCTCCTGTGCCAACAGCCCGACAAACACACCGTGGATGGATTCATCAGCGATGATCTTCTTGATGATATCACAACTGGCGACCATCTGCCCTTGACCGGCCAGCCATAAGGGAAGGAAGAAGCCGCTGTAGAACAGGAAAGTCTCAAGCATAACGGAAGCCACCAACGCCATATATACCTCTTCTTTCGATACATGCTCTTTGTCGAGCTTGCGGTAATAGCTATCGATCGTTTTGGCTTTGAACTGGAGTTGTTCATTGGTAGATGCCCATTCAAAAATGGCATCGATTTCAGCGGTGGAAGCCACCGTCGTAAAAATGGTGGAATAGGATTTGGCGTGAATGGCCTCCATCATACACATATAGGAGAGTACCGATTTATTTTGCAACCCTTCGATATTGTCGATCACCTTGGGCATACCGGTATGGCTTTGCAGGGTATCGAGCAGGGTCAATCCCCCGAGCGCTTTTTTATATGCTTCGCGCAGTTCGGGAGAGAGCGATTTCCACGAGTCGATATCTTTGGAGGGGATATATTCGGTGTCGATCCAGAACTGTTTCAGGTTTTGTTCCCAGAACATCTCTACGTAGTCGTTCTCGGGAGTATTCCAGTTGACGGCTTTAAATTGTTTCATTATGATTAATATTAGAGCCAAGAATCAAGAGCCAAGACACAAGACTATTCAGTCCTGTAATAGGAAGCAAAAGGGTTTTGCTAATGCTGGCCGTTGGTTCATGTTTGTTTTTTATAATATTGTTGTTTTTATTTTCGCGTGTGTCTTTGGAATATGACTGAGACTAAAGCGGAGACCTTTTAGATATTTTGTGGGGACCCATTGCTCGTGAGTAGCGTTAAAAGAGTAGCTGTTTGAGCGAAGCGAGTTCTACTCTTTTAGCGTAGCACGAGCTGTAATGGGTCACAAAATATCGTCAGTCGATGATTTAGTTGTAGTCATACCTCTTTGCAAAAATCAATTACACCGAGCAGGAGATACAGTCTTCGACTGTCGTTTTCCTTGTCCGGGTATAATACAATGATTTCAATCCCGCCTTATGGGCGTAGATATAGTACCGCGCCAGGTCGCGGGTCGTATGGCTGCTTTTGGTATGCAGTATGGTCGATATACCCTGATCCACATGCCGCTGGATCACAGAGATCAACCTTATCACTTTCATCTGATCCATATCATAAGCCGATTTATAGAAGAAGTAATTGTCGTTGGTGAGATAGGGCATCGGATAGAACGATGTGCTGTCGCCATATTCGCGCACCTCGATCGTATCCACCACGGGCATTACCGAAGCAGTGGAGCTCATGATGTAGGAAGTCGACTGGTTGGGTGCTATTGCCAGCCGGTAGGCGTGATACAGCCCGTGTTGCATTACCTGTTCTTTCAGGTTCTTCCACTCTTCGATCCCGGGAATACCGATCCCTTCGAATAACTCCTTTACCTTGTCGGTTTTAGGCAGATAATCCTGCCCGGTATATTTATCGAAGTATGTCCCTTTGGCGTATTCCGACTTGTCAAAATCCTTAAAGACGATTCCTTTTTCGCGGGCGATCTCCATGGAACGCTCCAGCGAATAGAAATTCATCATCATGAAAAACACGTTGCAGAAGTCGAGCGCCTCGGTACTTTCGTACGAAATAAAATTCTTGGCAAACAACCCGTGCAGGTTCATTGCTCCCAGTCCCACGCTGTGCAGCTCTTCGTTGGCTTTTTTGATGGAGGGGACAATTGCGATATCCGAGATATCCGAAACAACCGTCAGGGAGCTGATAGCGGTCTTCACCGCTTCCCTGATCCGTTTGTTATCCATCACGGTCACGATGTTCAGCGAACCCAGGTTACAGGAAATACCGCGGCGGATCACATCCTCCTCGTAATAATCGTTGATCTCCGATACTTCCGACAATTGCATTATCTCTGTGCACAGGTTGGAGAATTTCACTTCACCGATATCTTTCAACGCATGCCCGCGGTTGGCATTGTCCTTGAAGAAGAGATAAGGATAACCGCTCTCTTTCTGTGTCTGGGCGATCTTTACCAGCATCAGGCGGGCATTGAGCCTTTTCTTCCTTACTTCAGGGTTATCGACCAGTTCGGTATACATTGCATTGATATCCATATCGTCGAGGTACTGCCCGTATGCCTGAAACACGGTATGCGGATAGAACACATAGAACGGCTCATCCTTTTCGGCAAGCTCCATGAACTTGTCGGGAACCACTACGCCGATGGAGAGGGATTTGATACGCACTTTCTCATCCACGTTGATCTTTTTACAATCGAGGAATTCCTCGATATCGGAGTGGAATACATTGAGGTAAACCGCCCCGGCGCCCGGCCGTTGCCCTAATTGGTTGGCATAGGAGAACACATCCTCTAAAAGCTTCATCACCGGCAATACGCCGCTGGCACGGCCTTCCACTCCTTTTATCGCTTCCGAACGTCCGCGCAGCTTGGAGAGATTAAGCGAAACACCACCGCCGATGGACGAAAGTTTCATGGAAGAATTAATCCCGTAACCGATCCCGTTCAGGCTGTCGCCGATCTCGTCGAGGAAGCACGACACCAACTCTCCCGAGCGTTTTTTGCCGGCATTCAGGAAGGTGGGGGTGGCGGGTTGGTATTCCTGATTGATAAACAATTCGGCATACTCCATTGCCTTATTTATATCGCCACGGCCGAGATAAAGCGCAGCACATGCCAACCGGTCCTCATACCGTTCCAGAAATTTCTCTCCGCTATCATCCCGCAGGGCATAATTCTGAAAGAATTTGAACGCGCTGATATAAGACGGGAAACGGAATTTCTTCTCGTACATCAGGTTATACACCTCTTTGATCTCTTCGAAGGAATACCATTCCAGCAAATTCTCGTAATAGTTGTTTTCGATCAGGTAATCTATCTTTTCTTTCAACGTATAGAAAAATACGGTGTTTTTATTGACATATTCGAGAAAATAGGAGCGTACCGCCTCTTTGTCCTTCTCGAACTGAAACTCATCGTCCTTTTTCACCATTACCTGGTTGTTGAGCAATATCCAGTTTTTTACTTTCATTTGATTAAAATTTAGAGCCAGGAATCAAGACTGATTGAAATTATGAGTTATAAATTATAATTTATTAATTCCCAATTAATTATAAAATCATGAGACTTCAAATCATCCCATTATCACATCAATATATTGATCCTTATGCCCGTTTGTATAATTTCTATTTTTATTACAGGCACACTGCTTACATAACCAGTGCCTGTAGTTGTGCCTTATAGGCATTAACTTTCTCTATATAGGCGTTTACATCCCGTTCCAATCCCGACAGTTCGAATTTCAGCAAGAGCGGTATCCCGTATCTCGTCGCAATCTTGTCGGCTGCCACGGCAAAGTTCGCACCCCAGTTCATATTCCCGCTCGACGAGACGGTTAAGATAAACGGGGAGTTCGCCTGCATGAAACGCCCAGTAGAGTAGGGTACCTGACCTATCTTAGTAGTATAGGTAATAAGGTGACCGAGGCTTGAAACGATCAAATCTTCAGATATTTTCAGGCATTGCCATCCGGTTCTTGCTGATACCTTACGCACAAAACGTTCCACATTGCCCGTTCTGCTATCGTAATAGATTGTCATAGTTGTGCTACCATTGTATTCAACTTCTCCGGATCATAACCCACAATGCGTACTAATTCCTCGCTCCCATCGACCAGGATAGTAGTGGGAACAGAACGTATTTTATATTTCATTGCCAGTTCCGGACTGTTAAACGGGTTGACAGCTTCAAAAGCAATGTTCTTATCTTCAAGGAATCTCGACACCATCAGGCACGGATTGCAATCTTCTTTTTCAAATTTGACGATCTTTCTCATTTTGATGCAATTTTACAGGTTATTAAACAGCCCATATATGCACAACACATCCTGTCATGCATGGGATAAACAAACATCGGATTGAATTTTTTACTTCTGAACTATTTTTTTAAGTCACATGAATAGTAGATAAGTTTTCTTATTCTACAACTTAATAAAAAATAGTTTAGCTTTATTGCACATTTCCTTTATAAACCCGAAAGAAAATTTATTTCTTGTTTTGGCAGGTCTTCTGACTTACTCTGTTTCCGGCGGCCTTCCCTTTACATATAATAAAAGTGGCAAAAGAATTGCAGAAACGCTTGAATGAGTTTACAGCAGCGGGTTCTGTTCAGGATTTGCACCTGATTCCCTTTTCATTCCGGTCACGAGGACTCGTAATCGGAACACCAAAATGTCCAACAAATATCGAATAAAAAAACGGAATAGATACTTAAAACGGAATATATTTTTCTATGGAATATCGATAAAGTTTATCAAAATGGAAAATTTTTCAATTTAAAATTGGAGTAAAGTTTTCCATTTTTAAAATTACAGGGCGATTTTATTTTTCCAAGTCTTCTGTTTTGTAAAAATTGCGGATCGTTTTCTGAGTTATTGTTGCCTGCTTTCCAGATATCTGATCAATGCTTCGCTTTTCTCTTTTTCCAGTTTCAGCTGTTCTATATCCAGCAGCAAGGAGGAGAGTTCGAACGAGTCGCTGACACCTTTTTTAGCGGCGTCGGTCATTTTGACTGTGATGGTACGGTTACCAATAAATTGAACGGTGAGTGGTTGATCGCGGAAGGTATAGATGAATCCGGCGACTCCGTTTTCACTGCCCCCACTATAACGGACAATCTCATAAGCTCTGTCCAGGGTATTAAAACGGTAATTCAATCCGTCGGAAGTGACGGGGAGGGTCTCTACAAAATTACCGTCGTCGGTAGTTATTTTGATTTTGTTATGCTTGATGTGGTTTCCTGAAAGGATACTTTCGATAAAGAGTATTCCTTTTTCCCTCACACCCGAGCGGAGTCCATTTCGACTCAGGGAAGAGTGATAGGGGTATGCTTTGGGGTAATACTCTCCAAACTCCTGGTACCGCTCATCCCGTACATAATCGAAAAGGTTGAGCTTCTCTTTAAGTTCGGAATATTTCTCATTCAGCATCGAGTCGCAATAGACAATATTCCGCCTGTTTTCCGCCATGCGTATCTCCTGCATAAGCGTGAACCCGGCGTTGATTTCATCAAAAGATTTAGGAAAAAGAATTTTAATGCTGTCAATCTTCAACTTGGCCAGCGGATAATTGCCTTCCTGATATGCTTTTCCCGCCTGGGAAAGATATTCTTTCGCCCCCCTGTTTTTCCCCGAACAGGAAAAAAGGAGAAGTACAGAAAGGAACAGTACAGTGGTCTGAAAAGAAAAACGCATCTCAATAATAGCATTTTATGAGCACGGAAGATCGCCCCCCGGCCTTGTTTACCTCTGCAAAATTACAAATATATTCCTCATCAAAAGCTGTTATAAAGCACAATTATTGTAATTTTGCAATTCGTAACAGATAATACGCTGTAATGTAATTACTTCGGCAGGACAACTATTCCACAGTCCGTAAAGGGAACCCTTTGCTTTAATGGCAGGGACAGGCGGCAAGTTACGAAAAACCAGACATATAAAAAATTATTTATGGAGATATTGCAGGAAGAGATACAGGCGCACCTAAACAAAAAGATTTTCAAATTGATTTCAGAAACAGCCGATGAAATGGGAGTGGCATGTTATCTGATCGGTGGTTATGTACGTGATTTCTTTCTATACCGCCCGTCGAAAGATATCGACGTGGTGGCTGTCGGCCAGGGGATCGAGTTGGCAAAAGCAGTATCTGAAAAACTGGGCAAGAAAAGCCGGATTTCCGTTTTCAAAAACTTTGGTACAGCACAGATAAAGTACAAAGAGTACGAAATTGAGTTCGTGGGTGCCAGGAAAGAATCTTACCGTCTGGATTCGCGTAAACCTATCGTGGAAGACGGCACTTTGGAAGATGACCAGCGGAGGCGTGATTTCACCATCAATGCCATGGCTTTCTGCCTGAACGGGAACCGATACGGAGAACTGCTGGATCCTTTTAACGGGATTCAGGACCTGGAAGATTTGGTTATACGCACACCTCTCGATCCGGACATCACTTTCAGCGACGATCCCTTGCGGATGATGCGTGCCATCCGGTTTGCCAGCCAACTCGGGTTTGATATCTATCCCGACACATTTGATGCTATCGGCCGCAATAAAGAGCGTATATCTATCCTCTCGATGGAGCGGGTGATTGATGAACTCAACAAAATCATTCTCTCGCCCAAGCCCTCCGTGGGATTCATCCTATTGGAAAAAGCCGGCCTCCTCGATATCATCTTCCCTGAGCTGACAGCGTTGAAGGGAGCCGAAACCAAAGACGGGGTAGGGCACAAGGACAATTTTTACCATACCCTTACTGTATTGGACAATATCGCACGGCAGACAGATAACCTTTGGCTGCGTTGGTCAGCCCTTCTCCACGACATCGCCAAGCCTGTCACAAAAAGGTGGGATCCACGGCTCGGATGGACATTCCACAACCATAATTATATAGGTGAAAAGATGGTGCCTAAGATCTTCCGGAGAATGAAGCTGCCCCAGAATGAAAAGATGAAGTATGTGCAGAAAATGGTTTCACTCCATATGCGTCCCATGCAACTGGTGGAAGAGGAGGTGACAGACTCTGCGGTACGGCGCCTGTTGTTTGATGCCGGGGATGATATCGACGACCTGATGACACTTTGCGAGGCCGATATCACATCGAAGAATCCGGAAAAGGTACGCCGGTTTCTCAACAACTTCAAGGTTGTGCGAAGAAAACTGGAAGAGATAGAGGAGAAAGACCGGGTACGCAATTTCCAGCCTCCGGTGGATGGAAATGAAATCATGGAGATCTTCGGTCTCCCGCAATGCCGGGAGATAGGGCTCCTTAAATCAGCCATCAAGGAAGCGATATTGGAAGGGGAAATACCTAACGAGAGGGAGGCCGCTTTTCAGTTTATGCTAAAAAAGGCTGCGGAAATGGGGTTAAGGCTAAGTGAAGAATGAAGAATGAAGAATGAAGAATGAAGAATGAAGAATGAAGAATGAAGAATGAAGAATGAAGAATGAAGAGTGAAGAGTGAAGAATGAACTTTTTGACCCGTAAAATGTTGTAGTGGGGTAAATTTCTTAGGTTATATCAATTTTATACATTCTCACAAATGGAAGTAAATTCCGCGTTTTGGATAGGATTCATCATCCTCATTATCGTATTATTATTGCTCGACATGTTTGCCTTTCACAAAAAAGGTGAAGTGGTCAACGTGAAGAAAGCTTTGTGGCTGAGTTTTTTTTGGATTTCCCTCGCACTTATTTTTAATGCGGGGATTTATTTTGTCTTCGGTAAAGAACCGGCACTCGAATTTTTCACGGCCTATCTGATTGAAAAATCATTGAGTGTGGACAATCTTTTTGTCTTCATACTCATTTTCACTTCATTCAAGATTGCCCCCAAATATCAGCATGATGTACTCTTCTGGGGCATTCTGGGTGCTTTGGTCTTCAGGGCTATCTTTATTTTTGCGGGAATTGCGCTGTTGGAACGTTTTGCATGGATCATGTATGTGTTCGGAGGCTTCCTGGTGATTACCGGAATAAAAATGGTAGTGGACTTTATCCATAAAAAAAGAGAGGAAGAGAAAGAAGAAGAAAAAGACCTGAACAATAGCTGGTATGTAAAACTCACCCGTAAAATCATTCCCATGACGAATGACCTCTCGGTACCGAAATTCTTCAGGAAGGTAGACAACAGGGTGGTGGCCACACCTTTTTTCCTGGCGTTGGTGGTAATAGAGGTGACCGACCTGGTATTCGCAATTGACTCTATTCCTGCCGTATTGGCTGTTTCCACCGATATGTTCATCGTCTATACATCCAACATCTTTGCGATCCTCGGACTTCGCTCGCTCTATTTTGCACTAAGAGGTGTGATGGATTATTTCTACTATTTGAAGTATGCGCTGAGTGCCATCCTTCTTTTCATAGGGGCCAAGATGATGTTCAATCATTACGCCCACACACAGGGAATGGATTTTCATATTCCTACCACTGCTTCATTGCTGATCATAATGACATTGATTGTAGTATCGGTTGCAGCTTCCATCATCAGAAGCAAACAATTAGAAAAGACACGGCAATAAATTTTATTTGGGTGCGGATGCAGAGGCCAGTTTACCTGCACTGTGCCGAGTGCCGCCAGAAAATCCACATAGTGAAAAGACCTTAATCTTTCACATTCATTACTTTTTCTGCGATAATTTTTATTACTTTGCAGTTTATTTGGAAAAAGTGCTTTTTCTGTGTTTTCACACTCACTATCTGTAACTCGTATGACAGGCAAAAAAAAGGTATCTACAGCCCGATTCTTAAATGCTAAGATCACATCCACAATCAGTATATCACTGGTTTTGGTGTTGCTGGGAATCACCATACTGATCCTTTTCATGGGGAATGGATTGTCACGATTTGTAAAAGAAAACATGAGTTTTAACGTGATGCTCTCTTCGGAGGTGTCAGACGCCGAGATATCGAAGATCAGGAATAATCTGGATGCACAGCCGTTTGTTAAATCATCACGGTTTATCAGCAAGGAAGAGGCCAAAGAGCAACTTATCAAGGACCTGGGAGAAGATCCTGAAGAACTGCTGGGATATAATCCTGCACAGGATTGTATTGAGATTTTTCTCCATTCGGAATATGCCAACAGCGACAGTATCATGGTCATCAATAAAGTGATCCGGCAGAACAGCAATGTGACGGACCTGCTCTACCAGCAGGAGGCGGTCGACCTGATCAACGACAACCTCTCGAAAGTGATGACTGTCTTATTGATCCTTGCCGCCGTGCTGTTATTGATCTCTTTCACGCTCATTCGCAATACCATTCGCCTGAGTGTGTACTCAAAACGGTTTCTCATTAACACAATGAAATTGGTGGGAGCGACAGGCCGCTTCATCAGAAGGCCGTTCGTGATAAATAATATTTTCACAGGTATCATTGCGGGCATCATCGCAGACCTCATCATTTTTGGCATCATCACCTATTTCACCAGGGAGTATGCCGAAATACAACCTATTATCAGTTCTATGGAATTGATTATCATATTCTCTATCGTGATCTTGTTGGGAGTAATTATCTCCACAATAGCTACGACTTTTGCCGTCAACAGATATGTGAAAATGAAATCAGACCAGTTATATTACGTATAAAAACTATCACACAATATGTCTCAAAAAAGTATTGCATTAAGTAAAACAAACCTGATCATCTGTGGCATCGCCATCCTTCTTATCATTGCAGGTTTCCTGCTGATGACCGGACCGGCCACCACACTCGAAGGCGGATTTGAACCCGATATTTTCAGCGCCAGGCGTATAAAACTGGCACCTGTCGTTTGCCTTTCCGGTTTTGTATTGATGGTGGTGGGCATTCTGTATCCTTCGAAAGAAAAAAGCAGCACATCCGGAAAATAAAATCATTGCCGGATACTGCAAAACATATTATAAATGAGCATATTAGAAGCAATTATTATTGCCATCGTAGAGGGGCTCACAGAGTTTCTTCCTGTATCATCCACCGGGCATATGATCATCACCCAGGCATTACTGGGAATGGAAAGTACTGATTTTGTGAAAGCATTTACGGTGATCATTCAGTTTGGCGCGATCCTTTCGGTCGTAGTTCTCTACTGGAAACGTTTTTTTCGGCTGAACCCGATCGTGGTTTTTGATAAAGAAGCTGTGCACGGCATGTCTGCCGCGAAAAAGGGATGGACTTACCTCACCCGATTCATTTACAAATTCGATTTTTACTGGAAACTGTTTATTGCCGTGGTTCCCGCCGGGATCATCGGTTTGCTTCTTGGTGACCAGATCGATGCGTTACTTGAAAATGTCACTGTGGTAGCTGTGATGCTCGTGTTGGGCGGTATTTTCATGCTATTTGTGGATAAATGGTTCAACAACCCGTCGCAGGAGCAGTCAATAGGATGGAAAAGGGCACTTACGATAGGTTTTTTCCAGTGTATCGCCATGATTCCCGGTGTATCGCGTTCCATGGCTACCATCGTCGGGGGGATGACCACTAAACTCAGCCGCAGGAATGCTGCAGAGTTCTCATTCTTTCTGGCGGTTCCCACTATGGCGGCAGCGGCAGGGTATAAGTTGTACCAACTGCTGAAAGATCCCGTCAGCACCGCGATGCTGAAAGATAATATCTTAATGCTTGTTATCGGTAATGTAGTAGCATTCATAGTGGCAATCCTGGCTATCCGCTTTTTTATCGATTTTCTCACCCGTTACGGGTTTAAGGCATTTGGTGTGTACCGCATCATCGTAGGCACCATATTGCTTATATTAGTTTTCTCAGGGGTAAGCCTGACCATGGTATAAAAAATATGGATTTTATCGAAGGTGAAATTTTATATATCGATAAACCGTTACACTGGACTTCCTTCCGGGTGGTCCGGGTTGTCCGTGCCAAGATATGCCGCAGGCTGGGAATAAAGAAACTGAAGGTAGGACATGCAGGTACGCTTGATCCGCTCGCCACAGGGGTAATGATCCTCTGCACCGGCAGGAAAACAAAACTTATAGAGGCTTTACAGGCTGAAACAAAAGAATATATCGCACATGTCCGCCTCGGAGCCACTACCCCCTCGTTCGATCTTGAAACGGAAGTCGATGCCGAATATCCGACAACCCATATCACCAGAAAAATGGTGGAGGATGTACTTCACCGTTTCACCGGTACCATAGAACAGGTTCCACCTGTTTTTTCCGCAGTCAAGGTCGATGGAAAAAGGGCATATGAGTTAGCCAGAAAAAATAAAGATATTGAACTAAAACCCAAATTATTGGTTATAGATGATATCGAATTGATTTCTTATAACATGCCGGATATCACCATCCGTGTGGTATGCAGTAAGGGCACCTACATAAGAGCGTTGGCCAGGGATATCGGGATAGCGCTGGATAGTGGTGCGCATCTTACTGGCTTACGGCGTACAAGGGTAGGGGACATAACAGTGGATAACTGTCTTAATATGGATGATATTGATCATTTTTTTAATGAAAATATTCCTCAAGCAACACAAGAAAACAGATAAAATATAATTGATACAGGATTTTTTTAACTTATGAAGCTTTCTCAATTTAAATTCAATTTGCCGGAAGAGCTTATTGCGAAATACCCTGCGGCACATCGTGATGAGTCCCGGTTACTGGTGGTCCACAAGAAATCGGACCAACTTGAGCACAAAACCTTCAAAGAGGTGCTGGATTATTTTAATAAAGGGGATTTCTTTATTTTCAACAACACCAAGGTCTTTCCTGCACGGTTATTCGGAAACAAAGAGAAGACCGGCGCCAAGATAGAGGTCTTTTTATTGAGGGAATTGAATCCCGAACAGCATTTGTGGGATGTGCTTGTCAACCCGGCACGGAAGATACGTATCGGGAACAAATTGTATTTCGGCGAAAATGAAGAGCTGGTTGCAGAGGTGATCGACAACACCACCTCACGTGGCCGTACATTGCGCTTTCTCTATGACGGCCCATACGACGAATTCAAAAACCAGTTGTTCTCGATCGGCGAAACACCTATTCCTGAATATCTGGAGCGGAGTGCTGAACCCGAAGATGTGGAAAGATACCAGAATATTTTCGCCCAGCATGAAGGAGCGGTGGTTGCTCCTGCTGCCGGCCTGCACTTCAGCCGCGAGCTGATGAAGAGGATGGAGATAAGGGATATCGATTTTGGTTTTCTCACGCTCCATAATGGATTGGGTGCTTATCGCATGATTGATGTGGAAGACCTGACCAAACATAAGATGGAGTCGGAACAGATGATTATTACCGAGGAATTGTGTGAAAAGGTGAACAGGGCGAAAGACGCAGAGAAAAATATCTGTGCTGTCGGCACATCCGTACTTCGTGCGATAGAGACGACTGTCAGCACTGACGGCCACCTGAAACCACGGAATGGATGGACCAATAAGTTCATTTTTCCTCCTTATGACTTCACTCTTACCAACAGCCTGGTCACCAATTTCCACCTGCCTTATTCCACATTACTGATGATGGCTTGCGCTTTCGGAGGATATGAAAAGGTGATGAATGCCTATGAAGAGGCAATCAAAGAGAAATATGCTTTCGGAGCATACGGGGATGCAATGCTGATTGTAGACTGATCCAGCGTTGAATAACATGAACGGAACGAATGAATATACCGTTTATCTGGCATTGGGATCCAACCTTGGTGACAAGCAGAAAAATATAGAAGAGGCTTTGGATAGAATAGAAGAGCGGATAGGGAGCATAATTTCCCTATCCGCTTTTTATTTGACAGCCCCCGTCGGCTTTCAATCAGAGAATATATTTGTCAATTGTGTATGCGAAGTGGCAACCAATATTAATATTTATAGACTCTTCGAAATCACTCAGGATATTGAAAAAGAGATAGGTAGATCCCGGAAAAGTAAAAACGGACAGTATGCCGACAGGACTATAGATATCGACCTTATCTTAGCCGGCGACCGCGTGATCGACACACCGGATTTGACCATTCCTCACCCGTGTTTTCATACCCGTTCTTTCGTGCTTGACCCTTTATACGAAATTGCCCCGGATCTCGTTCATCCGTTACTGGGAAAATCCATACGGGAGTTACGGGAAAAAGTGCCTAGGTGAGAAAGTGCTTGGGTGGTTGAGTGACCAGGCGGATGATGGAATGGGGAGAGTAGTAATGACAGATCGATATGGAATAGTTGATTTGTGCAATTGAAAACTCGAAAAAAAGTCCCATATTTGTGTAACAAAACATCTGAAAAGAGACAGATATCATGGCTATCTTCAGTAAAAGTTATGATCATTTCTTAGGTTACGCCCTAAGTGGGGGAGGTGCCAAAGGGTTCGCCCATCTTGGCGCGTTGAAAGTATTGGAAAAATGCGGACTGAAACCCGATGTGATTGCGGGAACCAGTGCCGGATCGCTTGCCGGCGTTTTTTATGCCGACGGCTACCATCCCGATGAGATTGTGGAGCTCTTCCACAAAAAAGAGTTCCGTGAGTTCGTAGAGTTCACCTTACCCACAGCCGGTTTTTTCAAAAGCACCGGATTACATAAATTTTTAAAGAAAAACCTCAGGGCCAAAAGGTTTGAGGAACTCCAGATACCTTTCCATGTGGTGACCACCGACTGGGAGAGGGCTGCCACCGTCGTCTTCTCCAATGGCGATGACCTGGTGGATGCGGTAGTCGCCTCCTGTTCCGTCCCCATTGTATTCCAACCCCAGATGATCCATGATGTACCCTATGTGGATGGGGGATTGCTGAAAAATTTCCCCGTCTCGGTCATCCGTAAGAAATGTAAATACGTAATCGGGGTGAATGTCTCCCTGATCCTGCCGGCTCCGGAAAAAAACAATATCCGAAGAATGCTGGAACGCACATTCAACCTGATGTCAAACTCCAACACCCTCATTGATAAAGCTTATTGTGATATACTCATCGAGACCAAAGGGATAGAAAAATATTCCATGTTCGACCTGCAGAACCAGCTAAAGATCATGGAAGCAGGATATCATTATGCTGTGGTGAAAATGAGTGAAGAGAAATCGTGGGAGATCGTAAGAAAATGCCACAGGCACTATGCCCTGACCAAAAAAGTACGCGAGCAGCTCCAACGGATCAGGAGACGCAATGGAATATTACATCCGGAAACAGATATTAGCAAAAACCCCAATATCCAATGAACCAGAAACTGTTTGTTTACCAGTTGTTGCCCAGACTATTCGGCAACAGTTCTTCCACCAACAAATTCAATGGCACCATTGAAGAGAACGGGACAGGAAAATTCGATGATATTTCCGATACTGTTTTACAAAAAATAAAAGCAAACGGTTATACCCATATCTGGTATATCGGCGTATTGGCTCATGCTTCCACCACCGATTACACGGCATACGGGCTCCCACATGAATATCCGGAAATCATCAAAGGCAAGGCGGGATCGCCATATGCGGTGAGGGACTATTATGATGTGGATCCCGACCTGGCTGCAAGTGTCCCGGAAAGAATGGCGGAATTCGAAGCATTGGTCCGACGGACACATGCTGCCGGACTGAAAGTGATCATCGACAATGTACCCAACCATGTAGCCAGGAACTACCGCTCCATCAACAAGCCGGAAGGGGTAAAAGACTTCGGGGAGGGCGATGATACCTCGATGGCATTTTCACCGCAAAACAACTTCTACTATATCCCCGGGCAAGCGTTAGAAATACAACTCTCACTTCAAAAATCGTCCGGTCCGGCATACAACGAGATTCCGGCAAAGGCCACCGGTAACGACTGTTTTTCGCACAGGCCCACCCATTTCGACTGGTATGAGACAGTGAAACTCAATTATGGAGTAGACTATCTACACGGGAAACAGGCACATTTCGATCCAATTCCCGATACATGGATAAAGATGGGGGATATACTCCTCTATTGGGCGGAGAAAAATATCGACGGCTTCCGATGCGATATGGCCGAAATGGTACCGTTAGCATTCTGGAGGTGGGCAATCCCCCGGGTAAAGGATAAATTCCCGGAAATCATATTCCTGGCAGAGATATATAACCCTGCGGCATACCGCGATTTTCTGGCTCATAACGTCTTCGACTATCTCTATGACAAAGTGGGGTTATATGATGTGTTACGTGATGTTTCCTGCGGTTACAGGCCCTCGTCCGACATCACTTTTGCACTAAACAGTGTGGGAGATATACAGCACCGTATGCTCAATTTTATGGAGAATCATGATGAACAACGGCTGGCATCTGATTATTTCCTGAAAGAAGGAAATAAAGGTAAGGCTGCCATGATCGTCTCCTGTTGCGTCAATTCAAATCCGGTGATGGTCTATGCCGGTCAGGAATTGGGAGAGAGAGGAATGGATGAAGAGGGATTTAGCGGGAAGGACGGACGTACCACTATCTTCGATTATTGGTCTGTAGATACCCTGCGGCGATGGAATAACAACGGCCGGTGGGACGATGCACGGCTCACCGGGGAAGAGAAGGAGTTACAGCAATTCTACCGGCGCCTGATCATCCTATGCAATGAAGAGGCGGCACTTATGAACGGTCTTTTTTATGACCTGATGCCGGCCAATTATGAGAACAGGGAGTTCGATTCCGCCAATCTCTTTGCATTCCTGCGGAGTAATAAAAAAGAGCTGCTATTGGTAGCGGTCAATTTCGATAACAGAACACATGAGTGCACTGTGGATATCCCGCATCATGCCTTCACATTTTTTGAAATTGCCACTACTGGAAAGGGAACGCTAAAGCCCCTGCTCCACGCAGAAGGCAAAGAGTTGGCATTCTCGCCCGACTCTCCGCCTCATATTTCACTCGATCCATATTCGGGAGAGATTTACAAGATTTCTTTTTCATGATATATGTTGAATTGAGTCCACTTTTTTGTACTTTTGTTGCGGCTTTCAGTTTGATGTTATCAAATTATATCAAGGTCCAAATAATTATTTTTCAGAAAACTATCAATAATGCAGGAGAAACCATTTAAAATCTTTTCTGGCACTAAGTCACGCTACTTTGCAGAAAAGGTATGTAACAGTCTGGGTTGCCCATTGGGTAACATGATCATTGAACATTTTGCCGACGGGGAGTTCGCTGTTTCCTATGAAGAATCAATTCGCGGGAAGCAGGTATTCCTTATCCAATCGACTTTCCCCAGTTCCGAAAACCTGATGGAACTGTTGTTAATGATTGATGCAGCTAAACGTGCTTCGGCCAAATCCATCGTCGCTGTAATTCCTTATTTCGGTTGGGCAAGGCAAGACCGGAAAGATAAACCGCGCGTGAGTATCGGTGCGAAACTGATCGCCGATATGCTGGCAGCAGCCGGGATCAACCGCCTGATCACGATGGACCTCCATGCCGACCAGATCCAGGGCTTTTTCAATACACCGGTCGATCACCTTTATGCGTCGGGTGTTTTTATAGAATATATCAAACAGCTCAACCTGAGCAATATGGTTATCGCTACTCCTGATGTGGGTGGTACCAAACGTGCCAGCGCATATTCCAAGTTCCTGGAATGCCCGATGGTAATCTGCTATAAGCTGAGGAAGAAAGCAAATGAAATCTCGGACATGCAGATTATCGGAGATGTAAAAGGGATGGATGTGCTGCTTGTAGATGATATTGTAGATACTGCCGGTACCATTACCAAGGCAGCCGACCTGATCATGGAGAACGGAGCCAACTCAGTAAGGGCGATTGCCAGTCATGCCGTAATGTCTGATCCCGCGTCGTTGCGGGTCGACCAGTCGAAACTGACGGAAATCATATTTACCGACAGCATTCCTTATTCTCAAAAATCGGAAAAAGTAAAAATTCTTTCTGTAGCCGAGATGTTTGCCAATTCCATTATGAGGGTTTGCAACAACGAATCCATCAGTTCATTGTATGTAGTCTAAAAAGTTAGGGATTTTTTCCACACATTCCCTGAAACTTGTGTATGGTGAGTGCATAGTTTCATAGATGTGCCTATATTTGGGCAGAAATCGCCTAATTTAAACCCTAAAAAAATTAATTACTCGTATGGCTTACAAAATTGAAGAAATTGAAGGTATTGGCCCTGTTTACGGAGAAAAGTTGAGAGCTGCCGGTGTTACCTCTACAGAAGGATTACTCGAGAAATGTGCCGGTAAATCCGGTCGCGCCGCAATGGCAAAAGAGACAGGTATTGATGAAAAGTTAATCCTGAAATGGACTAACCATGCCGATCTTTTCCGTGTACCGGGTATCGGGTCAGAATTTTCAGAACTGCTGGAAGCAGCCGGTGTAGATACGGTAAAAGAGTTCCGGAACCGGAATGCCGAGAATCTGCATGCCAAGATGCAGGAAGTAAACGAAGCCAAAAAACTGGTTCGTCGCCTGCCTTCCTTAGACCAGCTCACCAAAATGATCGAAGAGGCCGGAAAAATTGAACCAATGATGACTTATTAAGTCGATAAACAAGGGTAGGGGAAAACGGCTGAGAAATCGGCCGTTTTTTTATTACTATCACAGGCCAATTATTTTTGTCAAGTTACTCTATAATTTTTTTCAAGCATGCACCTGACAAACCATTTATCCCCAATGGATAGGTTTTGATATCCGTTACATTAATTTCCGTAATTTCAGGAGAATGGTCCAATAAAGAAACGTTAAATTCTATTTTCTTTTGGTAGGGGTATTGGAAATAACCAATATAGTCCCAGAAAACAGGATCCGATTTCTTTGCAGGTATTGCGCCTTTATCTATGACAACATCGTATAAACTTTTCAAGTAGTGGTGGTCAAACGGGAGAGTGCTATTTCTCGATACGGAGGTTAGACGTGTTAAAACATAGTAGACTAATCCAGTCAAACCTCTCTCCAAATTATTGCCCATAATATGTGCAGGGTCCACCTGCATAATGAGCCGGTCTAATGGAGATAATATTTCGTTGGTCTCTCCGGCAATATAATTATTCTGGACTAAAAACTCTACTCCCCATCCGATACCGCACAATCCATCATCAAAAAAGAAAGGAACCCGGGTATTTATTTTACTGATAACATCTAAGAGCAAATCTGATGCAAAGTCCCCATATATTTGTTCCTTATTGTATCTGGAAAAAAGATATAAATAGAGTATGATTCCCATTTTTCCCCTGAATAGCCCCGGAGAATTCAGGTTAAAAGCCTCCAAGATAATATGCTGGTTTATAGCAATTACCTTTTCCTTCTTTAGCATCTGCCACACTTACAACTCAATTTTTATTGCAATCCAATAATCTTACTTTTTATGCTTTATGAGCATGATCACCGGATTGGAATCTTCATCCAATTCTGCGGCAATTTCTGCTAAGTTACCTGTCAGTCTTCCATTATTGAAATACTAATTGTCTTCATTGTATTGTATCTTGTTTAATTGGTATTATAACAAGAACTATTTACATATTGCAAATATACGAATATTTCGTAATAAAAAAGTGATTGAAGGAAAATTTTAATCTTCTCTCTTTCCTGTATCTTAATCTTAAAAGCCGTATTTTCTTTTAATGGCCTGCAGCAATCCTTCACAAGCATCTTCGAGCAGGTCGAGTACCAGTTCAAATCCAGATGCACCGCCGTAATAAGGATCGGGAATATGATCATGATGGGTATACTGACGGGAAAATTCGGTCATCATATGGATTTTATCAATTTGTTCCTGACTGGTTGCCAACGCTTTCACATTGGCATAATTTTGCCGGTCCATTACCAGGATATAGTCGAAATCATTGAAATCGGACTTTTTGAATTTCCGGGCACGGCTATCGAAATTATACCCTCTTCTTTCACCATGCAGCCGCATACGTTCATCGGGTAGTTCCCCTTGATGCCATCCGGAAGTACCGGCCGAATCCACCTCAACCAGATCCTGAAGGCCGTTCTTCTCCACAACAGTTGCCATAATGCCTTCGGCAGCCGGTGAACGGCAGATATTCCCAAGACAAACAAAAAGCAAGCGGATCTCTTTTTTCTTTCCCTCTGTAGAAGCCATCATTTATATTTAAAACAGATTTTTTATAACCTTAACAATATCCGCAAAGATAATGGAAATTCAGAAAAGTACAAAAATTATACTTCTGATTATTCAACTACACCTATTCAACATAACTACGACATCTCAATTTCTTATATTTTTTGTAGTTATAAGCTTTGTAAATAGAACAATGATTTGTATTTTTGCTCCCCAACCCCGGGACAAAGGACAGCAAAACGGGAATAAACCATCACAGCAGATTTATATGGATAAACAGCTAATTAGCAGTATCAAAAACAGATTGTTCAAGGAATTACAGTCCGTTGTTACAATCCTCTATATTTTTGGGGTAGGGATAGGTAAAAGCTATTCCTTCTTCTTCCCTGGTTAAAGAGCTGTCGTATCCGGTTACGGTAGAATAAATTTATCAGTCAAGCTAAAAAAGAATTCAATTTATGGATCAAAATTCAAACCTGCATAATCGTCCATCTGTACAAGACATCTCCATTAGCGTATCCGAAAAGGAAGTCAAACTGGAGATCAAAAAAAACAGAACTGTGCGTATACTTTATGTGATTGGAGGCACTGCCTCTCTTGTACTTGCCATTCTTGGCATTATCGTGCCGGGCCTTCCGGTAACTCCCCTGGCACTGTTGTCGGCTTTCCTGTATGCCAAAAGTTCACCAAGACTGTACAATTGGTTGTTGAACAATAAAATACTCGGGCCACGGATCAAAAACTACCAACGGCGGAAGGGAATTACCCGCAGAGGAAAGGTGGGAGTACTTGCTTTCATGTCTATCATGGTGCTGTTCTCTTCATTTATAATCGTGGGTCCCGGTACACTCAGATGGGTGATCCTTGCCCTTGGCCTTATCGGATGTATTGTGGTGATATTCTTTGTGCCCAACGCCAAAGAGAACTAGAAACTAAAAGTGAAGAGTGAAGAGGATAGGGGAGTTAGTCCCTTAGATAAGTAAAATAGTATTTTTGGACTTTCTTCGACAGCAGTTCTATATTGAGCATATCCGAGGCTTTGGAAATATCTTTCACCTCACCACTTTTATAGACTATATCGATACTGTCGTCTTCCTCATTGTACATGTCTGTTGTCAGTATATCGGATGAAAGGAAATAAGCGGCTTCCCGGGCAGTGATGTTGAATCTCTTGGTATATGCTGCTATGCGTGCGGCGACTTTTTCTTCATCGACCTTTTCTTCCCTGATATCTATCTTGAATAATTTCCGGTTGACCATGCCATCGCTCAACACCGACAGTACCGTGTCGGAATGGGAAGTCCATACTTTCAGTGCTGACCAGATATCATTGTCGTCAAGATTGACGAAATGACGCAACGCTTCCCCGTTATTTTCAAAATCGGCTCTGGTACTCTCCTGTGATAAAAAATAGGAGAGGGCAGGGGAGGCGAACAGTTTTTCACCCATCATGGATAACTCCTTCGCACGCCGAAGCGTGTTGATCATCATCTTCTCCGCTGCAACCGCAGTTTTATGCAGGTAGACCTGCCAGTACATCAGCCGCCTCGACATCAGAAAATTTTCGATGGAATAGATTCCCTTGGACTCCACAACCAGCTTATCTTCTTTCACATCGAGCATCTTGATGATACGAGCCGAACCAATGTTACCCTCCACCACACCGGTGAAAAAACTGTCGCGACGCAGATAGTCGAGCCGATCCACATCCAGTTGCCCGCTCACCAGCCGATGGAGAAATCGTTTGGAATAAGTGTCTGTAAAAATGTCGATTGCCATTTGCAGGCGGCCTTGCCATTCCCTGTTCATCTGTTCCATAAGCAACAGGGAAATGGTTTCATGATGCACATTGGTAACCAAAGCATGCTCCAATACATGCGAGAAAGGGCCATGTCCTATATCATGCAACAGAATGGCAACCAATGCTGCATCGGTTTCTTCTTTTGATATATCGTGCCCCTTTTCTTTCAATGTCTTGAGTGCTTCATCCATCAGAAACATGGCACCTATGGAATGATGAAAACGGGTGTGTTGCGCACCGGGATAGACAAACGGTGCCAGGCCGAGTTGACGGATACGGTTAAGTCTTTGCAGAAAAGGGTGCTGAATGATCTTGTAAATAAAATCATTCGGGATATTGATGAATCCAAAGACCGGATCATTGATTATCTTCCTTTTCTTTTCCATCTTTTTTAATTCAAGATTTGGCTTACGCCGAATTTCTCCAGCATCTCCTTCATCTCCTGCTGTAATTTTCTTGCTTCCTGTCCGGCAGTATAGGCAAAATCTTCAGTGCTGTCCGCATAAATAATTCCACGTGAAGAGTTAACCAGCAGTCCGCAGCTTTTGTTCATCCCATAGCGGCACACCTCTTCCAGCGACCCTCCCTGCGCTCCTACACCGGGTACCAGCAAAAAATGTTCCGGTACAATCTTACGCACATCTTCAAATAGTTTACCTTGAGTAGCACCAACCACATACATCATCTGTTCAGCGGTGCCCCATTGCTGCGATACACGCAATACTTTCTCGAAGAGACGCTCACCGTTGCGGTCTTCCGTCAACTGGAAATCAAGAGATCCCTTGTTACTGGTGAGTGCAAGCAGGATAACCCACCGTTCGGGGTAGATAAGGAAGGGCTTCACGCTGTCCTCACCCATATAGGGAGCTACCGTCACGGCATTGACTTTTACTTCATCAAAAAAGGTACGGCCATACATTTGGCTGGTGTTGCCGATATCTCCACGTTTGGCATCGGCAATGACGAATTGATCAGGATAGCGCTGGCGGATATAAGCAACGGTCTTTTCAAACGCCATCCACCCATTTACACCCTCACTCTCATAAAAAGCAAGATTGGGTTTATAGGCGACACAATAAGGCGCTGTAGCATCGATAATGGCTTTATTGAATTCATAGATCGGATCTTCTGCATCCAACAGATGATCGGGGATCTTCTTTATATCCGTATCCAATCCCACACACAGGAAGGATTGCTTTTTCTGTATCTGCTCAAATAGCTGTTGTTTGGTCATATATTTTATACGATTATCATATTTTTTTATTTCTACAATTCTTATGCTCGTTTCTTAGTTTGATAGTTCAATTACTTCAAGTGCCAAGTGTGTCCGACTCTTTCATCCTTTCCGCATTTTCAGTCACCATCAATTGGTCGATCACCCCTTGGATATCACCCTCCATAAATGCCGACAGGTTGTAAATAGTGTAGTTGATACGGTGATCAGTGATACGTCCCTGGGGATAATTGTAGGTCCGGATCTTGGCAGAACGGTCGCCGGTGGATACCATCGTCTTCCGTCGTGAAGCAATATCTCCCTGCCGTTTGGAGAGTTCTATATCATAGAGCTTCGTACGCAACATCTGCATGGCGATCTCCCTGTTTTTGAGCTGTGACCGTGCCTGCTGGCAAATGACCACAATACCCGTTGGTCTGTGGGTGAGCTGTACCTTAGTCTCCACCTTGTTCACATTTTGTCCTCCCGCACCACTCGAACGGGCGGTATGGAAGTCGATATCGGCCGGATTGAGATCTACATCAAACTCCTCTGCTTCAGGTAATACAGCCACGGTAGCGGCCGAAGTATGCACACGCCCCTGAGTCTCCGTCTGTGGTACCCGTTGTACCCGGTGTACGCCCGATTCATATTTCAACGTGCCATAGACATCGGTGCCGCTCACCGTGAAAATGATTTCTTTATAACCGCCGGATGTACCTTCGGTAAAGCTGACCAGTTCAGCAGTCCACCCCTTACTTTCACAATATTTGGTGTACATCTTGTATAAATCCCCCGCAAAAATAGCTGCTTCGTCGCCTCCGGTACCACCACGGATCTCCATCACCACATTTTTGGCATCTTCGGGATCGGCAGGTATGAGCAACAGTTTAATTTTCTCTTCCAGCAGAGGGATCTTTTCACTGTTGAAAGCTAGCTCTTCATTGGCAAGTTGCCTCAGATCAGCATCCGATTCGTTGGTGAGAATGTTCTTTGCCTCGGACACGCTCTCTAATGCAGCCTTGTACTCATTACGTACCTCCACAATCTTTTGAAGGTCGCTGTATTCCTTATTCAGCTTTACGTAGCGTTTCATGTCCGAAATCACTTCCGGATCGGTAATCAATGTCCCCACCTCTTTGAAGCGGGTAACCAAATGCTCTAATTTATCGAGTAACGAGTTTTGTGACATATAGACTGTTTAGACATAACGGAATTGTCCGAATTCACTTTCAATCACCAGTTCGCGGACATCTGATTTTTCGACATACCCCACAATCCGGGCGTCGACATTGAACGAACGGGAGATATCGATCACCTGTTGTGCATGTTCAGGAGAGAGATAAATCTCCATCCGGTGGCCCATATTGAATACCTTATACATCTCATCCCATGCTGTGCCGGATTGCTTTTGGATCAGGTCAAAGAGTGGGGGGATAGGGAATAGATTGTTTTTCAAAACTTTAAGGCCTTCATCCAAGAAATGGAGTATCTTGGTCTGCGCTCCTCCGGAGCAATGTACCATTCCATGGATATTTTGCCTTAGCTCTTTAATTATCAGATAGATAACGGGGGAATAAGTACGGGTAGGGGAGAGTACCAGTTTTCCGGCATCAATATCCAGATTATCAATCATATCTGTCAATTTCATCCGGCCTGAATAGACCAGGTCGGAAGGGATGGAAGCATCGTAACTTTCAGGATATTTTTGTGCCAGATAGTTGGCAAACACGTCGTGACGTGCTGAAGTAAGCCCGTTACTGCCCATGCCTCCGTTGTATTCTTTCTCGTAGGTTGCCTGTCCCGATGAGGAAAGTCCGACGATCACATCGCCGGCCTGAATACGGGCATTGTCAATGACATCGGAACGTTTCATACGGCAGGTGACCGTACTGTCTACAATAATGGTACGTACAAGATCACCTACATCGGCTGTCTCACCACCTGTAGGATAGATATTTACCCCGAGTTCCGAGAGTTCTTCGCATAACTCATTGGTACCGTTAATGATAGCAGAGACCACTTCTCCCGGGATCAGATTTTTATTTCTGCCGATGGTGGAAGAGAGCAGGATATTATCGGTAGCACCTACGCAAAGAAGGTCATCTATATTCATTATCAATGCATCCTGTGCAATACCTTTCCATACGGAAATATCTCCGGTTTCACGCCAGTAGATATAGGCTAACGACGATTTGGTCCCGGCACCGTCGGCATGCATGATGTTGCAGTACTCCGGATCATTCCCCAGATAATCCGGGACAATCTTACAAAATGCCTTTGGAAAAATCCCTTTATCGATCGTCTTGATAGCGTTATGCACATCTTCTTTTGATGCCGAAACTCCTCGCTGGATATATCGTTGATTGTCTGTCATGAATTTTATATATTGGGTAATTTTTTCGGAAAATAATACTCAATCGCATCTTCCAATTATCTAATTAAGTTCATAATCCTGAACTTCCTCCACAGTAATCGTTATAGGTGGTTTAGTTTTATAAGCAGCTTTGATAGCCTCAATAATTCGAGAGTCTATTTCTTCTGCTGATTCTAAGTGATAGGTCGTGTACATAAATTTATTTTTTTAATCTTGCCCGGATATATGAGTACAAAAGTAATAAAAATGTGCCAATGTGTCAATATGCTAATATGCCAATAAAATAATTCAATATTTTTCCTATAATTACTATTATGTTTAATTATAATTCGCAATACTCTCCTGCTTATTCAAAGCTTATTCAAATCATCTCTCTTTTCAGATTAATAGTTTTGATCATCACAATGATGTGCGACATTACTTGCAAAATGTATGAATGCGAAAATTATAAAAAACGAAAAAGGAAGAAAACCATTGGTCTTCCTCCTTCTCTTTATTTTACTTATTGGGCTCTTACTTGAATTTATTCAAGGTTCAGTTGGTCTTCAACCACTTTCAACTCAGCTGATTTATCAACACCCAATACACTTAAATTGTAATATGCATTTCTGAGCAACATAAGCACTCCATTTATTTCTTGTTGAGAAGCATTTCTTGCTTTTATGACTTGCTCCATTTTTTCCAGTAAAGGAAGTGCTTGCTGATACAATTCAACTGTTTTTTTATCGTTTTCTACCTGCTGTTGCCTGCTGGACATAGTAGCGGTTACTTCTTTTAATTCCTGTGCCTGGATAATATAATTTCTAGCAAGGTTTTCCAACGCTCTTTCGCAATTGGGATCCTGTGCAAGTGCTTTCTTATATTCGGCTTCGGCAGCTGCATAGTCTCCCTTTTCAGCGAAGAGGGCTCCCTTCACACTGTTGAGGTCGCACGAATTGGCCGGATCGTTGGCAATAGCCTGATCAAGATACTCCATAGCCTTATCAGATTGTCCGCTACGGATAAATACATTGATCAGATTGGGAACGAAATATTTGCTATCAGGGAATTTTTGTGCACCAAGATTGAGGGTTTCTATAAATTTAGCCGAATCACCTACTCTTTCATGTTGACTTGCCAGCAACTCATATATATCGCTCTCCTTATAAGCGCTGTTTTCTATGAAGGGCTCTTTTGCGGCACGTTCCAGCATGGCAATTGCCCTTTCATTCTGATCAGCAGAGATAGCAGAGATGATGGCGTAATACTTGATAGTCTGATAAGTGCTGTCCAGTACAAATGCATCCTTCTGATCGGCAAACATCGGCAATGTGGGTATATCCCAATAGACCTCAAAAAAATCAGCAGCCTTTGCATAATTGCTCTGTTCGTTGTAATAAACCCCTCCGTTAATATAAAATGGATGGTTAGCACGCAGGATATTACTGATATCTTTACGCACCCTGTTCCTCACCCTTCCTTTCTCATCAGGAAGTTCACCGAGCGAATCAGCTTTCAGATAAGGTTTGTAAGACTCCATGAGCCCGTCGTACATCACCTTCTCATTGGCATCCTGATTCAACATTGTTTTTGTTCTCTCATTGTCGAAGGTTTTATTGCCTATATCGCCCATCACTTTCCATGTTTCGGGATCGGCAGCAGTCTCCGGATTGGTAGATGCCTGTTGAATTAGTGTGCGTGCTTCTTTCAGATCGTCTCGCCCTAATGCCCTTTTGGCATCTCTAACAGCCGATTTCTGCGCGAGAATACTTCCCGTGGAGAGAATGGCAATCATAGTTAAGAATAGGATTCTTTTCATTTTGTCATATTTTTTTGTGATTAAACTATTTATGTGATATGGAACCTTTCGGTTTCGTATTATCTCCATTTAAAATTGTTTCTTGATATGTATTGACTAAAATATATCAAAAAGTTTAATGAAATAATGAATTTTATTAGTTGATGCGCAAATCCTAATTACAGCAATTATTCGATATCAGTGTTTGTTTCTTCCGTTTCTCCAGATATATTTTCCATATCTCCTATTTCTTCAATCTCTTCTTCATCGGAATTTACTTTACAAACAGAAGCGATCTGATCGTTCCTTTTTTCCAAATTGATGAGACGGACACCTTGTGTGGCACGCCCCATAATACGAAGGTCGGAAATTTTCACACGTATTGTAACGCCAGACTTGTTAATTATCATTAAATCATTGTCATCCGTTACACTTTTGATAGCGACCAACTTACCGGTTTTCTCAGTCACATTGAGTGTTTTCACACCTTTTCCGCCCCTGCGGGTAATCCGGTATACCGGTTCGCCGTCCTCGTCATTCAGTTTTGTCCTTTTACCGAATCCCTGTTCCGATACCACCAGGATAGTATCTTCCGAGTCCGGCTTCATACAGATCATGCCTATTATGCAATCCTGGCCGTCGTCATCCAATGTCATACCTCTTACTCCGGTAGCGGTCCGGCCCATGGGCCGGACATCCTTTTCGGCAAATCGTATGGCGCGTCCGTTGCGGTTTGCCAGGATCACATGCTGGTTACCGTCGGTCAGACGTACCGATATTACCCTGTCATCTTCACGGATGGTAATTGCGTTCACCCCATTCTGCCTTGGCCTTGAATAAGCTTCAAGCGGCGTTTTCTTTACTATCCCCTGCTGGGTACAGAAAAGCAGGTTGTGGGAATTGATATACTCCTTATCCTGTAATGTCTCTACCCGGACAAATGCATTGACAGCATCATCCGAATCAATATTCAACAGATTCTGTATAGCCCTTCCTTTCGAATTTTTGGTTCCTTCCGGTATCTCAAAAACACGCAGCCAGTAACATTTTCCTTTCTGGGTGAAGAAAAGCATATAATTATGGGTAGTGGCGGGATAGATATATTCCACGAAATCCTCTTCGCGGGTATCGGTCCCCCTGACCCCTACTCCACCTCGGTTCTGTGTATGGAAGTCAGCCAGAGGAGTACGTTTGATATAACCCATATGAGAGATGGTGATAACCATATCTTCATTGGCATAGAAGTCTTCAGGATTCATCTCTTCCGAAGCGAAGATGATTTCCGAGCGGCGTCCATCACCATATTTCTCACGGATCTCAATCAACTCATCTTTGATCACTTTCATTCGAAGTTCTTCATTGACCAGTATTTCATTAAGATAAGCGATCAGTTTCTGTATCTCTTCGAACTCTGCGCGTAATTTATCCTGCTCCAGGCCGGTCAGTTGCCTCAATCGCATTTCTACAATGGCTCGCGACTGTATCTCGCTGAGGTTGAACCGATCCATCAGTCGCTGGATAGCTTCCTGCGGAGTCGAAGAACTACGGATAATGGCAATTACTTCGTCGATGTTGTCTGAAGCGATGATCAGCCCCTGCAGGATATGAGCACGCTCTTCGGCTTTGCGCAATTCAAATTTTGTCCGCCGGATCACTACATCGATGCGGTGTTCGACGAAGAGTTCAATCATCCGTTTGAGCGACAATAATTCCGGACGCCCCTTCACCAGCGCGATACTGTTGACGCTGAATGATGATTGCAATGCCGTCAGCTTATACAGTTTATTCAATACGACATTGGCATTGCCATCACGTTTGATATCCACCACAATACGCATACCATCCCTGTCCGACTCGTCGTTGACATTGGAAATGCCGTCGATCCTCTTATCTGATACCAGATCGGCAATATGCTTGATGAGATCGGCTTTATTGACCAGGTAAGGAATTTCGGAGATGATGATCTTATCGTGGGTCTTACCCGTCTCAATCTCCGCTTTCCCGCGCATTACAATACGTCCCCTCCCCGTCTCGAACGCCTCTTCCACGCCTTTATAACCATAAATATAGCCTCCGGTAGGAAAATCGGGCGCTTTGATATAGTGCATCAACCCTTGGGTATCGATATCCCTGTCATCGATATAGGCGATAATGCCATTGATACATTCGGTAAGATTATGAGGGGCTATATTGGTAGCCATTCCCACGGCAATCCCCGATGAACCGTTGATAAGCAGATTGGGGATCCGGGTGGGAAGCACCGACGGTTCCAGTAGGGTGTCATCGAAGTTCAACTGAAAATCGACCGTCTCTTTATCGATATCCCTGAGCATTTCCTCCGCCAGCCTGTTCAACCGGGCTTCGGTATACCTCATGGCTGCGGGACTGTCACCATCGACACTACCCATGTTACCCTGTCCGTCCACCAGCGTATAACGCATGCTCCAATGCTGTGCAAGGCGTACCATGGCATTGTATACTGAGGAGTCGCCATGAGGATGGTATTTACCCAGTACCTCGCCGACAATTCTCGCGGATTTTTTGTGGGGTTTATCGGCCGTGTTATTCAAATCCGACATACCATAAAGGATACGGCGATGCACCGGCTTAAAGCCGTCACGTACGTCAGGCAGCGCCCGAGAAACAATAACCGACATCGAATAATCGATGTACGACGACTTCATTTCATCTTCGATATTGATCTTGATGATTCTGTCTTGCTGATCAATCATATTACAAAGTGATTTTTCTCTTTAACTAATATTTCTATGTAGTTTATTTACAGATTAGTAATTACTTTAAATTTTCCAAAATTTGGACAGACTAAGGTACAACTTTTTTCCCGATTTAACAAAAAAAACAGGAAGTTTATTACTCCCTGTTTTTAGTTTTTATTAAACGCTTACGCGCCGTGGCAGTTTTTGTATTTCTTCCCACTTCCACAAGGACAGAGGTCATTTCTCCCTACCTTTTTCTCCACGCGGATCGGCTCCAGTTTCTGAGGCTGTCTCTGTTGGGGGTCGCCATTCCTGCCAGCTCCTGCCGGCATACTATCCGACTCCTCTTTCTGAGTACGATACTTGCTATAATCGGTCTTTTGCTCAGGGGCGGCACGCCTTACGCTTCCCGGATCCTGCACCGGTATCTGACCCCGCATCAGAATGGATACCGCTTTGGAGTTGATGTCATTTACCATTGTCTTGAAGAGGTTGAACGACTCCAGCTTATAGATCAACAGAGGATCTTTCTGTTCGTAGCTCGCATTCTGCACCGAGTGGCGCAATTCATCCATTTCCCGGAGATGCTCTTTCCAATCCTCATCTATGGTATGCAGCAGGATCGATTTCTCAAAAGCTTTTACCAATGCTTTCGATCCGGTCTCATACGCCTCCTTCAGGTTGCATGAGATGTTATATACCCTTTTCCCATCGGTAATCGGGATCAGGATATTCTCGTACATCGCCCCCTGATTTTCATAGACCTGCTTGATGACCGGTTGGGCGACTTCGGCGAGCCGCTCCGTTTTACGCTTAAAGGTCTCAAAGGCCTGGGCAGTCACTGCCTGCAGTTGGTCGTCCAGTTTCATCCTCTTCATATCCTCCTCTTTGAAGGGGATATCCAGCGCCATCACACGAAGCAGATCGAGTTTCATCCCTTCGTAGTTATCTTCGTTGATCTCCACAATATTCCTTGCGGTCTCCGAAATCATGTTGGCTACATCGTTATCGATACGTTCACCCATCAGGGCGTGACGGCGACGGCGATAGATCACTTCACGCTGGGAGTTCATCACATCGTCATATTCCAGCAAACGCTTACGGATACCGAAGTTGTTCTCTTCCACCTTCTTTTGGGCACGTTCCACCGACTTGCTCAACATATTGTGTTCAAGGACGTCGCCTTCTTTGAATCCCATCCGGTCCATCAGGCCGGCAATCCTCTCCGTAGCAAAGAGACGCATCAGGTCGTCTTCCAGTGAGACAAAGAACACACTTGATCCGGGATCTCCCTGGCGTCCGGCACGTCCTCTCAACTGCCGGTCCACACGGCGTGACTCATGCCGCTCCGTACCGATGATAGCGAGACCGCCCGCTTCCCGCACCTCCGGGGTGAGCTTGATGTCGGTACCACGACCGGCCATGTTGGTGGCTATGGTCACCATTCCCTTTTGTCCGGCATTGGCTACGATCTCGGCTTCACGCTGATGCAGCTTGGCATTCAATACGTTGTGCCTGATCTTACGGAGAGTAAGCATACGGCTCAGTAACTCCGAGATTTCCACGGAAGTGGTACCGACAAGGACAGGACGTCCTTTGGCGATAAGACTTTCCGTCTCTTCGATCACCGCCGTATATTTTTCCCTTTTGGTCTTGTAAATACGGTCGTTCTGGTCATCCCGGATAATAGGTTTATTGGTAGGGATCACCACTACGTCAAGTTTATAGATATCCCAGAATTCACCCGCTTCAGTTTCAGCTGTACCGGTCATACCGGCCAATTTGCTGTACATCCTGAAAAAGTTCTGCAACGTGATGGTGGCAAACGTCTGGGTAGCTGCTTCCACTTTTACCCGCTCTTTCGCTTCGATCGCCTGGTGCAGACCGTCGGAGTAGCGGCGTCCCTCCATCACACGGCCGGTCTGCTCATCTACAATCTTCACCTTGTTGTCGATCACCACATATTCATCATCTTTTTCGAACAGGGTATAAGCTTTCAGCAACTGGTTGACGGTATGTACACGTTCCGACTTCACGGCGTAGTTCTGTAGTAACTCGTCTTTTTTAACTGCCTTCTCTTCATCGGAAAGCGGAGACTGCTCCAGTTCCGCCAGTTCGGAAGCAATATCAGGCAGGATAAAGAAATGCGGGTCGTCCGACTTACCGGTCAGGAGGTCGATACCTTTATCCGTCAGTTCAATACTGTGCTGCTTTTCATCAATTACGAAGTAAAGCGGATCGGTTACAACATGCATATTGCGCATCTGCTCCTGCATATAGAATGCTTCGGTTTTCAGCATGGCCGCCCTCACCCCCTGTTCACTGAGGAACTTGATGAGAGGTTTATATTTCGGCATCCCCTTATAGGAACGGAAAAGCAACAGTGCGCCTTCTTCCTGTTCCTTGGGATCGGACGAAGCCATTTTTACTTTTGCCTCAGCCAGCAGGTGGGTAGTCAGCTCACGTTGCGCTTTTACAATCATTTCCACCCTCGGACGGAACTGGTCGTACAATTGGTCGTCGCCTTTAGGTACCGGACCGGAGATAATCAACGGGGTACGGGCATCATCGATCAATACCGAGTCTACCTCATCCACAATGGCGTAATTATGCTTACGTTGTACGAGGTCCTTCGGCGAAATCGCCATATTATCACGCAGGTAATCAAAACCAAATTCATTATTGGTACCGAAAGTAATATCCGATTCATAAGCCTTGCGACGGGCGTCGGAGTTGGGTTCATGTTTGTCGATACAATCTACCGATAAACCGTGGAACATATACATGGGACCCATCCATTCAGAGTCACGTTTTGCCAGATAATCATTCACAGTCACCACGTGCACCCCTTCGTGGGTAAGTGCGTTCAGGAAAACCGGAAGTGTCGCCACCAGCGTTTTACCTTCTCCCGTAGCCATCTCGGCAATTTTTCCACGGTGTAGTACCACACCACCGAAGAGCTGCACATCATAATGGATCATGTCCCAGGTGATCTCGTTCCCCCCGGCGATCCAGCGGTTTTGATAGATGGCCTTATCACCTTCAATACGGACAAAGTCATGGTTCGCAGCCAGATTCCGGTCGAAATCAGTAGCTGTAACCACAATCTCCTGATTCTGTGTGAAACGGCGGGCTGTATCTTTCATGATGGAGAACGCTTCGGGCAGCACCTCATCAAGCGCCTTCCCATACTTCTCAATCACATCTTTCTCCAGCTTGTCCACCTGGTTCCAGACCGTTTCACGCTTATCCAGATCGATGGCATCAATACCGGCCTTGAGTTCCGCTATTTGTGCCTTCTCTGCCGCAACATATTCCTGAATGCGTTTTTCAAGCTCTTTCGTCCTGTTACGCAATTCATCATTAGAGAGTTTCTCTATTTCGGCATAGGCCTCTTTCACCTTTTTCACGACCGGATTAATTTCGTTCAGGTCGCGTTGTGCCTTGTTGCCGATTATTTTTGATATAAAATCATTCCATCCCATAGTAGGTATATTTTATTACAATTATTACGAGGTTGAAGCGCGTTGCGGGTATGTAACCTCCTGACTACTTTACCACATTTCCACCTCTTTGTATATATTATTAAATAAATATTGTTCTCGCAATGGCATAGTTCAAGTAAACTTGATCTCTACTCATTGCTTATCGAAATAATTCTTGAAGGATTTCTCCTTCGGCGGCGTTGGGAGCCCGGATACGCAACCGGTATGCTACACTTGGCGCGATTTCGGTCGCTTCAATCGTACGCTCAATTCTCTGGGGTTTTATGTCACTCCCGAAGAAAATCACGGGTGCCACAACAGCATTGTTACGCACTCTTACATTCTGATCGGACTGAGGGTCTACTATCCGCCAACCGGGTTGCAACCGAAGAAACAAATCACCTGATTGTCCTTTATAAAATCCGTTTCTGTAATACTGTACATCCTGGTTATAGGCGCCATGCAGCATCTGGTAGGAAGTGATCACATCCTGAATGCCGGCCGATTGCACCAGAAACTCGGCAGCCCTCTGTTGAAACTCCCTTAAATCGATCTTTTTGTCTTCCAGCAATTTCCTGTCGAAGAAGAATTGCCTGTCATAATATTTCTTGATCCACTGCTCCCTCCCGTAAAGTGCCATCAGATACATATTGAGCAGCGCCTGGCTCCGTTCGGGATAGAAATCACCACCCGAAGTAACCATCCCGTCGGGAAGAGTCTCCTGCTCATCGAAGTATCCTGTCGAAACGACAAAGATCAGCGTATTCTTAAGTCCTACGGATGCGTCGATAGCATCGAGCAGCCGTCCCAACTCCTGATCGAGCCGGTAATAGGTATCCTGTATTTCTACGGAATAATTTTTATCCAGTGCTTTTTCATAATTCCCCGCATAGAAAGTGAGCGCCAGGAAGTCGGGATTCATCCGTTTCCCCAACGATCCCGATTCAAGCAACCTGACCGCCATATCGTTCACTTCCTTATTCACATAAGGCGATTGTTTGAACAGACGGAAATGGTCTTTTTTATCGGGGCCAAGGTAGTGCTGGAAATTATACCTGTTCCGGGTATACGGAAAAGCGTCATACTGGTTCACGTCAATGGCCGGGCGCCATGTAAGACTGTTAATAGTATAGGTGAGCGATTGTCCGCTACGGTTATGTTGATCAATGACCGGTTGCCTGTTCTTGTAAAAGGTGGTAGTGCCCCATTTCCCGTTCTCTTCTTCAATCCAGAAGGCACCACTCGCGGCATGTCCTCCGGATGCCAGTGCCTGGGAGGCATCGGGAGCAAAAGCGAAGATATCCGACTGTCCTCCTGAAGCGATTTTCAGTTCGTCGGCAATGGTAGAAACCTTGACAGGAAGAGGGGAAAGTTTTTCAGTAGTGAAATTTCCCAGATAATTATCGTCGAAGAAAGAGGATATTTCACGGTTCGAATCTACCAAATACCTGTTCTCAGCCATAATTCCATGATAGGAAGGGTTGGCGCCGGTAAAGATGGTCGTAATGGAAGATGCCTTATTCAGATTGGGGAAATCGTAATATACATTACTGTACACAAGGCCGTTATTCAACAACCTGTTGAATCCCTTGCTCCCGAATTTGTGTCTGAACATCTCCAGATAATCACCCCTGAACTGGTCGATGGTGATTCCCACCACCAGTTTCGGTATTTCACCCGAAGGTGTTTGCGCAAAAAGCGTTGTGATTGAAAAAAAAGCAACCAGTGAAGATAGTATTCTAACCATGCCCGTATTCTGTCATTTACCAATCTACAATCCACCCCAACCTGCTTTCAGGTGTTTACTTGTGGTGAACTGTTTGTTTTTTAACCGCCTTTTCCTCAATATATAAATGTTTATCCCCGACCTGAACCACAAACTCATTGAAAATGGGATTGTTGCCAACGGTAATTGCTGTGGTATCAACCACCATAATAAGAGGAAAAGCGTTAAGAGTGCAAAGTTAATAAAATGATAGAAATAAACTGCCTTATTTGCTGATTTCATCCAGAAGAAAGAAGCAGCAATCAGAGCGAACGGATTCAGCCAGACAAAATTCCAGTTGGGATTGGTGGCAGGGTGCTCCGAGAAATACATCAACACCAGGAGTATTATCCCGGCCAATCCGGCAATCACAAACAATACTGTGTCATAAATTCTGGCAAGTTGGGTCTTATTGAGTTTGATAAGCTGGATCAGGGAGACGATTATGGTAAGCAACAACAATGCGAATGCCGTTAAAATCGGCGTAAATACATCCCCTTCGCTTCTTTTATTTATCTCTTTGTCAACAGGTAAGAGCATTTCGGTGTTTTTCACCAATGGCACGTTCAATGTATCGCCTCTTTGAATGGTTGCCCCCTCGAAAGAATCCATCAGATAGTCCGGAATAAACATTTTATCCCTCACATTGATAGTACTGTCGGCCGGGCTTCCTATCAGCAGGTCGATACCGAACTTTACCCACGGATAACCATCCACACATTCATGCACCAGGTCTCGATAGGATTGGTCTGAGCCGGTCGGAGGGTATTGGATGATTCCTTCCGTATATTCTTCGACCATATCACGGGGTCGGGTGGAACAATTATCATAGAAATAGTTGTATCTATACTCCCTGTTTTCAGGCAATACGTTAACCATAAGCGCATGGTACAACTGTTGTTTTTCAGCCGGCGAGAGGTTCAATTCCTGCTCCACCACCTGCTGTCCCCGGTATCCGTATTCGTTGAGAAATGCCTCAAAGGGAAGGCCACCCAGGATATAATCCGTTTTTCCACGTATAAAATTATAGATAAAATGGGGTTGTGAGGAATCAAAATAGCCGTAATTGAAAACCAGATCCACGCCGGTAGAATCATCCTGCACACGGATGGCAGTATGGCCGAAAAAAGCATATACAGCTCCATACCACGGCGATGCGGTCAACAGGCTTATTTTCGCATTATCATTCAGTTGCACCTGACCCGGCGCAGGGAGTGATAACAGTATGATAAAAAGAAGCATCAAAGTCTTCTTTTGCCGAATAAAAGTCTGAAACTCCGTACTTACTAAAGATGATTCGATTATTCGTTTCATTGGCTTTTTACTTGTTTATCTGTAAGCCCGGGTATTTTTTCCCCGACATAAAACTGCAGGCGTAAACGGGTGCAAGCAATACCTCTGTTATGGTTTTTACATATACGTTTCACATATACGTCCTGTCAGATAAGACAAAAGTACACATTTTTGTGTAAAATCAATACATAACTCAAATAACAAATAGCGGCGATCCCTGTCAGACCGCCGCTATTTGTTACATCATTAATCCTGTGGATACCGGATTTATTTATTCTTGTTACGGTTTCCGTAACGGCTCATAAACTTGTCAACCCGTCCTGCCGTATCTACCAGTTTTTGTTTTCCGGTATAGAATGGATGTGAAGAACTGGTAATCTCAAGTTTTACCAACGGATAGGTAACACCGTCGATTTCGATAGTTTCTTTTGCATTAATAGTAGATCGCGAAATGAAAATCTCTTCATTCGACATATCTTTGAAAACTACCGGACGGTAATTGTTGGGATGGATCTCTTTCTTCATACTGATTTTTATTTTTTCCGGTCGCAGAAGCTGCCGGTCATCAGCTTGTAACGCTTTTTAATGACGACCTTGGACAAACCCCTTTGATCCTGCTGTTTGAATATTCTCAATTTTCGGTGTGCAAAGATATGACAATCATTTAAAATAAAAAAATAAATAACACTCTTTTTTCTCCATCCGGGCATTATCCCCTACCCTTATGCCTATCATTTGCCACTCATCCCATAAAACGGTGACGGCGCTATGCATTGTTTCCCGATTTTCTAATCTATCAGGTCAAAACCACAGTATGGTACCAATGGAGCCGGAATCCGTATACCCTCCGCTGTCTGATTATTTTCCAGTAACGCAGCCATGATACGCGGCAGGGCCAGAGCGCTACCGTTAAGGGTATGACAAAGTTCTGTCTTGCGGTCGGCATTCCGGTAACGGCATTTCAAGCGGTTAGCCTGGTAACTCTCGAAATTGGATACCGAGCTCACTTCCAGCCAACGTTTTTGAGCGGTAGAATAGACTTCGAAGTCGAATGTCAACGCCGAAGTAAAACTGATATCTCCTCCACAAAGGCGCAGGATACGCCATGGGAGTTCCAGCTTTTCGACCAGCGTCTGCACATAACTGACCATTTCATCGAGGCGTTCATAAGAATTTTCCGGCTTGTCGATACAGACGATTTCCACCTTGTCGAACTGGTGCAAGCGGTTCAACCCTCGTACATCTTTCCCATAGGAACCGGCTTCACGGCGGAAACAAGCTGAATAGGCGGTATTTTTGACAGGGAGTTCCTTTTCTTCGAGGATCACATCCCGATAAATATTGGTTACCGGTACCTCAGCCGTAGGAATAAGATAAAGGTCATCCAATCCCACATGGTACATTTGTCCTTCTTTGTCGGGCAACTGTCCTGTTCCGAAACCGGAATCGCTGTTGACCAGATAAGGAGGTTGCACTTCAGTGAATCCCGCATCACGTGCATTGTCCAGGAAAAAGTTGATCAGGGCGCGTTGAAGCCGTGCTCCTCTCCCTTTATACACAGGAAAGCCGGCACCGGTAATCTTTACCCCCAACTCGAAATCGATCAGGTCATACTTCTTAGCCAGCTCCCAATGCGGAAGGGCATTATCACCGAGCGACGGAATTTCTCCTCCGCTCCGTTCCACCGGATTATCTTCGGCAGTCCGTCCTTCCGGTACAGAATCGTGCGGCAGGTTGGGAATAGTGACCAGCAGGGACTCTATCTTCTGTTCTGCATCTTTCAGTGTTTCACCCAACTCTCCGGAGGTCTCTTTCAGCACTCGCACCTTCTCACGTGCAATAGCCGCTTCTTCCTTGTTTCCCTCTTTCATCAATTGACCGATGGACTTGGAAATAGTGTTGATCTCGCCAAGGATAGCATCGAGATGGGTTTGCGTCTTGCGTCTTGTATTATCCAGATCGATGATCTGACTGATAACTTCCCGGCCATCGAAATGTTTCTTTGATAGCTGCCGTATAATCTCTTCCGGGTTTTCGTTGATTCTTCTGAGTGTAAGCATAAAACTGTTAATTGACCCGCAAAGTTACAAAAATTCCGGCATGGTGAAGTTGCCGGAACAAAATTTAATTCGGGGTGTCAATAGAGAACGTCAAAAAAATGACGTCATAAAGAAAGGTTTAAAATAACTGGAAATGGAGGCTTTCGCGTAATTCCCTCTCTTTCTGTTTTTTTTGTTGGTAATAACGGGATACATAATAAGCAAAACCAACAAATACTCCCACTACCAGTAAGTCTTTAAATGTATTATTCTTCATAATTGATATAATTGAGAAATTTGAACTAAAAATTAAAAGTGAAAAATTAATAGTGAAAAATTGGGGATAGCGGATTACGGAATTTTACCCAAACACTTTCCCACTCTATATATAGATGCAAAAAAAAGAAAAAGGTTGCATCGATTCCTGAAAATTTTCACTTTTTCTTTGCTATATTGCATTATTTACCATTTCCACGACAAAAACGTCGCTACTTTCTTCCGTTATTTTGTAACGGTCGTCGGGCCGCTCGCCCACAATCCATACTATATCATCACCGGAAAGGAGTATCCATGCGTTTTCTTTCTCCTTCAAACTATATTTCCGGTCGGTGAAATAATCACTCACTTTTTTCCTGCCTTTCATGCCAAAAGGGATAAACCAATCTCCCTTATTCCATCTCCTCACGGTAAGGGGAAATTTCAATTTACTGAGATCGGCATACAGGATCCGGCTGTTTTTCTCTATGGAGAGGGGCATTTCCTCTTTCCGGATCAGTAAATGAAGAGATCCGGTTACCTCTTCCGTCTCCAAATGGATTTGGATAAGTTCTTCATCCCGTTCATTTCCTGTTACGGGATCAAGGATAAAAACGCCACGGTCTTTGATCAGACGATATGACTTCGAATGGAAGACCTTTCCCGAAGTGCTTTCCATACCAAGATAAACATCCTCGATCACTGATGCTCCAAAACCGAGTGGGGAGAGAATCTCAAACAGGACTGACCTGGGTGATGCCGTTTGACGGAGCTTCGCAATGTCGATTTTATCATCTCGAAACAAATCCTTTATTATATCACGAAGAGATTCACTATAAACCTTTTCCGCCTCGAAGAGGTTCCGTGAAGTGCGCCAAATGGCTTCTCTCACCGACGGGTTCAATTTCTCCAACTGAGGAATGATATTCAACCGGAGCGAATTCCGTAGAAAAATATCATTATCGTTTGTGCTGTCGAACACATAAGGCATATCCCGTTCAGCAATATACTCCTCAATCTCGGCACGCGTCACACACAGGAGAGGGCGTACTACATGCCTGTTCTTCGGCATGATTCCTGACAAACCCTTGATACCGGTTCCCCGGATCAGGTTCAGCAACACCGTTTCCACCGAATCATCCTTGTGGTGGGCTACGGCAATCGCTTCTGCAACATACTGGCGTCGGACAATCTCAAACCAGTCATAACGTAACTCGCGGGCCGCCATCTCAATAGAGATCTTTTTGTCGGCAGCATATTGGGTAGTATCGAAGTCGATAGATGTAAAGGGAATATCAATGCCTTTGCACCATTTCTTTACAAAGGCGGCATCACGGTTTGATTCCTCACCACGCAAATGAAAATTGCAATGAGCAGCCACACATTGGTATCCCGACAATGTGAGCAGGTCGAGCAACACCATAGAATCCATCCCTCCGCTCAACCCTACTATGACTGTAGCCCCTGGTGCGAATAGTTTCTCTTTTTCAATAAATCGGCGTACCCTATCGATCATTTTCGAAAATGCTTTATTCGACAAAAGTACTAATTTAACCTTTACCCTGCTGTGGTGCCAAACAAATCTTTCACTAAAAACCGGGATAAATAGTAATAAAATGTCTATTTTTGTACTGTATATAGGTTTATAAGATTCAATGACGATGATAGAAAAGATAGAGGCTCTCCTGTCTGAAATAGAGCAATTGACGGTCTCCGCCCCGGAAGAGGTAGAAATGGCACGAATAAAATACCTGAGTAAAAAAGGCAGTATATCTTCCCTGATGGATGGCTTTCGTTCTGTTCCTGCTGAACAGAAGCGTGAAGTGGGTATGCGGTTGAATGGACTGAAACAGAAAGCAATCGAAAAAATTGAATTATTGAAGAAGCAGTTTGAAAACAATGGTGCTGCCCACGGCGATATAGATCTGTCGCGTACAGCTTATCCCATCCCTTTGGGAACACGCCATCCGCTTTCAATTGTCAAAGAAGAGATTTGTGATATTTTCAAACGACTCGGCTTCTCCATTGCCGAAGGACCGGAGGTAGAGGACGACTGGCATGTGTTTTCATCTTTGAATTTTGCGGATGACCATCCTGCGCGCGACATGCAGGATACGTTCTTCGTTCAAAGCGATCCTCAGATCGTATTGCGCACGCATACCTCTTCTGTACAGACCCGAGTGATGGAAAAGACAGATCCTCCAATCCGGATTATTTGCCCGGGACGTGTGTACAGGAACGAAGCGATCTCTTACCGCGCCCACTGCTTTTTCCACCAGGTAGAAGCTCTCTATATCGACAAGGATGTGTCATTTGCCGACCTGAAACAGGCGTTACTCTTTTTTGCCAGGGAAATGTTTGGCGAACAGACAAAAATTCGGCTGCGTCCTTCCTATTTCCCCTTTACCGAGCCTAGTGCAGAGATGGATATCTCCTGCAATATCTGTGGAGGGAAAGGGTGTCCGTTCTGCAAGCATACCGGATGGGTGGAAATACTGGGATGTGGCATGGTAGACCCCAATGTATTGGAGAACTGCGGCATAGATAGTAAAGTCTATTCCGGTTATGCATTGGGAATGGGGATTGAACGTATTACCAATCTCAAGTACCAGGTGAAGGACCTGAGGCTGTTTTCCGAGAACGACGTCCGCTTCCTGGAGCAATTCCAATCAGCTCACTGATCCGTACTACACGCGTTATTCGCTTCGCGTTCTTCGGCTTAGCCGTTATTTCCCGCCTTGCGGGATTATTTATTCGCTTTGTTCATGTTGTTGAACAATCGGATAACAATCGAACAACTACTGAACAACAATTAAATTATGATAAGAGTAAAATATCTGATCCCAACGCTTTTCCTTGCCGTCGCCTTCGGCGTATCCGCACAGAAGACGACACGGGTAAACGCTATCAAGGCCAACGACTATGGTGTGGTTTATTCATTACCCAAGACATCGTTCGAGATAACCTTGTTAGTGAAGAAGACAACTTACCGGAAAGGAGAATTCTATCCTTATGCACAACGCTACCTGGGAATAGAAAAACCTATCACCGAAGATAAAATTGTATATACACTGGAAGATATCTCCATTGTAAACAGGGGTATACCCGACAAGAATAACTCTTTCATGGTGGCATTCCGGCCCAAATCATTGGAGCCATTCGTCCATCTCCGGGAAGATGGAGTGATTGTCACCATCAATGCAAATCCGGAATCTGAAACAGTTGAAGAACTAAAAATCCCCCAGGGCTTGCCGCCATCTGTCAATCCGAGGAACTACTTGTCCCAGGAGACACTTATGGCCGGTTCTACGGCAAGACAGGCAGAACTGGTCGCCAGACAGATATTTGGCCTGCGAAGCAGCAGGACAGACATATTGACCGGCGAAGCAGAGAATATGCCCCCGGACGGAAATGCCTATAAGGTGGTAATGGATGAGATCAACCGGCAGGAGAAAGCACTGACGGAACTCTTTACCGGAAGCGAACAGGCCGAATACTTTACCCATAGCTACACTGTTGTTCCCGATGAGAGGGATATCGACCGCAGGGTGGTTGCCCGTTTCTCAGAAAAGTTGGGTCCTGTGGATGCCGATAACCTTGCCGGGGAAGCTATCTACCTCTCGCTGGTGAATAAAACTCCCAAAGTAGAGATGCAACTATCAGAGCGGGATTTGAAACGATTGGAAAATAAACTTAGCGACGGGATTGTGTATAATGTCCCGGGAAAAGCCATGTTGAACATTGAATTCAGAAACAGGACGCAGGCAAACAAAGAGGTGGACGTAGTACAATACGGCACGCAAGATGTCCTTGTAAGGAGAATGTTCGACAATACCAAGCAACCTATCAAAGTTTATTTTTATCCGGAATTGGGTGCCATCAAGCAGATTATTCAATAGAACCAATGTGCCATGTGCCAATGTAACAAAGATCAACCTGATAATCGATAACAGTATGCAAATCAAAACTAAATTTTCAATCTTTATCCTCTTAACAGGAATCATTCTGATTTCGTGTAACGGAAGAAGAGGAGGTGCAAAATCATCCAGGATAGATTTTGACAGTATTGTAGTGGCACGGCATATCCCGCTTTTGCAGGAGAACGATACTACCCTTCCCTATGCTGATGTAGACATTTCTTTTACTTACCCCGTGAAATTTCGGGACAGTGAAAGTCTGGCGCGCTTGCAACAAATTTTCCAGGGAACATTCTTCGGCGACAGCAATTATGATGCGCTTACTCCACAGGAAGCAGTGGATCAATATCTTAAGGAGTATACCGACCGGTATCAATCACTGTCGAACTATTATTATGAAGACAAAGCACGTATTGAAGGAAAGATGCCTTCATGGTACTGGTATATTATGAATAACAGCAATAAGATACTGTTTCAAAATGATTCACTGTTGAGCTATGCCGTTGAATACAGTGACTATGAAGGCGGGGCGCATGGTTCCTACCGGATCACCTATACTAATGTAGACCTGAATGACCTGGTCACCCTTACTGAAGAGGACTTGTTCGTACCGGGATATTTCAAGCCGCTTACGGAGAAAATTGTGGTACAGTTAATGAAAAAATATGATGTTCCTGTTGCCGATTCCCTTCTTATGAAAGGGTTCTTTACCATTGAGGATATCGTTCCCAACAATAACTTCTGGCTTGACGGGAAAAATATTCATTATTCCTACAATCAATATGAGATCGCCCCTTATGCCATGGGCGTCATTGATGTGTCGGTACCCTATTCCGAACTCTCCGATATCCTATTGCCGGAAAGTATTATTTCAAGATATTTCCTGAAAAAATAGAGACCAGATTACAAAATAAAATCAGCCGGCTGCATACCGGCTGATTTTATTATCTCATTGATACAAGATTAGTTGTTCTTGAACTCAAGGAAAAGGGTAATATGCACATCTTTACCAATACCTGCTCCATCAGGATCAAAGGCTACATTGTAATCCAAACGGTTAATCTTGTTTTTGGCAGTAAAACCAATCACCTCCGATCCGTCCTGTCCTTTCACCGTACCGCCGTACACCACATCAAAGGTAGTATCTTTCGTTACGTCCTTGATCTGCAATTTACCATGCAACTTGTACTTGCCATCTTCCACTTTCTCGATACCCGTACTTTCAAACGACATGGTCGGGAACTGTGTCACCTCAAAAAAATCGGCACTCCGCAAATGGTCGTCACGCATCGGTATACCGGTATTGATACTTTCCACACTTACATTGAAAAATACCCTTGCCGATTCCAACTGACCGGGACTCCCAATAATGGCACCGTCAAACTTATCGAATCGTCCCTGTACAAACGTGATACCACTATGTTTTACCTTAAAGTTCACCGAAGCGTGTGCCGGATCCACCTTGTAATTGGACTGTGCCATTACACCAAAACCGGCAACAAAAATGATTAATAAAAATGTTATTCTCTTCATATATTCATATAATTAATTTATAGGCATATTGCCTCACTATTTATGTTGAATTAACACTCCAAAAGCAATGATTGTTCAATTGCACCACCCGATACTTCTCCCTCACCGGTTTTAACATTGATAATTTACCGTTTCCGCTCCTTGTCCTGTGGAATTGGTGAAAAAGCACTATCTTTGTACAACAAAAACGACGGATTAGTTGTTACAAAGTGCCGGAGGCTTTGTCTCCTGCTAGAATCATGTCAATCGACGGCTACGACTGTGAAATAGAAGAATTATGCAAGAATTAGATCAAGATCAGATATTAAATGAGTTAACTACCCAGGATTATAAATTCGGTTTTACCACTGACGTGGAGACCGAAGTCATAGAAAAGGGGTTGAACGAGGATGTCATCCGGTTGATTTCGGCGAAAAAGGGGGAACCCGAGTGGTTGCTTGAATTCCGGTTGAAAGCATATCGTCACTGGTTGACGATGGAAATGCCGGACTGGCCACACCTGAAGATTCCTGAAATCGATTATCAGGATATCATCTATTATGCCGATCCTACGAAGAAGAAAAACCCAAAAAGTCTGGACGAGGTCGATCCGGAATTATTAAAAACTTTCGAGCGTCTGGGAATCCCCCTTGAAGAACAGAAACAGCTCACAGGGGTTGCTGTAGATGCGGTGATGGACAGTGTCTCTATCAAAACCACCTTCAAAGAGGTGCTTGCCGAAAAAGGAATTATCTTCTGCTCCTTCAGTGAAGCGGTAAGACATCATCCCGACCTGGTAAGGAAATACCTGGGAACGGTCGTTCCCTATAAAGACAACTATTATGCAGCGTTGAACTCGGCGGTGTTCAGCGACGGTTCATTCGTCTATATCCCGGAAGGAGTACGCTGTCCGATGGAGCTTTCTACCTACTTCCGTATCAACACGGCCAATACCGGCCAGTTCGAACGGACACTTATTGTGGGCGACAACAACTCTTACGTGAGCTATCTCGAAGGGTGTACTGCTCCCATGCGCGACGAGAACCAACTGCACGCAGCTATCGTGGAGATCGTAGCTCTCGATCATGCAGAGGTGAAATACTCTACCGTACAGAACTGGTATCCCGGAGATAAGAACGGGAAAGGTGGTGTCTATAATTTCGTGACCAAACGGGGGATATGTAAAGGAGTGCATTCCAAGATCTCCTGGACACAGGTAGAGACCGGATCGGCCATCACCTGGAAATATCCTTCCTGTATTTTGGCAGGTGACTATTCTGTGGGTGAATTCTATTCGGTGGCAGTTACCAACAACTATCAGCAGGCAGATACCGGCACAAAGATGATCCACATAGGTAAAAATACCCGTAGCCGTATCGTCTCCAAAGGGATATCTGCAGGCAGTAGCCAGAACAGCTACCGTGGACTGGTGAAGGTGACCCAAAAGGCGGAGAATGCGCGTAACCACTCTCAATGTGATAGCCTGCTACTGACCGACCACTGTGGGGCACACACTTTTCCCTATACCGATATCCAGAATCCTACGGCCGTGCTTGAGCATGAGGCGACCACCTCCAAGATCAGCGAAGACCAGATCTTCTACTGCAATCAGCGTGGATTGGGTGAAGAGGAAGCCATCGGACTGATCGTAAACGGATATGTGAAGGAAGTGGTAAACAAACTCCCCATGGAATTTGCGGTAGAAGCTCAAAAATTACTCCAGATCAGCCTTGAAGGAAGCGTTGGATAACGATAATGGCCGAACTACCATCTGATCGGCTCCATATTGTGAGCCGACAGGTAGCCGTTAGCCTTGCTAAAGTGTTTATTACCAAAGAATCCCCTATGTGCGGATAACGGTGACGGGTGTGGTGATTTTAAGATAAGATGCCTGTTCGCATCAATACTGGCGCCTTTTCGCTGGGCATAAGCGCCCCACAGGATAAAAACCAGGTGATTTCTCTCTTCGGCCAGTCGCTTGATAGCAGCATCGGTAAATTCTTCCCAACCTTTTCCTTGGTGTGATCCGGCACGATGTGCCTGTACTGTCAGGGTAGCATTCAGCAGGAGTACGCCCTGCTTCGCCCATCTCGTCAGGTCTCCCGACCGGGGTGCAGGTATTCCCAGATCATCCTCTATCTCCTTATAGATATTCACCAACGAAGGGGGAATCTGTACTCCGTCATTCACAGAAAAGCACAGTCCATGCGCCTGGCCCGGTTCATGATAAGGATCCTGCCCTACTATCACCACTTTCACCTTGTTGAAGGGACAACTGTCAAATGCATTGAAAATCAGCTTTGCCGGCGGATATACGGTTCTAGCAGCATACTCTTTCCGCACAAAGTCGGTCAATGTCCTGAAATAAGGTTTCTCAAACTCCTGTTGAAGGTGCTCCTTCCAGCTTTCCTCTATTTTTACATCCATAGGTTATATGTCTAATGAAGCCTCTAAGGTAGTAAAAGAATTATGAATTATGAATAAAATAAGGGTAGCGGCTGAAAGCCGTCAGATAAGAAAAACCCCCTGTTTTCTGGCTTCCTCTTTCATCTCACGCGGCCATAGACTCGCCTGTATCTCCCCGATATGCGCCTTACGAAGATAATACATACAGAGTCTCGATTGCCCGATCCCTCCACCAATGGACAGAGGCAACTCCCCCTTCATCAACCGTTGATGGAAATAGAGCGATAACCGGTCCTCTTTACCGCGCAATTCCAGTTGACGTTTCAACGCGGCAGGATCTACACGAATCCCCATAGAGGATAACTCTACTGATTTCTCCAATACCGGGTTCCAGACCAGCAAATCACCATTTAACCCCAGATAACCCTCACTGTTGGATGTGCTCCAGTCGTCATAGTCAGGAGCACGCCCGTCATGCGGTTCACCATTGGACAATGGTGCACCGATACCTAACACAAACACAGCACCATATTCACGGGTAACGGCGTCTTCCCTCTGCTTGGAATCAAGATCCGGGTATTTCTGCAACAACTCTTCGGAATGGATGAAAGATATCTCGGGGGGAAGTTGCGGTTTTATAGCGGGGAATAACTCATAGACAAGATATTCGGTACGGAGCATGGCGGCATAAATCCGTCTGACTACCTGCTTCAGGAACTCTATTGTCCTGTCTTTCTCTCCGATAACCAGTTCCCAATCCCATTGGTCCACATATAATGAATGAAGATTGTCCAACTCTTCATCAGCACGGATGGCGTTCATATCGGTATATATACCGAAACCCTCCTCTATCTCGTAATCGGCCAGTGTCAACCGCTTCCATTTTGCCAGCGAATGGACTATCTCCGCGCTCCGGTCATCCATATCCTTGATCGGAAACCGTACCGGCCGCTCTACACCGTTCAGGTCATCATTGATACCGGTCCCGCTCTCCACGAAAAGAGGTGCGGTGACACGACGAAGGCGCAGCTCAGATGAGAGATTGGCCTGAAAAAAATCTTTAATACTCTTAATTCCCAGTTCCGTCTGCTTCAGGTTCAGAAGCGGCGCATAACCGGCAGGAATTTGTAGTTTTGACATATTTTTTAATGTGAATTTCGATTTTGAACCCACAAAGGTATGACATTTATTCATTTTGTCAAATAAAAACCGCTTAAAAACATCATTATGATAGATTTCAGGCTAAAATACAAGCAATTATCACACAAAACATCTATTGGACAATCATTTTCCCCACCAAATCATTCACGGAAGCAATCTGATGCCGTTCAAGATAATCGTGGATACCATCTATAATCTTTACCGAAGCGGCGGGATCGATAAAATTATAGGTACCTATCTGTACCGCCGTGGCACCGGCCAGAATGAACTCTATGGCATCCTGCCAGTTACAGATCCCTCCCATCCCGATGATCGGGATTTTCACTGCATGGAATACTTCCCATACCATACGTATGGCGATCGGCTTGATACAGGGACCTGAAAGTCCTCCCGTAATAGTGGAGAGTTTCGGTCTTCTGCTCTCCACATCAATAGCCATCCCCAGGAAGGTATTGACAAGCGATACGGCATCCGCACCTTCATCCTCCACGCCGCGGGCAATTTCAGTAACATCGGTCACGTTGGGAGATAATTTCACTATCAGCGTCTTTGGAAATACTTTACGCACCTCTCTGGTAACCTGGGCTGCCGATTGGCAGGAAGTACCGAACGCCATACCGCCTTCTTTGACATTGGGGCAGGAGATATTCAGCTCAATAGCCGGCATCTTGTCAAGATCCGCCAGTTTCTCCGCACAGGCGACATAATCCTCCACGGTAGATCCCGATACATTCACGATCATATGGGTGTCGTAATCCTTTATGACGGGATAGAGGTGTTCTACAAAATAATCCACTCCTTTATTCTGAAGACCGACCGCATTAAGCATCCCTGAGGGTGTTTCGGCCATCCTGGGGTAATCATTGCCTTGCCGGGGGGCAAGCGTGGTTCCTTTCACGAAGATGCCTCCCAGGCGTCCCAAATCGATAAAATCGGCATATTCGGTTCCGTATCCGAATGTACCGGAAGCGGTCATCACAGGGTTCTTCAGTTTTAAATCTCCTATATGTACTTCTAATCCAGCCATGTGAGTTGATTGATATTAAAAACGGGCCCTTCAGTACAGGCGCAAATATTTCCTCTGACTGTTTTCTCCACACAGCAGAGGCAGGCGCCAAAACCGCATGCCATCAGGTTTTCGAGTGAAGCCTCGCATTCAATGCCATGATCATGGGCATATTTCGCTACTGCCACCATCATCGGTTTCGGGCCGCAGGTATAAATATAGTCATATTTCTTTTCTTTCAGCACGGAATGATGGGTCACGTACCCTTTCTCACCCAGCGAACCGTCTTCGGTGGTGCAATGGAGCGTTCCGTACCGTTCAAAATCCGACCGTTGCAGGATATCTTTCGACGAACGCCCACCCAGCAGAAATTCAGGGTCTATTCCCCTCTCTTTCATCTCCTTACCGAGGAAAAGCATCGGGGCGGTTCCTACTCCTCCGCCTACGAGCAGATATTTACCCTTCCTTTCAGGAAGGGTAAAAGAGTTTCCCAGCGGGTAGATCAGGTTCATGGTCCCTCCCTCAGGAATAGCGCAAATCTTCTCCGTACCTTCACCTACTTTCTGGATCAGAAGCCATATCTCGTTCTTTTCCTTATCGACAAAATTGATGGATATGGGCCTTCTTAGAAAGACATGGGGTGAATTATCGACCAATATCTGCACAAACTGTCCGGGTTGCATCTCAGGCAATACTTCGTTGCCGGCAGGTGCAACCTTTATCAGATGGTTCTGATCATTCAGGGTTTCGTTGGAGCGAACAGTAAAATCGAGTACTTGCATGTAAATTGTTTAAAGTACAAAAATACATCTAAATTTCTATTCCGGCAACGCACATTTAAAATTTGGCGATAGAAAAATAAAGGTGAATAAAATGAAATGCCCTCCCAATAGTCTTTATACGGCTTTTGGGGGGCATCATGGTTATCCATACAGACCGGTTATTCCTTTTCCGGAATTATCCAGAGAAAAACGGACTTACCGTCTACCGAAATTTGTCCATCCGGTTTCCAGTCACCCATATCAAAAGCATGGGAAACTACACGGCTGCCGGGTTTCATTTCTGACAAAATCTTCGGCATCAACTTTAAATTGACATCCGGCAAAAGATAGAGTGTCAATACCGAGGCTTTACTGAAATCGAAATCAAAAAGATTGCCTTCGTGGAAGGTAACCTTGTCTTCCACTCCCGCCTCCCGGGCATTCTCATTGGCCTCTTTGATCCTTTCGGGATTAAGGTCTACTCCTATACCTGTGGCACCATATTTTTTTGCTGCAGTGATCACAATGCGTCCATCCCCACATCCCAGATCATATACAACATCCCCCTTACCTACGTTGGCAAGGTCTAGCATACCCTCTACTACATTCTGTGGTGTAGGCACATAGGGCACATCCAATTCAATTTGCTGTGCATTCAGCTGCAATGCTCCGCACAAAAATAGCAATGTAACAAGATAATTCATTGATTTCATAGGTTTTGACTTTTTTAAATTTGGAATATATATTACTGAACAACTACCGAATATCATCCATAGGTTTCCGGAAGAAAGAGACTCCCCATCCCGTCAATAGCAAGGCTACTCCCACCAGTGCTCCCGTTCCGGTGACGGAAAGACTGGAGTAGAGCATGTAAGCACAGAAAGCGACAAAGAGAAAGGGTATAACCGGATATAGTGGCACTTTGAAAGGGCGCGGGACATCCGGTTGTTTCTTCCTCAATACGAACAGGCTCAGTCCAGTACATAGAAAGAAAAACCAGAAGACCGGTGCTGTAAAATCGACCATGGCTTCAAAACCGTTACGGGTAAATGCGCCAAAAACGATCAATACCACTGCAATCACTCCCTGCAATATCAATGAATTGACAGGTGATGATTTTTCTTTATCCCATTTTCCCAGAAATGCCAATGGAGAAAAATCCTTTCCCAACGCATAATTAGCCCTGGCTCCTGTAAAAATAGTCGTATTCAGTGAGGTAAGAGCAAAAATTGAAACCAACAGGCCGATCAGGATTACCCCCTTTTCACCCAGTGTAGCCCGCATCATATCCACGCCTACGGCTTCCGATGCCGCCATCCCGCTTAATCCCAGCACATTCAGGAAAGCCAGATTCATCAGCAGATAAACCAGTGTGATAATCAGAATACTGGTAACCAGCACCAATGCCATTTTCCGACTTCCGGTCTTCAATTCCGCAGAAATGTATGCCGCTTCATTCCAACCGCCAAACGTCAATAGTACAAAGATAAGCGCCAGACCTATCGATGTATTGGGTGGGATATCCACAGCCCGCGACGACATCTGCACCGTTGTGGTGGGTTCCACTAAAAATCCGGCCAGGACAATAATTAAAATCCCGATAATCTGCAGTGCCATGAACAGCTTTTGAAGGCCCGTACCAAAACGGATACCCAATATATTTACCAATGTGAGCGAGATCACAATGGCTCCGGCATAAAAAGCAGAAGAATAGGTTCCCAAAGGAAGAAGTTCCGCCAGATAATCTCCTGCAATATAAGCCAGTATAGCAATAGATCCCGTCTGTGTGACCGTAACACGTGACCAGGCAAATAAGAATGAGAATCTTTTTCCAAAGGCAGTTTTCAGAAAATGGTAATCACCACCTGCATTGGGGAAAGCAGAGCTTAATTCTGAATAACAAAGGGCGCCGGTCAGAGAAATAATGCCTCCGAGTACCCATGTAGCAGCAAACCAAAATTGGTCGGGGGAGTTGGCCGCAACGACCGATGGGGTCCGGAAAATTCCTGCACCAATCACAATTCCTACAATAAGGACGATAGCATCAATCAGTCGCAATGCCGGTGCCGGTGCGGCCAGGTCTGTATGTCGAACTTTTTCTTTCATCGGGCAACACGTTTTAAGTTTGTCCGGTGGTTACATAAACGAAAGACTTGGTTTCATATATCCTGCAGCAAAGACAGGATCACCATTCGTCCTTCTTCATCGACAGCAATGTGCCGAGTATACAAATACCGAAAAATCAAAGATATGAATATTCACAGCAAAGAAATGTATCCTTTTTAAATGTTTAACTTTTTTATGAAGCTATTTCGAAAGGACAAGGTGAAGACGCCAAGGACTATACAGTTATTTCAGGTGAGGGCCGAATATCTCAAAAGTATTGTCATCATAATAAATAATTATTTGCGTGATTTTCCGGTCATTACTTTTTGAGGGGATAATTATCTTGTTTTCTGTCAATTGAGCATTATAATCGGGTTGTTTAAAGCCCTTTTCTTTCGATTTTTCAATGGCTTCCACCGCCCTGGCCCTGTTCGTTGCATCCTGATTGAATAAATCGGGCTCTGGAAAAACTGAATTACCCCCATATCCTTCTTTATACATATTACCGGTACCATTGATCAGCCATTCGCTATTGATGTAGTCCATTTCACTCAGGATCTTTGTAACCACATCCAGGCTGGGGTTATTTCTTCCATTCAATATATGAGAAATAATAGCCCGGTTGATCTGTAGCTTATCCGCAAATTTTGCCGGCGTCAGATTCTCTTTTTCCATGATAAGTTTGATGCGATCCTTCATACAATCATTTTTTAGGCATTATCAGAACAATAGTAATCAATTTTATTACAAAAGTAACGGCACAAATGTATAATAAGTTATTCACAAATGAAAATTATTTTTAGATATAAATGTAAATTACAAATGTTTACCAATCGGG